>Ga0315276_10000212_pt1 | contig 47751 bp, 39 predicted proteins | sample YL17G05_0_MG_FD_204542 | JGI IMG/M metagenome (GOLD analysis project Ga0315276, IMG submission 204542) | Sediment microbial communities from Yellowstone Lake, YNP, Wyoming, USA - YL17G05_0 | ecosystem: Environmental > Aquatic > Freshwater > Lake > Sediment | place: USA: Wyoming | collected...
ACGCATGGGGCGCAATATGGTCCGGGGTCCATGCAATTGAAAGTTGAGCCAGAAAAACACCACATAAGGACATAACTGCCGCAGTCGGTGTTTGCATTCCAACTTATCGTATGAGTACAAGTTTCTATTGGAGTAGGTGATCCGCAATCCCCTGGGCAGTTGTACTGAGTCTCGCCGCAATTGCACGACCCGTCGCCGCTGCAAAATGTGCACGGAGTGCTTGTGCAGGTGCATGTGTCCATGTCGCAGGATTGCCCTGCAGGACATCCTCCTGTTGCATCGCACTGGGCGCCGCATTGTGACCTGCTGCACGAAAAGCTTGCCCAGTCAGGAGCGCAGTTTGGACAATTGCAATTTCCATAAGCATCTCTTGTATTATAAAACGGACCGTTGCACCATGTCTGGGATTGTGGGCAGCCAGTGTTGCCGAAACTCCCATCCCATAAATTGGTATTGGGGCCATCGCATTGCTCATTAGGCGGCTCAACAACTCCATTTCCACATTGCTGTTGTGGAGTACATGCCGAGCCACACGCAGGATGACCCCCCCAGCCGCAAAATGCTTCGGTGCCGCTGGAGCTATAACAGTCTCCCTTGTAGTCTTTAGTCGCAACACCGCCGTTGCAGGCTTCCTTGTATGCTGTTGTTCCGGCTCCGCAGCCCTGTTCCGCTCCGAGGCAAAATCCGGGGCAAATATATTTTCCCCCCCATGGGCATGCATCGGCTCCGCATTTGTCTGCTGCAGAACATGACGTTGTTGATGTACAGCAGCGCTCAAAAACGCATGCGCCTGTAATGGGATTTACCAAAAAACCAAATAAATTGCACCATGCTGAAACGCCGCAAGATTCTTCGTTTACAGTATACTGAATCCAATCATTATTTGCATTGCATGAAGAGCTTGAGCCTCCACAGGTTCCTTTAAAGCTCACTGTGCATTGAGCGTTAGGATCAGTGCAGCTTGCAAAGGAAAAATTAGCGTAAAATATTATAGATAACAATAGCGCAGAAATTAGAAACAACATCCTAAGTAATCTAGGGCTTCTGCTCATTATTCCACCAAATGTTATCTTGAATATTGCCCAGAGTCTCTTTATTATTTTCGATTTTCATTATTTCCATCATCAAACTTGCGCCACTAGAACTTATGGGTAGGGCATCGCCAGTCTCTCCTATCTTGTCACCCTGCAGAACGTCCTTGTTATTCAAGGATGAATCCACTTTTCCATTGAAAATATACATCTGAACAGTGTACTCTTTGTTTATTATGAGCAGTTCATAGCCACCAGTACCCAGGGTACTGTCGGATGAGGCTTCAACTGAAAAAAATCTTCCATCTCTTGGGGCAATTATGTCTTCGCCCTTCGCGGCAAAAATTTCAACAGCCGTTCCTTCCGAAGTGTATTCTGCCTGACTAGAAAAATAATCTTTACCTACAGGGCTAATGAGCTTATTTGTTGCCACCTGATTATTGCAGCCTACTAAGACTATTAGAACGACTAGAACAAGCGTGAAACTTTTCAAAGTGATTTCTATCCCTCTCTTCCATGAATTTAGTAGGGATCTTTATAAAAATTTTGTTTTTCTCCCACCCAATATTCAGAATTTGATATGTCTAAGGCTTTTTGAGGAGGAATCTGATTCAATAGAGTCATCGCAAGAGTTGCGCCGCCTTTTGCAACATTTTCAGGCAGAGGTTTGCCTACCTGCCCAATGGGCTGACCTCTTTCAACTATTTTTCCGAATAGAGAACTATCGAAATTACCCTGCCACGTGTACAAATACATATTATACTCTTTGCCAAAAATGTAAGCCACAACGCCGCCGTTGTACAGGAGACCTTGCGGATATATTTCAACATTAATTATTTTTCCCCATATGGGACTGATGATGGTTGTTCCCTCCGTAGCATAAAAATCGATATTCATCCCTTGCAGAAACTCCTCGAAAGCAAAGGGTTTTTGCATTTCCGTGCAAGCATCAAACGGCAAAGTCAGTTTATCATAAGTACCCAGCGCTACAATCTCTGCCTGAGATATTACATTATCGCAGGAGAATCCTGTTATAGGATTAGTGTATTTCGGAACTGGGGTTTCAGTTGCTAATGGTGTATATGTTGCAGTTGGAGTTAATGTTATCGTAGCAGTTGGTGTATTTGCTGTTAGAATCTCTTCATCCTTACCTTTGCAATTGTTCAGAACCAGGCAACCTGCGGCGGTGGCGGAGACTATAACCACACCTGCTACTAATGCATATTCTCTGTAACATTCCCTTATTTTATCACTAAGACCCATGCAATAGGGAAGAACTCAGGCATATAAATATTTTGTTACTAATTAGTAATCATTCTAAGAATTTTATTCCATCCTGACGCCAGACCACAACTGCCATTGCTCGGGATTTGGGGCAGTGTCTCCAAACAAGAAATAAGGTGGAGCAGGTCTTCCGAAATAGCCATGCTCAACATCAGCCCAGGTATCGCTTGCCCTTGTCGGCAGTCCGTAAACTGATTGACCGAAGCGCTTCCAGCTTCCCAGAACTGAGCGATAGTCTGCATGAGAGGGTTCAACTATGATAGAAGGATGAAGCTTTTTTACTTTTTCAATAAACTCATTTATCGGAGCATTTCCCCAACCGGGAACAAGGTGCTCATCTTCATAGCCAAAATTATCATTTATGTGCAAATGCCCTATCAGTTTATGATCAACCAAGTCCTGCATTTGATCAATTAGCCATTTCTTGAACATCTTGTCATTCTCTTCAGGAGATTTTTTAGCATCATCCTGGAAATACTTTCGCCATGTGTTTGCGTGTCCAATATCAATTGTGGCTTTAATGTGCTCCTCTGCCTTTATTTTTGCGCTATGCTCATCATAGCCCTGCTGTTCCAGCTGCTTTTCCATTTCCCTTCTTGATTCCAAAATTATTTTTTTTAATTCTTGGGGATGTGCACCATAAACATCAGGCATCCATGCATTCTCAACGGCTGCAAACAAGGGGGCAATCTCTCTGCCTTTATTATAAGGCGCAGTTCTCATGGATTCTGTTTTTTTCATTGCGTAAATTCCCGCTCTTGCAATTGTGTCCGCTGTTTTTTTCAAGGCATATTCCTCAATCGGCTTTGTATATTCTATTTCCTGCTCAAGCTGGGCTGCCTGGACATCTGCCATGGGTGATGCAGTTCTAGCGTGTCTCATTTGTCCTTCTATTTCATCAAGCACACGCTGAATAATCTCAGTTGGCAGTTTCCTTTCTTGCGGGGTTATCCCGTGAAGTTCATATCTGCTGCCCATTTCCCGCATCAAGCGCCATTGCTCTTCTACCGGCGTGTCTTTTTCAATTTGTTTAAAATAGTCGAGTGCTTTTAGCAAATTCTCTCTTCTTTTTTCTATTTCAGGCTCAACGAAGTGCTGGTAGAATGCAGAGGCACCTCTGGATTGGATTGCCTGATTAAGAAGGTTAATTCTCATATAAAATTCCTCGGCTTTTTTAGGATTTTCAGGATGCATTCTGTTCCATTCTTCAGCCCGCTTTTCAAAATAATCCCATGTGCGAAGCTCGGTTTTGTATTGCTTTGTTTCAGGATCCAGAATTGGAACCCTCCTTAAAAGGTCCACAGAGCGGGCATCTCTTGGAATAACATTTCCGTCAATGTCAAGCCATTCCCCTTTTTCATTTACCTTGAAGACTGGCTCGTGAATGAACACGTCTTTTCTGACTGGCGTAATGTGCCCTGTGCGCTCGTTCACAAGGATAAACTGGGCCTTGTTTGGCTCCATGGGAAATGCCTTGAATCCCTCCTTGGCATAGTATTCCCCCAATGGCCTCTCATATTCGTGAACATGGAAGACAACAGCGCCTCCCTCTGTTGTATCTGCAGTAAAATCAATGGCTCTCTTTATCTCGTGGAGATTTTTTTCGCGAAGATATTCATTGAAGCGTCCCTCTCTCAAATCTAATCCGGCCAAGCTGTCGCTGTGGAGTCCTGCATGCGTTGTCAGCTGAATTTTATTTAACCTTGCCAATTCCCTCATATCCCTTCTCTCTTCTCCTGAGAACATCTCCGGTGTTGTATTCCCGCCTTGCATGGAGCCCTTGCCCCTGCCCATGAACCCTAATTCAACTCTCGACGCGCCCTGAAATATTCTTGACTTTAACCCTTCCAACTGGTCTTTTCCTGGGTGAGTGGAAATACCTATTTCAGAAACCTGCACTCCGAAATCAGGGGAAAAATTCAATCCTGAAATCTTGTCAACATCAGAAATATCATAGCGTTCTATTCCGCCCTGATAAATTGTTTTGGGCTCAATAATCAGCGGCTGCTGGGAGCCCTCGATATCGATTGTTTCCACTGGCCTGTCCATGGAGCTCTTTGCAGTGTCGCTGTAGTAAGTATCAAATGCCATTTTAATATATTTATAACTATATCAGTATATTTATGGAGTAGCTTATATTTATATTTTTGGAATTATTTCATAAGAAATTTATTTGATTTTTCTTCTCGCATAATCATAAAATATAAAAATCACTGCCACTGCGCAGGAATTATGCACAGCTCAATACATGTAACTAAAGATGAGCGTCGCAGAATGCTTAAAGTTCTTGGGCATTCTTCCCTTGCAGAGCTTTATAATTCTGTTGTGCCTCAGGAGCATCAAAACCCTTTAACAAAACAAGAACTTCCACTTCCTTTGGAGGGAGGGCAACTTCTTGAACTATTGCAGTCAATTGCTGCTGAAAATCAATCTATCGACGACATGGCTTATTTTCGAGGAGGAATGTGGCTCCCTCACTGGATTCCTGACTTGATTCCCTATGTTATGAAACTCACCGGTTTTATGACTCCATACACTGCTTACCAGCCTGAAGTGAATCAAGGTGCTCTTGAAATAAAATTCAGGACGCAGGGTTTTATAAGCTGGTTGACAGGCCAGGAAGTTGCAGGCTGCGGAGTATATGATGGCGCCACTGCTACGGTAGAGGCTGCATTGATGGCAGCAAGAATTAAAGAAAAAGGCAAAATAATTGTTTCGGGAACCGTAGATCCCGTAATAAAGCACGTGCTGCAAACTTATGCCAAGGGAGGAAATATCCAGGTTGAATTTATCGGCGTATCCGAAGGAAGGACAGATTTATCCGACCTTGAAAAAAGGATTGGTGCTGCCGCAGTTATTGTTCAGGATCCGAATTTTTTTGGCTTGATGGAGCCGCTTGAAGAGATAGCAAAATATGCCGGTCAGAATGATTCCCTATTCATCGCAAATATCGATCCTGTTACAAGATTTATCCTGAATCCTCCTGCCATGGCAGACATTGTTGTAGGAGACGCGCAGCAGTTGGGGCTTCCGATTGGATTTGGAGGGCCTCATTTTGGCTTCATTGCAACACACCATGAGTTCATAAAGAACCTGCCAGGGCGCATTATCGGAAAAGGATTAGATAGTCAGGGAAGAACAGCGTACGCTCTTACTCTTGCACCAAGGGAGCAGCATATTAGGAAAGAAGGGGCAACCTCGAATATGTGCACATCGGAGGATTTGTGCCTTGTAGCTGCAGCCGCATATATGGATTATTTTGGAGGGAGGGGATTGCAGAGAATTGCAGAACGCTGCTACGCAAATGCACACTATCTTGCGTTGAGATTGCGCGAATCGGACATTGAGGTATTTGATTCGCCATTTTTCAATCAATTTGTTGCGTCAGCGAAAACACCAGTTGAAGAACTTAACAAAATGCTGCTGCAGCATGGCATTGTCGGGGGGCTGGATATTAGGCAATACGCTCGCCAGCATCATGACGAAACACTCCTAACCGCTCTTGAACACACTGAAAATCCTCTGTTACTTTCTGCCACAGAAATTCATGCAAAGGATGCCATGGATGCACTTGCTGATGCTTTTGCAGGCGTAGAACCGCCCGAGAAAAAATATTCAAGACGGGTTTTTATTATGGATGCTGCGGATATTCCGAAAAGAATTGCAGCTACTTTGCCGCAAAATCTGAGGCGGGATCATAAGGAACTGCCACTAGCTAATGCCGAGGATTTACAAGCACATTATAGGGAGCGTTCAGAGATGAATTTCAATCCGGAGAAAAACTTCTACCCTCTGGGTTCATGCACGATGAAGCGCAATCCGGCAATTAACGGGAGAATATTGGATATGCCAGGATTTGCCAATATCAGCCCATTGCAAGATGAGGAAAACGTCCAAGGAGCATTGCGACTTTTATGGGAACTTCAGGAGTATCTTGGCACCATAAGCGGATTGCCTTTTGTTTCACTTCAACCCATGGCCGGAGCGCACGGCGAGCTTACTTCGCTGTTGATGACAAAAGCGTACCATGAGCATAACGGAGAAGCTCATAGAAACAAGGTTTTGCTTCCGGAACATGCCCACGGAACGAATTTCGCCAGCGCGGCAATGTGCGGATACACGGATATACAAAGGGTGAAGACTACGCCTGAAGGAAGAATTGACGAGGGAGATCTCGAGAGGCTATTGGATAATAATACAGCTGCGATGATGATTACTTTACCAGGAACGTTTGGACTTCATGAGCCCTACATAATGAGAATAGCAAAGAAAGTTAGTGATGCTGGTGCAATTCTTTGCGGAGATGGTGCTAACCAGAATGCTTTCGTAGGAAGGGTTAGACATGGGGATTTGGGCTTTCAAGTCGTTCAAGTGAATTTGCACAAAACCTACGGAGCGCCGCATGGAACTGGAGGGCCAGGTGCATGCGCGATAGTGGTGGCGGAGGAGTTAAAGCAATTTCTGCCTGTTCCACGAATAGAAATAGTCGATGGAAAATACACTCTAAGTTACGATAGTCCCCTTTCAATTGGGATGCTGGGCTCGAGCCCATTCGGCAATTTTCTTGTGGATGTAATGGCACATGCTTACATTAGGAATATGGGAAGCGAAGGATTGAAGGACGTCAGTGGGATAGCAGTTCTTAACGCAAATTACTTGTTGGCAATGCTCCAAGCCAATGGATTCGAGCTTAAATTTCCAGGCCCATTTATGCATGAAGGCATTATGTTGGTTGGGGGAGAGCAATGGACAGGCACAGACAAAGATGGAAAGGGTGTAACAGCAAATCCTGGGCAGGTTGCCAAGGCATTAATTGACTATGGCATTCATCCTCCAACCACAGGTTTTCCTGACCCTCATGGCTTTCTTATAGAACCCACTGAAACCACCACATACAACTTGATGAACCAATTTGTTGAAGCAATGTGCGGAATCAGGAATATGGCACAAACAGACATGCAAAGACTATTGAATTCCCCTCATTCAGCGCTTGTTGGAAAGGTGGATTCTGTGGATATAGATAGAAAAGCAAATCGGGCTGAAACTTATCAATTGGTTTTGCATTAGAATTAAATCTTATACTTCTGCTCTTCCTTATCTCGCATAGGCGTTCTGTCTTCCTCTTTTACCGTTATGTAGCCGCCCCTGATTTCAGTAATAATTTCCTTCCCGCCAACCATCATTCCCTTGGCCCTTTGGTCGCTCAGAACAGGAGAGCTTTCCTGCACTGTTTTCTCAATTGCGCTTTCATAGGATTCAAGCTTCGCCACTTGCTGTGGAGTCGCGTATCCCTGCTCTGCAATATTGCCCGCAACCTGTTTGATGCCATGGTAAACCCTTGCTATGGCGCTCATTTCGGTTATGATTCCGTACTGGGGGCCGCCTGCCGCTTGGGCTGATGCCTGGGTTCTTCTTGATTCCTCCTCAACAGTCTCCTCCAAAGGAGACATTTCTTTCGGCGGCTCTGCTGTGGGAAACATCTCTTCCTTCGGCTTAATCTGCACCTGTTTCTTTGCCTCGAAAACCCATTTTGCAGTCGGGCTGAAGAACATGTCATTAATCTCCAAAGACCTAATCTGGGGAATAGGAACGCGCTTCAGCTCTTCATCTAATTCAATCTCGGCGCCGGATTCCTCAATCATATCCTCAGCTTTCTCAATCTCCCTTTTTCTCTTTTCCTCCTCTGCCTTCAGTCTCTTTATCCTTTCCTCAGGGGGCAATCTTCTGATATCGTCAAATTCCGCCATAATGAATAATAAATCGCTCAGAGAATATAATATTTTCCACAATACAACAATAATCTTTTTAATTATTATTCTTATCCCATGATATATGGCATATGATATTGAATTAGAGGCAAGACAGATTGCATGGACTTCTCGATGGCAGGAGGCTGTTGAACAGTCCAAATCCTTTTTGGATGACGCAGTCGTCAAAATGCTCAAACAATTAAGAATACCCAACAGCTATCACATTAATCCAAGGACAACATCAACCGCCTTCGTATGGAGCTCGGCCTATCGGGCGGATTATGAACGGACTCATGATGATTTTGTTCCGGATGAAGGACTGGAGTTTTACGTTGAAATGATTCTGGGAAAAGATTTCAATAATGATTATCTTCGGAAAGGTATTGGAAGGGTTAGTGTCAGTAATTTCAGGGACGAGCAGGAAGTGGCTTATCAGCCGAGGACACTTCGCATTCCAAACGCGCATTTCACTTTTAAATATGCTGCGAACGCCAGGGAAATCTATGAGAATATTGCGAGACCATTCTACAATATTTTAGTGGCTGCCTATGAAAGCAGGCCCTTAGCTCTTGAAAGAAGGCCTGCAGGAGAATTTTTGAACCACAATCTTTTCCTACCCGCATATGAACAGTTATCATTTTAAAGAAGTGATAAAAGTTTAATAAAGGATTGTTAATTAAATTGCCTTAAAGGGGTGAGCCATGGAATTTGATGTAAAAAAGCAGAAAATATCCAATGTTGAAAAGTATCCCAAGGATGATTTGACTATTGCGTATAAGTTTGCCAAGAAAGTTTATGACGAATTTGGAAATTTCATTAAAGCTATCGTTCTCTTCGGAAGTTCTGTCAGGGAAGAAAAGACTAAGGGAGATATTGATGTTTTGATTGTTGTTGACGATATAACAATCCAGATGACTGCGGAGATTGTAGAGACATATCGCATCATTACTGAAAAATCTGTTGCGGATATTTCTCCACGGCTGCATGTGACAAGCTTAAAGCTCACGACTTTTTGGGAATATGTGAGGATGGGAGATCCAATTGGATTGAACATTTTACGGGATGGCGTTGCTCTCTTGGATACAGGGTTTTTTGACCCCTTACAAGGATTGCTTGCCCGGGGAAGAATAAGGCCAAGCCCTGAGGCGATTTATTCCTATTTTTACAGGGCTCCGAGGACATTGTCAAATTCAAGATGGCATTTGTTGCAGGCAACATTGGATTTGTACTGGGCAGTGATTGATTCTGCGCATGCTGCCTTAATGAAGCTCGGCGAAACCCCCGCAACGCCTGAACATGTCGCGGATTTGATGAACACTGCAATGGTGAAAAAGGGCAAGGTTGAAAGGAGATATGCTGAAACAATGAGACTCTTCTACTCCCTTTCAAGGCAGATTCTCCACAGGGAATTGAAAGAAATTAACGGGCCAACATACGAAAAGTACTTCCTGCAGGCAAAGGATTTCGTCGAGAGAATGCAGAAAATAGTGACTGAGAAATAAGAAGTTCTTGAATTAATTTTTTAAAAATTACCACTCAATTGCCGTGGGGCTACTGCAGCGAGTTCTTGCAGCGATAGGCCTCGCCGTGTCAGAAATGCCTTGCATTTCTGAGCATGCTCAGAAATTTCTTAAATTTCTGACAATTGAGAGGAATTATTTTTTAAGATAACATTTATATTGAACTTATTTTATCTTTTTTCTATGTTATTTGAAACTGAGAAAAAGGATTTCCTTTCAAAAAAAGACAAATCGAAAAAGGGAAAAATAGATGACAAAATACTTCCCTTAGTCAATAAAGTAAATTCCTTCCCGAATTATTACACAACAAGCTCCTGCGCGGGAAGAATTAAATTATTTGTGCCATCAAAAAGAAAGCAGGATACTACATTAATTTTCGTAAAGCATGATAAAGTAACTTTTAATGAAGTCAAAAAAAATCTAGAAAAACTGCCCAAAGAATCAGTCTGGTTCCGGCAGGAATCGTTCATTATTCATGTCTGCTGCCAAACAATTGAGAATGCCCAGAAATTGCTGGACATCGCAAATAAAGCCGGTCTGAAACGTGCAGGAATAATCACAACAAAAAACAAAATAATTGTAGAACTAATTTCAACTGAGCATTTTGACACAATAATTTCACAAAACGGAGAATTACTCGTTAATGATTCATTTCTCAGAATATTAATTTCTGAAGCCAATAAAAAATTAGAAACTAATTTTGAAAAATTAAAAAAATTTTGGGAATTGCTTTGAAATCTATGGGCAATCCAAAGTCCTAAATTCCAAGGACTGGCTTTGGGCGGTCAATTCTGGCGTTTCATTTGCATCTCTGTAAGCAGCTACACGATACAAATAATCTGTACGGGCTGCAACATTTGCCAATTGCGTTAGACACGGATTTGGGTTATTGTAGCAGACCGTTGAATAGTCCATTGCCCACCAATGTTCCCAATCATGTCCTGGAATAGTATTCTTCAGTTGAACTCTGTAGTGATCTGTATTTAATGTCGGGAGCCACTGAAACTGAATAAGAACAGGACGATCAGTGCCTACTGCGGTATCATCGCAACTTTGAATAGGTGCAATTACCATAGGTTCTGATGGTTTGTTTGAATAGAATGCATTATTTCCTCCACCAGAATTGCAGAGGTTACCTACGCACACAGTGCCAATGACTCCGGCGGTAACGCCGCCAATAATCCATTTTAAAGGTGACGGAAGATACTTTCGTTTCTTTGGCAGGCGACTCATGTCAGTATCATCTAGAAGAGTCTCAATATAATTTGGATCGTTATGGTCGCGCATCCTAAGAGGTCACACGCTATTTTTTAAAAAGCTTATCTGCTTCCAAATGCCCTTGCAACCAATGCAACTATTGCTATCAGCAATATTAAATTCAAGCCGATAAGCAATGCAAGATAAATCGTTGAGTTTGATATCCCGCTTCCCGTTGTAGTTGTGGTTTCTCCAGGTGTATAGACGGGAGGCACAACAACCGGTGTACTAGGTGTGCTCGGTGTTCCGCCAGGTTGGCAAGGATTAACCTTAAGCAAAAATGCCCAGAAATTCTCAACATTACTGTCAGCATAAACATTTAATGGAATGCTGTACGAGCCAGTTGTTAAGTTAGCAGGAAGATTGATTTGATAAAGTTTTGTAACTGAGCTGTCGCTTGAAGATAAATCGTTGCTCAAGTCTATGTTCCATTCCCGAATATCGATACCGAGCAGCGGGGAATTGATCCAAAGTGATACAGCGTCTTCCTCATTGCTGCCGTAGTTTGTAACCTTGAACTGAATATTCACGTTTCTTTCGCAGGTAACTGTATCTGGTGTCAGCTGGGCATTCGAAATTCTGAGGTCATGGTCTTTTTTTCTAACTCTCAGATAAACTGTCCAATCCGCACTCTGCGTCACATCATTATCATCTGAACCTTCGGCACTGATATCGACAGGATATTCGTCTTCATCTGTGTTGAGAGGCACTGTGAATGTTATGCTCTTGGTGACTTTCTTTCCGGCTCGCACGTCGAAAGTGCTTAGATCTTCTTCAATATCGTCACCATCATCTATGCCTTCAATGGTAATAGTCGTGTCAACCTCATTTATGTCAATAGATTCGCTTGAGCTGAAATCATTTTTGAAAGTGATGTCCATCTTGACACTGTCGCCAGGAGCAACATCCAAGCTAAGGGTATCCCCATTATTATGCACTGATGCGCTGTCTTCTCCCCCACCAGTCGAGGTGGCGGTAGCCGATACTTTGTCTATAAGCAATGCGCCTTTAGTCTGCATATTCAGCTGGACTGTTCTTGTTAACTGGTCAGAATTTATCACTATATCGCCTATTTTGGCTATGCTTGAGGCCTGTGATTCCGGAACATATGCTGAGATAGTCACTGTAGTGCTTTGTCCTGGAGCCAAGCTTGTTGGAGCATTTGAAAAGCTTATTTGGTATGTTGACGGCGTATTTGTTGAAACAGTTATGCCTGTGATGGCTGTATCGCCGTTATTTGTTATCGTAAAGCCAGTGCTTATAGTTTGTTTGCGTATTTGGCTGCTGCTTCCCAATAAAACTGGGCTGGGGCTTACAGTCATATCCGTTGCTGATGTCCTTACATTTAGACTGACACTTGTGCTAACATTTCTATTTGGAGATGTTCCCCTTAAAGTTCCTGAATAACTGCCTGCGGTCTGTGTTGCTGACACGCCGCTCAAGCCAAGTGAAACTGTTCTGGATTCGCCAAATTGCAGATTTGTTACAGATGGCACATTAAACAATGATTTTGGAATGAGGAAGCTTCCCAATGTCAAATCACTTATGGTGAAACTTATTGAAGAGATATCGCTGTTTCCTGTGTTATTCACGACAACATCATAATTCTTTGCGCTGTCTATGCCCTTCACCCATGTTCCTGAAACAAGGGATATTGCGAAATTTTCCACTGAATTAACGTTCAATGAAACTGCAACAGAATCCTGATTTGAACCTTGAACAAGCAAAGTTCCTGAATAAACTCCTGCATATTGTCCTGAAGGAACAGCTATGCTGAAGCCGACTGTCTGCGTTGTACTTGGCGCTATTGAAACAGAATTTATATTATTTACATTGACGGAATAAAGCCCGTTGGAATGAGTTAATTGGTAGTTGCTAAACGAGACGCTTTCAGTGGTATTTCCATTGTTCGCAACAACAAAGCTTCCAGCAACAGTTTGCGCGGGGTTTCCTGAAACGGAAACAGAGGCATTTAGCACGTCTATGGAAGCAAGTGCATTGCTCGCTAACATTATGCAAAATATTAATACAGGAAGCAATAGCTTTTTCATTTTTATTTCCACCCCATTATTAATAGTGTTAGTATCAACCAGTAGTATATAAATATTTCCATTAGTTTAGGGAAGATTACATCTTGGTATCATATATAAAGAAGATCCGTCTAACTCTCTGAATAAAATCATCTCTTAGAATATTTTTCAAATTCTTTAATCATCTTTGGGATTTCCGTTATTGCTTCTTTTACTGTTTCAATATCGATATCTTCGCCATAATAATTTATGGCGTTCCTTAATCTTCTGTATCTGTCGAATTTATTGAAAAGCGACTGTTCTTTTAGAATATCTCGCAGGAAGAATCCTATTGATTCATGATCCAGAAATTTGTATCCTTTCAAAAATCCAATTGCTTCACAATATTCCCTTAATCCCTCATAAAGCTCTCTGAGAATTGTTTTTGAAGTATTTATGTTAAGAGTTATAGCTTTGGCAGTTTCGACTGCTTGGATTGAAGACTTAAACAAACTTGAAGCCCTTATCTTATTAGGCATGACTTTCTTCAGTTTCCCTTGAATTAAGCTATTCTCGAAATTCATAGAACCTCTAATTCACCCGATAAAACAATACCATTACAGATGTTATTTACCAGATTAGGATTTGATTTTTTAGCCTTTTCCCACAATGCCTTGTTAAGCTTATGGATGCTTACTTTTCTATTTAGTCCTTTTTCATATTTTTCAGCTGAAAATTCTTTGTCAATATTTGATATCAGGCAAAGGTCTATATCGCTATTCCTATCATCCATGGCAGAAGCATAGCTCCCAAATAAAACAATAACCGGCAAATCAAATTCTTTTTCCAAATCTTCAACAAGACCTGAATTTCTAATTTTTTCCAGATTATAATACAATTTAAGATTGAATGATTTCCTTGATAAAACTAATCTATAAAAACAATATACTCCTTCTTTATTTGAAGATAAAAATCCTTCCTTAACCAACTTATTGAGGTGCTGCCTCACAGTTGTGTGATTCATGCTTAAAATCCTGGCAAGCTCTCGAATGCTAAACTTTCTATTTGGATCTTCGAAAAATTGCGCTAGTATGGTTAACTTCCCTTCCATATGGAAATATATATTTCCAATTGTTTATAAATGTTTCCATTTAACAGCAGAAATCTTCTATCTTACTCTTCCTTATCCTCTTTCATCTCCTCATAAATCTTCTCTGCGTCCTCATTAAGCAAATCCAATAAGCTGTCCGGATCCTCCAAAACCCTTTCGCTCGTCTCTTTTTTCTTGGCAGGGAATTCCTCTAATTCGTCAATTGTGGGAATTTTTTCCTCAGACATGCTTCTTGTCACCGTAGTAGAATATGTTTTCGATTGAGAGGTCAACCTTTTCGGGCTCTTTCGGCTGGCTCATTTTGGTTATGTGCTCCTTTGCAGCATCCTCCTTGGACACAATTCTTTCGGGCTCTTCTTTTTTCATTTCTTCCCTGACCCTATTATCTGCGCTCATCTTGAACATCTTGCTTTTAAGGCTGTTGACTTCGTCTCTTATTGAGTTGAATTCCTGCTGAAACTTGCCAAGGTCATCCCTCAATTTCATGATCTCCTGGGCAATATCTCTTGTAGCAACATTTAGCTTCCTTACATCCTTGCTTAGTTCTTCATTCTCTTTATTTTGGACTTCCTCTTTCTTTTCAACCTTTCCAACAATCATAGTTTCTGCCTGTCTGCACGCCTCTTCATAGTTAGTGGCTATTTTATTCTTTACAAGCTCCTTTGCAAGGTTGTTTATTTTCTGCGCTATTTCAATATTTTCCATTTTAATTCCTCACTCATCCTCATCATCAGGCTCCATTTTTGTTTCGCCTATTAAAACGATAATCACAACATATGCCACAAAATAAACAATGAGTGGAATGTAATGCAGGTTCAAATTAAACTTCATATTGATAACTGTCGGCAGTATTATTACAGGAGAAAGGTAGAGAGTGGCATTCAAAGTATGCTTCAAGCTTATTTTTCTCATCATAATTCTCATGACTGCAAAGGACATAGCCGCAAGCAGCAGCGCCAAAAGGAAATATTTTATTGAGATCACTATAAGAAAAATAATGAAAATCGTCGGCAGTGCAAGGATTATCAGCGGCTTAAGCAAGTCAGTGAATACCTTTTTGTTTGCCAGAATGTCCTCCATCTGGCTGAAGTTTGTATATTTAACCCTTTTTTCTTGCGGTATCACCCAGCAGTATGGCTCAACAATCATGCATTCAATCGGCTTTCTTATGATTTGCTTGTCTGTAATCAATATATTTCCTGTGAGCTGCGTGGATTCATTTGTTTGCGTATTTATTGTAACGCCCAGATTTTTCAGCTCAATTGGCTCCTTTGTCACTATCATTGGCCTCAGCTTTAAAACATCAAACTTTGACAGCTGGGCATTAACCTGATTATCAAGATTCCAGAAATTCGGAATTAAAAGTGCAACCAAGATGACAAACGCCAGCAGCACAGTTCCAAGATAAAAGAAAACAGCATTTTTCAGCGGCTTCTCAACAAGCCCGTAGTAAGATAGGGGGTTCAAACTGCTCAGCAAAGTCAATGCGAAGCTTTTGCCTCTGTGTATCATTTTAGAACATTCTTTTTTGGGGTATTCATGTATAAATAGTTTATTATTAAAGGGAGGTTAAAATTAAATTTAGTGATTAGTTAGTGAATAAAAAACTAATAACTAAAAATTACCGCTCAAGTGTCAGAAACCAAAGGTTTCTGAGCATGCTCAGAAATTTATGAAATTTCTGACACATCAGAAATCCTTAGGATTTCTGAGTGTGATCAAAGATCTTCGATCTTTGACACGCCGCGGGGGCTGACATGCAGCACTCTAATAATCAGAATTCTATCTTTCTCCTCATCTATCTCTTTAATAACATTAAAATTTCTTTTAATCTCTTTCACAATATTGTCGCATTTCTTGCTTCTCTTTAAAACTGTTATTGCCCCTGATTTTTTCATTACCCTTTTTATTTCGGACAATGCGTTTTTGTAATTTTTAAAATTGTGAATCGCAGTAACGCAGATAATATTCTCAAAACTCTTAGCTTTAAATGGCAGATTTTCAGCAGCGGCCAAAATCCTTGGAAAATCCGCCTTTTTCAGCAAATTAAAAGACAAATCAATTCCAATGATTTTGCATGAAAAAACATTCTTCGACAACCCGCACCCGCAGCCGACATCCAGAATGAAATCAGTTTTCAGATTTTCATTTATTATTCTTAATTTTTTTGATTGCTCCTCGTTGTATAATTCACCATATCCTCTAGAAATATAGTCGTAATATGTTTTATGTTTCGATAGCATATGCGCTCAAATTATACCGTGCAAGATAATATTCATCTAGTTTAAAATGATAAGTTGAATTTGTTATGCCTGTGATATTATAATATGTATCATAGCCAGGCACTGGAGCGCAATAATCAGAGATAAAGTCGCAATCAACATAACTTCTATCCTTTTCTCCCGTGGCAGCTGACACTTCTGCAGGCACAATGGACTGGATGCCGCAGCATTCTGACGGTGTTTGCCCGTTGTAAAATTTCATTAAAAAGCTTGCAGATTTGTTTTCATACCTGTACATTCCATTCGATATAAATGCCCTCACTGTCCACATATCCCATGAAGTGAGATTTGAAATTCTGAAAGGATGTGACATGTCAGATTCATGCAAGTAAACTGGGTCGTCAATGCCTTCAATTGAAAAGTCGAAATACGTATTTACCGTCCTGTTCCATGTCGCAAGCTCTGCATCAACAAAATATTCAAAAGAGATGTTCACCTTTATAATAAACGGACCCGTGGTATTATCCTGATAAATAGTCACATTTATCTTGCTCGTGTCTTTTGTAAAATTGGTTTTAATGTGAAGGAAATCCATTGAAGCGTTCTGAATTTCTTCTAATTTGACAAGAAATGTTTTGCCATTCATAATATTCCTGCCAATTTGTGTATCAACATTAACACCATACACACTTCCATTTAGCAGAATCTCCTTGAATCTTGAATTCAGGTCCTTTTCATTGGTCAGGAAATCTGTCTTATTTATGTAAAGGGCGAGTGCTTCCAATGAGGCGTAGCTTGTGACAAATAATGCTCTTTTTATGTAAGTATCCTCCAGATTTTTTATGTAATCGTCAGCAACATAAACACGGTCGGTTACTACAATGTTTCTTTCCCTTGAGGGAGGAGACGTGTCTATGCTGAACATGACAGCGACAATTAAGACAACCAGCACTGCAATAAACGTGAAGATTATCCCTCTTTTGTTTTTGATGATGTTCATTTTATGTTGTCAGCGTGATTGTTCTTTCTTCTGTATATGCCACATTGTTGTTAATGTCCTCTACGCGGGCCCGGTACGTGTAGGTGCCAGGAGGCAGGTGAGTCTGTCTCATGAAATAAATGCCATCGGAAGCAGTGTTCCCTATTTCTGCGTTGTAGCTTGCCCTAATCTCTGCCGCAGATTTGGAGTAATTCCAGACTCTTAGCTCGTCTATGTAGCCGTTCCAATTATTAATGGGAGGGGCACTATATGCTCCAATCTCAAAATGTTTGCTGCCCACTCTGTCGATAGAAGAGACGGACATTGTTGCACTATTGTTAAACAATCCGTTTATGAAAAGAGATGCATACGTTCCATTATAAACTCCTGCAAGGTGAACCCACTGCCCTGTCGGTGCCATTGCCTTGCTTAACGCAGAATATTGTGAAAGGCAAGCGGTTCCACTGCACAGCATAAGTACATATTTTCCTCCTACATCTCTACCGAAGTAAAATGAATTAGTGCCTACGCCGCCGTAATATTTCGAAGCAATCTGCCATCCTAAACCATTAGAACTCAACCAGGTCCACGCCTCTATTGTGAAATTGCTCCCTATATTGAGGCTGCCTGAGCCAGTAACATTTATATGGCTCTGCATGTTGGTGGTGAAGTTGCAGGATGAGTCGAAATAGCCCGGTGTATCTTGTCTACAAATTACAGTTGAGGACTTATTGGCGATATTTCTGTATTGTGAAGAGTCATTTGTATTATTATCGAAATTCCACAAGCCAAGCAAATCCTTTCCATAAATTGTAACATTGGCTTGCCTGTTCCAGTCTATTGTCACCTTTTTAATAGTGGTGGTATTGAAAATATTGAGATTAATGAACACCTCATCTCCTCCCGGATCGGTTGTTCCGTTGGGTGGTGTTGGACTTGCCAAGCATATTGAAAGAGGAGCCACCTGAGGACAAATATTCGATAAAGTAATATCCCTCTCTTCTGTCCGGGCTATTGCTCCTGAAGAGTCATTTGCCCATGCGTAATAAGAATAATAGCCGCTTTGATAGCTTGGTTGCAGGTTGATGAAATTAGCATAATAAATAGGGTCATTGGCATGGCCGCTTAGTTCTGCTTTGTAACTCGCTTTAATTTCTGCTGTGGATTTAGAATAATTCCAGATGCGGACTTCATCTATTGTGCCTGTAAAAGGTCCGCCTCCATTTGAATTTATACCAATATAAACCCCATCTGGATTGGATGTTATTGTGCCACTGTACGTTTTATTTCTGCTTAATTGACTATCAACGTAAATTATTTTATCAGTTTTATTGTAAACGCAAGCAACATGATGCCATTGCCCATCGTTAATCTTTGGTGCATCCAGACTATCAAAATCATCCCAACCACCATTATGTGTAGTGAATCGAATCTGTGAGCCGGCGTTTATGGTGGCAAATCCATACCCTCCATTATTGCCTATTCCATATTTGCTGACAACCCATCCATCACTGGCAGTCGTTTTAATCCAAGCTTCAATTGTGAAAGCGCCTTTTATATCCACCGCGTTGCTATGTGACGTATTTATGTAAGAGCTAGAAAAAGAACATGCGTCGCCTAAGTATCCGGTGGCAGTGCATGTCATGCTATGTAAACTTCCATCATTTTTATACCTTGAACTATCCATTGCATTCCCATTCATATGCCACAATCCAACCAATGTAGGGCTGTCAACAGTCACATTAGTGCCATTCCAGCTGAGTTTAAATGTATCAATTATGGTGGGAACATAGGATAGTGAAATATTTACATAATATGAACCGGCTTTAAGGGTAGTACCAGTTTCTTCGGTGGGGAGTGTAAAGTTAGCGCTCATTGGGGGGAAAGGAGGGGCTATTGTCACATTTCTCATTTCAGCCAGGGCTTCGTAGCCTTCAATGTCATTTACCCAGGCATAATATGTATAGTTCCCGCTTTTATTAATGGGCTGGTCATTTACCCTGTACATCCCGTAATAATCTGTTCGATATTTTCTTAACTCTGAATCATATGTTGCCTTAACTTCACCCGGAGATTTTGAATATTTCCAGATTTTGACTTCATCAATTGAACCCTTATAAGGTTCAGTGTTCCTTGAACTTTTACCTATGAAAACTCCATCGGGATTGGATTTTATTATGCCAGTGTATGTCCTTGATGTAATAGAGCTGCCATCAATGTAGATTAGTTTGTGAGTTGTATTATAAACTAAAGCAATGTAGTGCCATTGACTATTATTTATATTTGCAGTTGTGGTGTCAAAATCATTCCAGCCGTTTATGGTGCAAACACTTATTGAATTATCGCAATAAGTGGTAAAGCGAATTTGACGGCCACCCCATGTCGAGAATCCATAGCCTCCCCTGTTGTCTACTCCGAATTTACTAACAACCCAACCCTGCCCTCCTATAGCTGTATTAATCCAAGATTCAATTGTGAAAGCACCTGTAATATCCAGTGAGTTGCTGTTCGCTGTCATTATGTAATCACCACTTACACCTCCAAAATAACATCCCTTGTCAATCTCGCCCTCAACACTGCAGTCTGTACCTCCGCTTATGGCGCCATTGTTTCCATACATTGAGCTGTCCAATGCATTGCCCTCCATTTTCCAGAAGCCAGACAAACTTGAAGGAGAGTATTTTTCTACTTCTGCATTATAGCCTGCCTTAATCTCTTCTGGAGTTTTAGAGTAATTCCAGATGTGAACTTCGTCGACAAGCCCCTTGTAATAGTTAGTATATGCAGCTATTGTCACAGGTTCCGTTGAGCTGACTGGCATGCCTGTTGCAGCAGCAGATCCAAGAGAAATTCCGTTTAGGTACACTGTAACCAGACTTCCGTCATTCGTTATAGCAAGATGATTCCAGATATTCGCATTTACAGTTTGACTCATGCTGTAATAGTCATGGCCTGCACCAGTGATAGTATCGTTGTAAGTATAGCCTATGTAGTACTTTTTCCATGTAGAATCGTACATAAGTCTTAGTGCATAAGATTTTTGCGCCATAGTTCCCTTTGATATAACTGCAATTCCACTCGAGGACATGGACTCCCTATTTATCCATGCTTCCAAAGTGATGGGCGCAGTTATTTCCAAGGAATCTGAATTTGGCACATTGATATAATCATCCACGCCATCAAATTTGCACGCTTTATCGAAATAGCCGGTATAACTGCAATCTACGCCACCTACTATGGTTCCATCATTTTTATACCTTGAGCTGTCCCTCGTATTTCCATTGAAGTGCCACAAGCCCCGCAATGTGTCAGAATACAAAAGCACATCAGTTCCGTTCCAGTTGGCTTTAACAGTGTCAATCGGGTTGATGTGTTGTACTGAAACATTAGCGCTAAAGATTGAAGCAACCACTTTAAAGTTATTTGCGGGGGTTTCAGAGGTGTAAGCTATTGAAAGCGGACTGTACAATGTGATATTTCTCTCCTCGCTTTTGGCAGTTAAGCCGATGCTATTATTAACCCATGCATAGTAAGAATAGCTGCCTTCTTTCAGGTGAGTTTGTTTGATATAGTATTTTCCTATTTCTGCATTATAGCCTGCCTTAATCTCTTCTGGAGTTTTAGAGTAATTCCAGATGCGGACTTCGTCAATACTTCCTTTAACCTCATTAAGCGCAGGGTTCTGAGGATCTGCTCCGATTGTGGTTCGGTTCCCATTTTTGGGAGGCAGGCCTGCCCAGCACCAAGCGGATTGTTCCAGTTTACCGTCAACATAGATCAACAAATGCGTGCCATTGTAGATGCCTGCCAAATGATGCCATTTATCGTCTGCAACATTAGACGTTCCAGTTGCCTTCATTATGTTGTTGTTTGTATCCACAATTCCAATCAAAGCGACATTTGTTACATCAACATCTAAATCATAATTAGTTAAAGTCCAATCATTTGTGCCATTGCTTCTTCTTGCAACTATCCTTTGCGTATCGCCATTATTAGTAACTTTCACCCACGCCTCAACTGTGAATGCCGAGGTTAAATTCAAATTATTCCCCATGCCAACGTCAATATAATCATCAACACCGTCAAAATAGCAGCCCTGGCCAAAATATCCATCCGCACTGCAATCAGTGTCTCCCATTATTTGTCCATCATTTCCATAATCTGAGCTGTCGTCAGCAGTTCCTTCCATGTGCCACAATCCAACCAGTGCAGGACTGTCAACAGTCACATTAGTTCCATTCCAATTTACAAATACAGTATCAAGCGGCTCTCCGGAGCTACTGATGGACGCATTCACAAACACCAAAGTTCTGGCTACTTCTGCCTTGTTTGGCTCTGTTGCAGGAACAAGATTTATGTTGAGGAACGGTTTGAATTCTATTTCCCTAGTTGGGCTTTGAGCCCTGTTTCCCATCATATCTTTGACCCAACCATAATACGAATATTTGCCATTTGGCACATGAGTCAAATTAATGTAATACTTGCCGACTTCAACATTATAGGTTGCCTTAATTTCTTCAGCTGATTTAGAGTAATTCCAGATGCGGACCTCGTCAATTGTGCCGTTGAAATTAAGGTAGGGAGGAGTTGTATCGCCATTCCTCATTGCACCAATATATACAGGGATAGCTGGCTGTTCATAAACGCCACTGTAGGGGTATAATCTTGAACGTTGAAGGACTCCATTTATATATACGGACATATTTGTTCCATTAAAAACCCCTGCAACATAGTACCAGTTCCCAGGTTGGGTCTCTTTTATTGTTCCGGTTGTAGCTACCCCTAAACCACCCGTACTGGGCCCATTCACATAAAAATAAAACGTTCGCACATATAGCATCAAATTATAAGATCCTGGCCCGCTGCCAGCTTTAGTTTTTGAAACTATGGTATGATAAACCCAAGAGAAAGTATCAGGCTTCACCCATGCTTCTAATGTAAAACTGCTATTTATGTTTAGAGAGCCAGAACCGCTCACATTAATATATTGAGACATATTGAAGTGGCAGCCCGTGCCAAGATGACCTTCTGTATCTTTGTAGCATTTTGCATTAGAGTCTTTGCTAACGATATTATTGTATGGCGAGGAATCATTTGTGTTGTTATTGAAATTAAACAGCGCCAGCAAATTTCTTCCATAAATCTGCACGTCTGTCCCGTTCCAGTTCAAGCCGACAGTATCAATTGGATTTATGTTCTGGATTGAAAATGTCGGTCTTGTAGATGGGTTAATTGTAGTGAAGGGGGAAATGTCTGTGGGAGGTGTGATATAATTTATTAACAGGTCTGAAGGCAAAAGCATTGTGATAATCCTGTCCGGTGTTCTGGTTGAGTTTCCATCGCTTTGGTTTGCCCATGCATAATAATAGTGTTCCCCATATGATCTGTCAGTCAATTTCGCATAATATCCGTCATAATTCTGGTGCCCGGCTACTTCTGTCTGATACTCGTCAGCGATATCCTGTGCAGATTTGGCATAGCTCCATAATCTGACTTCATCTATTGAGCCGTTGAAATAATATGCCGAGGATGCATAGTTAGACTGTCCTATCCTATATGGTTCAGCATTTTCCACGATGTCGCTTGGTGTGCACGGCTGGATTAGGGCATTCGCTCCATTTACGTATCCTATCATGCGAGTGCCGTTATAAGTTACTGCGACATGAGTCCACACATTTTTTGTCGCAGTGCCAAAATATATATCACAGCCATTCCATGAACTATCATAAAATACTAAATCCCACTTAGCAGTTGGAGATACTAATAAAGTAAACTGTATTCCGGTGCTCTGAAAATTAGAAGGTTTTCCGAAAATCCCCTGACTCTTTATAATATCTACAGGCTTAACCCATGCTTCAATTGTAAATGCATCTTTAAGGTCCACGTTCGGCACACTGACGTATGACGATGAGCTTCCATTGAAACTGCATGCCGAACTCAAATATCCCTGCACATCCTTGCTGCAGTTTGCTCCTGGAGATGCAGTTCCGTGATTTCCATATAAAGAAGAATCAACAGCATCCCCATCTAAATGCCATGCTCCAACTAGTTTTGTAAAATCAGGGCTGCTGAATGGATGGCCACTTATTTCTGTCTGATACATGGCAGTAATCTCAGCTTGCGATAAGCCTCTGTTCCAGATTCTGACTTCATCTACTGTACCATTGAAATATCTATTGGGATTATGTGAACTGTCCAGTTCACACCCGATTGTTAAATAAGGATTAGGAGTGTTCGGACCCCCTGCAGCATCTGTATACTTTTGCACACCATTTACATAAAAATACAATGTTCCAGCTTTCATTGTCATTGCCACATGATACCATTGATTCGCAAAAGGGAAGTTATACCCTGTGGGTATCCATCTGCGTCCTCCAAACAAACCAGTTAATTCGTTTCCTGGATTTCCAATGCCGAAACCATAACCTCTGAGGTCATCTCCATTGTAAACAGCAAAACCTATCGTCTGCGTCGGCGACACAGAAGCAGGTTTTATCCAGGCTTCAATGGCCCAATTATCAATTGCTGTAGTTGCACTATTTGACATATTTATGTAATCTCCCCCGTCAAATTCGCATCCCTTTCCCAAATAACCTGCGGCATTGCAATTTGTATTATTGAAAGGTCTTCCGTTATTTCTATATCTTGAATTATCCAAAGTGTCTCCGTCAAGATGCCAGAGTCCTACCAAGTTTGGGCTGTCAACAGTTATGTTGTCCACATTATCCCAGCTTACTTTTACTGTGTCCACTTTAGTGGTATTAGTCACCTTCATCTTCATAAATGCAGAATTTTTGTATACTATCGGCGGGTCAGTTGGCGGTATAAACTCAATTGAAATCAGCGTTTTGCATTTGCTTTCCGTAAAGCAGTCCTCGCAGTCACACTGTTCATAACTATCACAGACACTATTATAGTTGCAGAATGTTTGAGCAGGGGCGCTTTGATTTACAACTGTTCCTCTAACCCTCCAGACACGGAGTTCTGCTTTCAGAGGGCCCCACATTATTGTTTGATTTATGATTCCGGAAATAAGCTTTTTTGAGGTAATCAAAGTTGGGCTATCGTTTGAATACTGCTGAGATTCATAAATTAGAGTGTCGTTGATAATCAGCATAACGCCGTATTGAGGAGGGAGGAAGTTTGAGATAGTGTACCATGACACATTCCTGGCCAGCTCATACTGATGGAGGACATAAAATTCTCCAACCTGCTCAAGAATGGAATTTTCTAAATTTGTGATAGTTTTATTTTCTATCAAAAGCTGAACGAATGGAGTACTAATCTCGCTGATTTTTATTGATGCAAGCTCGTTCATTAAGTCTTGCGAAGAAATCGCAGTCTGGGATTGTGGAGGACTGAAAGGGCTGTAAGAAAAAATTATCGCCAAGCCCACAATTATTACGGCTAATGCTATGAAAACATCCAGCGTGAAAAAATATCCATTTTTCATTGGTTTAATATCACGCTGCCGTTGTAAGGCTTTGTGATAACGTTCCTCCCCTTTGTGAGTGAACCGTAAACATTTTTGGGCAAATTAATGACAAGCTCATAATTGTAACTAGTGTTCAACAGCCTTAAAACCAGTTCAGTGTGATTGGCTTTATATGTGGGATTTAGAGTTTTGGCATCCAAAAAAGTTATGTTGTAATCCAGCCCTCCTGCAGAATATGGTATGTATATTTCTCTCCTGTAACCTCCTCCAACAGAAAGCGCCAGTTTTATTTCAGACTCAATTGATTGCCCAACATCATCAATCTGCGCCCTCTCTTTCGCCAGCTGAGCCTCGGATATCCTGTTGCCTATTACAAAAAGAAATGCCATCAGAACCATCATCATGAACCCGAAGAGAAGGAGCATCTCTATAGAAACCTGGGATTTTACCGTTTTTTTCATTTGAAATCAATGTTTGAATAAATATACTGGTTGTATCTTTTTGCCTCAATGCTTATTACCTTCCTGCCTACTGTAAAGTCTCTTGCTTCAAAACTGCCGTTGATGTTGACTCTGGACAAAAATACGATAGGCTGGATTTTTCCTCTACTGCTGTAATTTATTATTAGCAGGTTTATGTTGTTGCCCCAGTCGTTCACAATGCCTATGCCCTTCACATTGTCCGGCATTGTCTCCACCAGCTCCATTTTAGAGGGGTCCGAATAGTAATAAACCGTCTCTGCTTTGTTAATAATGTCCGTGCCTAGTTTTTCAATTTGGTTTATTCGTGTGGTTTCCTGCGACTTTTCCGAATAGATGAAGAAGAAATACATTGCCGGAATAAGCACCATTGTGGCTATGCCAACTATAAGTAGAAACTCTATAGATGCCTGAGCTCTCTCCTCTCTATCACCCATTTTATTGTATTTTTGGCAATAGACTTTTTAATATTTTCTGTTTTTAAATAATGTATTTGCATGAAGTGAAGTTGTAAACTTTAATTGAGCACGCCACAATGGCGCTAAGAAGATAAACGGTTCAGTTAATATTTTCAAATTTTATTAACAAATTTTATAAATCTGCAATCTAACCTATTATTAACCCCGTGTAGCTCAACGGCAGAGCGTTCGGCTGTAGAGATTGCACGACTTTCCAGATTTGGAGCGAATGAAATGCAATCAGCCGTTCCCGAAAGGTTGGTGGTTCGAGTCCGCCCACGGGGATTGTACTATCTGTTCAGAACCGCAATATTTAAATAATCTGACATCTTTTCATACTATTTGTGATGTTAATTGAACCAAATATTAACTCTAAGAGACTATGATAAGGAACTGGCAACTATCTTAAGCCAGATAAAAAGAACGCTAACCGTAGCAAATAGCGAGCTATTGTTAAGGTATAAACGGCAGCTTGTTAATGAAGGATTGAGCCAGAGTGCCATTCTCAAATATCTTAAGTTTTTGCGGCTTATTTGTGCCAATTATGGCATAGATAATCTGAGCCATGCCAGCAAAACAGAGTTAGCAAAGGTATGGGAAGATATAATGCAAAGCAAATATAGTTTATGGACAAAAAAGGATTTCGGCATAACCTTAAAGAAATTTTATCGCTGGCTCAGGAGCGAAGAAGGCTACCCTAAGGACTACTATGATGAAACTCTTGCAGGTAAAAAACTGGATGATGACACAACTCCCTATGAAGTAAAAAACATACATCCGCCAGCCCGCAGTAAGTGTATGAGAACACCTTCCAGAGAAGACTTGCTGACAGAAGAAGAAATATCCAAATTGATTAAAAACACAAAAAATTTCCGTGATAAGGCTTTCCTAAGCTGTCTTTATGAGAGTGCTGCACGAATCTCAGAAATAGGTAGTTTAAGGCTCAGGGATGTAAAATTTGACGAGTATGGAGCGGTACTTAATCTTATAGGAAAAACAGGTCAAAGAGCGGTCAGGATAATAGCATCCGCACAGCATCTTAAGCAATGGATGGAAAATCATCCTTTTAAGAATAATAGGAATGCTCCGCTCTGGATAATGAGCAATACGGATGACGCTCCCATGACGTATGATGCCTTCCGCATGATGCTCAAACGCTTAATGGAGCGATGTCATATCGACAAGGATAGTAATCCGCATTTATTCAGGCATTCTCGATTGACGCATCTGGCTGCTCAGGGATTAACAGAATATCAATTAAACCAGTTTGCTGGCTGGGTTCATGGCAGCCAAGTCGCCAGCACTTATGTTAAATTATCTGGGAGAGATTTGGATGACAAAATTTTGGAGGTTAATGGCATTGTAAAACCAAAAGAACAAAGCAAAGTTTTATTGCAGCCTATACAATGCCCACGATGCAAGGAGATAAACGCTCCTGATTCAATTTCCTGTAATAGATGCTGGCTACCACTGGGAGTTAAAGCCATAACTAATATGGACGATATTCTTGACATTACATTAGATGATAATCCACGGGCGCTTGCACAAGTTATGCGCAAGATGAAAGGGGAATTATTAAAGGAATTTGAACCGATTCTGCAAGAGAGTAAAAACAATCGTGAAATTCTCAAGAAAGTTGAGGTATTAATCAAAAAAAGTAGAAGGTAACAATACAAAATTTGGAAGTTTTAAAGTTCTAAATAAGCTCCATTTTTAAAAATATAACATATCTATGTTATATGCTGACAATGATGGATAGAAAGTCATTAGTTTGTCATATGCACGATAAATCTGCTTCTAACCAAAAAATATTTATACTATAAAAGTCAATCATAGCGGTATATTTGTAGGAAAAGAAAATCATTTGGAGCATCATTGTTGGCTCCAGCTTTCATTCTTATTTAATTTAGGTAATATGGTTGATTTTGTTGAACAAAGCAAATTGTGTTGAAGGTTTGGAATTCTTCCCAAAATGGAAGCTGATTCTCTTGAGGCAATTAATTCTGGAAGATAGTGATATTTCAAAAGATGATGAAAATGCATTGTGCTCACATAATATGCCAAAATGTTCAGGATTAACAGTATGTAATAAACTTTACCGGAGAAAGTGATATGAAACCTTCAAAAGTGGATATCCAAATAATGGAAATACTGAATTATAACCGAAATTCGCCCGAATTATTTAACCTAAAAAGATTGGCAAAACTTTTGGGGAAAGCTCCATCGCAAATTTCAAGAAATCTCAAAAAATTGGAGTCTCACGACCTTATAACAAGAACAGGGAAAAATCCAGTTTATTTTGAATTTAAAAGCCCTAAATGCAGTGCATATATAATTATTCCAACAAAATGCAGAAAATGTGGCTTTGTAGAATCAATAATGCTTGGGCAAACCACCAAAACTTGCAGCAACTGCAAAAAGAGATATTATCTGAGCAAAAAAAGAATTCAAGAAGGTTTATTCTCTGTTACATATAAGCAATTACCAATGAAAGCCACGGCTTAATTTACCACATGATGTTAAATGCCAGAACTGGAAAAACACTTGGAATGCGCAGTTTTTTTAGTTGGCATTCTGCTTGTCAGTTACCTAAATAAATATGTTGCAATAAATGAATTGGTATTTGGAGTACCTGTTGTGTTCCTATATAGTGTCGGCGCTGATTTGGATAGTTATAGCAGTAAAATTCGTACCTTCGCACTGTGTTGTTCCATTGCAGGTATTGTACTTCTATATCAAATAGAAAAAAAATTCTGGGCTATTCTTCTAGCAGTGGTGACCGTGTTCATCCTTGTGCAACGCCATCGCGGGCTGATGCACAGCTTTTTTTCAGGACTAATCCTTGCGATGCCACTATACTTAACACTGGGAATTAGAGTATTTTTGATAGCATTTATTGCATACATTTGTCATCTAATCCTCGATGACAGCTTCAAGCTGATTTGACAATTCTGCGGCTTATTATCTTTGCAATTTCTTCTGACGCAAATTCTATTGGAGCCAATAAGCATACATGCTTAAGGTATCGTTCACTGTGAAGTTGCGAAAATTGAAAACGAAACATATCAAAAACGCATAATCAAATGGCACCCAATGTAGTAAGGATACATCCATCTTTGATGGCATCTATTTAGGTAAGGTCTAACGCCTGGTAATTACATCCGAGGCTGATAATATACAAAACCGAGGTTAAATTGCTACGAATTTTAATTTTATTAACTTGTAGGTAAGAAAAGATAAAGATGTAAAAAATTTCTAAGTATGCACGAAGACAAAGATTAATAAATAATGCAACAATTCAACACATTATGAATAATTGGCCAACAATACTTAACACGTTTTTATTGCAAGCACAGAAGGGAGATTTAAAAGTTTCAGCTTATCCTAGGGAGTGGAGCAATTTAAAGATGAAAGTATCCTTTGGCATGGGAGTACCCGCGCGTATTCCGTGGATTGCATTTATTGCCCCTGAAATGCAAGTTAGTAAAGGTTTTTATCCTGTATATTTATTCTATAAGGAACTAAATACTCTAATCCTTGCTTACGGATTAAGTGAAACCGAAGAATTTGCCACAACGTGGCCGGCAGAAATTATGAATTCTTCGTCCACCGTAGCAGCATTCTTCAATAAGGATGTTCCGAGATACGGTAATTCTTTTGTTTTTAGAGCATATGACCTAAATATTAGCGGTGGTAAAATAGAATATAAATATAGTGGTGCTACAGAGCAGGCAACGGATAAGGATTTAGAGTCTGATTTGACAACAATTCTAGATTATTATAAAAAAATTGTTTCTATTGAAATTAAAAAAGAAGATTCACCACTAGGACAAGGATTATTCTATATGGAGAAGCAATTAGAAGATTTTATTATACACAATTGGGAGAAAACAGAATTAGGAAAAAGATTTAACCTAATTATTGAAGAAGGAGAATTGGTGAGTCAACAATATCCTACAGATATTGGTTATATTGATATTCTAGCGAAAGACAAGACAACAAATAGTTATGTTGTGATTGAGTTGAAAAAAAATCAAACAAGTGATGATACAGTAGGACAATTAACGCGCTATATGGGTTGGATTATTAAAAATAAGGGAGATAAAAATGTTAAAGGGATAATAATAGCTGCAGAGTTCGATAAAAAATTAGAATATGCTCTTAAAGCCGTACCAAATATAGAAGTTTTCTTATATATTGTAGATTTCAAACTTAGTGAATTTAAAGGAACATAAAAAGATTAGTCGGGACCAAAATTCTAAAATAAATGGCTGATTTTTTAACAGAATTTATCTTGAAAATTCAATATTTATCAAATTCAGAATTATATAATAATTTATGTTTTCTATTATGTTCTTCCTTAGTTAACAGCTGTAAATTTTCAGGTCTATTATCTCTTTTATTACCATTTATATGGTCAACATCGTAACCTTTAGGTATGTCTTTCCCATCATTTTTTAATATTCTGTAAACGTGTCGATGCAAAAGGCCTTTTGGAGGTTCTTTGAATCTGAAATACCCATTCTCATCAAGTTCGAAATCATGCTTCCACTTATCCTTATAGAATTTTTTCCAATCCTCAAGTTCTTGTTTCTCTTTTTCCTGCATATCTCGTAATAATTGGTCATGTTCTAGTTGTGTTTGTTTTTTTGATTCTATTTTTTCTTTCAATTTTTTTTCATTATTTTCCAAATCTTTTTGGAGGTCTTCTATTGCTTTATTTTGTCCTTGAATATGTTTCAGTTCATCAATTTTCTTTTTGATTTCGGAGTGTTTATTCCTTAAATTGGCTATTCGAGCCGCTAGTTCTTCCTTTGCTGTTTCTAGCTCTTCTGCCTGTTCCTCCTTTTTCTTTTTTGCTTCGTAATTTATCACTCTAATAATCGCATCCCTTTTAATTAAGTAATATGCTGTGAAAAATATGATAATCACTACTAGTAAGAGTATTATGTAAGTAACAAATTGTTCAACAATAGTTTCTCGACATACACCATTCATCCCTCTACCGGATTCGCATTCCCATGCACAAGAATATGCTTGACCCACTTTCTTATTTGAAGGAATTGCACATGTAACATTATTACAATTTAAACTATTTGCGATATACTTTTCACAATTAACAATTTTCTCTTCTCCACAAATAGAAGCGATATTACAAATGCCAGAACCGCACTGACCATTAGAGGTGCATTTATCGCCTATGCCTTTACAAATAACACCATTACACAACTTGCATGCGGGTTCAATGTAAGATATATCCATCTTTCTTAGCTCAATTCCACTTGGAGAAATTATCATATATTTTAGAGTATCTGACGGTATCCGAGTTATATATACGGCAAAAAATCCTTTGTCAGAACTCAAGATTTCAAATGACTTAACAGGAATTTTAATATTATCGCGAGAATTCAATTCATATGTAGCACTTGAATTGGTTATATTAATATAAGTTATTTCTTGATAAAAAGAAACATTTATTATGATACTGTCATTGAGAGTATTTATAATTTTTATTTGGTCTTTATATTCTTTACTTTTGCCATAGTTCTCAATTAATAAGGGGTCTCCTAATATCGTATTCGATTTTGTATCAACTAATTTTAGTTCTTCTTTATATAGAGTGATATTTGTAATATACTGACACGACAAGTTTTCAGCTTTAACCAATGGCGTAAATAAAAAAATGGTAACGATTATAATACAAATGCTAAATTTTTCCCCCATTATAGATTAATCGCTCATTTCAGTATTTAAATATTGTCTGAGAAAAGAACTCTAAAAAAAAATAACTATATTTACGACATTTAAGAGAAACTTATTTTATTATTCCTTTGAAAATGCCAATTATAACAATCAGAGCAATGAACATCATAGTCCCAGCAACGGGCCATAATAATTGTGATGCCCTTAAAATATATGCTACACCCACACTTATCGCTAATAAAACACCTGCCAACGCCAACAATACCTGCGGCTCATCCATATATTTCACAATTTTGACATTCAGTTGTTGTCATAACAAGTAATTTTTTAAGACGAGAAGTATAATAATTTTACCCTATTAGAATGTATATTATCGACTATATGTTTTCAAAATTTAATGGTTTATCGTCTTTAAATCGATTTAATTAATTAAATATTTTTGGTTTAGTATATTAAATCAATTTCATTTTTGGATTTAATTACCGTCCAGAGAAATTCAATTTTTCCAGAAATTATGCTTTCAGAATTAATATATTAATTATTTGATTTTATATTGAATTAATTTATTGTCAAAAGGAAAAAATAAAGTTATTTTATTAGTTTAACTTTTTTATTTGATTATGCAAAATTCCAAATAAACGATTTTGTGCAGAATGTTTATAAATCAAACTCTGTTTTGATAGACAATGTGGGGGTGTATGTGGTTTAGGAAGTGAACCACTCGTAAATGAAGTCCTACGTATTATGGTTACTTGAATGTAAAAAAAGTATAGTGATAGCTTCTTTTTATGTCATATTTATGTTACTGGTACTTAATTCCGTTTTTTCTATTACTGAACAAGAGTGTATTGCTGGTGGAGGTACATGGGTAGTTCCATCTTATAAGGAAAAGCCAGGTCCAAATGAACCTACCGAACCTTTTTGTCAATGTGGAGAATACAAAAAAGGCTATCTTACTCAAAAATGGAATGGAAGTGCTTGTGTAAATTTGACTAAAGAAGATATTTGCCTGAGAAGTAATGGTCAATGGATAGGTCAGGAATGTGTATGCAATAATGGAGAATGGATTGAGGATGTCGGATGCCAATTTATTAGCCATAATACATCTTATGCCATCGTAGCAGCTGTAATTGCAATAGTATCCATAGGTATAATTTTTCTAATTTTTACAGTTATTAAAAGGAGGCATATAAGATGATTAAAAAGATTTTCTTAATTTGTGCATTGTGTGTACTTATTGTATCTTCAGCATATGCAATAGAACCTCCTAAAAAAATAGAAAAAAGTAATCTTCCAGTTATTATGGAAAATTCTAAACAGCTGCCTTGTGAGGCAAACCAATTGAAATTTGTAACTAAAAATGCATTTGATGACGCATCGTATCTTAATAAATTTTTCAATTTGAATTTATCAAAACAGGAATTAGAATATTATGCGAAAATAATAGAAAAGGAAGTTTATCCGCTTTATGAAAATGGGTTCTGCAATAGTAGTGAGTATTTAGCTTCTTTAATGAATAAGCTGAATATTAAATATACCCAGAAAGAAATAGATGGGGTCCTTAATTATATTAATGGACTTAAGCAATACCGTTCGGTAAAAGACAATTTGGAAGAACCGAAGGATAAGTATCTATATAATGTCGCAATTGGAAATAAAAGCTTGCATGCTGCTTTAAGTAGTTTAATAATGGACACTGCCGATGTTCTAATTGGTAAAACGTATATAATCATAATTTTTGTTGACTATCCAGGTAAAAGTTGGAATTCTGCAGATAGGAGCGATGTTTTTAGTAAGTTAGATGAGACGGCAAATTGGATGGAACAAAATGCGCCGAGTTCAGCCAATGTTAGTGTAGAATACGGATACTATCTGACTACCATCTCCACAGACCCATATGCCTGTGGTGGAGATGATTATTATTGCCAGTGCAGAGACTGGATGAATGAAGCTACTGCAAATATTGGATATGTGGATACCAACGGCAATGGTTACAATATTGACGAAATGAATAATTTTATCATGGATTATTCTGGAGCGAGAAATGTATATCCTATTTATGCGCTTCATAATTCGAATTTTATTAACCTTGGAGACCCCGGATATACTTGTGGTTACGATTATATCCCCATAATAGCAGTACCCTACTACGAATTCTGTATATTATTCTGCAACCGACATGAATCGGATGCATACATTCATGAGTCACTCCATGCATTTAGTGCACGAGATGAATATAAAACTCCTTATGTAGCTTGTGAATCAGCAGCTGCATGTACTCGAATTACTCGTTGGGATTATGTAAATGGAAATTGCGATTATTGCGCAGGAACCCAAGATTCGATAATGAAATGTTGTGGTGCTGATTCTTCTTATTGGGCTTCTTATTATACTCGTGGGCAAATAGGTTGGGGTGACCATGATGGCGATGGCATTTTGGACCCTTTGGATAATTGCATGTATAATTGGGGTCCGAGTAAATATCAAGGATGCCCAGCACCTCCCGCTGTTACTATTTTATCTCCAATAAACAATCGAACATATACTTCTTCAACTATCTTAATTGATATTGCTGGAGGAGATACACAATATGGTAGCTATACGCTCAGTGAATCTAGAGATGGCGGTCCTGATAGGACTATATGTAGCTATTGTACTGCAATTGCTTATTCTTGGACGGGTTTATCTGAAGGGAAACATAATTTAACTATATCCGCATCGGACAACATGGGGAGAACCGATAAGAAAACTCTTGTTTTTTATATCGATACTATCTTCGAGGATTCAGATAATGATGGTACACCAGATATAAATGATTCCTGCCCAGATGTTTATGGAACGTATTGCCATGGATGTCTCATGCCTGCCTGTGGTGTCTGTGAACAGCCTGAATGTTCAACAGGTGCTCCTTACTGTTATTATTATTGTGAACCCGAATTGAAAATTTCTTCTCCACTTAATGATAAATGGTATGATAGTAGCAGTGTTCTAATTAATGCTTCAATTAAAGGGTTTGTTGGGCGTCTTCTTGCATCACAAGATTCAAATGATAACGTAATTCTATGTGACAATTGTTATGAATATATAGGCAATTGGACAAGTTTCTCTGAAGGAAAACATAATTTAACCATTTTTGCCTCTGATTATGAGGATAGATATTTGTGGGAGACTCGGACATTTTTTATTGATACTGTAGCACCAACTATTATAAGCCAAAAACCTGCGGATAACTCAACAGTTGCAACTCTAAGTCAGATAAATTTCTCAATTATATATTCTGAAGTGAATCTTGATAAAATAACGTTATTTTGGAATACCACACTGAAGGGCTGGAACAACACTAATTTAGCAAATTGTAGTTCTGGTGTAAATAAACAATGTTCAAAGATAATGAATTTCAGTATGTATCCTTACGATACAAAATTCAACTATTACATTAGGGTTTATGATAAAACTGGCAAAAGTGTACGTCTTATGAATCAAGCGGGTAAGCCATATTCGTTTAGTCAGCAATGTGCACCGTTACTGATAAATACATCCTGGACAGCATGGATAAACAAATCCTGTCTCCCAAGCAATACCATGAACCAGAGCAGAACCAAAGTACAATATGACTCTCATAACTGTGGTCAATTTGCAAACAAGACAATTTATGAATACAGGGCTACTCAACCATGTAGTTTTCCTTTATCGATAACAATCATCAATCCTAAGAGGAATGCTACATTAAATGAAAGTACCATTTCATTGAATGTGTCAACTTCCAGTAAAGCACGTTGTAATTATTCTCTGTCTTTATGCACCGTCACAAATATTTGTTCCTACAAAGGGCGTTCAAATTTGAGCACTGTCAACGGTTATAATCACAGCGCTAGGGTTTCAAACCTTGTGTCAACAAATAGCAGTTACTACAAGATAAATGTGACGTGTATAGACACTTATTCTAACAAAACTAGTAATTCCTCTGTTCAATTTTATGTGAAATTACCTAACATACCAACGTATAAACTAAATATATATTCACCAAAAAGCGGGACTACTACCAGTAAAACTGTAAAAATCAATCTAACTACTACTTCTGTCGTCATCAATATCACTTACTCAGATAATAACGGAGCGCAAAAATTATTGTGCAAAAACTGCAGTAGCTATGGTTACTCGCAAAGAAAAACTATTAATTTAACAGAAGGAAAACACAATTTAACTTTCAGAGCCAGGACAAATACTTTAACGTTGATTAATAGTTCTATACTCGTGGTAGACACAACCAAGCCTAAAATAATCATTACGCTTCCTTCATGGGGCAAATACACCTATGGCAATTTTAGCATAGTGTATACCGAATTAAATCCTAATAAAATTACATTATATTATGGCAATAAAACGGATGCAAAGACCAACTGCCCATATATCTCTGGAAGAATTAATCAGACGTGTTTGTTTTATGAAAATCTAACAGCCTATAACGGTAAAAACATCACATACTGGTTTGAAGTGCGGGATATTGCCGGGAATATTGGGGTGTCCAATAAAACTAGGGTCTATGTTGATACCATAAAACCTAGTTTTACCAGATTCAACTATACTATCTCCTCTAATAATTTAAAATGGAATATAAGAATTTCAGAGTATGTCGCATTGGATTATCAGGATATCACTAATTCGACTGCTTGGAAAGTACTTTGCACTAACTGCAATTATTATAATAAAACCCAATCATTTACCAAAGGGACACACAATCTATCAGTGCGCGCAATGGACAAGGCACAAAATAATGATATTCGAAAATTTAGCTTTAGAATTTCTTAAGGATTCATATAAAAATACATTGTCATTCGAAATTGCTGCTTAATAGAAAATTATTAATAAGATATATTCCCTTAATACTCTGGGAGTACCTTTTATACTGCGGTATTGGACACATCATACGAGTATGCCCGCGGGGATTTAATTTTTTATAGATAAATGTCTAGTTTTCTGAAGAAAAGCTTTTTAATGGAGATGGATTTTAGGTTCGCTATGGTTAAAAATAAGAAAAAGAATGAAGATTGTAAGGTTATCATTATAAAAGACGGGCCATATCTTGTATCAGGTGGTTTGCCCTTAGCCAAGGAAATCATTTTTTGTGACAAAGAAGGCATTCCAATCAAATGGGCTAAAGGAGATAAATACCCGGCTCAGAAAACCTATTTACTTTGCCGTTGCGGGCAATCAAAAAAAATGCCTTATTGCGACAAAACCCACCAGAGCATTCACTTTGATGGTACCGAGACTGCAAGCAGGAAAAAATTTTCAGAGCTGGCAAAGAAGATTTCGGGTCCAAGCCTTGTGCTGAGCGATGCTCAAGAATTCTGCGCCAGTGCGCGTTTTTGTGATCGGGGAGATGGGGTTTGGCAGCTAACCAAAGATTCTGATAATCCGAAGTCCAGAAACATAGCGATTCAAGAAGCCGTGAACTGCCCCGCGGGAAGGCTGGTGGTCAAGGATAAAAAGACTGGCAAGGTTATTGAGCCCAAATTTAAACCATCCATCGGTCTGGTAGAAGATATTGGACAAAAAGTCAGCGGGCCTATCTGGCTAAAAGGGGGAGTGCCGGTAGTATCATCGGATGGAAAAGCGTATGAAATCAGAAATCGCGTCACGCTGTGCCGCTGCGGCAAATCCACGAACAAACCCTTCTGCGACGCGACTCATGTTCCAGCGGGATTTAAGGATGGGGACAAGGCGCTTAAGAAATAATAACCATTCTCTTACGGTATATATCTGAATTCCACTTCATTTTTAACTAATTTGCGCTATTTCTATATTAATATACAATTTTATATATCAATTCTATAATCATGAAGCATCTGAATAAATAACTGAAACAGCCCTTAATATCCCCAAGTTTAGAAAGTGAAATGAATTCATCCGAAAGGTTTATATAGTATCACTAATTCCAGACTAACGCCGGTGAAAAGGTCCTTCCAAGAATGATTATACGCGACAATTATTTACCAATTAGACCTGATAGTATCTTTGAAAAAAATTTCTTCAAATTTGGGGTGAATTGAGAATTACAAATTTGGTTCTTTATATTGGGGAAGTCTGCAATTTTCCTGCTCACGTATTCACAAACTTAATAATCAAGTGCCCTGGTAGTGTAGCGGCCTATCATGAAGCCCTGTCGGAAGTGATACCACTTCATAGCTAGCTCAAGTGAGACATTCGCTTCGCGAAGTCTCACGACAAAGGCTGGCATTATGTGATATCATTTAGAGAAAGGCTTCGACCCGGGTTCAAAACAGATCTCTGCCAGAGATCTGGTAGAGAGCGCTCAAGTGTGACATTTGCTTCGCAAAGTCACACGACAAATGCTCAAAACCTCGATGCGGAGATTTATGAAAATCCCGGCCAGGGCGCTTCCAATATACAAGAACATGGGCCGGTAGCGCAGCCTGGACGAGATTAGGTTCAAAAAAAGCAAAGCAAATTTGCATAATAAATTGGGCCGTAATCCCAGGGCACTTAGCGCGCCTGCCTTTTAAGCAGGCGGTCGCGGGTTCAAAACAACCGATACCGGTTGACGGCTAGCTCAAGTGAGACATTCGCTTCGCGAAGTTTCACGACAAAAGGCTACTCTGACATGATGTCGGTGGGGAAGTCCCGTCCGGCCCATTTATGATGCAAGGATAAAATGACAAAAAAAATCTTTGACACAAGGAAACACAACCTGGTTTACAAGCATGTTAAGCTAGGTGAAAAGGAGAAAGAATCCATCTTGACACAATATGATGTTTCAATAGCAGAGATGCCAAAAATAAGGAAAAGAGATCCAGCATTGGCAGGGCTTAGTGCCAAGCCAGGCGACATTATAAAAATTGTAAGACCGAGCCCGACAGCAGGCGAGGCAGTTTATTACAGGGTGGTTGTCCGTGGTTAAGTCGTATGAAACTTTAATCAACAAGCATTTTTTGGAGCTTTCCTTTATTAAGTCAGACATAGAATCCTTCAATAATTTCATAGATACTGAGCTGCAGTCGATTATAGAGGAAAACAAAGAAGTTGAGCCTACGATAATCCCCACAAATGTTGATGAATTCAAAATAAAATTTGACAAAATAAGACTTACAAAGCCTGAAATAACAGAGGCCGATGGCTCCAAGAGAAACATCCTTCCAATTGAGGCGCGGCTAAGAAAAATAACATATTCTGCCCCTGTATTCATCACAGTCAGTGCCCACATTAATGGCGCGCAAAGAGAATCATTTGAAACACAAATCGGGAATCTGCCAATAATGCTTAGATCAAAACAGTGCCATCTTTACAAGATGTCTCCGGCAGAGCTTATTGCCGCGGGAGAAGATCCTGATGACCCAGGAGGATATTTTATAATAAATGGAACAGAGAAAGTTCTGGTTAAAATCGAGGACTTGGCTTCAAACAAGATGATGATAGAGGAGCATCAGACAGGGCCGAGCAGATATGTGGGAAAGCTTTTTTCAGAATACGGCTCGTATAAAATCCCCCATACCATAGAGCGATTAAGAGACGGAATATTCTATTTGAGCTTCACGAGGGTAAAGCGGGTTCCGGTTGTGGTTGTAATCAAGGCATTAGGCGTTCTTAAAGATGAGGAAATAATGCAGCTTGTGAGCGGCAAAGAAAAATATGACGAGATGATTATTAACCTGCTGGCTACAACGGAAATTAAATCAGAGGATGATGCTGTTGATTTTCTTGCAAAAAAATCAGGCATTACGCAGTCAAAGGATGTCCGGCTGGAGCGCATGCGCGAAATCCTTGACAAATACCTTGTTCCGCATTTGGGTGTTGAGTCCAAAGACAGGGTCTACAAGGCATATAATCTCTGCAAACTTTTGAAGAAAAGCATTATGGCTTACAGGGGAGAAATTGAGCCTGATGACAAAGACCATTACATGAACAAGCGCCTTAAGCTTTCCGGGGATTTGCTTGCAGATTTATTTAGGGTGAATCTCAAAGTCCTTATTGGAGACTTGCTTTACAATTTTCAAAGAATAGTCAAGAGAGGGAAATTCCCCTCTATTAAAGTAATTATTAGAGAAAAACTTCTAACGCAGAGGATATACAGCTCCATGGCAACTGGCGCATGGGTTGGCGGGAGGAAGGGCATAAGCCAAAGAATACAGCGGCTCAACTATCTGGAAACAATATCTCATCTTCAGCGCGTTGTAAGCCCCTTGTCAGTCACCCAGGAGAATTTTGAGGCGAGAGAGCTGCACCCTACGCACCTTGGAAGATTATGCCCCATAGAGACTCCTGAAGGAACAAACATTGGATTAAAGAAAAACCTTGCATTGCTGGCAGAGGTTTCATCAGATACTAATAATGCTGAGTTACTGAAAACTTTGAAGGGTTATGGCTTGAAAGCCGTGGTGAAATGATGGCTGATGTGTATTTGACAGGAAGATTTGTAGGAACCATTGATGATCCCAAGGAATTTATATCCAGAATTGTAGAGGATAGACGCAAAGGGCAGCTCTCATCAAATGTTAACGTGCGCTATGATGAGGAAATCGATGAGGTATACGTCGAGGGTGGAAAAGGAAGGTTGAGAAGGCCTTTGATAGTTGTTCGGGAAGGAAAGCCGCTGTTGACAGAAGAGCACGTCAAGAAATTGCAGAAGAATGAGATTTCATGGAACGATTTAATCAAGGAAGGCGTCATAGAATATTTGGATGCCGGTGAGGAGGAAAATTGCCTGATTGCATTTTTTGAAAAGGACCTTACGCCGGAGCACACTCATCTTGAGATTTCACCCTTGACAATGTTCGGCATGATTACCTCTTTGGTTCCATTTGCAAATTTCAGCTCAGCCCAGAAAGTAAACACCGGCTCTAAAAATCAGAAACAGGCATTGGGATTCTATGCAGGAAACTATCACATAAGGATGGACATGGATGTAAATCTATTGCATTATCCACAGATGCCTGTAGTTCAGTCTGTAATTCACACAATCTCGGGTTATGAGAAGCATCCTGCAGGGCAGAATATAGTTGTGGCAGTGATGAGTTATAAAGGATACAATATGGAAGATGCAGTAATCCTGAACAAGGGCTCTATCGAGAGGGGATTCGGAAGAGGGACATATTACAGGCCTGCAATTGCAGAAGAGCTTCGATATTCAGGAGGTCTGGTTGATGAGATTACTATTCCAAACAAGGATGTCAAAGGTTACAAAAGTGAGCGCGATTACAGGTATCTTGAGGGCGACGGAATCATATTCCCTGAAGCAAAGGTAAGGGAAGGCGATGTTATCATAGGAAAGACATCTCCCCAGCGTTTCTTAAGCGGAATGGAAACTTATGATTTGTCCCAGGAGACAAGAAGAGAGAGCTCAATCGCCATGAAGCACGGCGAGGAAGGCATAGTTGATTTTGTTATGATAACAGAAAACGGCGAGGGAAACAAGCTGGTGCAGGTAAAGGTAAGGGACGAGCGAATTCCTGAAATAGGAGACAAGTTCAGTTCAAGGCACGGGCAAAAAGGAGTAGTTGGCTTGATAGTTCCATACGCGGACATGCCTTATAGTGCCTCAGGAATTGTGCCTGATTTAATTTTTTCCCCGCACGGCATCCCGACAAGAATGACTATATCGCATCTTTTGGAATTGTTGGCAGGAAAAGTGGGAGCACTGTCAGGCAGGCATGTTAATGGAACAATTTTCGATTCAGAGCCAGAAGAGGCAATGAGAAAAGAGCTTCTTTCTTTGGGATTCAGCGACAATGGCGTGGAAATAATGTATAACGGCTTGACTGGAGAGCAGTATCAGGTAAGAATTTACATCGGAAACATGTATTATTTGAGGCTAAAGCACATGGTTGCAAACAAGATTCACGCAAGAGCCCGAGGACCGATACAATTATTGACAAGGCAGCCAACTGAAGGAAGGGCAAAAGAAGGTGGCTTAAGATTGGGGGAGATGGAAAAGGACACTTTTGTTGCACACGGAGCTTCATTGCTTCTGAAAGAGCGCTTTGATTCAGACAAGACAAAGGTTCCAGTGTGCGAAAACTGCGGCTTAATAGCGATATTTGATGAAATGAAAAACAGAGCTCACTGCCCGATATGCGGCGATAACGTTGACATAAGCTTCGTGGAAATGGCTTATGCGTTCAAATTGATACTTGATGAATTTAAAACACTAGGAGTTTATCCAAAGCTGGTGCTGAAGAGCAAATACTAAAATGGAAGACTACGAAGTAATATCAAAACAAGTTGCGTCAATCATGTTTGGAGTTTTGTCTCCTAAAATGATAAAGCAAATGGCGTCTGTTAAAATCGTGACTCCAGAACTTTATGATAAAGAGGGCTATCCGGTTGATGGCGGATTAATGGACACTCGTCTTGGAGTAATAGACCCAGGATTAAAATGCAAAACCTGCAACTCAAAATTAAAGGAATGCGTCGGACATTTTGGATATATCACTCTAGCAAGGCCAATAATACATATCAGCTTTGTGAAAGTGATTCATTATATTCTAAGATACACGTGCAGGGAGTGTGGCAGGATTCTTTTGTCAAAGAGCATGATTGATAAATATGGCGAAAGGCTCAAGAGTTTTGGAAAAGAAAAAGGCTCGACTTTGCAGAGAAACAAGCTCAAGGAGCTTATCACAGAGGGCAAGGGCGGAAGCAAATGCCCTTACTGCAAAGCGAAGCAGGTGAAGATTGCTCTTGAGAAGCCCACAACATTCATGGAAACTGAAAAAAGAATCTCTCCAATAGAAATAAGAACGCGGCTCGAGAAGATTACAGATGAGGATGCTGAACTTCTGGGCATGAATCCTTTGGTCGCCAGGCCCGAATGGATGGTTCTTACTGTTCTGCCGATTCCTCCGGTGACAATGAGGCCTTCAATAACTCTGGAAACCGGAGAAAGAAGCGAGGACGATTTGACTCACAAGCTTGGAGACATAGTCAGAATTAATCAGCGCCTATTTGAAAACATAAATGCAGGAGCTCCGGAAATTATTATCGAGGATTTGTGGGACTTGCTTCAATACCACGTCACAACATTTTTCGACAACAATGTCGCCCAACTTCCTCCGGCAAGGCACCGCTCGGGGCAGCCCTTAAAAACAATCACAGAGAGAATTAAGAGCAAGGAGGGAAGAATCCGGCATAATCTCGCAGGGAAGAGAACTAATTTTTCAGCGCGAACTGTTATCAGCCCTGACCCCGCTCTCGACATTAACGAAGTCGGCGTTCCTGAGGTAATGTCAGTCAAGCTGACAATTCCCGAGAGGATTACTGACTGGAACATGAATTATCTGAAAGAATTTGTCAAAAAGGGCCCTAAAAATTATCCCGGCGCCAATTACATTGTAAGGCCGGATGGAAAAAAGAAAAAGCTCACTGAAGAAACAATAGAGCAGTCTTTGGAAGAACTCCAGCCCGGCTATATTGTGGAGCGCCATCTTCTTGACGGGGATATTGCGCTGTTCAACAGGCAGCCATCGCTTCACAGAATGAGCATGATGTGCCACAAGGTTAAGGTTCTGCCTGGCAAGACATTGAGAATGAATCCCGCGGTGTGCAACCCCTATAATGCGGATTACGACGGTGATGAAATGAATCTGCATATACCGCAAACAGAGGAGGCGAGGGCTGAAGCAGAAATATTGATGATGGTTCAAACACAGCTCAACAGCCCCAGATATGGATTATCAGTAATCGGCTTGATTCAGGATGCAATTTCAGGAAACTTCATTCTCACAAAAAAAGATTCAAAGATGAGCAGACGAGATGCAATAGACCTCCTTGCAACAATAGGCGTGACAGATTTATCAACATTGCCCAAAAAGGAAAATGTCTTAGGAAAAGAGGTCTTTTCTGTATTGTTGCCTGATGACTTTAACTATGTGGGGCGGTCAAGACTTTACAAAAAAGATAAAGCCGAGCAGGATCCAGACGCTTATGTAATAATCAAGGAAGGAAAGCTTGTTTCAGGGGTAATGGACAAGGCAAGCCTTGGCGAAGAGCAGGGTGTCATGCTTCGCAATATTCACAAACAATACGGCGAGGAGAGGGCCATAGACATTTTAGGAAAAATGTTCAGGTTAGGAATAGAGGTTTTAATGAGGCGCGGATTCACAAATATAATCTCAGATACAGACTTGCCTTTATCTGCAAAAGAAGAGATACACTCGCTCTTTGTAGATTCAGACAGGCAGGTTCAGGAGCTTATTTCACAATATATGAGCGGACAGCTTGAACCTCTTCCAGGAATCTCCCTGGCAGAGACTTTGGAGAGAAGAATCCTTGAATTGCTTAACAGGGGGAGAAACCGGGCAGGTGTTATTGTTTCTGAACACGCACGTAAGGACACGCACACAATCATTATGTCGCAGTCAGGCGCCCGAGGAACATTGCTTAACCTCGCCCAAATGGCAGCAATTGTCGGGCAGCAGGCATTGAGGGGAAAGCGCATTGAGAAGGGTTATAAGCATAGAACTCTGTCTTGTTTTAGAAAATTTGATTTAGCACCGGATGCCCATGGTTTTATAAGAAACAGCTTTAAGTCGGGAATGCAGCCGCATGAGTTCTTTTTCCAGTCCATTGTGGGAAGAGACAGTCTCATGGACACTGCGTTAAGAACGCCTAAATCAGGATACCTCTATAGAAGGCTTGCAAATGCGCTCCAGGACCTAAAAGTGGAATACGATTACACTGTCAGGGATGCGGCAAAAAGAATAGTCCAGTTTAGCTATGGAGAAGATAACATAGACGTTTCCAAGTCAGAGGGCGGCACAATAGATGTCAAGCGCATAATTTCAATTGTTACCAATAAAGAGGCGGTTTGAAAATGAGCGATGTGTTCAAGAAATATGCGGGAAAATTGCCTGATAAGATTTTGGAAAAGATAAAGAAAAATTTACCTTCCAAAATTTCAGACTCACATATCAAGGAAATTCTTGAGAGAGTATCAGAGGAATACAACGCGATGCAGATTGAGCCGGGAGAGTGCGTTGGAATAGTTGCTGCTGAGTCCATTGGGGAGCCAGGCACGCAGATGACACTTAACACATTCCACTTCGCAGGTGTTGCCGAGATGAATGTCACTGTAGGGCTTCCAAGAATTATAGAGATTCTGGATGGGAGAAAAAACATATCAACACCTATGATGGAGATTTATCTTAAAAAGCCTTATTCCCAGGGAAAGGACATTAAAAGGATAGCAGCAATAATCAAGGAAACTCTATTGGGAGAGATTGCTTCTGAAATTTTAATTACGCTTGCCGATTTTAAGATAGAGATTAGTCTAGACGAGGCAAAAATCAGGGAATTGGGAATCTCAGAAAAACAACTGCTTAAGGCGCTGAAGGGAAATGTCAAGCAAACCAGCGTGGATATAAAAGGTAACACTGTAGTTTTCAAAATGAGGAGCAAGGAGGGCAACATTAATGAGCTCTACAAGCTGAAGGAAAAGCTGAAGGACACCCATGTCAAGGGCGTAAAGGACATAACTCAGGTATTGCCTATAAAGCGCGAAGAGGAGTATATAATCGTAACAGCTGGTTCTAATCTCAAAAGGGTGCTGCAAATTGAGGAAGTGGATGCTGCCAGGACCATGACAAATGATGTTTTTGAAATAGAAGAGGTTTTGGGCATTGAAGCGGCAAGGCAGGCGGTTATTAACGAGGTTTTCAAGGTAATTGAAAATCAGGGATTGAATGTGGACATTAGGCATCTTATGCTCGTTGCAGATATAATGTCTGTTAGCGGCAAGGTAAAGGGCGTTACGAGATATGGTGTTGTTCGCGAAAAAGCCTCTGTGCTTGCCCGCGCGTCTTTTGAAACTCCGATAAAGCACATTATCAATGCCAGCCTTATAGGCGAAAAAGACAACCTGACTTCTGTTGTGGAGAACGTAATGATAAACCAGCCTATTCCAGTAGGAACAGGGATGCCGCAGCTTATCGCAAAGGGTGTTAAATAAAATGGCTGATTTTATTTCCGATATAAAGGATGCAATGAAAAAAAAGAGGCTTGTTCTTGGAACAGAATCAACTGTTAAAAATCTGAAATTGGGAAAGCTTGCAAAGGTATTTGCAACAAACAATTGTCCTGAAGATGTAAAAGGGGATTTGGAATATTATGGAGAGCTGGCAAATGTTCCTGTCGTTTATCTTTCTATTCCGAATGATGAGCTTGGGACAATCTGTAAAAAACAATTTGCTATTTCTGTTTTAGGGCAAAAGAAATGACCAAAATCAAATATACTGCTGAGATGCTGAAGGTTATTGCTCTTTTTGAATCTGTGACAAAGGCGAAACTGAAGGATTGTTTCATTGATGATTTGGGGATTCTGGTTTTTGTTGTTGATGAGAGGGACATGTCAAAGGCTATTGGGAAGGGAGGCGCAACCGTAAGGAGAATAAAAGACATGCTTAAGCGAAAGATTAAAATAGTTGAATTCAGCCCTAACCTGGAGGAATTTGCCAGTAATTTGATTTATCCAATAAAGCCGAAAAGCATAGAGCTCAGCGACGGAACGCTTACGGTTGCTGGTGAGGACATCGAGTCCAGGTCCATGCTCATTGGCAGGGATTCCAGAAATTTAAAAAATTATAAAGCAATACTTCAGCGGTATTTTGATGTCAAGGAAATGAGGATTATGTAAAATGGGAAATAAAACATCCGGATTGAACGCAGGGGCTGCGCTAAAGCAAAGAAGGGCTAATCTCAGATGGAACAGCAGCAAGTATGTTACCAGAGTTCTTGATTTGAAGAGAAAATCAGACCCCTTGGAAGGGGCTTCGCAGGCAAAGGGCATTGTTCTTGAGAAAATCCAGCTTGAGGCGAAGCAGCCAAATTCCGCAATGAGAAAATGTGTGCGCGTTCAATTGATTAAGAACGGAAGGCAGGTTACCGCATTCTGCCCTGGCGACGGAGCTACAAAGCTGATAGACGAGCACGATGAGGTTATGATTGAATGCATCGGCGGCAACAAGGGAAGGGCTAAAGGCGATATTCCAGGCGTCAGATGGGCTGTAATAAAAGTGAATGACCAGAGTCTGGATGCTTTATTGAAAGGAAGAATAGAAAAGGCAAGGAAGTAAAAAGATTTAGAATTGTTCTATTTTAAATATTAATTACTCCTCAGTCGGCGGAGGGCCTATAGGAGTCTGCCATGACTTGCTGCAATAGCCCCCGCGGCGATTGAGCGGCTATTTTGAGTTAAAATAACCTCGAATATTATCTAATATCCAAATTTTCAACGAAAAACTTTATAAATAGATAACCCCATTAAAAGAGTAACAATTAATTTCATCATAATTTGAGGTGAACTATATGCCAAAGGCAAGATGCATGAGATGCAAGAAGGAAATTGAGATTAAGGATCCTAAGGAAGTTGTCCTGAAAAACAAGATGAAGGCACTTAAAGGGGCGTGCCCTGTTTGCAGCACTAAAGTTTTTAGGATTGTCGGGAAGGCCTAAGGTTCCATAAGCTTTTTATTTTCAATTTCTTTTTCTTTTTTTATGGATTACGTGTTTCTGCTGTCTGGTGAGAATGTAGCATTGGCCAAAGCAGAGGCTTTGGCTTTTGTTAAACCTTACAAGGTTGAGGATAGGATTTTAATTCTGGAGTCAAAGGAAAATATTCAAAATTTAATTAAAAGACTGGCTTACACAAGAAAAATATTCAAGTTGCTGTTTTCTTGCAGCAAAAAGGAATTAATAAAGAAATTTGAAAATTACGATTGGAATACAATTTATAAAAAAGATTTTTCAATACGAATCATTAATTTAACAAATCAAAAAGTTGAATCAGAGAAATTCTTTGCAAAGTATGTCTGGAATTCCGTTAAAAAACCGAAAGTTAATCTGGAAAATCCTAAAACGCCGATAACAATAATCCTGACAAGAAATAATGCATATGTTTGCCTATTTTTGCAGGAAAACAAGGAAAATTTTGACAAAAGAAAGGCGCATTTGAGACCAGGTTTATTGCCGATTTCAATGCATCCGAAATTGGCAAGGGCTGTTGTGAATCTGACAGGCATAAAAAAAGGCAAAATTCTTTATGATGCCTTCTGCGGAACCGGAGGAATCATGATTGAAGCAGGATTGATGGGAATGAAGACGGTTGGATACGATATCTACGACAAGGCATTAAAGTGCGCAAAGGAAAACCTGGATTATTGCAAAATAAAAAATTACAAATTATTGAAAAAAGACGCTCTAACTATAAAAAACAAAATAAATTATTTGGCGACGGATTTGCCCTATGGAAGAGGAACAATTGCAGAGAGAAATTTGGAAAATTTTTATTTGAAATTTTTAAAAAATCTTAAAAAAGTATTAGGAAAACGGGCAGTGATTATTTTCCCAGACAACGTTAATTATAAAAAATTAATTAAAAAGGCGAAATTAAAAATTACTGGAGAGTTTGATTATTATATTCACAAAAGCATGACGAAGAAGATTGTTATTTTGGAGCCCTAAGCTGCATTGCGAGTCTTTTTATTGTTCTCATTTCCCTTTC
>Ga0315276_10000213_pt1 | contig 47748 bp, 49 predicted proteins | sample YL17G05_0_MG_FD_204542 | JGI IMG/M metagenome (GOLD analysis project Ga0315276, IMG submission 204542) | Sediment microbial communities from Yellowstone Lake, YNP, Wyoming, USA - YL17G05_0 | ecosystem: Environmental > Aquatic > Freshwater > Lake > Sediment | place: USA: Wyoming | collected...
TGTATGGGGGTAAGGGGGGTTTATGCGCCGATGGCGAAAAATTTGAAAATACTCCGCTAAATTCTGCCAAAATCACCGGTCTCCGCTAAATTTGTACCCCCTATGAAATATCCAGGCTAGGAAAAACTCCTAAAAATTCTCCCACAATCTTTGGGACAGTTATTTCGACAAGAAGTTCTTGACAAGATGGGCGGTTTTAAATAAAGTAGCGGTTCGTTGGCCGGCAAATACAGGCAAAAACCCCGTTTTCAATATTAAGAAAAGGAGATTTCAAAATGGCAGTAAAAGTAGCGATAAATGGATTCGGCAGAATCGGCAGAGCCGTAACAAGAATTCTTATGCAGAAGAAGACCGACCTTGAATTGGTGGCCATAAACGACCTTACGGATGCAAAGACAAATGCACATCTTTTCAAATATGATTCAGCGATGGGGCCGTGGGAAGGCACGGTATCTGCGACAGAGGATTCGCTGATAATCAACGGTAAGGCTATAAAGGTTTTGTCGGTGAAGAACCCTGCGGAACTGCCGTGGAAAGATATGGGGGTGAAGGTGGTACTGGAATCAACGGGAGCATTTACCAACCGGGAATCGCCGAAGGGCGGCTACGGCGACCATATCAAGGCAGGCGCCAAGAAGGTGGTATTGAGCGTCCCTTCAAAGGATGAAATCGATGCCACAATCGTGATGGGCGTCAATGACGATACGCTCAAGCCGGAACATAACTGCGTCTCGAATGCGAGCTGCACGACCAACTGCCTGGCACCGCTGGCGAAGGTACTCCACAACGCCTTCGGTATCGAAAAGGGAATGATGACGACCATTCACGCATATACAAATGACCAGCGAGTGGCAGACCTTGTTCATAAGGACCTTCGGCGGGCGCGGGCGGCGGCGGTGAACATTATCCCGACAACGACCGGAGCGGCCCGGGCGGTAGGGAAGGTAATCCCGGATTTGAACGGGAAGATGGACGGGTTTGCGCTGCGCGTGCCGGTCATCGACGGCAGCGTGGTAGACCTTGTGGCGGAGCTGAAGAAGGAAGTTACTATCGAGGAAATCAATGCAGCGATGAAGAAAGCGGCGGAAGGCGAACTGAAGGGGATACTGCAATACTGCGATGAGCCGATTGTAAGCAGCGATGTTATAAAGAACCCGCATTCGAGCGTATTCGATGCGTTAAGCACAATGGTCATACCGAAGGGAAAGGGTAAAATGGTAAAGGTCGTGAGCTGGTATGACAATGAATGGGGATATTCGAACCGGACGGTCGATATTATGGAAAAGCTGGCGAAGATGTAAGAATAATCTGCCGCATTTATAAAGGATTGAAAAATGGCGAAGAAAACGGTTGCCGATATTGATGTTAAGGGCAAGAAGGTCTTGATGCGGTGCGATTTCAACGTGCCGCTTGATGATAACTGTAATATAACCAGCGATGAACGAATAGTGCAGGCACTGCCGACAATAAAGCATATTTTAAACGGCGGCGGTGCGGTCATAATGATGAGTCACCTTGGTCGGCCTGAAGGCAAAAGAGACCCGGAGGCCTCGCTGAAACCTGTGGCGAAAAGACTGTCTGAATTATTAGGCAGGAAGGTGGTTTTTGCGGATGATTGTATCGGGCCGGACGTAGCAGCCAAAGCAAAGACCTTAAAGAGCGGCGAGTGTATGCTGCTGGAGAACCTGCGATTCCACAAGGCTGAGGAGATAAAAGACAAGGCGGCGAAGGAAAAACCGGAGCTTCGCAAGGCGAAAGACGAGTTTGCGCAACAATTAGCCGATTTGGCGGACGTTTACGTCGATGATGCCTTCGGGACGGCGCACAGGGACAATGCCTCGATGTATACGGTGCCGGTGCTGATGAAGGGCAAGCCGCGGGTCATCGGGTTTTTGATTGAGAAGGAGCTGAAGTTTCTCGGTAACACGGTGAGCAACCCGGAAAGGCCGTTTGCGGCGATATTGGGCGGGGCGAAGGTGTCCGACAAATTAGGCGTAATTGAAAACCTGCTCAACAAGGTTGACTGCATACTTATCGGCGGGGCGATGGCTTATACGTTCTTCAAGGCGCAGGGTAAGACGGTGGGCGGCAGTTTGTGCGAGGATGATTTTCTCGGCAAAGCGAAGGAACTGCTGGAAAAGGCAGGCAAGAAGATAGTGCTGCCGGTTGACACGGTGGTGGCGCAGGAGTTCAAGGCCGGCGCTAAGAACAAGATTGTCAGCGGCAATATCGAGGCCGGCTGGCAGGGAATGGACATAGGGCCTGCGAGCAGAAAGCTTTTTGCGGAGAAAATCGCGGGAGCAAAAACGATAGTCTGGAACGGGCCGATGGGCGTTTTCGAGATGCAGCCGTTCGATGAGGGGACAAAGGCGATAGCAACGGCGGTGGCAAAGGCGACGGAGAAAGGCGCCCGCAGCATAATCGGCGGCGGCGACAGCGCAAGTGCGGTCGACAAGCTGGGACTGAAGGACAAGATAAGCCATATCTCGACCGGCGGCGGAGCATCGCTGGAATTCCTCGAAGGCAAAAAATTTATGTGCCTTGAAATACTAGATGAAAAATAGGGTGTAGAGAATAGTGCGATTACCTAAGGCAGGGACAATTGAAATTGCGCCGTCGATATTGAGCGCTGATTTTGCGAAATTGGCAAGCGAGATAGCTGAGATAGAGGCGGCGGGGGTAAATATAGTTCATCTGGACGTGATGGACGGGCATTTTGTGCCGAATATCACAATCGGGCCGGTGGTGGTTGCGAAACTGCGCAAATACAGCAAATTAGTTTTCGATACGCATCTAATGATAAGTGAGCCGGACAAATATGCTGAGCGGTTCGTCGAGGCCGGCGCAAATCACATAACGTTTCATATAGAGGTTTCCGATGAGCCGAGGAAGCTGATTGACAAGCTGCACAAGCTCGGCTGCACGGCGGGGATATGCCTGAATCCTGAAACAGACGTAAAAACGATAGAGAAGGCTGCGCCGCTTTGCGATATGGTTCTGGTGATGACAGTCCATCCCGGCTTTGGCGCCCAGAAATTTATAGATGAGGCGGCGAAGAAGATTATTCAGATAAGAAAGATGGTGGGCGATAAAATTCGCATAGAGGTTGACGGCGGGATAGACGTTCAGACGGCGCCGATTGTGGTTTCTTACGGGGCTGATACGCTGGTGGCGGGCAACGCGATATTCTCAAAACCTGACAGACTCGCTGCAATAAACGCTATTCGGCAGGCCGTAGGCAAATAATTTTTGTGTGGTTATTTCCGCAGTTTTCTGGTATGATACCCGCAATCATTTCGGTGATACTATATAAATATGGCCAGAGAGATTAAAAGCAAATGGGGCGGTTTCTCGCTGAAACCGCGAAAGGATATGCCCGAAGGGCTGTGGACGCGGTGTCCCGGCTGCGAGGATATTCTGTATAAAAGCGTGGTCGAGGAAAATCTGAACGTCTGCCCGAAGTGCAATCATCATTTCCGCATTGATTCCGAAACGAGGATTAAATATCTGGCCGACGAGGACACTTTCCAGGAAGCGCTGGCGGATTTGACGACCAATGACCCGCTGAATTTCAGATATAAGGACACCACTTATAAGCAGCGGGTAAAAGATGACGAAAAGAAATTCGGCGTCAAGGAGGCGATGCGGGTGGGCAAGGCGTTTATAAAGGGCAGAGGCGTGATACTGGCGGTTATGGAGCCTGATTTTCTGATGGGGTCGATGGGCGTTGTGGTCGGCGAAAAATTCTGCGCTGCGGTCGATATGGCCGTGGAGGAGAAGCTTCCGCTGGTGGCGGTATGCTGCTCAGGCGGGGCGAGAATGCACGAGGGCGTCGTCTCATTAGGCCAGATGGCCAAGACTTCCGCTGCGCTGGCCAAATACGACCAGGCGGGAGGGTTATTTATCGCGGTTTTGGCTGACCCGACGACGGGCGGGGTGACGGCCAGTTTTGCGATGCTGGGGGACGTTACCATAGCCGAGCCGGCAGCACTAATCGGTTTTGCAGGACCGAGGACGATTGCCGAGACGATAAAGGTGGAGCTGCCGGAAGGATTTCAAACGGCGGAGTTTATGCTCGAACACGGCTTTATAGATATGATAGTTCACCGAAAAGACCTGCGAAGCGAAATTGCCCGCCTGATAGATTATTGCAAAAAGTAACAACGACCGCGGCGTGCCGCCGACGGCTAAACAAAAGGTTTTTCAGGAGACTGGATTTCATTTTTCGGGCGGTGTTTCCATCGCCGGTGCAGCCACCAGTACTGGGTGGGGTCATGGCGGATGAAGTTTTCTATTTCTTTGGTGTATTCGGCGGTAATCCATTGCAGCGGGTCGTCCTTGTCGGCCCATTCATGAGGGAATATATATGTGGCCTCGATTTCAAAGAAAAACTGATTGCCGACTCTCCTGCTGCATCCGACTACTATCGGCAGGTTGTAGGTCAGGGCCAGCAGGCCGATGCTCTTGTAAGTGCTGGCCTTTCGACCGAAGAAGTCGACGAATATTCCCTTTTTACCGGCGTCCTGGTCGGCTATGAAACCGAGCGTTGAGCCTTTTGCGGCGATTTTGCCCATAAGTTCTGCGGCGCCTTTTTTGTCGATTATTTTCTGGCCCATTCGCTGGCGGACGCCGTAGAGGTATCTGCTGATGAACCTGTTATCGAGAGGTCGGGCGATGCTGTAAATCTCAAACCCGAAAAGGCTCATCAGGTAGCCGAGGATTTCAAAATTGCCGTAATGGCCTGTGACCATCAGCAGTCCCTGTCCCTGCTGCATAAGCCATTTGGCGCGTTCGATATTCTTATATCGCGAGTATTCCCGCCAGTTGTGTTTTTTGACTAATCTTGGCGTAGAAAGCACATCAATCGCCAGCATTGCGATATGCTCGAAGCTTCTTCTGCCGGTCTGCCGGAGCCACTCTTCGCTTTTATTGGGGAAACTTGCCCGCAGATTATCGAGGGCTCGCTGCCGGCCGCGGTGGTAATATTTCCAGAGCAGGCGACCCAGAAGGCAGGCGGTGTTTAAGTTGGTCTGGACGTCAAAGAGATAGAGTATAATCACACCGACCCGCAGGGCAATGTAAGCCAGCCAGTCCAAGAATATGTTACGTTCTTTCTTTTTTTTCTTTTGTGGTATCGGCTCTTCCATAAACGGTTCGACCGATTTTAACGACCGTGTTTTTGATTTTCTGATACGATTTTTTTGTTGCGATTTCCAGTTTTACCAGTTCCTCAAACTGTCCGGCAAGATTGGCAAATCTGTCATTTTCCATTTCCGGTTTCTTTTTTTCTACGCTGGTGTGGTTTTCGGGACAGTTTCTTTTCCAGTTCCTTTGTCTTTTCGACCAGTTTGTCAAAATCACTGGTCGGTTGCAGGGACTCTATTTTTCGCACCTGTTCTTCGTACTTTTCAAATTCTTTCTCGGCCAGCTTTTTAGCGATTTCGGCGGAAACTCTGCCTGGATTAGTCAAAACATCCCTTTCGTTGAATTTTAAAAAAGCGTCAAGTTTTGCGACCCAGTCATCCATTGTCATAAGGCGTTTATTTTCCGCCTGCATTTCTGCGTAATCGAGGTACATCGTTACAATGCGATTAAGCTGACGTAATTCGGTTTCGGTTAAATAGTTTTTGGCAATTGCAACATCGTCTTTGCGAATCCTGCCTTTGGGGGCATTTCTCCAGGTGGTTAATCCCATATAAGGTTTTGCCGCATCGGCTCGCCGGGCAATTAATTCTGCGGCGGTTTGATGGTGAACTGCCCAGTGGAGTTTGTTCTGAACGGCAGCGTAAAACTGCTGTGTAATATCCGAATTTGGGTCGTAATCGGCGCTACACTGGGCGTAAATATCGGTGATTTTCTGATAAAACAGCCGCTCGGAGGAACGTATATCGCGGATGCGCTCCAGAAGTTCGTCAAAGTAATCCTGCCGCAGGAATTTTCCCTCCTTGAGTCGCCGGTCGTCAATAGCAAAGCCCTTTATTATGTATTCATTCAAACGCTGCGTGGCCCAAATACGAAATTGTGTGCCCCGATGGGACTTGACGCGATAGCCAACAGAGATGATTGCATCGAGGCTGTAATACCGGGTCTGGTAGCTCTTGCCATCAGCGGCAGTTATCCGGAATTTCCGGATAACTGCCTGTGGAGAAAGTTCGCCTTCGTTAAAAATGTTTTGAAGATGCTCATTAATAGTCCGCACATCTTTCTGAAAGAGGTCTGCCATTTGTTTCTGGGTGAGCCAGACGGTCTGGCCGAAAAAACAGACCTCAATGCGTGCTGTTCCGTCTTCGGTTCGGTAAAGCACAAACTCGGAAAATCGTTCCGGCAAGTTCTCGGCCATATCCCAATCTAATCAAATTCTTTCTTATTATCAAAATTAGTAATTTACAAACGGTATAATTATCGCTTATGTATTATCCTTTATCAATCGGCAAGTTTGGAAAACGCTGTGAGCGGGATGAACGAGAGTTTGGTCGAGCTTGTGAGGATTTCGAGGGCTGTGGGCAGAGACAGTTCGCTTATTCTCGGCGGGTTCGGCAATACGTCGGCAAAGACCGCTGACGGCAGATATATGTATATCAAGGCAAGCGGCACAGCCCTGAAGGATATGACCCGCAAAAAGGGGTGGCGGCGATTGAAACTTCAGCCGGTGCGGACAATATTAAAAAACAGGGCGATTTCCGGAATGGATGCCTGCGAACGAGAGGCAAGAATAGCAAAGAAGCTTTTTGCTGCGTGCGAGGACGGTGTCGAACGAGGCAACAAGCCATCCGTAGAATCAGGTTTTCACTCGATACTCGACAGATTTGTGATACACCTTCATCCTGTGGCGGTGCTGGCATACCTCTGTGCCAAAAACGGGCGGGCGGAACTTAAGAAGCTTTTTAAAAACGAGGAATTTCCGCCGGTCTGGGTATCGTATACGACGCCGGGCTATCTGCTGGCAAAAAAAATAGAAAAAACCATTGAACGATACAGAAGCCGATATGGCAGAGACCCTGCAGTTATTTTTTTACAAAACCACGGGCTGACAGTTACGGCAGAGAACGCAAATACCGCTTTGCGGCTTGTACGCAAGACTGTTCGCAAATGTCGCAACAGACTGAAAAAACCGAAAGAGGGAAAAGCAAGGCCGGTGAGCCGACAACAAATTATAGAGGCAGGCTCGGTTATCAGAAATGGCATTTTTCAAATGACAGGCAGGAAGATAACCGTGCGGTACTATATCAACGATACGATTGCGGAATTTATGGCAAGGAAAGATGCTGCGAGGCTTTGTTCGCAGCCTGTCGTTACGGGCGATGAATTGATTTGCGTCGGCGGGCCGCCAATCTGGTTAGACAAATGGGACAAGCAGACAATCCTCGATAAATCAAAACATCGAATCGGCGATAAGATAAAACAGCCTGTCTGTTTTTTAATCAGGTCTTTGGGGCTTTTTGTGGCGGGCGACAAAGGCAGGCAGGAGCTTATGAAAGACATTATCACTGCGAATCTGGCGGTTCGCAGTTACGCATCCGGTTTCGGCGGAGCACACTGCCTGAATAAAAGACACCTGAAGTTTCTTGCAAATATTGAAGTTCGGTAAACATTACTTACTGCGTTTTCAACATTTGCGTTTCATAGAGGGTTTGATAGAGCCGGCAGGAGCGCACCAGCTCCTCGTGCTGACCCTGTGCGATGATTCTGCCTTGGTCCATTACGATTATCAGGTCTGCGGAAATGATAGTGCTGAACCTGTGTGCGATTACAAAGCAGGTTCTGTTGTGCACAATTTCCCTGATGGCCTGGTGGATTTTGGCCTCACTGTCGGAGTCGACCTGGCTGGTTGCCTCATCGAAAATGAGGATGGGCGGATTTTTGAGAATCGCCCTGGCGATAACAATTCTCTGCAACTGGCCGCCGCTTAGGCCGGTGCTTTGTTCGCCGATTATCGTATCGTAGCCGTCGGGCATCATTTCGATAAACTCGTGAGCAAAGGCACGTTTTGCAGCGGCGATTATTTCTTCTCTCGAAGCGCCGGACCTGCCGTAAGCGATGTTGGCGGCTATTGTGTCGTTGAATGTCACCAGGTTCTGGGTGACCATCCCGATTTGATTTCGCAGGCTGAAAAGCGTTACATCCCGAATGTCCCGGCCGTCAATCAGGATTTGGCCCCTGTCGGGGTCGTAAAATCTGGGCAGCAGATTTGCCAGAGTGGTTTTGCCTGAGCCGTTGGGGCCTACGATAGCGACATTATGCCCTGCCCGGACCGTAAGATTTACGCCGTTCAAAACCGGTATCTCTGAGCCGGGATAGGTAAATACGATGTCACTGAATTCGATTTTATTTGTAAGCGGCGGCAGCTCGACAGCATCGGGTCTTTCAGGTTCGAGAGGCTCATCCATAACGGCGAAGACCCTTTCAGCGGCGGCGTTTGCCTCCTGAAGCTTGTTCCAGATGTCACTTGTTTTGCGGACGGCCTCGGCGCTGAAGCCGAAAAGCATCAGCAGCGCCAGAAATTCGGAACCATCTATTTGTTTACCGGCCACCCAGCTTGCCCCTGCAATCAAGGCGAGCGACCCTGCGGCCATACCAACCACCTCCAGCACAGGCATCGTTGCGGCATCGACCCTTGAGATTTTCAGCAGTTGTTTGAGCAGCCTTTTATTTATCGTCTCGAAAGAATTTCGCTCCTGCTGCTGCTGATTATAGACCTTTACAACCTTTAGGCCCGCCATAGTTTCCTGGAGTTTTGCGAGCATTTGGGACCAGGCGGCCAGAGATTTTTTTGATGCCCGCTTCATTTTTTTGCCGAGGATTATTACCAGCGCCAGAGCAGGAGGGGCGCCGAGAAGAAATATCAGCGTCAATTGCCAGTTCAGCCAGAATGCGGTACCCATAAAAATCAATGCGTTCAGAGGCTCTCGCAGCGCCTTGCCGAGCAGAAGTTTAATGCCGCTGCCCATCTGGCCGGTGTCCCGAACTAATCTGCTGACGGTATCGCTCGGCCGCTCGTTTCCGAAGAACCCTATCGGCATATTCATAACGTGACCAAACGCATCTCTTCGCAGGTGATTTATGCCTATCTGCACGACCTTCTCGGCCAGATAACTCTGATAAAACTTTGCTATGCAGCGGATTATCGTAACGATTCCAACTGCTATCATAATGAGGATTATGGCCTTTATTTTATTTTCCCTGGTTTGTTCTCTCGGCAGAAGGCTGATTAGTTTCTGGGCGTGTTGGGCAATCGCCATTTTGGCCGACCATCTTATCTGCTCAAGCTGTCCCCATTTCAAACCGGCGAAGCCGGTGCTTTTGTCGGGCGGGTTCAGTTTCAGCGTTATATATTCCAGTATATTTTCCTTGTTGAGCCGTTTTAACTGCACGGACAGCTCCGTTTCGGTGGCTGCGGCCAGCTCTTCGAGCAGGCGGGGGATTGATATTTTTTCTACCGCTGGCGAGGTCAGCAGTTTGCCGGCGCCGACGATTCTGTCGGATGTTTTTATCCCCGCTGCATCGGCGGCGCCGCCTTTTTTAATCTTGATTACGATAAGCTGATATGCGGCGTCCTGATTATTGGTGAAATCGGTTGTTTCGGGGACGTAGAATTCAAGGCCGTATCGCCATTCGCACTGTTTTCTGTCGACCCACCCGTGCAGCCCCTCCTCGCCCATCATTACCTTCAGCAGTGGGATGACCGTCATAAAACTCAGGGACAATAGCGCCGAGACGACTATCGCACTGAACACCACGACGACAATCCTGTGCCACTGCGGCCAAAGATACTTGAATATTCGCGAAAATGAGCTCATATTTAATCTTGCCAAAATAACAAACTTAATACCGCCGGTCAAGCACAAAGGACGTTGACCGGCAATCGCCTTTGTGGTAGGTTACTTTGCTTTTAAGGGAACAATCAGGTGAAAATCGACAGTTTGATTTTAGGCGCTTACGAAACCAATTGCTATATCCTGCGCAAGGACAAAACGGCGAAGGACTGCCTGATTGTCGATACGGGCCTCAATGCCGGCAGGATGATAGATTTTCTGCGGGAGAATAAATTAAATCCTGTCGCGGTGGTTTTGACGCACGGCCATATAGACCATATAGCCGGCCTGGTCCAGTTGCAGGAACAATACCCTGATATAAAAGTTTATATTCATAAACTCGATGCTGAAATGCTCACCGGGTCGGATGACAACCTGTCGGAATTTATAGGAGGCGGGTTTGCAGCCAGGGCAGCGGATTTTTTAGTCGATGAAGGGGACATAATCGAGCAGGCGGGCGTTAAACTGGAGGTTTTTCACACGCCCGGCCACACGCGGGGCGGCATCTGCCTGTACTCGAAGGATGACAAGATTGTTTTTGTCGGCGATACGCTGTTTGCCGGCTCGGTCGGCAGAACAGATTTCCCCGGCGGCAGTATGACGGGTTTGGTAAAAAATATAAAGAAGAAACTTCTGACTTTGCCGGAAGATACGACCGTCTATCCCGGCCACGGCCCATCGACAACTATTGAGGAAGAGAAAACGAACAACCCGTTTCTGGAATAATCGTTCTTTGTAAAACTGCGAGCGAGAGGAGTCGAACCTCCACGGGCTTTCACCCACAAGGTCCTAAGCCTTGCGCGTATGCCAGTTCCGCCACGCTCGCCTGTTCGTATAAAACGTCATTGAGATTCTTCCGTCTCAACTCCCGAAATCTTCTCTATACGTTTTTCGGCCTTTTCGAGAATGCCCCTGCAATGCTTAATCAGCGCCATTCCCCGCTCATACTGCTGGAGGCTGTCGTCAAGCGTAATCTCTCCCTGCTCGATTTTGCCGACTATACCTGTCAATTCCTTTATCGCCTGCTCAAAAGTCATCTTATCAATATCGTTTTTCTCATCATTCTTCGTCATTGTAACCCTCGCACTTTTGACTCTGTTTTTCTACTTTTAACTTTTATCTTTATACTTTTGGGTCACTTTACTTTCAATCAAATTCTCTTCGGCAATCCTTGTCATTAATAAATCCCCGATTTGCACAGCTTTCAGGTCCCTGACTATCAAACCGGTCTGCCTGTTGGTGGTTATACTATACCCTCTTTTCAGCACACCCTTTGGATTTAGAACAGATAATTTGTTCGCTTGCGCAGTAAGCTCCTTTTGCACCCGCGAGATAATATCCTTGATCGCATTCCGGGTGCGGTTGCTAATATCGCCAAGCTCTACGGTTTTCTTCCGCAGAAGTTTCCCAGGGTGTATCCTTATCACATTCACATACATACTCTCCACTTTTTTCCTGGTCGTTGCCACAAATCGCCTGAACGTATCTTGCAAATTGGTTGATTTCTTGCTCATCTCGGCTTCGATTCTATTCAATCTTGACTGCACAGCCATTTGTACCCTGTTGACTATGTTGTTCAGTTCTATAGATTTGCTTGCCAACAGCCGATGCGGCTCAAGCCGAACAACCTGCTCATAAATCTCCTGCAGCCTCTCCTTCGCCGCTATAATCACATTCCTCATCAATTCTTCGAGTTCTCCCCCCTTATCATCCAACTGCTGTTCTCTGTTTCGCACCGGCAAAAGCGGATTCCTGAACACACTGCTTGCCAGCAGCGTCTGCAATCTCTGTTCCGCAAGCTCAATAACCCCTCTTGCCTTACTTGCCAACCGGCTTTCAGCCACTGACAACTGCTTCAAAACCTCGCGTGCATCCGGGACAACGATGATGCCGGCCTTTGTTGGCGTTGAAGCCCTTGCGTCTGCGACTAAATCAGCAATGGTAACATCCGCCTCGTGGCCTACTGCGCTTATGACAGGTATTTTCGAGTTGTAAATCGCCCTTGCGAGGACTTCTTCATTGAATGCCCACAGGTCTTCCAGCGAGCCGCCGCCGCGCCCGACAATCAGAACATCGAGTTTCAGCTCCTTGTTTCGCCTGTTTATGCCTTTAAGGGCTTCGGCAATTTTTTCGGCTGCGCCCTCGCCCTGCACCGGCACAGGATAAAGAAATAGTTTCGCACAGGGCCAGCGGTCAAAAATGCTCCTGGCTATGTCTTTTACAGCGTCGCCGGATGCGCTGGTGATTATGCCGATTCTATTCGGGTATTTCGGCAGCGGTTTTTTATGCGCCTGCTCGAAAAGCCCTTCGGCTTCGAGTCGTCTGACCATTTGCTCAAAGGCAATCTGTAATGCCCCGACACCGGCAGGTTCAAGCTTGTCGACCATAAACTGGTATCTGCCGTGCGGAACATAAACGTCGATGAAACCCTTTGCCAGCACCGCCAGGCCGTTTTCAGGCTCGAATTTGACCTTGCGTAAATCCGATGCCCACATCACGCAGGGCAGGACCGCATCGTCGGCTTCATCACGCAGCGAAAAATAGCAGTGGCCGCTCTGGTGGCGACGCCAGTCGCTTATTTGGCCTGTAACCACCAGCCGGGACGGCAGGTGCGCTTCAAGCGTTACTTTAATCAGGGAGCTTAACTGGCTGACGGTATATATCTTGCCCTTGCTGTTTTGCATACCCGACAATTATAAGCAACGAATGGATTGAGTAAAATAAAACTCTCGAAATTTGCCGGCCGAACTGGTATATTTTCAGCCTGATTTATTGCCGGGCGATATTGAGGAGCGAGCAAAAATGAAAATAGTTGTGGCGGTGGATTCCTTCAGAGGCTCACTGACCGCAGAAAAGGCCTGCGGGATTATAGCACAGGCCATAAGTTCAGTAGCGCCGGGTGTTGAGACTATAATCAAGCCTATGGCAGATGGCGGCGAAGGCACAGCCAGTGCGATAATGGCAGCATCAGGCAAAGGACAATGGATTAAGAAAACCGTTACCGGGCCGCTGCCTGATATGAGAGTCGAGGCGGGCTTTGTATGGTTCGCAGATGAGAAAAAGGCGCTTGTGGAGATGGCGACTGCCAGCGGTCTGGAACTGCTCAAACCGCCCCAGCGGAATCCGCTGAAGACAACCACTTACGGGACAGGCCAGCTTATAGCATCGGCCATACACCATAACGCAGGCAGGATTTTTCTTGGTATCGGGGGCAGCGCCACCGTTGACGGCGGAGTCGGTGCAGCAGCGGCGCTCGGCTGGAAATTCATAGACAAGAAAGGGCAGGAAATAGGCCTGGGCGGCGGCCAACTCCACAAAATCAGCAAAATAATCCCGCCGGTTCAGCCGATGCGTGCCGAGTTGATGGTTCTTTGCGATGTAACCAATCCGCTGTGCGGTGAGCGAGGTGCGGCAAAGGTGTTCGGCCCGCAGAAAGGAGCCACCCCTAAAATGGTCGAGCAGCTCGAAACCGGCCTGCGGCACCTGGCGGCGGTGATAAAAGAGCAGCTCGGTTGCGATATAAAGGATTTGCCGGGTGCAGGGGCGGCGGGTGGTATCGGGGCCGGTTTTACGGCTTTTATGGGGGCAAAACTTGTATCTGGCATCGAAACTGTTATGTCGGAAGCCCGGCTGTCAGAGGCGGTTGCCGATGCGGACTGGGTGATAACCGGCGAAGGCAAATTCGACCATCAGTCGCTGATGGGAAAGGTGGTTTCCGGTGTATTGCAGGTTGCGAAGAATGCCGGCAAAAAGGTCGCTGTGCTGGCGGGGCAGGTGCGGCTGCCGCCCGCAGAATATCGAAAAGCAGGCATCGAAGATGCAATAGGCTGTATGGACGACCAGATGACACTGCAATATGCCATCGAAAACGCAGAAAAATTGCTTGCCGACGCCGCAAAAAAATTTGCAACAACGCATCTTTTTTAGTTGACTTTACAAATTGCCGTTGTAATAATTCAGGTGCAAGAATTGAATAAGGGGGTTATCACGACAAAGTTAAAATGCTGGCCGAATTGTCTATTAAGTATCGGCGATAATTTTATGAACTTATAAATTATTTACACCCTGCGTAAAGGGGGGTCAAAAACAAAACCGCTGAAAGCAGCGGAAAATTTGGTGAAGGGGCAGTAGTATTTAATCACAACAGCGGGGGCCGTCTCCTCTCATCCTCCGGACGGCCCCAAACTTTTTTAAAAATATGATTGGCCATCGAAAGAGCAACTTGAGTGACAAAGGATTCACGAAGGCATAAGCAATCTTACATAGTTTTATCTGAGCCGCCGTAAATAAAACGCATCTGGCCCACGTTAGGGATGATATTAAGCCGGGATTTAACAAACGGTTTGAACCCGCCTGGCCAATAAACAAAAAGGGCCTTGCCGACAAGATATTCCCGCGGAACGATACCCTCGCGATAAGAAATCCCGCCGTTGCCCTTGCCCGGCCTGTTCCACCATCTGCCGTCGGCACTGTTCGGACTGTTATCACCCAGAACGAAAAATTCGTCCTTTTGCAGAGCCAGGGGATTGCCTTCGATTGCCCTGCCGCCTTTGGGGCTGTCGGCGAATCTTGCGGCAGTGTAATGGATGTCCCTGAAGATTGCGATGTGCGAAAGCATTAGCTTGCCGCAGCCGAATATTTTCGCCTGCGGTTCGATTTCTGTTTCACGCGGGCCGGCCGCATCAGGAGAACGTCCCAAATCGTAAGTCAGGCTTTCTTTGCCGAACTGTAATTTTAACTGGTGGTCGACGTTGGCAAATTTTAGCAGGGTAGCTACTCCCGCCGTAAAAGACACCGCCGAACTGCGAACTAATACTGTTTCTTTGCCTTCAGAAACGCTGGCGATAACCATCTCGCCCGAAAAATCAACCCACGCCTTGTAATGGTTCCGGTATTTGCTCAACTCTATCCCCACAGACCCTTCATTGCCCGTCGGGCGGACATATAAACGCACCATCAGGTCGCTGCAATACGGCATAAGCTCATACTCGCCGGCATCATCGTATGCGTAAGAGGCCCTGAAATTGTTGCCGAGCAAGGTGTCATAAAGCAACGTGTTGATTTGGTCAACAGGACTGTCGAGGGTAAATCGGGCGGGACTGTCTGCGGGAATCGTCCATTTCGAGTCTTCAACGTTCTTTAACGGCTGCTGCCACCTGTGTCCGTTGAAGGATGGTTCGATTGGCCGGGCCGGCTGATAGTCATTATCATACACCGCCATCCACAGTTCATCCTGAACATTAGGCGGCTTTCGGCTGATTTGACCGTTGATATAAACGTCCCCGTCGACTATCTCCACCGTTTCGCCGGGCCTGCCGACGAGCCTTTTGATGTAATTGATGCGCGGGTCAAGAGGGTTCTTGAATACTATTACGTCCCATTGTTTCGGCTCAAAAAACTGATAGAGGCACTTTAAAACAAGTATCCTGTCCCCGTTCACCACCGGCGTCGTTGCGCTGGTCGACCGGTAATACCCGCAGCTTGGGCAGCGGGAATTGGCCGGCGGCAAATTGCCGGTAGGAACGGAATCCCCGGACAGACCGTATTTCTCCGGGATAAAACCATAATCGTATCTGAACCCGCACTGGGGACATCGCAGCCGAAAATGGGCGCCCATAAGGGTTTCGGCCATACTGCCTGTGGGGATGCGGAAGGCCTCCATTATGAATGCCCGAAAAATGAAGGCCAGTATAAAGGCGGTTATCAGCCATTCGAGGGTGTTTGCAACCTCGGCGGCCCTGTCTTTTCGGCCGGTGTCCTTATTATTTTCGGTTTTTTCAACGCCGGTTTTGGACATAAACGCAAAAAATACCATTCACACCTGTGCCTGAAACAACAAATAAATTAAAAAACTTCGGGGCATTTTAGCACAACACCCGATTTTTTCAAATATAAACCTTTTGTAAAACAACGGGTTTTATGCGATTTTTCAGGCGTTTTTTCAGGCTCGCAGAGAAATTTTGCACATTTGGCGGCTGTGCAACGGTAACAGGGGCAAAAGTCAGCCTGTTTTTGTGATTTGTGGTCTGAAAATTGCTTGCCGGCAGTAAAAAATTTTTCGGATAAAATTTGCTTGCTGAACAGAAGTCTATGTAGTATAGTAAGTTGCGATATTTGAGAGGCGCTATTTTGCCGGTTGGTATCGGGAGCGGCGGGGATTTTGGACCGCTAAATCCTGCTGAATCAGGTGGCCGAATCGTTGCCTTTCATATTGTGAGTTTGCAGAGGTATACGGTATACAATGAGCTGTTGGATAGCCGAAAAAACCGATTTGTTGAACAGTGGCCGTTTTACTGATAACAGACCAGTCAGGACATACTTACCCAATCGACCCTTCGTGAAGTGAGGTAGTTTTTATGACAACAATTACAAAGAAAGAGCTTATCGACCGAATAGCGGAACACACGCAGGCCAAAAGAGTCTTGGTCAAACGCATAGTTCAGACCTTTCTCGATGCAATAATAAAAGAATTATGTAATGGCAATCGTCTGGAATTCCGTGACTTTGGCGTCTTCGAGACCAAAATCAGGGCTGCGAGGGTGGCGCAGAACCCCAAGACTCTTGAGAGAGTCAAGGTTCCGGCAAAACGAACGGTTAAATTTAAGGTAGGCCGGCTGATGAGGGCGAACCTTTGCGACCCTGCATCGAAATAGGCCGGGACAAAATAATCGAGAGAGATAAAATCTGTAGTTTCTGATGAAGGCGATGATGAGCCTTCGGTTGTGGGCTGTCGGTCGAAGGCAAGCAGCAGAATGTGCAAGTGGTTGTGTCGGGCGTTTTTTAGAAGGAGTATCTTTATGGCAGAGGGAACGGTAAAGTGGTTCAATCCCAAAAAGGGTTACGGATTTATCGCCGCCGCAGAGGGACGGGACATCTTCGTTCACTATGCGAACATTTCCGGCGATGGGTACAAAACCCTTGCCGAAGGTGACCCGGTCAGCTTTGATATCGTCGAGGGAGAAAAGGGGCCAAGAGCGGAAAATGTGGTTCGAAAGTCCGCCGCAGACAAAACGCCGTCGGAAAGCAAGCCGGCAAGAAAATAAGGTTTTCAGACTGCCTGTTTGGGTGTTAAGGGGTGGTTGCAAGCTTTAACGCTTTATACATTTCCTGTTGCCTTGTTGGATAAATGGCAATGAAGGTAATGGCATTCGTTTGTAACCGGGGAAAAACTCCGCGCATACCCGCCTGCGGGAAATTACAAACCCCATTTTGACAAATTACGAAAATTCACGGAAATTTCGGAAAAACAGGCATACCTGCACTTTTCACTTGCAACTTATAGGACTTTTTGTTATTAAGAAGAGGCTTGAACCGTAAGCGGTTTTTACAAGATATGTAATGGCTGGAAGTTATGATTGTTGGTGAATGCCAATCCGGTCTGGACTGTAGCGTCCTGGTGCTGAACAAGCACTATATGGCTGTCCGTATAGTCGGCGCAAAGCGGGCGTTCTCACTGCTGTTTTGTCGGCTCGCCGAAGTGGTCTCTTTTGAGGAGGGCGTCTATGCCAATTATGACTTTCAGAACTGGTGCGACGTAAGCCGGTTCAAGCGTAATTTCGAGCCGGAAAGATACGACTGGGTCTCAACCGTAAACTTTCATATTGCCGTGCCGCGAATTATCCGACTTCTTTTTTACGACCGCCTGCCGCGAAGCGATGTTAAATTCAATCGCAGGAATATTTTTGCACGTGATAAAAACTCCTGCCAGTACTGCGGCAAAAAATTTTCGACAAACGAGTTGTCCCTCGACCATATCATTCCGCGTAGTATGGGCGGCAAATCAATTTGGGAGAACGTCGTCTGCGCCTGCACGGCCTGCAATGCACGAAAAGGAGGCCAGTCTCCAAAACAGGCGGGTATGGTGCTCGTTACAAAACCTCTCAAGCCGAAACATAACCCGTTTGTCCACATTCATCTCGGCCATCAGCGTTATCGAAGCTGGAAACAGTTCCTCGACAATGCCTATTGGTCTGTCGAATTGAAGTAACTCTTCATCACGATGCTTTCCTTCCAGCTTGCCGTTACCATGTTTGCGTGGCGGTATACTGAACAGTAACCGTCGAATCGGCGGCTATATTTACCTCAAACCTGGCGGTATGCGCATCACGCTTTTCATACTTATGCGTCGCCTGGTCGATGCTCCAGTTGACCCACGCAGGAAACTTTTCGTCGACAAAAACGGTAATGGCCTCGGTTTTCCTGTTCCGAAGCTCGATTTTGTGCGTCTCCTGAGTCATACGCCGACCGCGTTTGCTGTCCAGAAGGGTATACTCCGGCACAACGTCAAAAGCATTGCCGATATACAGCGAGAGTTTTTCCTTTTTCGGCGTATGGTCAATCCTGTCCTCGCCCACAAACTCAAGCATCTGGTCGGCGGGGTCTTTCTTGAAAACGCGCACCTTGCCTTTAGGCAGCGCAATCCCCAGATGGTTTTCCGGCGTGTTTTCAAACTCAAGCTTTATCTGAATCTTGTCTCGATATTGGCTGCGGTCATAAATATAAAGCTTCTTCGTTGATACGCCCAGGGCAGGCGTGATAAATTCAATCTGCTTGACCTCATTGTTGCTCACGGTGCTTTTTCTGCCAAGCGTATACATATGATACTCCATAAAAGGTTTTTCCTCGAAGCCGCCTCCTTCTGCCTCTTTTGCAGCCATCTCCCTCATCGCATAAACCGGCTTAGGCTCAGCTACTCTGCGGACGTCCCCGGCAATAAGTTTTATAGTCGCATCCCTGTAGGTCGCTCCGCTTTTATTGTCGACCGTCACCCAGCCTGTGAAGTCCAGCTTGGTCTCATCGGGACTCAGCACCGCTGAATAGTCGGCGACCCAGCCTATCTGCTCGGTGGTATAGGTTACAAGACAAAGCTCACTGCCCGCCTTTTTCGCATCCGCAAGCCAAATCAAAGTCGGCTTGGTGACCAAATCCGCCGGCAATTGCTTCAACCTTACCTTTTCAACAATACCCTTGCCTATGATTTCTATATCGCCCCTTTCGTTCTTGACTACCAAATCGGGCCCCAGCGCAGCCAGCAGAACGCCGGTCACGTCCTTTCCTGTATCCGCACCGCTGCCCTTTATGGAAACGGTAACCTCAATGTCAATGTATCGCTTCAGCAGGCTTTCTGCGTTGATAAGGTCGTATTGATAGTTCTGCTCCAGAATTGCGACCATACCGGGCGAGGAAACGCACTGAAAATTCACGCTGGTCGGGTCAATCGCCGAGGCAACATCGACAAATCTCACCTTGTTTATACCCTGGTCAAAGGAAATCTGCCGCGCCTCCCGCACAACCGCAAAATTCGCATTATAAACGGTCAAGGCAACACTCTGCTGCGGCAGTTCCGCCTGCCCGGCTAAAGCGGCTGCGTAAGTCAACAGGCACCAGGTTAGCGATAAAAGTATTATTTGCTTTTTCATTTTATACTCCCATTTTCCTGGAAAATTATGAGTTTGTTCACAAAAATATTGTTGCACAACAGTCGTTATACGTAAAGCAAAAAAATCCCGCAAAAACTAACTGTTTGCGTCAAAAAGCCGCCGGTGATAGAATATACCCCCGATATATTCAGTTCCGATTGAGGGCATAATTATGGTTGAACTGACAAATGTTATGTGTTCGGTTAGCTGGCTGGCAAAAACAGTCAATTATGAAATCATCAGGGGCATCCCACTCTGGCGCTTCGTAATGGTCCTGCTGACGATGTTTATAACAATGGCGCTGGGCAGATTGGCACAGTATGGCATCGTCATATATACCAGCCGCAGAGAAGGCAAAGGCATCGACATCATCACCCTGCTGCTCAGAAGCCTCAGCAGGCCGATATACGTGGCGATATTCGCATTCGGATTGTTTGCCTGCAAGACATTCCTGTATTTTAACGACCATAGCGGCATATCGACCGGCATTGAGGCAGGCTGGACAAAAATAGCAAAAACCGTCACAGCAATCGCATTCGCTTACGGCCTTTATCGGCTGGTCGATGTCGTAGAACATTATCTCGAACAGTGGACGAGCAGGACACAAACTAGGCTGGACAATATGCTTGTCCCGGTCGTTCGCAAGGCACTGAGGGTTACAATCGCCATTATTGCGGCCCTTTTTGTCGCTGAATCAATCCTCGACCTCGGCCAGGTCAAGACGGTTTTGCTTAGCGCAGGCGTCGGCGGTATCGCCATAGCCCTGGCCGCTAAGGAAACCATCGCCAACTTTTTCGGCTCAGTTACCATTTTTGCCGACAGGCCTTTTCAGATTGATGAGATTGTGAAAATCGGTGATTATACCGGCACTGTCGAAGAGGTCGGCTTCAGAAGCACACGCCTGCGCACCCTCGACGGCAGCCTTGTAACAATCCCGAATGGCAAAATTGCCGATTCAGTTGTCGAGAACATAGGCAAACGACCCTCTATTCGCAGGACCGCAAATATCACCATCACTTATGAGTCCGGCCATACCAGGGCAAAGCGTGCGGTCGAGATTATAAAGGAAGTCTTGGCCGCCGTCCCGCAGGTAAACACCGACTCAAAGACCCCGCCCCGCGTTTATTTCAACGAGTTCACCGACTGGGCCTTGAACATCTCGGTTAATTACTGGGTCAGACCCGCAGACTGGTGGCTGTATCAGCAAATCAATGAAAATGTCAATCTGGAGATTATGAAGCGTTTTGGGGCCGAAAAAATCGACTTCGCATACCCCAGCCAGACCCTTTACGTAAAAAAAGACTGACACACAAGAGCATATCACGTATTTATCGCCCGCCTCTGGCGGCAGAATTAATCAACGCTGGATACTCTAATTCATAGTGGTATAATAAATGGGATAAGGTCAAACACACTGTTTCATTATTGCTTACGACATACACAAAAATACAGGAAATTTGAGTGGAAGCGATTTTAGGATATAGAGTCTCCCTATAATTGGGCGGAGATGCGTGTTTGGGTTGACCCTACTTCGCCCTGCGGGCTACGAAGGGCAGGCAAAAAAGAGATAAGTTGTTATGAGATAAGGAGTAAGGGGATTTGGAAATTTTTTACGATTTTGGGATTTTTTGGAAAGGGGTAGCTGCGCAAATGATTGACCCGGCTTCGCTCTTCGAGCTACGGCGTGGCCCCAGATAAAAGATTTCTGGGGCAAGCAGGCCCGATTTCGTCCCGATAAACGACATCGGAACTACGCCGCGGCAGGCAGGCGCAGCACAAGTTGTCGAATGCCGATTTTAACAGGGGGTAAAGAATATAAAAGGTGTATCAAGTTTAAGCCTTGACCAATTCAATTAAGCAAATGTAAAAAAGGCCGGCAGGTTATGCCGGCCTTTTTGGGTATTCTGTCTTACCTACGTTACTGATTTTCGAGCATAGGTGTGCGGTCGAAATCCTTAGAGGGATTGTACGGCAAAGGATTGGGGTTAAGCCGTGAAGAGTCGGACCCGGGGACAGCGGACGGATAGACCGGCAAATTGGTCGGCTTATTCTGCAAAGAGATATTTGAGAAATCTTCTGTGCTGAAATGCTTAGAGCCTCTTACGCCGGTGTGCGGGTTCACGTTGGGATAGGCGCTCCAGTTATTGGAACGATTGCCATCGGGGTCAGAGCGATAGTGCGGCTGGACATAGGTGCCGTTATCGCGATAATAGCCACGAACGTGGACATCCGCGTTCGCTACGGTGGTCGCAACCAGAGTGATGAGCGTTACGACCAGGATTGCCATAATCGTAAGTGTGCTTAGGGTTTTCATTTCTTGTCTCCTTAAATTTTTGGGTTTTCTTAACTTTTTTGTTTCACGCTACTTTTATCAGCGGGGGAAAAAGGACAAACGAACGATTTATTTGAAATTTTTTGAAAAAGAGGTAATATTGTCATAACATTCTTAATTTTTGGAGGTTATGGAAGGTTGGGCAACAGTAAAAATTATCAAACCCAGCGATTAGTCGCATTAGCCAAAGAAGGCGACCAAGCCGCATTGGAACGGCTATGCAATGCCTACAGTGAGCGAGTGAGGCGTTTAATACGGATGCGTATGGGGCAGGAACTGCGAACCAGGCTGGAATCGATGGATTTGGTGCAGGACGCGTTCATAGCTGCCTTGCGGGGAATGGAAGACTTCACTTATCAGAATGAAGGGGATTTTCTGCGGTGGGTAGCGAAAATCGCTGAAAACAGGATACGAGATGAATTAGAAAAACTGCACGCAAATAAACGTGATATTCGAAAAGAAATCCTGCTTAATAATAAGGCAACGACCCAGGGCGGTTTTGCCGGAATGAAAGAACCTGTTTATACTACTACGCCGAGCGTGATAATGTCCAAGCGGGAAAATTTGGACAGGCTTGAGGATGCGATGGACAGATTAAAACCCGAATACAGAGAGGTAATTGTTTTGACAAAAATAGAGGAGCTTTCCTATAAAGAAGCGGGAGAAAAATTAGGGAAAAATCCTGATGCGGTGCGTATGCTGCTTTGCCGGGCAATGGCAGCGTTAAGCAAAGGTTTTGAAAAGACTGAATGACAGAACCACTTAACCATAATAACGAAGATATTATCGAACAGGCTGTTCAGCGGTTCGTTGACGCCCAATTACAGGGACAAAAGCCAAACCTCGATGAGTTTGTCAAGCAATACGGCGGACTTGAACAGCAGATTAGACAGCGAATAAAGAGCCTGGAGGAAATTGACGACTTATTTGACTGCATAGTGCAGGCGGACGACAGCGATTTTCCTGCTGCTGTAATTGAAGACAATCTTATCGGCCAAAAGCTCGGGGACTTTGAAATCCTGAGGCTGATAGGCCGAGGCGGTATGGGGGCGGTTTTTCTGGCCCGACAGGTTTCATTAGATAGAGAGGTTGCGCTGAAGGTCATAAGCGATATCAGCGGGGGATACAAAAAGACTTTGGAGAGATTTAAGCGCGAAGCCAAAGTGCTGGCGAAGATTTCACAACCAAATATAGTTGCCATTTACGAAGTCGGCGAACAGGGGCCATATTCATACTTTGCGATGGAGTATGTAAGGGGGACATCTTTAGACAAAATCCTGACAAGTATTCGCAATGCAAAGCCGGCCAATAAAGCAAGTGATGTTATGCGGGGATGTCTGGAGGGCAGAATCAGCATTTACGATGACAAAGCAAAGGAAGCCGCAAGTAGCGCAGAGATTGACAAGGATTACATTGTCGAAATAAGCAAGGTCATCATAAGCGTAGGATCCGCTTTAGACTATGCCCATAAAAAAGGTGTTTTGCATCGTGATGTTAAACCATCCAACATCCTTATAGAAGCCAACGGCACAGCAAAACTTGTTGATTTTGGCTTGGCAAGAGATGAAAGCCAGCAAACAATAGTAATGCGAGGAGAATTTTTCGGTACAGCTAATTATGTCTCACCTGAACAGGTTCGCAGGCCGGAGGTTGTTGACTGCCGAAGCGATGTCTACTCATTAGCAGCTACTTACTATGAATGTCTGACCTTACGCGCACCATTTGAAGGTGACACGGTAAATGAAACGTTAACAAGGGTGGTTTCACAAGAGACTGTTCCACCCCGAAAATATTGTCCCCGTCTTTCCACCGATTTTAATACGGTTTTGGTACACGCTCTCGAAAAGTTGCCACAGGACAGATACCAAAGTGCGACAGAGTTTATCGCTGATATTCAGAACGTGTTAGAGTTCAGACCCATCAAGGCAAAAAGACTGAGTGTTATTCTCATGGCCTATAGGATGCTGCGTAGAAATCCATTAAAAATTGTAGCCCTCACCGCTTCAATTTTAGTACCCATTCTGGGTTACTCTCTGCTTTCAGTCCATATGCAAGAAAAAGAAAGAGCTACTTTGACGAAACTATACGAGCAAGGGCGTGATAGAGTTGAGGGTGAAAGATACGAAGAGGCACTTTCGTATTTCCAAAAAGTGGCAAAAGTAACCCCCCAAAACGCAGAGCTTAATTATTATATGGCAGATTGTCACCGTTTATTGGGGCAATACGAAAAAGCAATAGAAGCTTATAGTGCAGCCATTAAAATTAGACCGCATTATGCTAATGCATACTGGGGATTAGGGGACTGCTATAAGAAAACCAAGCGTTACCAAGAGGCGGTGGGCAGTTTTAAACAAGCTATTCAGGCTGACCCCAATGACGCTTATACTTACTCCGATCTCGGTGACTTATACGCTAAGTTAGGACGCTATCAAGAAGCGATAGAATACTGCACACAAGCCTGTAAACTTTCTGAGTACAAAAACCGCGATTACATCGCGACATTGGCAGTTGCATATGCTGAATCCGGTGATTTTGAGAAAGCCATTGAATATCAGAGGAAGGCTCTTGATCTGGCTGATGAGCAATCCAAAATCGAATACGCAAAGCGACTTGAGGGATACAAGGCTCATAAGCCGTGGCGGGAGTAACAAGAAAAGAGACCCGTTCGACTCGTCCCGATATACGTCATCGGGACTCGCTCAGGGTGACTCCAATAAACACCATCGGAGTCAGATTGCCACGTCGGCCTTCGGCCTCCTCGCAATGACTGGGTCCCGGATAACGGCCTTCCGGGATCTGCGCTACGCTACGAAAAGTTGGGCGATTTTGATGATAAAATTTGGTGAGCAATGGCGATAGATTTTAATTGATTTTTGTTCCCTATGAGGGGGTTATAAGTAGGGTGAGAGGGGGTTTTAAGTAAGGTAAGAGGGAGTTGTAAGCAGGGTGAAAGGGGGTTATAATTGAAGCAAGGTTAGATATAAGCACGGAAACCGCATAAATTCCAAAAAAAATAGTTATAACTATTAAAGTTTATAGTTGCAACCATCGATATAGTTAGTTATAATCATAAAAAACGGTTATAACCCAATTTATCGTGTGAAGGGCATTGCGATGCAAAATCAGGCAGAACAAATCAGAAGTTTTATTTTGGAAAATATTCCTGAACATCCCAAGGATATTGTAGCTATCACCGCCCAGAAATTTGCTGTAAGCAGGACCACTGTTCATCGACACTTAAACAAGCTCGCAAAGGATAAAAAGATAATAAAAACAGGTACAACCGTAAGAGCGATGTACACCCTTTTCAGTTCAAGAAACAAAACCATAGAGACTAAAATACAATCGGGGGTTGATGAGAATGAAATTTGGAAAGAGAACTTCCAGCGTGACTTCTCTGCCTTGAATGAAAATGTTTCATACATTTGCAATTATGGTTTTACTGAAATATTCAACAATGCATTAGACCATTCAGAGGGTAGTCTCGTTATTGCCAAAACGGAATGGAAGGAAGATGCTGTCAAGATTGTAATAATGGACAACGGAATTGGGATTTTTAAAAAAATCAAAACAGCTCTTGGTTTAGAAGACGAAAGAGAAAGCGTACTACAATTGTCAAAAGGGAAATTTACAACTGAGCCAAAAAACCATACAGGCGAAGGAATCTTTTTTACCTCACGTTGTTTCGATGAATTCTGGATTGTGGCTAATGGTCTTAGATACAGAAAATGTAATAAACCGGATGATTGGTTTTTTGACAGCAGAAAAGATAAACAGGAAGATGGCACATATATATCAATGCAAATCAGCTTTAACAGCAAACGGCGTGTGGAGCAAATCTTTAACGAGTATTCCAGTGCCGACTCTATTAACTCAGGAATAAAGAAATTTGACAAAACACACATTCTCGTAATACTGAGTAAACTGGAAGAGGAGCGTTATGTATCTCGGTCCCAGGCAAAGAGAATCCTTATTGGCCTTGAAAAATTTCGTGAGATAATTTTGGATTTTAGGGATATAACAACTGTTGGTCAGGGTTTTGTCGATGAAATTTTTAGAGTGTTTAAAAATGGACACCCTGAAACTATAATTGAGTACTGTAATACAAATAAAGATGTTGAGTTTATGATAAAGAGGGGAATACCTACTTCAGAATAATGATGTTTGCTGCCTTTGAGCTAATGACACTTCTATTATTCGGTTCCGGTGCAGTGTTGCCGTAGGCCGTCCCGATGGGATAGCACACGGTGCACTCGCCTGTGACGGGAGTAACCCCGCAATAAATCCGCCCCGCTGCGCTCAGTATAAATCCGTGTTCTCGGTGGTAAAAGTCACACGGCACCGAGTTTGTGGCCGGGGGCGAGGGTGTATAAGCGATTTTTGGGCTTTGTGTTTATATGGGCGGCGACAATGCGGCCAAAAAAGACTATGTGGTCGCCGGCAGCCTTCTGCGAATCAAGCACACATTCAAAATTGGCAACGGCATCGGCCAACAAAACAGAATCAATCTTTTTGGCCGGTTCGGTTTTGCACTTGAATGCTGCGAATTTGTCGGTATCTCGGCCTGAATGGGAGCCGAAGAACAGGGCGGCATCGGCCATACCGGCTGAGGGGTAGGCGATAGTGAAACATTTCGAGTGTTTGATGGTTTTTACGGAATAGTGGCCCTTGTAGACAGAAATGGCCATCATAGGTGGGTCGCCGGAGACAATCATCGTCCAGCCGAGCGTTAGAGGGTTGGCTTTGCCGAGTTTGTCTTTGGCGATGGCGATTACGACCTGCTCAGGATACTTGGTTTTTACGGCCTGCTCGTATTTGACCTGTTTTTGCATTGAAAAACCCCTTCATTGGTTTTTTATTTACCTTAATTACTTCCTGCATTATAATTTCAGCGGAGAATTTAACAAGGAGTAAAATATATGGGAACAATCGGCTTTATCGGGGGCGGTAATATGGCGGAGGCTCTGATAAAGGGCGTAATCACTGCAAAGCTTTATAAACCCGAAGATATATTTGTCAGCGATATTAAGCAGGACAGACTGATTTATCTGTCGAAGTATCATATTCGTCTGGCTACTAATAATGCTGAGGCGGCGGGAAAGGCAGATATTCTTGTTATGGCGGTCAAGCCCCAGGATATGATTCAGGCACTGCAAAGTATAAAGGGGGCTGTAAGGGCGGATACGCTTATTATATCAATTGCGGCGGGCAAGAGGGTGGCTGATATAGCCAGAATACTGGGTGAAACGGCGATGATAGTTCGAGTAATGCCGAACACGCCGGCATTGATAGGCGAGGGAGCAAGTGCATTATTTGCCAACGATAAGGCAAAGCCTGTGCTGGCAAGTGCGGAAAGAATATTCTCGGCGGTGGGCAAGGCAGTGGTGGTAGAGGATGAGGGTTTGATAGATGTGGTAACGGCGGTAAGCGGGAGCGGGCCGGCGTATTATTTCCTGCTGATGGAGGAAATGATAAAGGCGGGAGCGGAACTGGGTCTGCCGGAGGATTTGGCGAAAGATTTGGTTCTTCAGACGGCCAAAGGGGCTGCACTGCTGGCGGTTGATGCCGATAAGAAACACGAGCCGCCCGCAGAACTTAGGCGGAAAGTAACATCGCCGGGCGGGACGACGGCGGCGGCGATGAAGGTTTTTGAGTTAAGAAACTTCAAACGGCTTGTCGCTGAAGCCATAGAGCAGGCCTGCAAGAGAAGCCGAGAGCTTTCGTAGCGGTAAAGCGGGCTACTCAACTATGATAGCCTCGACGGGGCATTCATCGGCGGCCTGCTGAACGGCGTCCTCGAATTCGGGCGGCACTTCATCGGTGATAACGTCGGCCATTTCCGGGCCCATCTGAAAGACCTCCGGACAGGTATCCACACACAACCCGCAGGCAGTGCAAGTATCTTCAATTCTTACCTTCATAAAAAAAACCCTTAAAAGGATTACTTTATAATCGGCTGTATAGCTTTTGAAACAGAAATTGTCAAATTAAAATGCTTATGGAAATTTTTATTTGCTCTGCTATACTACCGGCGTATAGGTTAATGGTAAATCGTTAATAATCAATTGCAAATTGTCAAATTTTCGGCCGGGTCCCATGCAGACCGAGCCCGCGAACCTGGTCAGACGGGGAACCGAGCAGCCATAAGCGTGTGCTTAATCGTGCGTGGCAAACCCGGCCACCTTTTGAATTGATTATCGATGATTGATGATTTTGGCCAGACATAAATGAGTAGAATCGAAGAATACACCAATCAGATATTATGCGGGGATGCGGGTGAGATACTGAAAGAAATTCCCTCAAATTCCGTCAATTTGGTCATTACAAGTCCGCCCTATTATAAGCAGCGGGATTACGGCGGCCAAGGCATAGGGGATGAACCAAGTGTTGAACAGTACGTGGAAAAAGTGGTCGGAGTTTTCAAGCAGTGCGTGAGGGTAACTAAAGATGACGGAGCTATTGTCTTTAATATCGGGGATAAATATGAGAATGGAAATTTGCTGTTAGCGCCTTATCGGTTCGCAATTGAAGCAGTTAAGAACGCCAAAGTTAAACTCCTAAATGAAGTTACCTGGGTTAAATATAATCCTGTTCCGAAGCAGGACAAAAGAAAGCTGATTCCATCAAAAGAGCCGTTTTTTATTTTTGTTAAAAGCAACGATTATTACTTTAATCGCGACGTTTTCCTTGACCATCTCGACTTCGTTCGCAAAAAACCCAACGGCAACGGAAGTAATATCGGCAAGGCTTATTTCAATCTGATTGAAGGCAGCGACTTATCGAAAGAGCAAAAAGCTGCGTGTCGGGAGCAGCTCGAAGAAACCATCGCTGAGGTAAAACAGGGCAAGCTGGAAAGTTTCCGCATTAAGATAAAAGGGATTCACGCCGAGCCGTATGGCGGTCAAAACGGAGGGAGAAAAATCCACCTTGAACGAGACGGCTTCACAATCATACGGATTTACGGTAACTCCCTCAAGCGAGACATAATTGAAAGTCCCGTAGAAACAATTAAAGGGAATATTCATCCTGCCGTGTACCCTGAATACGTTATACAGGAATTTCTAAAACTTCTTACAAGAAAAGGCGATGTGGTTTTGGACCCGTTTATAGGCTCAGGTACCACCGCAGTCGTATGTAAAAAAATGGGACGAGACTTTATTGGAATCGAAATAAATCCTGTCTACTGCGAATATGCACGCAAAAAGATTTCAAAGACTTTTGAAGAAAACTTGCTGGAGCTGTTTGTATGACGGACTGGAAAAGCTATACAAAAATCTTAAACAGAGTTCTCAAAACAGCTAAAAAATATAGTGCGGGCAGCAAGAGTGAAAATTATATCAGGGAAAATCTCGCCGCAGAACAAGCGGGTTATGTTAAGACGCTGGTCGATAATGCAGAAACGCAAAAGTCATTGATAGCGGTGATTATAACCTCTCTTATTAAAAAAATAGAAAAGCCATTGCAGGATGTCAGGTTGCATCGCGATGAATTCGAAGGCGGATATTCAGGACGCACACTGGACACAAATGTGGTAACTCCCTGGCTGAAAGAGCATTTTAGAAGATTCGCACCCAAAGAAAGCGGCTGGCTGACGAGGTCTATCGAACAGCCACACCCTTTTACAAAAGATTTTCCCGGAAAGATAAGAAATCCGCAGACAAAGAAAGCCTTCCTGTCAATATTGGAAGATGTGGAAGAAAAAAAAGGCAAACCAGAAAGCTATTTAACGGCAATTGTTCTTAAGTTATTGGAAAAGACCGCTGGTGAGAGGGACATACTTTCCAAAGCAACTCTCGGCAGCAGCACCGGCTGTTTGACTATCGACGTAATAATAGATATGCTCGAAAAACATTTCTCGCTTAAAATGGCTTCACGGTTGCCCGTGGTGGCGATATATACCATTTATCAGCTTTTGTTGAAAAATGTAAAGATGTATCAGGATAAAAGATTGCTTCCTTTGAAGGGGCATACTATTTCCGACAGGCATACTGGATATGCGGATATAGAAGTTTGTGATGCAAACGAAAAACCTTTTGAAATGGTGGAGGTGAAACACAAAATACCAATCGACAAAACAATGATACTGGATGTCCTTAATAAAATAAAAGACACCGCAGTCAAAAGGTATTTTATCCTTACCACAGCGGAACGTAATTTTAAAGGGAGCAAAAAGAATATCTTTAGCCTTGTTTACGAAATAAAGGCCAAATACAACAAAGATTTGATTCCGAACGGCATAATTCCATCGTTGAAGTATTATTTGAGGCTTGTTCCGGATTTGAGAGAGTTTTTGGAGAAATACACAGAAAATCTTTCTAACGAATTCCGGCAGGGAACTGATATTAAGGAATTCCACATCATCCAGTGGCAGGAAATTACCCGAAAATATAAATAATAATAAATTACAAATGGCTTATACAGTATTAGCACGCAAATATCGGTCGCAGGGGTTCGATGAGGTCATCGGGCAGGAGCCGATTTCGCAGACGCTCAAGAACGCCATAAAGACCGGCAGGGTCGCACACGCATACCTCTTTACCGGCACACGCGGGGTCGGCAAAACCACTATGGCCAGAATCCTGGCAAAGGCGCTAAACTGCTTAGCTGTCAGCGAGCCGACCATTGAGCCTTGCTGCAAGTGCGATAGCTGCGTTGCGGTCAACGCCGGTGAAGACATTGATGTTATCGAGATTGACGGTGCATCGAATAACAGCGTCGATGAGGTCCGCAGGCTGCGTGAAAATGCGATTTACCGGCCTGCACGCGCAAGATTCAAAATCTATATCATCGACGAAGTGCATATGCTCAGCACATCGGCGTTCAATGCGCTGCTGAAGATTCTGGAAGAGCCGCCGAGCCACGTTAAGTTTATTTTTGCGACGACCGAGCCGAACAAGGTCATCGCCACGGTTCAGTCACGCTGCCAGCGGTTCGATTTTGTCAATATAAGTCCCGGCCTGATTGCGAAGCAGCTAAAGGCCATACTCGAACAGGAGGATATAAAGTATCAGGAAGATTTGCTTTTGCCACTGGCGAAAATGGCGAATGGCTCGATGAGGGACGGCCTGAGCCTGTTAGATAGGCTGATAAGTGCCGGCACGGAGCCGCTGTCGGCTGGACTGCTGGAGGAGTTTCTCGGATGTCCCAACAGCGAAAAGGTCCGCAATCTCGTTGAGAAAATCGGCGACAGCGATGCGGCGGGTGCGCTTGCGGCGACGAATGATTTGATAAACAGCGGCCTGAGCGAGGTGCAAATCGCCGAGGCGCTGGTCGACTATATGCGGGATTTGATGGTGATAAAGTCTGCCGGCGCTGAAAGCGAACTTTTGATGCTGACAGCGGAGCAGCGAAAAAACGCCGACAAGCTGGCTGAAAAATTCGATGTTGCTGCGCTGGTTTATAACATAACGGCGATTGAGAAACTTCGCTGGACGTTAAAAAACAGCGACACGGCGAGGGCGCTTTTAGAGGCATCGATTGTGCGATTTACCCTGAGCGAGCATTTTATAAATATCGATGCACTGCTGCGACAATTACAGGGTGAGTCACCCGGCGATATAAAAAAAAACAAACCAGTAAGCCATAATACAACCGTCAAGGCTGCACCCAGCCAGGATGATTTCAATACTGCCAAACAATCTTTTCTGCCGAAGCTGACCGATTTGCAGACGATAAAAAGCAATTGGCAGAATATTCTACAGGTTATATCGGAGCGGCTCGGCAAAGGCACTGCCGGCCTATTAGGCCCATCGCAGCCTATGAGTTTTGAAAACGGCGTTCTGACGATTGGTTTTCCGGCCTCCGCTGAAGTCTCGAAAAGTATGTGCGAGAAAAACGGCAGGGCGGAACAAATCCAGTCGCTGATAAGCGAATACTGCCAGGGGCCTGTAAGGATTAAACTTGAAACGGTAGTCGGCGAACAGGCTCAGCCGGAACAGCAGAAGCCAAAATTTAAAGAAAACGAATTGGTCAACGACCCCGCCGTCAAGACTATAATGACTGAACTTGGCGCAAAAATTACCGGCGTAGAGGAAAATTGATGTATACCGAGACACTAAACAGGCTGATAGAGGAATTCGGCAAATTGCCGGGGGTGGGGCCGAAGACCGCTGAACGGCTGGCAATTCATATATTAAACACCCCGCCGAACGAGGCTATGGGGCTGGCTGATGCGATACGGGACGTCAAAACCAAAATCAGGCGGTGCGAAATCTGCTGCAACATTTCCGAAGGGCCTGTCTGTCAAATTTGCTCCGATACCCGGCGGGACAATACGATGATCTGCGTGGTCGAGCAGCCAAGGGACATCATAAATCTTGAAAAGACCGGCGTGTGCAAATGGGTTTATCACGTTCTCGGCGGGCATATCGCGCCGCTGGAGGGGATTGAGGCGGGCGATTTGACCATAGAGCAATTGCTCAAACGGGTGCGCGGCGGCGGGATAAAAGAAGTGGTGATGGCGACCAATCCCAACATTTCCGGTGACGGCACGACACTTTACATAAGCTCACTGATGCGGCCGATGGGGGTAAAAATCACACGACTGGCACGGGGACTGCCGACCGGCAGCACCATCGAATACGCCAGCGGCAAAATGCTTACCGATGCAATCCTCGGCAGGCAGGAATTAGAGTAGCTTCTGTCGGCGAACTTTAAGTGTGGTAGTCGGCGTTTATTCTTACGTATTCTGCGCTGAGGTCGCAGCCGCGACAGAAATCGCTGTGCTTTCCTGCGCCTAAATCTACGGTTATTGTATGCTCCGGTTGTGAAATGATTTTGCCGGCTTTTTTGGGGTCAAATTTTGCTGGTTGGCCGTTTCTAAAGACCGTGATGTCCCCGATTTTGCAGGAAAGTTTATCGGGGTTTAATTTTACACCGACCGAGCCAACGGCGCAGATGATTCTGCCCCAGTTTGGGTCGCCGCCGTGTATTGCGCATTTGACTAATGGGTAATCAGCCACTGCGCGGGCGGCTTTTGCGGCGTCGGCCTTGCTTGCGGCGCCTTCGACTATGACCTTAAAAACTCTTGTTGCACCCTCGGCATCGAGAGCCATTTGTCTGACCAGGTTTGTGCATAATTCCGACAAGGCAGCGGCGAATTTTTTGTATCGAGGACACTGGCGGACTATCGGCCGATTGCCGGCAAGGCCGGATGCAAGAATTATCGCCGTGTCGTTGGTGCTTTGATGGCCGTCAACGGTCAGTTTATTCAGCGAATTGCCGATGGCATTTTTTAATGCGCCGTTCAAAAGAGGCTTACTTATCGCAATATCCGTAGTAATAAAGCAAAGCGTTGTCGCCATATTCGGCGCAATCATACCTGCGCCTTTGACTGTGCCGGCGATTGTTACTGGACAGTTATCAATCGTAAATTTTCTGACAGCCTGTTTGCATTTTGTGTCGGTGGTCATTATGGCGTGAGCAAAACTCAGGCCGGCTGAAGCGTCGCTTGAAAGTTTCTCTGCCGCTTTTGAGATGCCATCGACTATATTTTTCATCGGCAATTGATGACCGATTATGCCGGTTGAGGCAACGAGAACGCCTCGTGGTGCGTATTGCGTATTGCGTATTGCGTCATTGCGAGCGAAGCGAAGCAATCTCATATTCACTAACTTTGCTGTTTTTTCGCACATTGCAATTGCATTTTCGATTCCCTGCTTTCCTGTGCAGGCGTTGGCATTGCCGGAATTAGCTACGACCGCATAAATGAGGGGGCTTTTAATATGTTTTCTGCTGACCTGCACCGCTGCCGAAGTGATTTTGTTGGTGGTGAAAACCGCTGCTGCCCTTGCGCCTGTCGGGCAGACAAGCAGTCCCAGATCCGGCCTGCCAGACTGTTTTATTCTGCAATGCACCCCCGCTGCAAGAAAACCTTTTGGCGTCGTAATAGTATTATTTTTGCTCACGATAGTATTCCTAATAAGTGCTGATGAAAAGCTACGATTTTGCACCAGTATTTTAATGCTTTAATATAAGCTAAAATACGGGGTGTTTAAAGAAAAAAGACTTTATGTTTGCCGTATTTGCGATAAGATTGTAGAATCCACGGAGTATATTATAATGTAAGGGATTAAACAGTGACTTTGCGATTTGAGTGGGACAGCAGAAAAGCTCATTTAAATAGAGAAAAACATGGAATAACCTTTGAGGAAGCATCTACGGTTTTTGCCGATTCTTTGTCGCTCACCATTCCTGATACGCCCCATTCAGTCGACGAAGACAGGTATATCACTATTGGAACATCCACCAGAGGCAGGCTTGTTGTGGCCGTACATACGGGCCGTAATGATATTATACGTATCATAAGTGCACGTAAAGCCACAAGGAACGAAAGAAAGCAGTATGAAGATGGATAGAAAATTCTTTTGCAGAGAACTGATATGAAAAAAGAATATGATTTCAGCAAAGGCGCCAGAGGCAAATACGCCGGTAAATACAAGGCCGGAACTAATATTGTTTTGCTTGACCCTGATGTTGCGAAGGTATTTAAAACACCACGGTCTGTTAATCAGGCATTACGGTCTCTGACCCGGATTATTAAGGCTCAACGACAAAAGGTGTAATAGCTATATCCGTAGCTGTTTCGCAACTAATCCTGCTTTAAATCCAGCCTGGAAAGGGCGATATCTTTTGGCAACTCGTACCGAATTTTCTGTGCTACCCTTTTCACAAAATTGCTCGGAAGTTCAGATGAACCTCTCGTAATTCCAAAATATTCTTTCATCTGTTTTTCCAGAGTTTCAAATTGCCCCTTTAGTTCTGTTGGCTCACTCGGTTGCCGATTCAATTCTTCAATTAACCCAAATTTTCCTTCTATGTAATCAGTCATTGCCAAACACTTGATTTCTTCTACAGTTTTTTTGTAGGTATACTTGTGTATGGGAGACAAAACTAATGCCACAACAGCAACTATTGCAACGGCCAGCAATACCGCCCGAAGCTTACCATTAACAAAAAAGGGTTTTTTGGCATCAACAGACATAATAGAAGTGAACTGAATGATAAATGCAATTATTACTGCTATCATAGAAATAATTGCATCAGGTTTCGGCTTACCAATACTCTTAATGATTTCGTTAGTCGGAAAAGCCCAGTTGTCATAGTGCCATGTTGTATTTAAAATATCCCTTGGGCTTGCATTTATTGCGTTGGACACCATCCAAACTCCAGCAACACCAATCATAAGAGCTAAAAGACTCAAAAATTCTCGTAAAGTCATTTTACCTCCTTGCGATGGATTTCTCCTCCGATAATCATATACGGAATCTTATTTTCGTCCAGGTTTTGAGCTATTCTTTTTATTAGCTTTTCTATCACGGCTTAATCCTTTCATCGCCCTTGTAATCCGCAAAACGGTCTCAAAGCCGTCCCAGATGTTCTCGTGGCTGATGGCTCCCAAGTGGACGGCCTCTTTGTGCAGCGAATCATATATCGCCGCAGCTTTTTTATAAGAAAGCTTCTCCCGCTTGTCCAGTTCTCTGTAGAATTTTTCTAATTTGGCCCTGTTTTTTATCATAGTCTGCTAAAGGATTTTCGTATTTTTCGACCGCGGGTCGTTTATAACTTTGGGGCCGTTGCCCAGTGCGCCGGCAATCGCCATATTTCTGAAAGGCGCTGAGGGGTCGTAAAATTTTTCATTTATATTCACGGTGTTGACCATCATACCGGCACAATTTGCCCTCAGTTGCCTGGCGATTCTGCCGTCCGGCCAGATAAAGCACGACCCATACGGGCTGTAATAGCCGCTGGCGTTGACCATACTAATCCAGAAATGATTTGCCGCCGCGTGGCATTGCATCGTCTGCCGCATAATATATTTATGAACGGTCGTCTTACTCTGGCGGGCGTTATAAAACGACTGGAATATGCAATTGACGCCCTGTTTGCAAAGCCGGCGATAAAGTTCAGGAAACCGCAAATCGAAGCATATCAGCAAAGAGCATTTTACGCCGTTAATCGTAAAATTTGCGAAATGATTGCCCGGCGTATAATATTTCAGGTCGCCTTTTGTGCAGAACCTTTTGTCATAACGGTCGACGATTTTGCCGTCCGGCGAAATCAGGTACAGGCTGTTATGCGGCTTGTTCGGCGGGGCCTGCCCCCGAATGTTTTTATCGGGGGTCAATCTGTGCGTGCTTCCCAGAACGACCCATAGGCGCAATTGCTTTGCTAAAGTCATAATATTTTCAGTTTCTTCTTTGAGCAGTTGCCAGTTGAACTCTTCGAAATTAGGAAAATCAGTCCCCACGTAGCCGCTAGCGGCGCTTTCCGGAAAATGCACTATATCGGCGCCGGCCTTTTTAGCCTTATGCAGAAACCTTTGAATTTGCAGGGCGTTGCGCCTGATATTGTCCCCCACAGCAAACTGACAGGTCGCTACTTTTAATATTCCATAAGTCATCGAGTTCTGTCTCTAATATTCAGCCCCCGCAAAATCCTTAAAGCCACACGACCTCTTCCAATATATGACAAATCAACGGGTTCTCATCGTGTTTCATTTTATCTATCTCCTGGGCAGTATACGGGAAACAATCGCAGCTAACCGATAAGTTTTCGGGCATATAATCGGGAATCCTGTCTAAAAATCTTTTTTCGCTTTTCTTCAGAATTATCAGCAAATCCACGTCGCTGGCTGGGCCGTAGGTATCCGACGCATAAGAGCCGAAAAGCCCGACTTTTTCCACCTCAGGTCTGCTTTGCTTCAAGACAGCGACATAATCCTTCAACTGATGCAGGATTTTCTCCTTATCAGCGAAGTAAACCCTCACAGAATCCGATGATTCGCTCTGCATTGTTCAGTGCCTCCAGAGCATCTTTCTTTGTGTAATAATCAGCCGGTTTTCCGCTGTCAAAACCGTTAGGATAACGAGTTGGTATATAGTGTTTGTCCAGAGTTTTTGCGGCCTCAATAATATCTTCTCCAACTACGACTTTCTCGTTAAGCGCCTTAAGCAGCCCGTAGGCCGAATGTCCCCAGCCCTCGCCGTGAAGACGAAGAAAAACGGCTTTTATCGCCTTTTCAGCCGCTTGCTGAGAGCTGAAGCAGTACCACTCAAAGTCGCTGCTTGCGCAGGCGTTTTCCGAATGTTTCAAGTCCTTTTTGGCCTGAGCCAGCCAGTCTTTCCATCTTTCAGACATTTTCTTTCCCTCAAAAGACAAACTTTTTTGCAATCAAAGGATATTATATCAAAACCTTTACTTCAGGCCAAGAGATTCTTCGAGGCCGAAGATTATGTTCATATTCTGGATTGCCTGGCCGGATGCACCTTTTACCAGGTTGTCTATCACCGAGAAAACTACGATTCTGCCCTTCGTATAAGTTGCAAAGATATGGCAATAATTCGTCCCGGCAATATCCTTTACCGCAGGAGCGTCCTTGCGCACCTGCACAAAAGGCTCAGAACGATAGGAATCATTGAAAAGAGCGGTCAATTGTTCGCCGTTGATTTTTACCTTTGGCCGGCAATAGACCGTTGAGAAAATCCCTCTGTCGAAAGGCCCTGCGTGCGGCTGAAACAAAATCTGGACAGTTTCGCCCGCAATCTCGCCGGCAATCTGCTCCATCTCAGGCGTATGACGATGCGTCCCAATTCCGTAGGCAAAAAGATTTTCGTTCATATTCGGGAAATGAAACTTGGCTGAGGGGTTTCTGCCTGCGCCGGATGCGCCGGTTACAGAATTGACGATAATGGAATCGGTTTCAATCAATCCTTCTTTAAGCAGCGGCGCTATTGCAAGCAAGGCGCCTGTGGGAAAACAGCCGGGGTTTGCGATGAGGTTTTTTCCCTTTATCTGTTTGCGGAACAATTCGGGCAGGCCGTAAACCGCATTTTTCAGATTAGCGGTGTCGGTGTGCTTTACACTGTAAAATTTTTGGTAGATTTCGGGGTCTTTGAGCCGATAGTCGGCGCTGAAATCAACGACCTTTAGTCCCGCCGCCAGCAGTTTCGGCACAAATTCCATAGAGACCTTGTGCGGCAGGCAGCACAGGGCCACGTCAGCCAAATCGGTAAGCTTGTTAATATCCAGCGGCTCGATTTTCAAGTCGTATCGGCCTTTGAACTGGGGAAATACATCGCTGACGTTCCCGCATTCCTCCGGCAGTGCGCTCAGGTAGGTCAGTTTGGCCTCGCTGTGCCGCAGGATTATGTTCATTGACTCTGCGCCGGTATAACCGCTGGCTCCAATAATAGCAACTCGTATCATATTTTTACCTCAATAATTAGAAAAAAACAGCCGTCAGAAACTTTGACGGCTATTGTAATATCTCCTGATAAAATTTGCAAACGCACTTTCGGTTTATATCTTCTCCGGATGCCGGATTTGTTGTTTGAGTTCGCCGGTAAGCAGGTTCCAGAGCTGGGGATGTGCCTCCACCAGCCGGGCAATATCCGCAAGGTCTTTTATACGCTTGCTTTGTCTTTGTTCAGAGTCGGATAATGCCTTTATCTTGCCCTTGAGAGTGTCTTCCAAAGAAGCTACTCTCAGGAGAATGCCGTGAACGTCAGCGGGAACGGCCCGAGAGGGGAAATCTCGATAGAAATCCTCCGTGATGAGCTGGATGCTGACTGCCGAGCGACCTTGAAAGTTGATGGACCACTCGAATTTCTCGGAACGGAACCCGGCCTCCTCAAGCAACAAGACCGTGCGTTCGATTGAATCTGACGCAACGACGAAATCCACATCCTGAGTTACCATTGGCTGCTCTGCCCAGTGGTTCACCGCCACTCCGCCTATGACGCACCACGTGATGTCCGCTCTTTCGAGACAGTCAACTAATCTCATAACGTCATCCGTTCCGCCGGAAGTCTGCCAATCGTAAAATTGTTTTGCTGTCATAACCTTATGCTACCAAAAAAGCTCATAGGCCGCCACCTTATTTTGACTGGCACTGTTTATATTGCTCCGTATAACGCCGAAATTAGCACGATGTCCCCACCATCGCTGTTATGGACATTCATTCAAGTATCCACTCCGCATAAATATTTGGATCGGCCGTTTGGTTGCCACGTGCCTTAGTTTCTCGCCAATTTCTTATTGCTAATCCAGCCTTAATAAAAATTCTTATTTCAAAATCTGCTACTGGTGCCGCATATTTAGCAAGTATTATTTCATCTGACCAATCGACAATTTTATAATCAGTTTCATCAATAAACAGCTTTTTAGCTTCGAGAGTTCCTTTTTTGTAAAACATTTCTTCTGGGGCTACCAATTCTGCAATAATCTCTTTGCAAGTCATAGAGTTCTTGTCGCAGTGTATAGATACAGTATTAATTTGAGACGGCTTGTTAATGGTGTGTCTTGTGTCTGCCGTTTTTTTCCAACAACCTTGAACGAATGCGGAATTTTCAACCAAGCGAATATCCTTGGGGGGAGACTCAATCTGATTCCTAATCCAATTTCTAACAAAACCTACGAGACATAAAGAAATAACGGCTAAAAACGAAAGACATAGAAGGGCTATTTTAAATTTTCTCATATTTTACTTGCCCTGACTGTTTCTATTCTATTTACTTTTCAGGGGATATTTTTCGGGATTTTCCAGATTGTCTATTTCCAAATCGACGTCTAAATCCGGCCAGTAGAGGTGATAGCCGTGAAGTAATTTTACATTTTGGATGGCCCCGACGGTTTGGTCCTTAAAATAGGGGTAATCATTGAAGTTCAGAAAATATTCTTTTCCTTTTACGAATATCCATATTCCGAAGGAGGAAATATTTTCAACCGACACCGAAATATTTTTTCCAATCTTTAATGATTTCATTTTTATGTTTCTCAACTATTTTTTGTATTTCGTTCAATCTTTTTGAATTAAGCTTATAATACGTGGCAAGCGAAACAATCGGCTCTAACCAAAATTTTGCTTCGCCATCCGCACATACAATATGAACATGCATCCGTTTTTCCTCATTTGAGAGGAAATAAAATCTATACCCTTTAATTCTAAATATCGTAGGACTCATATTGTTGCCTTTTTATAGTATGTACTTTACAGTGCAAAAGCTGGATTTTCAACAAAAAAAAAAAAAAAAAAAACAGCCGCAAAGATTTTTATCTCAGCGGCCATTTTAATAATCCAATAAAAAATTTGCAAATTAACGTTTTGAGAACTGGTATCTTTTTCTTGCACCGGACTGGCCGGGTTTTTTCCTCTCGACCATCCTGCCGTCGCGGGTGAGATAGCCGTTGTCCCGCAGTGACTGGGCAAGGCTTTCATCATAATTTTTCAGCGCCCTGGCAATTCCCAGCATTGCGGCGCCGGCCTGTCCCGTAGTGCCGCCGCCCTGAACGTTTACAAACACATCGAATTTTTTCTCGGTATCGAGCAGTCTCAACGGCGCCGTGACCGTTTTTCTCTGCTGCTCAAGCTTGAAGTAATCCGCCAAATCTTTTTTATTGATAAGCATTTTTCCTTCGCCTAGTTTGATTCGCACGCGGGCGACCGAGGTCTTTCTTCTGCCCAGGCCCCACCAGATGTCGGTTTTGCCGGCACTCTGCTGGGCTGATTTCGGCGCTGCCTGCGGCTCCTTGGCGGCAGCTTTAGGGGTCGGGTTGGGATTGACAACAGGATTGCCTGACTGAGTATCTGCCATAATTTGTTTTCTCTCTTATAGTTAAAAAAGTTTTATTTTTTCGGGTTTTTGGGCCTGATGCTGATGTTCGGTCCCGCGATATATTTTGAGCTTCAGCAGCATATCTCTGCCAAGCTTATTTTTCGGCAGCATACGTTTTACGGCCAATTGGAGGACCTTTTCAGGCTTTTTGGCCATCATTTCAGCGAAACTGACAAAGCGATGGCCACCAGGATACTTCGTATAGTAATCGTATTCCTTTACTTCAGCCTTTCTGCCGGTAGTCTTTGTTTTATCGGCATTTACGACAACCACAAAATCGCCGGTATCCACATTGGGCGTGTATGTGGGCTTATTTTTTCCCATAAGTATGGTTGCTAATTTGACAGCCAGACGGCCTAAAACGGCGTTTTCAGCGTCAACAAGCGACCATTTGCGTTCACAAGTTTCCTTTTTGGCCATAAAAGTCTTCATAATAAAATGCTCCTGCTCATAGCGGAAAAACAAGCATTTTAACAAACCGCAAGGGTATGTCAAACATTTTTATGCACAGGAGGAGCAAAAAGGTTTTTGTTAAGATAGGCAGGATTTGGTGCGTGCTAACTGTTACCAGATGTAATCAGTTGTTATCAGTTGTTATCCGTTGTAATCAGAAGGTATCCAGATGTAATCAGAACACATTCAGAAGCACTCCAAAGTGCATCAGAAGAAGCCAGTTGCGAGGAGTTGATTTTGTTTTAAGGTTTTGTGCCATAATTAGTTATATTCAAAACTAACCACGGATTAACACGGATTCCACCTGCGGCGGATAAATTTCACGGATTTTTTTTGTTTTCATTAAATTTTGTTTCATACAACATCGGGATATAGAATCTTCCCATAATTGGACGGAGATGCGCATTTGAGTTGAAAAAAGTGTCAGCCACCCGGCTTCGCCTTCGGCTACGCCGTGGCAGGCAGAGGGGATAAGTTGTTATTATGAAATATGTTATGGAAAAGAGTTAGGGGATTTGAAAAATTTTTTGCGATTGTGGGATTTTCTTGTCAGACCCCTGCGTGTTTGATTGAAATGGAGTTTGTTAGCAGAAAGCGGGTAAGGACACTGACAGACACGGACTGAAACACAGACTAACACTGATTACGGAGCGGCGGACAAGTAACAAGATTTGGCGTGCAAGGGGGAAAAGGAAAGATTAAAATGGGGAAAGTTTAGAAAGAGCTTATTTGACGGGCTAAAGCACATTCTGCCCGATTTAACCAATAATGTTACAAAGAGATTTTAAATACTTGCGATATGGAGAATATTTGGTATTATCGCAACATCGGAAAGCTCGGTCGCGTAGCCGAGTATTTAATCCCTGCCAGGACGGTGTGTTGGTACGGCGGGTGAGAAATCCCGACTTAATTGATTTGGAGGAAATCACGTGAGAGGTGTGATAATAAGTCTTATTCTCGTTTTGCCCGCAACTGTTTATGCTCAGGTTAAAATCCTTTTCCCGCCAAGACACTGGGAAATAACACTTGATGTAAATAATTTTGAGCCATGGGATGTTCTTACCGAAAGAACAATTTTAGGGGGCCGTACAGCCGACGATTTTGTCATCAGCGTTCTTTTCAACCAAGTCAAGCCAGGTACGCCGGCTTCAAACGTGCGACAGGAGTACGGCTCGCGTGCGTTGATGTTTGGGCAAAAAGAATCCAAAAGCGTTTTTGATTTGAACGACATTGCCGTTCTTGCTTTTCATCATAAAGCTGATACGCCAATCACGCATACAGCAGACCTTAATGAATCTGAGAAAAAATTTGCGGAAGGGGTCGTCAAAGACCGTTGGAGTTATCATGGCTATGTTGTAAAAGAGGATGTTGCTTTCGATATCCATCTTTCTTTTAATATGACCACAGCAAGAAAGAGTGAGGCGGAACGAATCCTAAAATCTTTTAAAATAAAGCAAACGAATGAATTAAAAGACATTGCGCCTGTTTATAGAATGTTCCAGAATAGCGATTCAAATGCGTTAGAGGCAGCCATGACTTTTACCAAAAAGTATCCGAAAAATGGTGATATATATTATATTCTCGGAGAGTATTTTTTTGGAAAAAAAGATTATTCAAAATCCCAGCAGTATTATTTTAAAGCTTTGGAAAATCACAAATGTCAGCCGATAGTTTCTACCGACGCGATTTGGCTGTGTTATGACGGATTAGGCTTGTCATACGGTATTCAAAAGCAATATGAAAAGTCTCTTGTTTATTTTAAAAAAGGCTACAAAATGGCACAGGACCTTGATGATGCTCATATCGCATCTTCGGCTTACAATCTTGCCTGCACATATGCCGAAACGAACGATGTTCAAAATAGTCTCATGTTTCTGAAAGAAAGCATTTCCTTTAAGAAGGACAAGAAAGATGAGGCACGGAATGACAGTTCATTCGAAAAACTAAAGGACAACCCCGAATTTCAGAAACTCGTGGGCAATTAGTATCACAGAGTTACATATTTAAGTGCTATCTGGTATGGGGAAATTTAGTGACAAAATACTAATCTTGTTAGATAACGAAATAGTATTTCACAGGATGAATATTATTGAGATTGCCACGGCCTAAACAACAGGCCTCGCAATGGCGTGGTCGCCATTCCTGCAACCGCTAAACGAGATTTCGGGGACAATATAAACCCCGAAGCAGGCTTCGGGGCCAAACGACCCGCAGGCAGGCCTGCGGGCTATGGAGGGCAGGCAGGTGGCAGGGTCAATCAACCCGCCGAACAAGTCGGCGGGCTTTAGGAACTGCGTGCGCTAAAGCGCATCCTACCAGGAGGTGTCGCTGGGGCGGCGGGCTAAACGGAGAGATTCTTCGCTGCGCTCAGAATGACAGAGGGTCGCTGGGGCGACGACCACTAAACGAAACGGATTAGGTCAGGTTGAGGGAGAGGGCGTGGTTGATGTTTTTCCAGGCGATTTTTTCGTAAATCTGCGGTGTGATGCGGCCTTCTTTCACAGAGGTCAGCAGCCATTGCGGCAGGTCACGCTTGTCTTTGGTGGAGCAGTAATCGAGGGCGAAGAATAATCTATCCTGAAATTCGTCGATGAATTTGTAGGCGTGGCCTGGGTCGCGAGCGAGGGCGTTAAAGGCGCTTTTGGCGGCGAGGTCGCCATAGAGGTTGGGGTATTGTCGCATAAGTCTTGGGACGACACCGCCGGGTGTTACGGGGCCATCAGGGTATATATTTTTTTTGTCGGGGGTTACATCTGCGCTGATTTCGGACCAGAAGGCCATACTGTGGCCGAAGAATTTCAGATTGGGGAATTTTTGGAGGACTTTTTCGAGGCCTGGCAGGCCGATTTCATCGAGGACGCCATAATTTTCGAAGCCGGGCGATACGAAATCAGGGGACATAGTATGAAAGGTGACTGGGAAGCCGACAATTTCGCAGGCTTCGAGGAGGTGCAGCATACAGGGATGGTCCCAGGGGATAGCGGCGGTGAGCTCGCCGAGGCCTTTGCAGCCGAGCTCTTTGTACTGGGTGAGTCTGAAGACGTAATCCTTTGTTTCGAGTTTATCGGGGTGCTTGGGCAATCTTGGGTCAAAATTGCAGAACGGGATGAAGCGGTCGGGGAATCTGTCGCAGATGGACAGCACTTCGCCGATGCTCTGGTGTTCGCCGGGGCCTTCGGCATCGTTGAGCTGCATAATTACGGCCTTGTCGATGCCGAGGCGGTCCATTATCTCAATCTGCTGCTCGGCGGAGAGGAAAGGCGAGCCTGCGGGGGTGTTTCTGATTTTGGGATTTGCGTAGACGTGAGCGTGGGCGTCAATGAGCCAGCGGCCAATTTTGGCCGGCGGCGGGGCGGCTGATTTTTTTGCGGATGCGGCGGCGCATCCCGACAGGGCGATTGCCGCCAGCGTGCCGCCTGCGGTTTTTAAGAAGTCACGACGGGTTTTTTTCGTATTCATAAAACTCCTTTCAGAACCGGTATTATCAGTCGACGAGGTCCCGCTCAATCTGCTCAAGCGTTTTGCCTTTTGTTTCGGGGACACGGGTCAGGATAAAAATAAAGCCCAGCAGGCAGACGGCGGCATACAACCAGAACGTTTTGGCGGGGCCAAGGCTCTTATTGAGAATCGGGAAGGTGAAGGTCAGGATGAAGCAGGCAATCCAGAGCGAAGATACGGCTATTGAAATTGCGGCGCCGCGGATGCGGTTGGGGAAAATTTCCGAAATCAGCACCCAGGTTACCGGCGCCAGCGACATACCATAGCAGCCTATCGTGCATAATGTGAAGACCAGGACGTATAAACCTTTCAGGTCGGCGGTATAGGCGATGCCTATCAGTATATGCGACAGGCCGATACCTGCGCAGCCCAGCAGCATCAGGGGCCTTCGGCCGACTCTGTCGACGGTGAAAATGGCAACAAACGTAAAGACGAGGGTGACAGCGCCGGTGATAACAATGTTAAAGAGGACGTCGCTGACACCGTAGCCGGCGTTGCGGTATATTTCTTCAGCGTAGTTGAATATGACGTTTATTCCGCTCCACTGCTGGAGGACGGCGAGGGCAATGCCGATGCCGAGGATTTTCAGCATTTTCGACTCCAGGAGGTCGCTAAAGCGGACGTGCCGGATTTCAGCGGCGGCGAGGGTGGTTTCAATGTCGCTCAGCGACTGGTCGGCCAAAGTTGCGCTGATTCGCGAAAGGACGCGGCGAGCCAGGTCGCTGCGGCCATTTTTAACGAGCCAGCGGGGACTCTCCGGCACCATTATCGCACCGAACAGGAATATCAATGACGGAACTGCTACGGCCGTGAACATCCAGCGCCAGCCATATTGGCCGTTCCAGGAGGCGGCAATCATTTCCGCAGTCGCACCGTCGGGGACTTTTTCGGCGATGAGCATATTCGTGATTTGGGCGGCGAGGATGCCGATAACGATGGTCAACTGATTGATGGAGACAAGGCGTCCCCTCATATAGGCCGGAGCGACCTCGGCGATATACATCGGCGAAAGATTCGAGGCCATACCGATAGCGACGCCGCCGAGGAGTCGCCACGCAACGAACCAGGAGAATGTCGGCGCCCAGCCTGTAAGGATTGATGAGACTGCAAATAGTGCCGCCGAGACGAGCAGGAGTTTTTTTCTGCCGAAGCGGTCGCTGAGTCCGCCCGAAATTAACGAACCGAGCAGGCAGCCCAGCAGGGCGCAACTGTTGGCCCAGCCGCTGAGGGTTTCGCTTTGCAGGTGGAAGTATTTCTCGAAGAACGGCTTTGCGCCACCGATTACGACCCAGTCGTAACCGAACAGAAGCCCGCCGAGCGCGGCCACGAGAGAAATGGCCCAGACATATTTGAGGTTGTATTGGGCATTAAGTTTCGCATCCGGGGCTGTAGCCGGTGTAATCATTTGCTTAATCGTTTATTAATAATTGTAAAAGTAATAATTTACCACTCCTGCGAAAGCAGGAGTCCAGAAACCCTAATCAAAAAGCTGGATTCCCGCTTGCGCGGGAATGACAGACTGATATTACATATTTGCCAGAAGGTAGACAATCCAGATTAGGATGGCGACGCAGACCCAGCCGACAAGAAAGCCAATTACCGAGGTGCGTGACGGGACCATTATCTCCAGATTCTTGCTGGGGAAGAGGTTTCTTCTCGGTGCGGGGACTGTGCCGGGCGGCAACGTGCAGGGCGTTAATACTTTCTCGCCCGGAACAATGGGTGTGCGAATCAGGGCGTAGAAATTATCAAGTTTTGCTTCCGAGACAGGTTTTGTGAAAAGGCTGACTACGATGCCGGCGATTGTTCCAATCACCAGATAAAACGTCATCTGCCAGGGCAGGTAAATTTCGAGTTTTGCGCCTTTTGTTACAACGAATTTAAGGGTTTCGTTTAAGGAGAGGCTATTGAGCCAGGACAGACAGAAGGGCTGGGTGGTGAGCCACCAGACAGCGACGGAGACGAGCGTAGCGGCCCAGGCTCCTGCGACGGTGGTTCTTCTCCAGAACAGGCCGAGCCAGAAAGCGAGTGCCATCATAGCGGAGACCATCCAGAAGATTTCGAGGCCCTTTACGACGCCTGGCAGCCAGTATGCGAAAAGGACACCGCCGGCCACGACCACAACAGAGGCGATGCGGCCGACAAGGATGTAATGTTTCTGCTCTTTTTTGGGCCAGATGGGTTTGTAGACATTTTCAGTGAAAAGCGCCGACGAGGAGAGCATAAAAGTGCCGCAGGCGTTCATCACGGCGGACATAATTCCTGCGATAAAGATGCCGAGCGCACCGGGGAAGATTTGGGGGAGGAATTCATTGGCCAAAGTGCCGAAGACTTTGTCGGGGTCTACGGTTCGGCCAGCGAAATAAACAACGGCGACGACGCCTGTGAAGCACCAGGGGATGGTGACTAATCTTTTGAGCATATTGCCGCCCATAAATCCGACCTGGCCGTCAAGTTCGGTTTTGCCAGCGGCGCAATTGGCGAGGACGTGGGGCTGGGTTACGATGCCGACCAGGCCGTTAAGAGCCAGAACAAAGATGTAAAAGAAACCTATGTCGGCTGGGGCAATCAGCGAAAGCATTTGCGGGTCGGTAAGCTTTTGGCGGAAGCCTTCGAAGCCGCCTACGTTATAAAGCACAAGGGGCAGGAGTACAAATGAGAAGATTACAATGAGGATTCCCTGAACGAAGCCGATGATGATAGCAGCGGAGAGGCCGCCTGCGACACCGTATATGACGAACATTACGGTCATAATCGCGATGGTTCCCTTGACGGATATAAGGCTGCCTGCGCTGGAGGAAAGCACCTCGGCGGAGCCTTTGAGCATCAGTCCAATCATAACGGTGAGGTTCCACATACCGACAATGGCGAAAAGAATCGCAACGCTGCGGTTGAACCTGCACTGGAAGACGTCTGACATTGTAATGGCGCGAAAGCGTCTCATTATGGGTGCAATCAGCCAGTAGAAAGGGGTGGCGAAGAGATAGAGCCACTGATACCAGATGCCGGACAGGCCGTTCGTGAAGCTTTTTGAGGAGACGCCGACAGCCTGGTCTGCGTGCGTGCCTGCGCCGAAAGAGAAGGTGAGCATAAAGATTTTGCCGAACTTCTGCGGCATAAAGAAGTCTTTGCTGATTTTTATTTTCTTCGATTCGAGGTAGCCGATGACGAGAAGAAAGAGAAAATAAATCCCCAGAACAATGTAATCGACAAAGTGTAAACCCATATTTTTGCTCCTCTGTTAAACCTTACCGGAAACCGCTCTTTTGCAAACCTCGGCATTATAAACCAAATGCGGATAAAAACAAGAAATGATTTTTTTTGGCGGCGGAACGGGCTAAAATTGCGGGCATTGACCGGCGGGGGTATTTTTATTATCATTTTGGCTGATGCCAACGTAGCTCAATGGTAGAGCTCCGGTTTTGTAAACCGGGGGTTATCGGTTCGAATCCGATCGTTGGCTTTTTTCGTTGCCGGTTGCTCAGGATGGCGTTTTAGCCTGGATATTTCATAGGGGGTACAAATTTAGCGGAGACCGGTGATTTTGGCAGAATTTAGCGGAGTATTTTCAAATTTTTCGCCATCGGCGCATAAACCCCCCTTACCCCCATACAAAAACC
>Ga0315276_10000214_pt1 | contig 47746 bp, 21 predicted proteins | sample YL17G05_0_MG_FD_204542 | JGI IMG/M metagenome (GOLD analysis project Ga0315276, IMG submission 204542) | Sediment microbial communities from Yellowstone Lake, YNP, Wyoming, USA - YL17G05_0 | ecosystem: Environmental > Aquatic > Freshwater > Lake > Sediment | place: USA: Wyoming | collected...
AAGACTTGGCTAACAAGCAAAGGAATAACTCCTGACAAGGTGGTGCTGAAAAGGTACTCTAGCAGCAGTTGGATAGAACTAACAACCAATAAACTGAGCGAAGACGACTCATACATATATTATGAGTCAGAGACTCCTGGATTCAGCTATTTCCTAATAGGAACAAAGACAGCTCAAACAACAACCACAGCAACAAACCAAGAAATCAAAACCACAAACGAAGCACCACCCGCAGAGACCATATCGCCTAAAGAGGATATCAAGCCTGCTGAGGAGAACAAGACCGAGGAGCCTGCCAAGGAGAAGAAGATTGACGGTCAGTTGATAGGTAAGATAGCGATCGGCATCATACTGGCAGCATTTGTCGTGGTTCTCATAGTGCTCTTGGCCAAGAGGAAGAAGCCTCTGCCGACAATAGCAGAGTATGATTCTGGGAGAGAGCATGCTTCCAAGCCAGAGCAGCACCACGAAGGGCATCGGCGCTAAAATATTTTAATTTTTTTTTTCTTATTCTTTCTTTTTTATATGATCTTACCGGTAGGCTCTTGTTCTTATCTCGGAGAAGCGCAACATTATTTTGTTATCACTTACTAAAGAGAACAAAAACAAAAGATTTATAAATCCTGTGAGGATTCTCTACATGAACAATAGAGCTAATTATCAACAAACGATTCGGGGGGATCTATAATGAGCATATCAGACATACTAAAGAGGAAAAACCCATACACATTGCGCCAGAAACTTATTCTAGGAACCACAGCAGCAGCATTCACCCTTTTTTCATGGATGCAACCAGCAAAAGCATATCCAATGACCGCTGCCAATGATCAGAACAAGCAAACAACCAGCCAGACTCAGGATGACAAAAAGGCCATAATCCCAGAGTTCAGAATAGCAACATATGATTCTAACCACAACCTAGTGACCGATGTAAAGGACATGCAGGGCGCCAACCTCAAGAGCCCTCCAAGGATAGTGCCTTGCAACGGATCATTCGAGATCACAGACAACAAAGGAAGCCCAATAATCTATATCAAGAATGAAGGGAAGAAGCTCTCGCTTGACATGCTAATAAGGGAGTTTAATGATAAGACTGGAAAGCCAGGAGATTATCTAATAAACCCTAAGCCAGAGCCAGGCAGAGGCCCTCGCGCATTCCCAGCATCGATTGATGTAAAGGAATACGGGCTGAAAGAAGGAAAGCTCCACGTAGCATTCCCTGCCATCGAGGACGGAAAGACCTTGCTCTCAAGCGTCCCGATATTCTTCTACACAGAGAAATGCTGCGAGCCTCAGATAACAATAGTTGAGAAGCTCGTAGAAAAGAAAGTTCCTGTTGAGAGAATAGTTGAGAAGGAAAAGATAATCAAGGAAAAATCAAGCATGATATTAGGCTTGTACGCCAACCAAGACTTGGTTGGAGTCAAGGCTCTTCCGTTCAAGCTAGACATAGGCGAGAATGCTAAACTCTACGCAGGAATATTCGGAGAATATCTTTTCGAAAAGAGCTTTGAGAACAACTTGCAGTACGACGAGTACCTTGCAAAGGCGAGAACAATAATAATAGGAAGAACTGATGCTGAGAGCAAAACAAAAGGATACGCAACAGGAATAGAATTGGATCTGCTTTTCGGAAAGGAAGGAGAGCTAAGATGGGGAGTCGGAGCAGCAGCGGGTTATGAATCAGGAAAAATAACCAACAGGTTCATCCAGACTGCAAAAGACAAGGCAACTGGGAACGATGTCAAAGCACCAGTCATATGTGAAGGAGAAGACGGGTACGGCGGGCTTGTATTAAAGATTAACGGCCAATTCTACGTTCCATTAAGTGATAATAGCAGCATAGGAATTAAAGTCGGCATGAGAAAAGGCCCTGAGAAAACATTAAGTTACTCAGAAAAGAATATCACGCTAGAAGAAGGCGGGTTCAAGCCTTATGCGGGCATCAACGTCATGTTTTGATAAAAAAAAAGGGTATGCGAGGGGGAAAAGTAAAATGATGAAAATGAACAAGAGCGTTCTGGCATTGATGACAGTATTATTGCTATCAGCCAGCTTGGTAGCTGCGGTCTATGTCTTCATGTTATCAGGAGACCAGACTATTAAGTCAGGGGACACTGCCAGCTTCACATGCACTGTTGATCCTATGCTAGGGACTGCTTATTATGAGATCAGGATTATAGGCCCAGGAGTCAATAAGGTGTTGAAATCAGGAACTAGCAGCGAGAGCGCTTTTGACGTGACAGTCTCAGTTGGACCTGGCGATTACGGCGCAGCCGGAGACTACACAGTAAGATGCTATGCTAAGGAGCAGATTTGCGACCCTTGCTGCTGCGACGAGGACATTGATGATTCTACATTGAAGATATGCCCTCAAGACCTGGCTTTCTGCTCAGGAGACCTGAGGAAGAAGACAGTCTACGACGTCAACAACAACTGCGCAGATAATACCACAACTGATGAGGATTGCAACATCAAAAATGGATGCTCTCCCTACGGCAATGGCTGCGAGGACAGGGATTATTATTGCGTAACAGGAGGATTGTCATGCGACTACCTGTACACCAACAGAAACACTGATTATTATAATAATTATGTGGCTTACTGCGAAGGAAGCCTTGTTAAGAAGCACAGAAAACTTCACAACTTCTACTGCGGTACAATGTGCACAGACCATGTCAGCTGGACAGACGACCAAGTCGTGGAGAACTGCGACTCAAAGGACAAATGGTACGACACAGGAAACACCCAGTGGATTGACAACGGAGTCTGCAAGGAGAAGCAGCAGAAAGAGCAAGTCTACAAGGACTACAGCTGCTCAGCAGGAAGCTGCACCTATGTTAATACTTCAACCCAATGGATTGATACTGGAAGCACAAGGAACAAAGCAGACGGAACAGTATGCAATGACGATCTTTACTGCACAAATCCTGACACCTGCCTGAGCGGCAACTGCCAGGGACCTGACAAGGATTGCTCAGATGATCTTTTCTGTACTGTTAATGAGCAGTGCGATGAGGTGCTTGACACATGCACTTCAGAGCCCAGGAGCTGCGTTGCTTTCAACATATCAGGAATATCAACCTGCGACAACAACCCTGACAACTATCATTTCACATTCGACTTCAGGATGTGGTTCACAAGCATATGCGACGATAGCAATGACAAGTGCACAACCCGCAATGATAGCATAACTCACACATGCGACAAGGACTGCGATGCAGAATGCGAGACAGACGCTGACTGCGACGACCAAAACCCACACACTAATGATTATTGTATTGCTAACTGCACATGCAAACATGACAGCGAGGAATACTGCGGAGACGGAATAGTGACTGGAACTGAGATTTGTGAATTGCCTAGCACATCCAACAACGCCTACTGCGGCCAGACCAGCACCAGCTGCAACGGCACAAAGCTCGGAGCAAGAGATCTGTTCGGTAACTGCAACGCAAACTGCGGATGCACACCTGACAATTTCATCTACTCATGCGTAAAGGATCAATGCGGAGCAACATGCTCAACTGATGGTGATTGCGCAGACTTCTGCGAAGGAGACACAAAGCATTCAAGCGGAACCTGCGACTTAACAACCAGCTGCTCCTGTAATGCAGGAACAACTTACAACTGCAACGACCTAGACGGCTGGCAGGACACAGGAAGCAAAAGATGGTCCAACTCTACTGTCTGCAACGAGAAAGAGCAGAAGGAGCAAAAATACAGGAATTACACCTGCGGCACCAGCCCAATCGTGAACTGCACCTACACCGAGACAGGAACCCAATGGATCGACACAGGAGCATCAAGATTCAAGCCTAACGGGACAACCTGCGATGACGGACTTTACTGCACAACAGGAGATATCTGCGTCGAAGGACAATGCGGAGGAACCTCACAAAAGAACTGCTCAGCTTTCAACTTCGGAAAGATAGATACCTGCTACAACAATCCTGACAACAATCCATACACATGGGATCACAGGGATGCATTCATATCAACATGTGATGAATATCAGGACAGATGCATCACAGGAAATGATACCATAACTCACCAGTGCAAAGACAAGGAGTGCGCTGCAGAATGCCTTATCGATGAGGATTGCAACGATTACAACCCTCTCTCAACAGATACATGCCTTAATAACTGCAGCTGTAATCACGAATGGCATCCTGGGTGCGGAGACGGAATATTGCAGACAGGTGAATTATGCGATGATGGAAACTTCCTTAGCGGAGATGGCTGCTCAGCTAGTTGCACAGTAGAGGTAAAGACCTCATCCTCAAGCGGTGGAAGCAGCAGATCAGGAGGAGGTGGCGGATCAATAACCACAACAAGCTGGACTTGCGGAGAGTGGAGCACTTGTGTTGATGATAAGCAGACAAGGACCTGCAGTCTTAACAGTGCTAGCAAGACAGAGACCCAGAGCTGTAAGGTAACACCAGCTCCTACTGTGACAGAAACACAGTCATCAGAGAGCGATGGACCTGGCCCTGTCGAGCAGACACAAGGCAGTGTAGTGACTAATAGCGTTCCATTGAAAACAAAGATTAATAACGCTGTCGGAACAGACCCTGTCAGCTCTGTGCTTAGCAAGACCAATAGCATAACAGGAGCTGTTGTCAGCGGAACCTCAACAGGAACCATGATGACAGGAATGTTCCTGCTAGCATTGGTAGGAGTTTTGATCGCTTCATTGCTGCTAAGAAGGTAAAAATACCAAAATCTTTTTATTTAACCTTATTACTTATTAAAGGAAAAGAGGATTTTCAATGAAAATAAGCGTAATATTAATAACAATCTTATGTTCATTCTTGTTGATAGGTTGCGCAGCTAATGTAATCAACAATGACAACATAACTACACCTATGAATGATAGCATCAAAGAAGATGTATCTGCCAATGATAATTCTAACATCCAGACTGAGAATCCGGCAACCACAGTAACAGCGCCTATAGCTGATGATGAGATTGCTGGTCAGAACACGACAGTCAACAAAACAGAGAATAATAGCCAAATAAACTCATCTGAAGAGGAAGAAGAAGTGATTGTTCCAGACTGGGCGTTTACTGGTAACAATCAGCAAGATCAAGAGAAATGCCTCGCGGACGCTGGTCAGAATGAGAAATGCCAAGGACCCCAGGAGATACCATGCCTAGACAAGCCTAAGATTAATCTTAATGATAAAACACTCATCCTGAAGCTGCAGAACAATCTAGGATATACCCTAAAGTTAACTGATTTACTGTGGTTCATCGAGGATTCTCCGAGAGAATGTATGACTGAGAGCTTTGTTGATACTACTCAAGTCAGTGTTGCTGGCTCTGAATTTGTTGATATCACCACAGAGCCGCAGGTGCTCGACGGGCAGTCATTTGAGCTCAGGATAAAGCTGTCCACCTTTGAGAACGGATATCTTGACCAGAGCTTTGACCTTAACTACGTAGATCCTGCCAGCAGCAGCATCGATTATTCTTTCGCCAACTTCAGGATTATAAGCGTCGGAAGATAAATAAAGTACTTATCGAGCAAATTCTCTATATTCTTGCTAGGTAATATAAAGCGGTTATAAGAATCCCTAATGCAAGGCAGTAATATGCGAAATAATGCCATTTGCCTTTCTCAACCGTCCTTATGGTGAGCCTAAGCGCAAAATAGCCTACAATCAGGGCAGCTATCGAGCCTGCTATCATGGCTCCGATGTCTGCAAAGACAATCTCGTTGGCTTCAAGGACGAATGCTCCTAGTATGGCAGGCACTGCCATGAGAAATGACAGCTTAACAAGGTTCTCTTTCTTGACCCCAAAGAACATGCCTGTTGATATGGTCAGGCCGCTTCTTGAGAGGCTTGGTATGATGGATAACCCTTGGGCTATTCCCATCATTATGGAGTGCTTCCAATTCAGTTCCTTGTTTGCCTTGGCAAACCTTGTTAATAACAATATTATGCCGTTAATGATAAAAAAAACGCCTAATAACATCATGTTTGTGAACAATCCTAGGAGCCAGTTCTGGAATAGCAGTCCTATGATTGCTGTAGGGATTGTGGCCAGTATTATGAACAATAAGAGCTTGGTGTTCTCATCCCAGCGCCAGGCCAATAACGACTTGATTATGGCCAGGATGTCATTCCAGAAGACTATTAGAATTACCAGAAGAGTGGCTACGTGAAGTATCACATCAAACGCCACGTTAGCTCCGAAGCCGAACAGCTCCTGGAAGAGCACAAGATGGCCTGAGCTTGATATGGGAAGCCACTCGGTTATCCCCTGAACTATTCCTAGTATTATCGCTTGGAAAAGCTCCATGTTATTCTCACAAATGATTGTTCTTCTCAATCACTTTCTTTATGTTTGATAAGAATGTTTTTGAGTTTTTCAGGGAATCCTCGGCTGGAGCCTGGTTTGCCTGCGGGATTGTCTTGTATGTAAAATCCCCTCTTTTTTGCTTTTCTTCTCTGAAGATCTCAAGAAGCTCGTCAGCTCTCACAACCATCTTCTTGTAAATCTCCAGTAGCTTCACATCTAGTATTCCTGTGTCGACGAATTGCTCTTTGAAAGCGTCGAATGTCTTTCTATGGACCTCTGGAGAAGCAGTCTTGATTTTTTTGGTTAGCAAGATGGCTTTTGCCGAATAGAATATGGAATAATAGGCGTGCGATATGACTGCGCTGTAGAATGTCATCTCTTGCGGGATCTCCATGAATGTCCTGACTTTATCGCTTTCGCTCATCTCATTTAGCTTTCCAGCAATCAGGACTTCATTTTCAGCCCTTTTAAGATAGACGCTTATCATCAAATCCATGCTTTATTGCCTCGCCGATCAGTTTTAGATATGTCTGCCCTTGGGTTAATATCAGGCAGTTTTTAACTATTTCCTTTCCGTAGTTAGCCTTATCATTATTAAGCATCAGCAAGAATTCAGAGTTCCTGAATACATAAAGATGGATTTTAGGCATGCTGAGCTCTGCGTGCAGATTCAATTCAGCGTACACTCTTTTTGGATTGCCAGGATCTTCTATTATGACGACGACGTCGATGTCTGAATCTTGCCTCTGAATCCCTTTGGCATAGCTGCCTGTTATCAGGGTTATGTGGCTTTTGAAAGGTATTTTGTCAATTGTGGCCTGCATGTCCTCATAAGGGATTTGCTTTTTAGACCAGCCGATGTGCTCAAGGATGTATCCTAACGAGGACATTGCTTTTCCTGATTTGAAATCGACGGAGTAGAGGATGACATTACCGATTTTTTCTTCCACCAGGATGTTTTCCTTTACAAATTTCTTCAATGATTTGAAGACAAAGCTCACTGATTTCTTTTTCGAAGCTTTTTTCACCTGCTTGAATGTCAACTTTTCCCAGGGCCTCTCAACAAAAGGCTTCAGTATCTCGTATTCTTTTTTTAGCATCGTAAAAACCCTTTTTTAGGGCTAATCCATCCTATTTTCAGGACGCTTAATTCCTGTTTATAGGAATAAGTATTCTTATTTATAGGAATTTATATATTTTTCGGTTTTGACAATGAGATTATATACGAAAGAGGCATAATATCATCTTTAGCTTATCATCGCTTGGAAAAGATCCATGCCGACACCAAACCAATCGCTGCTCCTAATACATCAAAAGCAAGATCTGCTATGCTAAAGCCTCTGCCAGGGATGCGTAGCAGCTCAACAATGGCGCTCAAGGCCAATGAGGCAATGGCGCTTATCAAGAGCTTGCTCTTCACGCTGTAGAACTTCAGGGTGAAGAAGAACATCACCGCAAACACAAAGAAGCCGATGATATGAGCATAATAATCAAAACCGCCATCTGGAAGCACAGAGTTGGGCTTGACTATGAAAGAGCCAGCGAGGAGCAGCAGCACATAGATGCCTGACAAAACACTGAAGATGATTTTCTTATCCATGGGAGATAAATAACCTCAGAAGTTTATAAAGCTTATGGGCTCATTTCTTCAAGTATACGTTGCCGTGATGGTCGTAATCTTCGAATGAGACAAAAGCTTTTCTTTTTAAAAGCTTTAACACTTAATGGAAGCCCATCTCGCCCTCTTTCTCGACTTCTCTTCTTATCTTGTCAAACAGCTTCTTGGTCCTTTCCTTGAGGAGTTGGAATTCTTGCTCCTCAAGCGATGTCTTCACAGAATATTGCATATTCTCCCGCAGGTCAAGTATCTTGCTGCTATGCTCGAGATCTTCTGCGGTGTCCTGGTCATAGATATCATCCAGCTCTTCTTTTGTAAGTGATATCCTTCCCTTCATGATCAGCTCATCAATAAGGGCAAATGTGCAGCTTTGGTTCCTTGACTCAAAGCCTTCCTTTGCCATCATGGCGAGCAATCCATGATAGAGGCAGTAGAATGCTGCTGAGGCTGACCAGTCTGAGAATCCTATGCTGTGAAAGCTGAGCATGGCTTTGAAGTTGTGCTTTGCCTTGCTGATGTGCCCGCTTATTTTCTCTTCTGAGAATTTTATTTTTCTTAGTCCTTTGTGGCGTTCTCCGCCTCTTCCTCCTTCCTTGAGGCATTTGCCCAGCTTTGTTTCTGGCATTTTTGCATCAGCTCGATGATTGTTTTTTGTCCCCAGAGCATTATCCCTGTTCCTAATGCTTCGATGATTATCCTGTCTTTTTTTCGGATGTTGCTTTCCATGTCCTCTTCTGTCTGTGTGATGTCATGGAGCTTGACTGGCAGGATGTGTCTTAAGTTATCAGTCTTTTTCTTGTATTGCTTGTAATCCTTTTTGTCAAGGATGAATAGCAGGTCAAGGTCTTTTGGCTCTTTGTTTGGATTGATGTAAGAGCCGAAGGCGATGCAGGCTTTTGCCGTCTCTCTTAGCTCTTTTAGGTCTTCAATCCTGTTTTTGAGCCTGCCTTCTGCTTCAGCTATCATTGATAGCTCCAGCACTGCCGGCGTCTTCTGGTTTTCAAAATCTATCCTATACGACTTGATGTTGGCTATGCTTTTTGCCCTTAGGATGCCCTCTTTCTCGAGCTTCTTGAGTATCTTAGCAGCTCCGTTGGGGGCTAAGCCGCATTTCCTAGCTATCTCATTGATTGAGTAGTCTTCATCAATCGCTGCGAAAAGCAGCCTTAATACTTTGCTTTCATTCATAGTAAGCATATCAATACACCTTTGGTGTATAAATATACACCTAATGTATATAAAGCTTTTCTTTTTTTTTGAAAGCAAAGGAATGATACCGCCAGCTAGTTAATATAATCCTTCTCTAGAAATCCGGAAAATCAATTAGAAAAAGAAAATATAAAAAAATTTATGTCTGCCTAGTACTGCCCTTTCCTAGCCATCTTCTTTACCACGAAGTAAAGCGAAAGCAGGACTGCAAGCACTGCTACAATAGCTACAAGCCACCAGATTGAGGATCCTTTGGCTGTTGCGCCGGCAACTGCTCCAGTCATCTCAGGGACTGCTGCCTGAGCATCTTCCTGATCTGATTTGGCGTTCTCTGTCTCAATTGTTGACCCTGCAGCATTTGAACCTGAAGGCGTAGAGACGCTTGACTCAACCACAAGAGAAGGCGCTCCTGAGCCTGAACCGACATTCGCTGCCTCTTGCTCAACAATCACAGGCTGAGTTGGCTTAGGCGTCTCTGTGCAGCTCCTTGTGTTCGTCTTCTCAGCATTCTGCGTCTTATGCTTACAAACCTGAGACTGCTTACTATTGACGCACGCGCTCCACTCTCCGCAGTTCCAGTTCTGCTCATTGGAGAACGAACTTCCGCCACCGCCGCCTCCACCACGGGCGACAACGCAGCTCTGAATCTCAATAGGCCTGTTGATGGTCGTGTTGCAGGCATTACTGTCAACGCAAATCCTCGACTGGGAACCTCCTGAACAAGCAGTCCAATCTGCGCAAGACCAGCTCTCAGTGCAATTCTGAACACAGCCCTCATCGATTGTTCCGTCGCAGTTATTGTCGAGTCCGTCACAGCTCTCTGCTACAGGAGCATAGCTGTTGACTGAATTGGACCAATTGCCTGCAGAGCAGACCTCTGTGTTGTTGGCGCAGAGGCCATCCAAGACAGATGCTGGCTTGAAAAGACCCTCATCAACCTGTCCGTTGCAATTATTATCTTGATTATCGCAAAGCTCTGGAGATGGTTCTATGTTTCCTATGCACACATCCCACTGACCACTGACGCATGATTGATTCCCGTAAACGCAGACGCTAACATTGCTGCTGCCGCAGGATCTTGTCTCGCCATCGGTGCAGCTGCATCCCTCGTCAACTGCCCCATCACAATTATTGTCAATGCTATCACAGCTCTCGGTTGAAGGCAATCCTTGAGCGCATGAATCAAGCTCAAAGCCAGCCACACAGGTAAGCTGACCTGATGCTGCGCATGCGCCGACGCCGCAGGTTGTTGATGTCGGTACATATGCGTTGTCTGGCGTCCCGTCGCAGTTCTCATCAAGGCCATTGCAGTTGCTATCATCGCCTGTTGGCATTCCAGCCACACAGTTGTCAAACTCGTCTCCCGCATCACATGTCTTCTGGCCAGCAGCTGCGCATGCTCCGATGCCACATGATGTTGCATTGATTACATAATTCTCATCAATTGAGAGGTCGCAGTCATTGTCTACGCCATTGCAAATAGCATCTGCTGCTCCTGGATGAACTGTCGAATCAGAATCATCACAATCTGCGCCCAGATCACAGTTATCACCATAGCCGTCGCCGTCATTATCAATGCAGCTCACAGAAGCATTTGATAAGACCTGCCCACTAACATTGTCAACATAGAACGTTCCTATGCCGTCGTTCCAAGTTGCGAAGCTGATGTGAGAAATGCTAGTCAGATTAGCATAAGCAGGGATGTCTGAAGCCCTGAGGATGCCATCAATGTAGACATCATATGTGCGTGCCGTCAGGTCAAGCTCTACTTTTATGGTGTACCATCTGTCCATGCGCAAGTCAGAAGCGACAATAGCCCACTGGCTTGAGTTATAATCAGCATTTCCTGGTCTCTGAGCGAGAAGACTCATGGTGTCTCCAGGTGTTGTGCTTCCATTCTCATGGTAGAAAGCCATGACAACGAACCTTTCAGAACCTTTGCCATTCGGATTGCTTCCATCCAAGTCGGTTCCAACAAACTGCCTGGCCGCGTTATCTGCATTAGCATAATCCAGGATAGTGTCCACATATATGTCCCACTGCAATGAAAGGTTTCCTGATTGCGGAGCGAAACTTTGAGTTAGGTAAGCATTGCCTATCAGGCTTTCATCTAATCTCGCCTTCTTACCACTGTTGCCGGCGACATCATTCTCATCAAGCACCAACATATCCTGTTTATCAACCCTGCTTTCGTACCATTTCTGTAATCCACAATCTCTCCTTAGATCGTCACTGTCTATGCTATCGTCAAATGATGAATCGACCAAAAGACTTGTCGGATCCTTGAAGAAAGCAGAAACCTTCTTATCAGAATTCATGATTATTGATGTCGGATTCACGTTTCCATTAATATCTCCACACCACCCGATGAATTCCCATCCCGGTTGTGGATTCGCAGTTAATCCAACCTCTGTTCCGCGGATATACTGCTGCGATGTCGGATTCTTCTCCACAGAACCATTTCCTCTCGCTAAAGTAACAGAAAGGTTGTATGCAGGTATGGTTGTGAACTTGTAAACCTGATAATTCCAATTTGTTCCGTCAGTGACGTTTATGCTCCACTCATACGCAGTCCCATATTTTAGGTCGGTCGGATGAACTGAATGCCTTCCGTTACTGACATTCAGAAGAGTATATATTGTGCCCTGGCTTGAATTGACAAAAACATCCATTGGGTTGTTTTGGTTGTCAAGCAGGTTGAAGCTTAGTTCGACATCAATAGGCAAATCAATTTCGTCATAGCTTGGGCTGACATTGAATATTATCGGCTTTAGCAGACCTATCTGCTCAGCTCCCGGCACTGCAAAAACAGCAGGATTATATTGGTTGTTGTAGCTGGTCCTCATATATTCATCGCTCCTGGCTATATCAGATACTCTGATTTCATCAAGATTCCCTTGGAATGCCCTGTCACCTGCCTTTCTGTTTCCAAGGTATAATGACTGGGCAGGCCATGTCGCGGAAGGAGTAAGCACAGTATTCGTAATCGCAGTATTATTATCAGTATACAATCTCGCCGTTGTTCCATCGAACGTCGCCGAGAAGTAATGCCACGATCCTCCCGTAGTTGTCGCTCTCCTGACGATCAGGTTGTCTATGTAAAACTCCAGATTTCCATCTGATGAGTATTGGATGAATGCTCCGTGGAACGCAGTGTCTCTCTGCGCCATTATGTACCCTTGCTTGGACTCTGTAGAGTACCATCCTTCAATCGTGAACTGGCTCTGATTGGTGAAGACCGCCGGCAATACCGTGCTATCATCTACGCCGTCGAACTGGTCAGCTCCATCAATTATTCCTTTTGCATCTAGAATTGTTCCGTTAGGGACTCCATTGTTATTATGGGCTGTTGAGTCAATGACCAATCCGCTTGTCTCTTCAAGATGATGCACTGCAAGATAGTTCTCATCCCAGACCGCTTCAGGATCCTGTTGGTCCTCGGCGTTTTTGTTGTCGTAATACATGTACAGCACAGTATCTTCTGATGCGGATAAGATAGGTACTTTTACCCATGCGACCAAATGCCCTGATGAAAGGTCATAGTGTTCTATCTCATGAGACAGCTTTGTGGTTCCGTCGTCGCTTGTGAATAATATGTCGCTTCCATCTGTCTTAGGATAATCTGGATTCAAGGTCACATTTATCAAGACAGGGAAATCATTTAACTCTCCTGCTACAAGCGTATGATTAATTGTAATAGGTCTCCTGAAGACCCAACCAGGCAACAACCAGGAAGTAGAAGGTGTGATTGTAAAGAAAGTAAACATTTTCTGATTAGTGTGACCGTTACCATCGTCAGTCGTTGCTCTCCACTGATACTGCTTATTGAATTCAGTGACATATTCTTCCGTCTCAGCGGCATAGGTCCCTCTTCCGACGTTCTCATAGGTCTTTATTACCTTCCATCCACTACCATCATTAATCTCAAATGTTATATTAATGAGATCATTCTGGAAATCATTAGTGATAAAAGACAACTTGGGAGCCAAGCTCACATCTTCTGCGCCATCTTTTATTGACTCGTTCCTTATCATAGGTGCTTTAGGACCAGGAGGATCAACATATTCTGCTGCCCCTAGCCTATACTCGCTGTACATCTGCACCCAAGTTCTAGGAGCAGGATTAGGAGTGGGAGAAAGAGTATCAAAAACAGAAATCTTTCCGCTAAGGCCTGCAACAACCATCTCATTGTAGCCATCGCTGTCAGTATCATATATCCTCACAGGCATAAGTTGACCTGAACCAGAAATACTGATGTTAGCGACAAGATTAAAATTCCTATCATAAATCAGAACAGGATAAGAAGCTGTCTTACTCCCCTGATTACCCATACCGGCCAAAATCTCCATATCACCATCACCAGTTACATCTCCGACCTTAGGAGGCCAAGAAGCATGATATGTGAAATTAGGCCTGAACTCAGTAACCCCTGAAACCAAGTCAAACACAGCAAAATCCATAGGAGTCGAATTGCTATCCGGGTATCCTGAAGCCATGATAATCTCTAAATTACCATCATGATCAATATCATAAACAGTGCCGGTTCCATGAGTGGGTAAATTATTGTTAGAATAATCAGCTATAGTTTTACCGTTTGAAGCGTTCAAAATCATCGGTCCTTTAATAGTTATCTTCTGTGCAACAACTTCAAGGGTGCCGTCACCGTTCACATCAGCCAGGATTGGCATTGGACTGCTATGTTGAATATCTGGTCTCTGCCAGAGAGGCTCTAGTGTGTGAGCATCAAATGCTTGTAGACCTTTTGCGGTCTTTCCATCTAAATAACCTGCGCTTCTTCTATCTGACACATATACTTCAAATTTTCCATCAAAGTTATAATCTCCTAAACTTGGCCCTCCCCAGCAAGGATGAAAAAGCCATGTATCAGCCAATACATTTCCGTTGTGATCAAGCATTGTAAAAGCGCCATTATAATCACTTATATTGCCGCTATATGTCGCTGGAGCCGTGTCTTCTGAGGCAAAGTAAATATTAGGATAACCATCACCATCAACATCATAAGCAATCAGAGGAAATTGAGATTGACCATCTCCTTTGAGTTTTACAGTAGTCCACAAGATTGATCCGTCTCCATTGAGGGCCCTGACTTTCGGACCATTCATACCATATAATATCTCTGGTATGCCATCATTATTAAGATCAGCTAACTCAGGAGCAGAACCTGCACTTCCATCAATTGACCATTCAATACCCCCTGTTTTTCCATTTAAAGAATAAATATTACCTCCTGAAGAGAAAATTATTTCTTGAGTGCCATCATTATCAACATCACCCATCAAAGGCATGATCTCAGTATTATTATTATAAACAGAAGTATTCCACTTCAAAGTGATGTTGCCTGTCGCAGCCTTGACGCAAATGCTTGTTGATGCTAGTATCAGAACTGCTAAAAGTATTAAGACAACATGGCGAAACTTTATCATATCGTAACTCATTGTAATCCCCCGTTTAAAGCTTAATTGTGAGGAAAACGCGCTTCTTTTTAAAGCTTTCTGTTTTTACCACTAAGAGGTGAGATTAAAAAGCCAGTTTCGCATTTATAAAGATTATTAAAGTCAAAAAAAATATAAAAAAATTTGAAATCTCAGTTCAGCGCAGGGCTGTAGACGTTGTCGACGTAGAAGTCTCCTCTTCCTGAACTGTCAGAAGCGAAGCTTATGTAATTGATTGAAGTCGATGTAAAGTCTGGATTCTTTGCTACGGTTGTCTTAATTCCATTAATAGTTACATCATAACTATTCGAAGCAAAGTTAACAGCTATCTTAACATTATACCAAGTGTCATAACTTAAGCTCGATGTTACTGTTGTCCATGATGATGTTGTTGATGAGGCTGCCCCCACTGCTGTTTTGGCTTTTAGTATTAAATCAGTTCCGTTTGTACCTGGCGTTCCATCATAGAATACTAAATAAACGAATCTTTCATTACTTGTTCCTGTTGGACAAGTTGCAGTTGGATTTAGATCATTTCCAACATAAATATGGGCGACCCTATCATAATTCGCATTGTCCTGAATGCTGTCAATATAAATATCAAAGGACAAATTGAAATTTCCAGTCTGCGCTGCGAAATCTTGCGTCAAATAAGTGTTATTGATGATTCCAAAATTTTTAAGCGCAGCTTTATTGCCTGTATTGCCGCCAATATTATTAGTATCAAGAGTTAACAAAGAAGAATTACCTCCTGAGAAGCTGCCTCTGCTTTCATACCAATCCTGGCCTGCACTATTAGTTCTCAAGGCAGCACTGTCTGCAATCGTTTCAAAATCATTCTCAGCAAGTATCTGCGTCGGCGCTGGAGGCGCTACTTCGCAATTAGTTCCAGTATATCCTCCTGTGCACGAGCAGCTATCCTGCGCAACGCATGTTCCTTGTCCACTACAAACACTTGCGCTGCTTTTGTCAATTCCGTTGCATGTCCATGATGGCGGGAAGTACTGATTCACCGCATATGCGAAATTAACTCCTTGCTGCTTCATTGATGCCAAGGTCCAAGTCGTCAGGTGAGGTGTGGCCTCAAATACAAATGTCGGGTTGAAGAGGATGTTCGTCATTACGTATCCTCTTACAGTGCATTCAGCTGATGTGCAGTCTGATGCCCCTGAAGCGCTCTGGGAATCATAGTCGGTCCAGGATGATAATATCGAATAAAACGTATTTCCAGTAGGCGAATACACGAAGTTGTACCACTTGTTGTCATTCATCTGGCTTTCCCAGTCTATGAACATGTCTATGCCTTCAGCAGCATCCAAGGAGTTGATATTGTCCCTCAATAGGTTTATCTCTGCTGTGTTTGTATTGGCCCAGTCCCTGTTCGGGTTCCTTCCTGCAGGGGTCATCCTTGACGTCCCGTCAAATACTCCATCGGGGTTAACCATCGGTACGATGTACCATGCGAAGTCATTCCTCATTCTTGAAGCATTCACATTGTCTGACAACAGGAAGTCTATCATCCCTTCTATCATGAAAGAATTGATGGTTTCTGCCGAATGTATCCTTCCCATAATATATATTATCTTCTTGTTCGCCAAAGGCACTGATTTATTGGTTATAACAACCAGGTCCAAGTTCCTTCCTTCTTGGCTAAGGCCAAGGCTCGACCTCTGCACATACTGATTCTCATCTATTGAGTCAAGATAGTTCTGCATCTCAGTGTATGAGAATGGGAAGAACATCGCTATCTGCGGCTCATCGCATTCAAAGTTCTTGGTGAAGGTGAATGTTGGGCTTGCGTAGCTGTGGGTGGTTATCCTGTTCCATGTGGCTCCATCGCAGCTGTAGACCAGATGCGCATCGTTCTTTCCAGTCTCGCTGAGGAAAGTGATCAGGTCAGCGTTGTTTATGTTGAACGTCATGTCCTTGCCCTGCACTCCTGCTATCTTGAAGTTAAGCCAGTAAGTATACACTTCACCTGTGCTCATCGTCTCAGTATTGGCGATCAAGTCCACCTGGTTACCGACAATCGTATAAGCCCCGATGCTTCCGCTGTCGAAAGCAGAGCTTATTGAGACTGTTGGTGGACATACATCTCCCTCATCGATGCTTTCATCGCAGTCGTTGTCAAGAGTGTCGCATGTCACTTCTGTCAGTTCATAGGTTGAAGGATAGCTCGCGACCCATCCGCTCATTCCGTAACATATCATCACTGAGCCAGAGCACACTCCGTTCTGCAGAGGCGCAAGAGGCGAACCTAAGCCTTCATCTGTGCTTAGGTCGCAGTCGTTGTCCAACCCGTCGCATATTTCTACATCATCAGAGCTGACGTCTAAGCATTGCTGAGTCCCAGCGCTGCATGAATACGTTCCTTCTTTGCATAGGTCTGAGTCTAATCCGTCGCATGAAGCTCCGTACCATGCTTCTTGAGCGCCATCGGTTGTAGCTACATCGCAATCGTTATCGACTCCGTCACATGCTTCTTCCGCTCCAGGGTTGATGCCTGCATTGCTATCATCGCAATCAATTCCGGAGTGAGCGCAACCGTCACTATCGCTTCCTGCGGCGCCGTAGCCATCTACGTCTGCGTCAATGCATACTGGCACTTTAACACTGACTTCATCAATGAACAGCCGGTCGCCATTGAAATTGTAATGCTCGAACGCCAAGTACACAGTTTGGCCTGCTAAAGAGCTCAGGTCATAGCTGTATTCTGTCCAAACCGTGAACAAACTTGATCCTGTACTGAGCGATGACAGCGGAACAGCATTCTGCACGTCTGCCAATGAGTTCGTCTTGTTAGATGCCCTGACGAATAAATAGCTCAGGCCACCATCATCAGAATATCTTGCCAGGAATTTTAATTTCATTCCGTCTGTTATCTGGACTGCCGGAGCTACAAGGAATGCATCTCCGCCAGAAAGGAAAGGACTGATTGCAGCGCCATGGCTTGCATTATATCCCAATGATGCTATTTGCTGCCAGGAAGGTCCTGTTGCTGTGCGAAGAACCCATCCTGTCGCCGGGAAGCTTCCTTCGAAATCTTCATCGATGCCGCCCAACGGGCATACATCGTCTGTTCCATCGCAGTTCTCATCGATGCTGTTGCCGCATATCTCTGTGCCTGGCGTACCTGGTGAACAATCATCATGTGTTGCTCCGCTGGAGCATATCAACAGCCCAGATCTTACGCAGGCGCCAACACCGCAATTAGTTATGGGCGCGGAATAATGCTCATCGAATGAGCCGTCACAGTCCTCATCCACTAGATTGCAATCATTATCTAACCCTGTTGCTGTTCCCGCTGTGCAGCTATCGGATTCTACTCCTGATAAGCAGCTAGTTGAACCTGTTCTTGCACATACTCCTGTCCCGCAACTTGTTGATGTTGAGATGTATGCGTTGTCTGGTGTTCCGTCGCAGTTCTCGTCTATTCCGTTGCAGTTGTCATCAAGCCCGGTCGGAGTCCCTGGTGTGCAGCTGTCGGTCTCAACGCCTACAACGCAGCTCTTCATCCCTGTTGCTGCGCAGACTCCCAGCCCACAGGATGTTGATGCAGGGAAATAATCTTCGTCCACTGCTCCACTGCAGTCTTCATCTATCCCGTTACAGTTCGCATCATCTGATGTTGGTACATAATTTAATAAGCTGTCAATCCAGATGTTCTGCCAGGGTTTTTCTGGGTTCGCACGGCATTCTTTGAAGTTATTTGAGCAGGCTCCTTGTATATTATCAGATGGTATTGTTCCTAGATTGTCATCTACCTGTTCGTTGCAGTTGTCATCTTTTGTGTTGCATGTTTCCGGAACTAATTTCTGTGCTGCGACATTGGAAGGATCAATCCAGTAGCATCCGCAGTTTGCGACGCTCAGGCTGCCTCCGTCATCTATTTTTCCATTGCAGTCGTCATCTATTCCGTTGCATGTAGAGTCATGACCAGGCGTTCCTGCTGTGCATGAATCTACCATTCCGCCAGCAACACATTGTAATTCTCCTGTCGCTACGCATGCTCCTAATCCGCAAGTTGTCGGTGTTGATGCTATATCCTCATCAGTCGCTCCGTCGCAATCATTATCTGCATTATCACAAGTCTCGTTTTGTGGAGTCACTTCGCCTACGCATTCTGCGCTCCATGAGCCTGCAACACACGATTGAGTTCCTGCAACACAGGTTCCTACACTTGAACCGCAAGGCCGGTTTGCGCCGTTTGTACATTCGCATCCTTCATCAACTATTCCATCACAGTTCTCATCATTAACGCCGTCACATATTTCGAATCCTGGTGTTCCTGCTGCGCATGAATCTTTCATCTCGCCAGCGATGCATTGTATTGCTCCTGTTGCTGCGCATGCGCCGATGCCGCAAGTTGTTGGTGTTGATGCTATATCTTCATCAGTGATTCCATCGCAGTCATTGTCCTTACCGTCACATATCTCTGTTTCAGCGACGCAGTCTTCTGTGCACACGCTCGGCTCGCCAGTGCATGTCCATCCGGCTTCTTCTGAGCAGATCCATGAGCATCCGTCATGGTTGTTGGTGTTCTCATCATCGCAGGCTTCTAATCCTGCTATTCTCCCATCGCCGCAGATAGTTGTGCATACACTTGGACTTCCTCCGCAATTGAAACCATACTCTACTGAGCATGTTGCTGAGCATCCGTCTCCAGGATTGGTGTTGGCATCATCACAAGTTTCAGTGCCTTCCACAACACTATTTCCGCATGTTTGGCAAATGCCACAGTCAGCTGGGCATGTTGAACAGCTTTCATAGAATCCGCACACTGCATCTCCGCAGCCATCAGTGTCGCAGTAAGGATCTAGTGCGCAGTCAGTGTCATCGCAGTCAGTTGTGAAATCGCCATCCTCGTCTATCCCATCATCACAAATTGTCTCAGTTGTTATTGGCGGATTGGCGCAGTCAGGATAATTGACATTCGGCATTCCAGGAGTGCTACAACTCAGGATGAAATCCGCAGCGTTATTATTAGTGTCCTGCCCGTCTGGATTTCTTGAAAGTCCTTGTAGCGCCATTACTGCATCATCAACAGGTAAAACTCCTGTACCTTCAGTATAACCAGGGACATTGCCTTCATAACTTACAGCATCCCTAATGACGCCGCTTCCATCGTATAGAGCTATCGCGTCGGGGAAACCGGGATTGCTACCGGGAGCGCCATTTTGTATAAGGTCAGTTTCTGGCGTGACATCAAGGTCGCAATTAAGGACATTCGCGCTATTACTACAAATAACATAGTAGTCGCCGGAATCTAGATTAACATTCGGCAAGTCTATAACTGAATACGAGGCTGGAGGAATTACATTCCCGTTAATCAGACGTAGTTCATAATTGTCCAGGTTCACTGTGCCAACACCGATATTCTTGATCTCAATAAATTCGGCAGTATCCATTGAGGGTTGGTCGTAATCAATTTCATTGATGACCAATATCTCTTGAGCAGGAATGCAGACAGGGTCTGAAACACAGTCAGGGTCAAGGCAGTCTGTCATGTTATCCAAGTCATTATCAATACCATCAGAGCATGATGTCTCTGAAATAGGAACGCAGACATTCCCTTCGTCAATCAATAAATCACAGTCATTATCTAAACCATCGCATATTTCAGCTGAAGGCACACAGACAGGCGCTGCTGCGCAGTTGGTCTTGCCGAAGTATGGTGTGAACAGTTTCAGGTCATCGCCGTTAACTGCTCCGTTAAGGTTTATGTCTGCTTTGTCGCAGAAGCTGTTGGCTATTGCGCAGTCCGTCCTGCCGAAGTTAGTGTTAATTATTCCTAAATCCGATGCGTTTACTGAGCCGTCGCTGTTAAGGTCTGCTCCGCCGCAGTCTGTAGTGCAGCCGGTCTCGCCGAAGTTAGCAGTCAATATGTTAAGGTCAGCTCCGTTCACGATTCCATCCTTGTTGATGTCTGCGTATTCGCAGTAGCTGTTGGATATTGAGCAATCAGTCCTGTCGATGTTGGAGGTGATTATCACCAAGTCCTGGATGTCGACTTTTCCGTCGCTGTTAAGGTCTGCTCCTTCGCAGTCAGTTGAGCAGACTCCGCCTTCATCTTCTTCGCCGTCGCAATCATTATCTTTGAAATCACAGGTTTCTGTTGTTGGTCCTATTTCACCAACGCATTCAGTTCCCCATGTTCCATCTGGCTGGCAGGTTTGAGTTCCTTGCTCGCATTCTCCTGTGCTAGAGCCACAAGCTTTTGTTTCTCCAGAGGTGCATTCACAAAGTATTGAATCGCAAGCATCTCCTAAACCATTATCATTGCAGTCTTCCTGCAATGGATTTGAATCATCAACGCAATTATCATCCACATCAGCTACGTCGTCACCGTCAGTATCAGAGAGGCAATTGCCTGACTCTGAGCAGGCGCTTCCGCTTTGGCAGTCAGAGTTGTCATCACAAGGCATTGCATTGCACAGGCCTGAGCCTGAGTCGCAGGTGTAAGGGGCGCATACTTCAGAGCCGCTATCGACGCACGCTCCATTGCCGTCGCAGGTATCTGCTAGGTATGAAACATCACTTGAGCAGTATACATCGTTGCATACTGTGCCTGGTGGCATGTATCCATCTGCTGGGCATACTACGCTTATTCCTGAGCATGTCTCTTGTGCGTCACAAGTGCTTGCTGCTGCTCTGCATACAGTTGTTGCAGGAGCAATAGCATCCATTGGGCACATCGCGCTAGAGCCATCACAATTCTCAGCAATATCGCAATCTCCAGTCATGGGCCTGCAAATAGTTGTGATTGGAGCAAAAGCATCCGTTGGGCATGAAGCAGTTGATCCTGTACATAGTTCTGCTATGTCGCATACTCCTACAGCTGCTTTGCATACAGTTGTTGCTGGTGCGAATGAGTCTGCTGGGCATGTTGCGCTGCTTCCTGTACACCTTTCTGCCATGTCGCAAACTCCCGCTGCTGCTTTACAAATAATAGTAGAAGGTGCGAATGAGTCTGCTGGGCATGCTGCGCTGATGCCATTACAGTTCTCTGATACGTCGCAAGGTCCTGTTGATGATCTGCAAATATGTGTGATTGGTTGGATAGCGTCTGTTGGGCATGCTGCGCTTGTTCCAGTACATGTTTCTGCTATATCACAAAGGCCAGCATCTACTCTGCAAATAGTTGTTGCAGGAGCAAAGGCATCTGTTGGGCATGAAGCAGTTGTTCCAGTACAGTATTCAGCAGAGTCACATACATTTGCAGGTGCTCTGCATTGTATTGTGTTGCTCATGAAATCCTGATAGCACATGTGATCAACACCGCATTTTCCTACTGCGCATTCAGAGTTCATGGCTGAGCAGTCAGTGTCGACTAGGCATTCTCCGCATCTCGCGTCATTATATGATACCGCTGGCGCTCCGCAGGCGTTGGCTGTGCATCCGCAATCATCTTCACATGTGTTCGAGACATCGCTGTAATTATAGTAGTCCAATCCTACGCATCCGTCCCTGAAGTCGCAGTCTGTATCTGCGCAGCTGTTGTCTATGTCACATTCTGCTCCACAGCTTATATCACATTCATGGGTCATGCTGATTGAGTAAGAGGAGCATTCATCAGTGGCCTCAAGACATAATGATGTGTAGCCTGGCAGGTAATCCCAAGTCAAGGTATTATCATCAGGGCTGTTGTCGCAGGTGGCAATCTCAACCACGTTGTTGGCTGAACAATCCTTTGCTGTTCCAGGCCGGCAGTCCAGTAATGCGTCGCAGACCTCTGCTCCGTTGCAGAAAGCTCCGTCCTGGCAAACAGCATCATTTACTGAGTGCAATATGCTGTCTGTATCTTCGTCACAACTGTCAGCAGTGCAGCCTACTCCGTCGTCAACAACAGGTGCTGTTCCTGGTTGGCATGTGCCTGCGCAGGTCTCCTGCCCGTTACAAAAGAAGGTATCGTCGCACAGAGCGTTTCCGTCTTCGTCTGTTGATCCGTCGCAGTCATTGTCTTTTCCGTCGCAGCTCTCTGGATTTGAAGGCAGGGGCGTGCAGCTGTCGGTTTCTACACCGAATATACAGCTCTTTGTGCCCATGGCATGGCATTCTCCTGTTCCGCAGCTTGTCGGTGTTATGACATAATGATTATCAGCGATTCCGTCGCAGTCGTCGTCTTTTGCGTTGCAATCAGCATCTGCCCCTGTCGGAGCTCCAGCTATGCAGCTATCAGATTCTACTCCGGCGGCACAGGTCTTTTGACCTGTTGCTGTGCAGACTCCTGTTCCGCAGCTAGTTGGAGCTGAGACGTAAGCGTTGTCTGGTGTTCCGTCGCAATTCTCGTCGACGTTGTTGCAGTTGTCGTCTAGTCCTGTCGGGCTTCCAGCTGCGCAGCTGTCAGATTCTACACCTGCTATGCAGGTCTTTTGTCCTGCTCTTTCGCAGACCCCAAATCCACAAGTTGTTGGTATCAGCGTATAATCTTCATCTGCTGTTCCGCTGCAGTCATCATCTACATTGTTGCAGTTAGCGTCATCAGCCGCAGGAGTTCCTGCTGTGCATGAATCTGATTCAACACCTGCTGAGCAAGTCAACTGGCCAGCAGCTGCGCATGCTCCGATGCCACATGATGTTGCATTGATTACATAATTCTCATCAATTGAGAGGTCGCAGTCATTGTCTACGTTATCGCATAAAGCATCAGCAGCGCCTGGATGTATAGCATTATTAGTATCATCGCAGTCAGCTCCCAAAGCACAGTTCGCTCCGTAACCGTCGCCGTCAATGTCTATGCATGTTAGAGGCAGGTACTCTTGGACGTTGTCTACATAGAAAGTCCCTGCTCCGTCGTTCCATGTGGCGAAGCTTATGAAAGGCAAGCTAGTCTTTGCTGTGGCTGAAGTCACTGATGCTACATAAACATTGTCGACGTAGACATCATATGAGCCGCCAGTTGTGTTAACAAGGACTCTTATCTTGTACCATTGGTCGAGGTTTAATCCGCTCTTCAATGTGACATAGGTTCCGGCTCTGTTCCTTGCCTGCAAGTCCATTGTACCGGTGGAACCGCCACCATTTCGGTAGAAATTCATAAACACAAACCTATCCCCTGTTATTGAATTTGGTCCTTTTGTTGCATCGGCATCATCGCCTATGAACATCCACCCGCCACGATAGGGGCTGGCAGCAAGTATCTCATCAACATTAACATCCCATTCGACTGAGAATACTCCTGTCTGCGCAGGATTCAATTCCTGAGACATATAAGCGTTTCCTGTCGAAAGAGTGCTGCCTGTGAGCTTGGCTTTATTGCCTGTGTTTCCAGATACATTAGACATATCCATTGTCAACAGCAATGAATTTCCGCCAGTAAACGCTCCTCTGCTCTCATACCAATCCTGGCCAGCATCATTAGTTCTGATGCTCGCGTTGGTGCTGCCATCGAATGCTGAATCATTGATCAGTGCAGTCTTGCATCTAGAGTCGTTAGGCAATACTGCCGCTGCTCCGCACACATTAGCGGTGCATGAGCATCCTGCTGTGCAGCTGTTGGCAACGTCACTATAATCATTGTAAGATGTCCCATCGCATCCATCCTTGTAGTCGCAGTCTGTTGCTGCGCAGTCAGCGTTGGCTTCACATTCTGCTCCACAGCTTGCTTTGTTACAAACGTGAGTAAATGCATAAGCGCCTGATGTGCATGCATCGGCTGCTTCGTTACAGCTTGATGTGAATCCTGATGCTGAGTCAAATGTGAATGAGTTGTTGTCAGGATCATTTACGCATGTGCTTATTGCTGGCAGATTATATACTGAGCAGTCAACTGCTGATGCTGGCTGACAGGTCCCTAAATTACAGGTCTCCTGTCCGTTGCAGTAAGCTCCATCATCGCAGATTTGCAATGTGGAGGTGTTTGTTTCGCAGACATGCGCAAGGTTGCATTTTCCTTCATTATGCTTGGCAGTGTTTCCGTCGCAGTAATCCTGGTCAAGGATGTCACAGTCAGAATCGGTTAGGCATTCCCCACATCTTGAGTCATTATATAATATCAATGGAGCTGCACATGTGTTGTTTGAGCATGCACAATCAGTTCCGCAGCTGTTCGCAGCATCTGAGTAGTCGTAATAGTCCTTACCTACGCATCCATCCTTGTAATCGCAATCTGTCGGCGCACAGGTGTGATTGCTGTCGCACTGTGCTCCACACTGGGTGAAGTCACAGGTGCTGGTGACGCCAGGATCTCCTATTGAGCATGTTCCCGACGGCTCTCCGCATACTGAAGTGAAGGCAGACCTTGAATCGAATGTCACAGGGATGTTGTCAGGGTTGTTGTTACAGGTTGCTATTCCGAGCAAGTTATTCGCTGTGCAATCAACTGCTGTTCCTGCTTTGCAGCCTTGCACCAGGTCACAGGTCTCTATGCCGTCGCACGCCAAGCTGTTGTCGCAGACCGCATTGTTTGGAGCATGCACTAGCATATCTGCTGCATCATCACAGCTGTCTACTGTGCAACTCACATTATCATCCACTGATACTGGTAGGTGGAGCACTGTGTCGTTTACCTCATCACAGCTGTCAGCGGTACAGAACAATCCATCATCTACGACTGGAGCTGTTCCTGCTACGCATGAATTGGCTATGCACTGCTCTTCTCCATTGCAGAACACATTGTCGCTACACTGAGAATTTTCTGTGCATTCAACAAATGGCGCTGCAGGGCTGTGGACATTATCAACATAGAACGTTCCTGCTCCGTCATTCCACTGAGCAAAGCTTATGTGAGTGACGCTGGTCTTCACGTTCCTTGATGTGACCGTTGCTTTCTTAACGCCATCGACATAGACATCATATGTGTCTGAGCCAAGGTTGAGGTCTACTCTTATATTGTGCCATACGCCCATATCCAAGTCAGTCGCTATCACAGTCATCTGACCTGCGTTGAATCCATCATCCCTATCCCTGGCCACGAGGTCCATCTTGCCTGCTGCCTTGTTGTAGCTTGAGAAGCCCATGTAGACGAATCTTTCGCTGTTGTCTGCGTTTGGTCCGTTGCCAGTGAATGTATCGTCGCCAATCAAGGACATTCCTGCCCTGTAAGGCGCAGCATTAACTATTGATTCAATAAAGATATCCCAACTCACAGAGAAGTTGCCTGTCTGAGCCTCTTTGAACTCCTGGCTGAGGTAAGCATTATCTATACTAGCATTTGTGCCTCCGCTAAGTCTGGCTTTCTTTCCAGAGTTACCACTAACATTATTGGTGTCAAGAGTCAACAACGAAGGATTCTGAGCCCTGCTCTCATACCAATCCTGTGTTGCAACATTAGTTCTTAAGTCAGCACTGTCGGTGCTGGTATCAAATGCTGAGTCCTTTATCAAAGAGCCTTCATCAACAGTCGTGAAAGTGTATGTTTTGAATACTCTATCCTTGCCATCTGTGACATTGACAGTCCAAGTGTAAACAGTCTCATACTGGAGGCCGCTGACAGGAACCATGAAAGTTCCGCTAGCTACATTCAATCCGCTATGGGAACCAATGTTCGGACTTGTGATGACTGTGTAGTTCATCATATCGCCGCCATTGTCAGAGAGGTCGAACTGCAAACTAGAAACGTTCAATGGAACTTCCTGGGCTTCATTCTCAGGCAATACATTCGAGACCACTGGCTTACTTGAAGCCATCTCTTCTGATCCTACAATCATGAATGCGCCTGGGTTGTTATGGTTGTTGAAGCTTGTCTTGACATAGCTCTCGCTCCTTGCTATGTCTGAGAACCTGATCTCATCGAGTAATCCTTGGAAGGCTCTTCCGCCAGTTGAACGATCACCTAGCAACATTGGAAGCACCGGCCAGCTTATTGTAGCTCCTGTCGCAGTTGTAGGTGTTCCTGCATCGACATAGAGTGTTGCATTTGAGCCGTCGAATGTTCCGACTACGTAATGCCAGGCATTAGCAGTTGAAGTTTTGGCAACATATTTGTTGTTAAGGTATAACTGGAAACTGCCGTCAGTTGGATAATATTGTATGAACGGCCCGTGGCTTGCGCTGTCCCTCTGGGAGATCGCATAGCCTTGTTTATTTGCTGGGTTCATCCATCCCTCTATTGTGAACTGTGTTTGGTTCGTGAATACTTGCGGTAGCTGGGTCATATCGTTAACGCCGTCAAACTGATCTGCTCCATCAATCTTGCCAGTAACATTCTGCACTACTCCATTCAATGGCGATCCATCGTTATTCCTTGCAGTTGAATCATACACTGTGCCACTGGTTTCTTTCAAGTGTTGGACTGCTAAGTAGTTTGAGTCCCAGACAGCTTCAGGATTCTGTTGGTTTTCTACTGCCGGATTACCATAATACAAGTATAATATAGTATCTTGCACTGAAGATAAGCTAGGGACATTCACCCAGGTGATTAGATGACCGTTTGATGAGCCATAGGATTCTATCTCGTGGTTTAGCTTAGTCTGACCATCTTCGCTTGTGAAGAGCAAATCATCTCCATCGGCCTGAGCGTGCAGCCCAACATTCGCATCGGTCAAATCAATCAACACTGGGAAATTGGTCAAATCACCAGAAACCTTAGTGTGGTCAATAACTATCTGCTTTCTATAATTCCAGCCAGGCATCTTCCAAGATGATGCTGCCACTGTCTCGAATGAGAAGGTCTTCACGTTAGAATGACCTTTTCCATCATCAGTCGTGGCTCTCCACTGATATGTGGTACTAGCTTCTGTTACAAACCCGGTCGTGTCTGCAGTGTAAGTGCCTCTCCCAACACCAGTATAATTCTTAACTGTTTGCCATCCATTTCCATCGTTAACCTCAAACTTAACATTGATTGGATCTTTCTGGAAGTCATAGGTCAAGATTGAAAGCATAGGACCGAGAGGAAGATTCTCAGAGCCATTGACAGGCAATTGATCCTTTATGACTGGCGCTTGTGGTCCTGGTGGAGCTACGTATTCTGCTGCTCCAAGCCTGTATTCGCTGTACATCTGCACCCAAGTCCTAGGAGCAGGATTAGGTGTTGGTGCTGGTGTGTCATAAACAAAAATCTTTCCGCTCATACTAGCAACAACTAACTCATTGTAGCCATCGCTGTCAGTATCATATACTCTTGCAGGCATAAGCTGACCTGAGTTTGAAACACTGATATTGGCAACAAGATCAAAGTTTTGATCATAGATCAGTATTGGATAAGTGGCGGTTTTGAATCCCTGATTACCCATGGTGGCAATAATCTCCATATTGCTATCGCCAAGTACATCTCCAACTTTGGGAGGCCAGGTTGTGTGATAACTAAATGTCGGTCTGAACTCAGTAACCCCTGAAACCAAGTCAAAAACAGCAAAATCCATAGGAGTCGAATTGCTATCAGGATATCCTGTAGCCATGATAATCTCTAAATTACCATCATGATCAATATCATAAACAGTACCAGTCCCATGAGTTGGCAAGCCTTTGTTAGAATAATCAGCCATCGTAGTGCCGGTTAATGCATTTAAAACCATTGGCCCCACTCCCACTATCTTTTCTGCCACCACATCTAGAGTTCCATCTTTATTAACATCTGCTAGGATCGGCATTGGACTGCTATGATGAATATCTGGCCTTGACCAAAGAGGTGTAAGTGTTTCTGCATCAAATGACTGTATTCCTTGAGAATGGATTCCTGTTGTGTAACCATCTCTTCTATCACCGACATATAATTCGAATTGTCCATCAAAATTAGCGTCTCCGATGCTTGGTCCGCCCCAGCAAGGATGATAAAGCCAGGAACTTCTAAGAACATTGCCATTGTGGTCTAGCATGGAAACTGCTCCAGTGTAATCAGTCATGTTTCCGCTATATTTCTCTGGCGTTGTGTCTTCAGAGACAAAGTAAATAGTAGGATAACCATCACCATCAATATCAGCAGCAACTATTGGGAACATAGGTTGGCCCTCACCATTTAATTCTGCACTCGTCCATCTAACAGATCCATCCCCATTAAGAGCCCTAACTCTAGGACCGTTCATCCCAAATAAGATTTCAGGGGTGCCATCGTTGTTTAAATCAGCTAATTCAACAGCTGAGTCTGCGCTTCCTGTAGCAGACCATTCAACTGCTCCTGTTTTTCCATTTAAAGAGTAAATATTTCCTTTAGCAGAAAAAATTATTTCTTGAGTGCCATCACCGTCAACATCACCCATCAAAGGCATAATCTGAGTATCATTGTTTGTTATGGCTGTCGTCCATTTAAGAGCTAACGTTCCTTCGCTTGTGAAATTAAATGTTTGTTCTGTTACGAGTCCTGTGGTATCAACTGCTCTGACTCTCCATTGGTACTTTGTAATTTGTTTTGTTATGTATCCTTTGCCGCTCGCATTATAATTTCCTGTTGCTCGGTTCGTATAATTAATAATTGATTTCCATCCGGTTCCGTCGTTTATGCTGAAGCTTATGTTCATTAAATTGTCGTCTTTATCTTCAACATAAGCAGTAAGTGTTGAGTTGAGTTTTACTCCGCTCTGACCATCAGCAGGTACGAAATTAGTTATTGTCGGAGCATAATTCGCTTTCTTTGTAGTAAAAGTGTATGTTGCCTCTGTTGTGTTGCCAGAGCCCAATGGGTCTCGGGCAGTAACCTTCCAGTTATATGTAGTATTATAATTGGTTATTGTGGTTGTTGGAACATTAACTCTTATTGCTCCGTCTGCCTCTGTTCCTGAACTCAAGGTCTGCCAGCTGGCTCCATTCCATAATTGCACTGTCCAGTCTACAGATTCGTTTTGGGCATCATTTATGTCTGCTTGCAGAGTAGGGTTTAGTGCGACATCAACTGCTGTATTCACAGGGCCAGGATTAGATATTGCTGGCGCAGTCTGAGAAGGAGGACTGTATGCTCTCACATCATTTATTACTATTGGCATCTGATTTGGTTTGAGTATGGCGAGTTGCCAGGCGCTCATCGGTGTCCAGTTGGTCTCTGTTGAGTTAGGCACTTGTGATGCAACCGCACTGGTTCCGGTTACTGAATCGTATTTATAGTTCAGGCTTTTTCCTCTTGCGAATCCGTAGAGTGTTTCTCCGTCACTCATCAAGAAGTTGAGGTTGCTGCTGCCTAGTCCTGCGGCATTCATGTTCTTCAGGGCCGCAGTAATTCCATTGACAGTGTTCCAGCCGTTGCTCTCTATTATTTCCATAACATAAAGGAAATAAAGCTCTGAATCAACCACTTTGGCATCATCAGCAGAATTGTTTGTTGTGCATTCAGGCACTCCTGAGCCGAAGGGAGCATTACTGGCTAGATAAGTTGTATTTGCTGTGTTGATGAGAGTTCTCATTGTTGCCTTATTCACATCGCCATTGTGTACGAAGGTCCAGGTCTTGCCGTTCTTAACCCTGGTGAATGGATGAGGGTTCTCAACCGTCTCTAATGGCAGGCAGCATCCTGAGGAACAGTGCCTTACATGCCCGATAAGAATCTTTGGTTCGTTTGTGTTAAGATTAGATATGGTTGATGTGTAAAGAGCATCATTGAAGGCTCTTGTCTCGCCTCGGTAGATCGTGGAGGATGATCCGAATGAGTTGTAGGTGGCCAAGCCCCAGCCGTTGATATTATAGTTTGTCTCGTCACCGGAATCCAGTCGAGCCATGTTTCTGAGGGAGTATTGATCGTTGAACAGGTTCTTCTGTATCAATCCATCAGGGAGGTTATCTGATATGGCTCCGTACATTCTGCAATTATAGTTATCGCTATCATCTGCAGCGCTAACGCTAAGGCTTGTTATTGAGAGCATGAGAACGAGAATTGTCGCGAAAATAATCTTATAGAATACAGTATGGTTTTTTTCCATTTTTCTTCCCCCAAATAAGTTTTTTCTGAAATTAATTGAGAGGAGGGAATGAAGGTTTGTTTTTAAATCTATCCTTTAGTCACTACTGTATGAGAATTAAAGAAAAATTTCTGGATTGCCAATTAAACCTATCCTGCGACAGAATCCTGAGTTTTGGGTGTGAATATGGTCTCATGATGAGCCATGATCGTCTCAATAACATCCTTTGACCAGCCGACCTCGGCAAGCGCAGTCCTTACATGCTCTTCTGAGAACCCGCTCCTTGCTGATTGCACCACATAATCATTGAGTTCACGGATATAATCTCTCTTGGTCGGACGACTCTCAATTGCTTCCTGCTTGCTCTTCAACCCGACAAACACCAGAGAGCCGACTATCATCACTATAAGCAAACCTGCTATAAACTTATACTCTGGCTTGGCGCCCGTATTCTCTGCCACCAAGCCTGTCATTTGGTTAGAAGGCTCTTTTATCATGTTGGCTTCATCATCAGCTGCTGATTCATCAAATCCTGATCCAGTCTCAACAACATTGCTGCCGATCTTCTTCTCACTAGGCAAAGCTCCTGCTAGAACATCATTGCTCCCATCACCAGGACTTGCCGCAGCTGGCTGCTCAACAGCGGGAGGGGTTTCAACCACAACAGGCGCCTGCTCACAGGTCCTTGTGTTTGTCTTCTGGGATCCTCTTTCAGGATCATCACAGAGCTGGACTTGCTCGCTGTTCAGGCATTCACTCCATTCTCCGCAGACCCAATTGAAAGTCGGCGTGATGGATCCACCGCCTCCTCCACCGCCACCGCTACTGGAAGGGCAGACTCCACAATCAGATGAACAGACATCGCATAATTCTCCTGCCTCGCAGACTCCGTCTCCGCAGTCAGGCACAGGAAGGACTGTCAAAGTCACTCTGTTAGACGAAGTAGACCTGTTCCCTGAATAAGCATAAAAATATACTCGCTCAGCGCCGTTCCAGTTGATAGGTGCTGATAAATCTACAATTCCCTTGTTGATTGAAACGTTTATGGATGACTTTCCACTTACACCAAATCCTAGCTTTGTACCTAAAGGATCCTTAAAGCAAGCATTCAGATCATAGGCTCCTAATAACAATGAATCCTCATTCCAGCTCTTGTCGCTAAGAGTACAAGCAGTGATCTTTGTGCTAGGAGCAGGACAGACACCGCAATCACCGCTGCAGATGCTGCAATTCTCTTTACCATTGCAGACCTTATCGCCACAAACAGGAGCTACCGGACAAACTCCGCAATCACCGCTGCAAGTGCTGCAGTTCTCTTTACCATTGCAAATCTTGTCACCGCAGACAGGATTGCTCCCGCCAGCGCATGGTAGAGCGCCAACGTAGCTGCCAGTGCTTGACATGGTACAAGCAGGGCTGCCTGGCTTTGGCGTCAGATCATTATTACCAATATCAGTAAACAAAGGATCTGCTTCGACACTGTGTAAATCCCAATTACCATTCCAATCCGAAGATGCTTTTGCATCAGCCAAAGTAAGATAACCTCTTTCTTCATTCGTATTCCATCTTTGGAAAAGTTTCCATCCGCCTACTTTGAGATAGTATAAATTATAATCAAAAAAGACTCCGTCTTCTGATAAACCAGTCCTTAAGAGAACGTACTCTGTTTCTGCATAGAAAATATTATCTTTCCATGTTGTATCAAACCAAGCACCTTCACTGATTCCAGAAGATGCCTTCTCAATGGTATTCAAGGCCCTACCATAACCATAGAATGTATTATGATGCATGTACCAATTCTTAACATTGTTCCCATTTATTGACTGCGCTTTTATGGCGTAATTATCATAACTAACACTCATACTATCATGTTGTTTTCCTTCCGCCACAATTATGTTATTATAGAACTCACATCGTCCAGCACTAGCATCTGCGGGTGCAAAACTCACACCAGCAAAGCCATTATCAAATATTTTATTATGATGATATTTAGTGTTGCTACAATAATTCTCTATTTCTATCTGGCTACCTCGCCCAAATCTAAAAACGTTATTATAAATTTCGCTATTATCGCACTCATCCGGTTCATTTGTAGCTAAAAGGATTCCTCCGTGCAAATATGTAAACTCATTGTCAGATATCATCACTTTTCCTTTATGATTCATAACATAAATAGCGCTCGTTTCCTCAGTGCCTTCATTTTTCATGTCTTCTTCATACCAACTCGGATTTGCGCGTCCATTAAACTTATTATTAATAATGAATATGTTAGTTCTGCCAGCGATATCATGATTCGAAACAGCTACGCTAAAATACGCACCATCAAATGAACAATCTCCCACCAATACATTTGATTGATCGTCAATCAGAAGACCATAAGAACTATATTTAAAATTTAAATCTCTAATGTTTATAAAAGATTTGGAAGTCATACTGTTCTTACTCACAGTCAGAGAGTGCATGTAATTTGATAGGTATAATACTATTTTATTCGGATTTTTGCTCGTATCAGAAAACTTCAAGTATAATTCTTTTGTCGATGAGTCATACCATGTATTTTCCGCGTATTTTGAGTTCATAAAATTTGACCTAATAGCCCATGTGAAGAATTTTGTTCCGTCCTTATAATATACCTGCGGATGAGGTATTTCACTCGAGGATAATTTGGTTTTCCATATCCCCCCACCAATATTAGTCCATAGTGAGTTTGAACCACTAGCATAACCTGCTTTATTATAGTTTGTTATGTTAACAACATTACCGGGATATGCACGTATTGACACGTTGGATGTGAAATCTTTGTTTTGTAAGATAAACTGCCCATTATATTCGCCAGCCAAAAGGTAAAGAGTATCTCCGCTACTTATTTTATTCAATCCAATCTGTAAATCACACCAGGGTGTAGAAATATTTTTTGCCTGCGTTATTGTATAGGAATCGCTGCATTTTGAATTCTTATTATTCACATAGTAAGTCGCAGCGCTAGCTAGATTCAAACATATCAATGTCAATAATATCAATACAAATACTACTAATATCCTTTTCCTCATACTATCACATCCTTTTCCGGTTCTCCCTTTAAAAAGTTTATCGATTTAGAATCATCTTCACCGTCTTCTTCACTCTCCTCAGGCACAAACTCAGCAGTATTCATGCTCAGCACCGCCTCTACAATATCATTAGCCCATCCTACTCCGATGAGCTCGCTCTTGATCTTGCTCTTTGGATAGCCGCTCTTTGCAGCTGTTTTCACATAATCATCAAGTTCCTTGGCATAGTCCTTCTGCGGCTCAGTCTTCTCAATAGGCTTCCTGGGCTTCTTCAGGTTTCCGTATATGAACGCTCCCAGCAACAGCAGGGCTATCACTCCTGATGCACGGGCGTATTTTGGATTGGATCTTGTCTCCTTGACAACAACGCCTGGCGACTGTTCAGATGGCTCCTTGGTTATATTCCCATCAGATAGGTTCCCCTCATCAACACCTGTCTTCTTCTCAACATTGACAGTATCTGTCTTGTTCACATCAATTGGTTTTGGTTTTGGAGCAGCAACACCACTTGTGCCAGAGCTTGCTGCTTTAGTGCAGCTCCTGGTGTTGGTCTTCTGGGCATCCCTACTCACATGAGTACATATCTGGTTCTGCTTGCCGTTCAGGCATTCGCTCCATTCTCCGCAAACCCAGTCTGTGCTGTTCTGAGAGGCTCCACCACCGCCTCCTCCCCCACCACCAGAGCTAGAAGAGCAGGCACCACAATCATAGCTGCAGCTGGTGCAAGTTTCTCCTGATTCACAGACACTGTCGCCGCAGTCAGGGACTGGGCTCACGGTCAATGTGATATTATTAGTCACAGCAGACCTATTACCATCGCTAGCATTGAATATCACATATTCTTCGCCGCTCCAATTGGCAGGAGAAGAAAGGTTGACCATGCCGTTAGCACTGATGGACACATTTATTGAGCTGTTGCCTCTTGCCCTAAAGCTGAGAGAGTGTCCTAGAGGATCATTGAAGCAGCCACTAAGGTTGAAAGCATCAGGCAATGAGCTATCCTCAAACCATGCCTGATCATCAAGCGTGCAGCCTGTTATGGTGCAGACACCGCAATCAGAGCTACAGGAAGAGCAGTTCTCAACTCCATTACAGACGCTATCGCCGCAGAAGGGCGCTGGCGGCGTAGGCTGTATTATTATTGAAGCATTATTCCAATCAGATTCATTGATCACTCCATCATAGGAAGCCTTTACAGAGCACTTCCAGCTCTCATTATCATTCGTAACTGATGAGCTAACATTCACAATTGACGATATCGTGTTCTTAGTCACTGACCTACTGCCAGAAGCATACAAGGTTGAGCCATTATATATATTGTAATAAGCGGTCATGCCTGTCATGAAGCCAGTAACATTAGCATAACAGCGCAGATCATCAGCTGTATAGTTATTTCCTGAGCTTGAGTTCATCCTCACAAGAATAGTGTCTGGCAATTGGTTGATTGTTAACGCTGATGAGTTCATTGCTGTGCCGTAATCTTCTCCATCATAAAGAGTCACCTCGCACTTCCATGACTCACCAGTAGAAGTATTGCCAGCATTCACTGTGCTGGTTATCAAACCAGCAACAAGGCTGTTATCCCTAAACCATCTATAATTATTCGTCACAGGATCGCCGTCAGCATCAGCTGTTGACTGGTTGTAACAATTCAGCGTAGCATCAGTTGTGTTGTAAGGCCTGTCAGAAGCATTCAAAAGCGGAGTTGAATGCGTCGGAGGATTGTTGGCTGGCGGAGGACAGGCACCGCAGTCAGCCTCGCAGGTGGAGCAGTTCTCGACGCCATTGCAGGTATCGTCGCCGCAGATAGGCAGGGCTGCATTGATTACTAGCTCTGATGAGTTCAGTGGAGTTCCATAATCTTCTCCATCATAAGGAGTCACCTCGCACTTCCACCTATCGCCGGTGGTGGTGTTACCCTGGTTGACTGTGTTTGATGTCAGAGCAGATATAAATGTCGAGTTCCTGAACCATCTGTATGAGTTGATGACAGGATCTCCATCAGCATCGGCAGTCGACCTGTTATAGCAGTTCAAGGTAGCGTTTGTTGTATTATAGGGAGCGTCAGAGGCGTTCAGGATCGGAGTTGATTGTGTTGGAGGATTGTTGGCTGGCGGAGGACAAACACCGCAGTCAGCTTCGCAAGTAGAACAGTTCTCAGCTCCATTGCAACTATCATCACCACAGATTGGCTCGGGCTCAGAACCAGCGCAAGGAAGAGCACCGACATAGCTGCCGGTACTACTCATGGTGCAGGCAGGGCTATCTACTTGAGGAGTCAAATCATTATTTGCCAAGTCAGCAAACTGTGGATCGGCTTCAACGCTATTGATATCCCACGTTCCGTCCCAATCAGAAGAAGCCTTGGCGACTGCTAAAGAAGAGTGCCCGACTAAGTTATTGTTGTTCCATCTTTGTAACAGTTTAGAACCCCCAGGTTTCAAATAATATAAATTGTAATCATAGAACACATTATCATCTGCCAGACCAGTCCTGAGCAAGGCGTATTCCTTCTCAGCATAAAAAATATTATCTTTCCAAATAGTATTAACCCATGCACCCAAAGTCACTCCGCTGGATGCCATCTCCATCGTATTAAGTGCTCTTCCATAACCATAAAATGTATTATGATGAATAAACCAGTTAGTGATGTTCATATAAACCCTTGACTGAGCCTTAACAGCGTAATTATTGTAAGAAACTGTAGAATTCCATCTCTGAGTACTTGCGCTAATTATCTCATTATTGTAGAACTCACACATTCCGGAACTGGCATCTGCAGGAGCAAAACTAACCCCCGCGTAATCATTATCATATACTCTGTTGTGATGATACTTAGTGTTACTACAATAGTCTTCAATCTCAATCTGAGAACCACGACCATACCTAAAAACATTATTATAAATCTCACTTCCATTTCCCTCATAAGGAGAATCTGCATATAAAACTAAACCACCATGCCAATACACAAAAGTGTTATTGTAAATTTCAACTTTACCAGCAAAATCCTCAATATATATACCGGATGTTTCTTCAGTAGCCTCGTTCTTCATATCGTCTCCATACCACACAGGGTTTTGTTTACCGTTGAGATAATTAAATCGAATAATCAAATTCTTATTTGAAATCGAATCACGGCCGTCAACATAAATCCCGTTATGACCTCCAATGATGTTGCAGTTTTCAATAATAACATTTGGCTGATTTCTTAATTGGATACCATAAAGAATAAATTTGAAAGTAATGTTTCTTATTATTATGTAAGCTCCAGAAGACAAAACATTATCTTGCAAGTATAAAGGCTGATATTCACTTACAAGATATATTGGAATGTTATTTGGGTTTTTTGTAGCGTCAGAGAATTTAACTAAGAGTCTATTCGAAGAAGAATTAAACCAAGAGTTCTCGGGATAATTTGAAGCAATAAAACCTACATAATTAGTCCAAGTAAAGAACTTCGTCGTATTTTGATAATAAACTCTCGGATGAGATGTAGAACTCGAGCTAAGACTCGTATACCACACATTATTCCCTCCAGAGCTCACATTAATCCATAAAGCATTTGGCACTGAGGCTTGACCTCCTTCGTAGTATCTTGTTAAATTCACACTATCTCCGGGGTAGGAAGTTATTGTCAAGTTATTTGTTATAGACCATCCAATCAGGTCACTCTCGCCATTATATTCTCCAGTGCCAATATACAAAGTATCGCCACTAAGCAGTTTATCGTTCGTTAGCGGAGCGTCTAAAGTGCACCAAGGCGTTTCTCCATGAAGTGCTTGAGCGCGGGAATAAGCATCATTACAATTCGGATTATTGATATCGACAAATAACATGTTAACACCATTTCCTATTTCAAGGTAATCAGTGTTATTACCACCAACAATAACCATGCCTGTAACTGATGCCCTCTGGAAAATTAAAGGCAACGCCAACACCACCAGTATGAAAGTGACCAGGAATCCTGTGGCTACTTTTGTCCTTCGTGCCTGATCTTTCTTGTAGTTGTGGATCAGCAGCTCCACTAGACCTGATTTGATTCCGTGGTTGACAACCAGAGCTATTCTTATCTCGTGCCAGGATATTCCTTTCTTCAGCTGTCTGTTGAAGAATCTGTTCCAGTTCCTGAGTTTCTCCCTCTCATGCATTGGGCTTCCTCTTCTTCATGCCGTTATGATATGACAGCCACGCAGTCCTGTAGCTTCTGTCAAGCAACTTTGAAATCTCTTTGAATCCTAGATGAAGATCATCTCTCATGTAAATTATCAATGCCTCAAGCGGTCCTAGTTCTCGCTCCGCAAATATACTAACAGGAACAAGATACTTATCCTGCTTCAACAAGAAATTTTCCTTATGTTTGCGGATGGCCTTGCTATAGGTGGCCCAGACAGTTCTGTCGTCCCTATTGATTAGCTTAGCAATCTTGCAGTGCCTCATGGAGAAGTTCTCCCTAAGACATTTTATTAGAATCTCTAGCACTCCCAGTTCACGATTTGAGAATATTGAGACCGGAATCATAGGATTATCCTTCTTTCCCTGCTCTTCTTTATAGGTCTGAACAAACGATTCCAATGCATTGAGAAGATTCTCATCCCTACCTATGCCGTTAAGAAAACCACCTATCTTATTATATCCGTTCTGGGCTTCTGTCAACTCAATATACGTTTCTGGGTACCGGTATTTAAATAGTTTTTGTTTTTTACCTATCAGGTTATACTTTTGACTATCTAATAAGTCAAAATAAGGCACCTGTTACTTATCAGATTATGAAGTATCATCTAAATGAACAACTTCTGCTGAAGTTGTTAGTTCAGATATCCGTCTTTCGCAAAGGGACGAATCTCTGAAATCAATTAACTTTTTAATATGGCGCAGAGTCATCCTATCATCGAGGGGCGAGCCTATTTATAATAAAATTTATAAACAAGGCAATATTCTCTATCGCCCAGTAGTAAAATCATACTAAAAGCTTGCAGAACGGGAGAAGGAGGCCAGAAAAAGCCTTAAACAGCAAAATGGAATACCAAAGAATCTTCAAGGACGGAATACATCTGGTGGCCGGCAAGGTCGGAACAGTGATAATAAGCCTTGTGGACATGATGATCCTGGCGAGGATACTGACCACTGAAGAGATGGGCAAGTATTCCATCTTTCTGATGATAGTAAACCTGGCTCTAATAATCGGACTTAACTGGTCAGATTCTTCAGTGGTCAGACATGGCAGAGAGGAATACGTCAACAGCAAGAAGATAAACCAGTCATTTTGGGCGAGGATGTACCTATTCCTCCCAGTACTCCTAATATTTATGATCGTCTTCTTAGCATTCAGCAAACAGATCACAGATTACATAGGGATTGATGCTAAGCTTATATTGACTTTATTAGTCATGTTCATACTAAATGGAATCCTTAATTTCATCACCTACATATACCAAAGCATAGATCAGATGAAGAAATCTGCCTATGTCCAGCTGTCGCAAAAAGTGTTCTATCTCGCCTGCCTCGCATTAGTTTTCTTAGGAGTGTTCAAAGTCAGTCTCACAGTCATACTAATCCTGATAAACATAAGCTTCCTCTTGTCAATACTCTTGAACTTATTTATCTTTGACTTCAGCAAGATATTTCCATACACATTCAACAAGGAGTACTTCAAGAAGATCTGGTCATACTCCTGGCCTCAACTCATAGGATTCCCAGGACTGTACATAATCAATTACATTGATATCTTTGTGATAAAGAAATACATGACTTTACAAGATGTCGGCGTTTATAGTGTTGCTTACAATGCATTCACCAACATAACTATGTTCATAATGATATTATACACTGTGTTCATGCCATTGATGGTCGAATATCGAACCAAAAAGAATTTCCATATGATCAATAAGCACATCAAGAAAACGCCAATATTCTTAGTTTGTTGGGTCGCAATAGTGTCCGTCGGGATTCTGGTATCGAGATACATAATTCCGCTAATTTTCTCAACAAAGTACGTTGCGTCAGTGTCATCATTCAATGTGCTGCTAATAGCAAGCATATTCTATTTCATTTCCATTTACTTGCTGCCAATAGTCAATGCGTTTGATTTGATAATCTATTCCCAAATATTTAACCTTATAAAGGCAGGAGTAAACATAGTTGGTGACTTCATGCTGGTGCCTAAAATAGGGATAATAGGAGCAGCATATAGTACTCTCGCCTCATATGCCATCGGGCTAGCTTTAACCATCGTACTTTTGATAATTAAGAGAAAAACAATCCTTGGAGAAAAACCTCAAAATGAGAATTAACAAACAGATTGAGATGAAGGGAACATATGTGAAACAGGATAATAAATTCATCTTCAAAGATGACAAAATAATCTGCAATAGAAAAGGGAGTATTGTAGAAGTAAAGGAAAATGAAATAATTATAATCGCTGATGTCACTGGCGTCGACAAGGTATATTTTGAGATAAAAAACAACAAAGTAATGATATCTGACCGATTCAAAGATTTCCTAGATAACAATGTTAACAGTGAATTTTTGCAGTTTCAAATCAAAAATGGATATGTACCTTATCCATTCACCTTGTTAAAAAATGTAAGAAAATCACCTCCCGGAATTAAAACCAGAATAAAAATTCATAGAAACAAAATCAACCAGTCATATGAAGCAAGTGATGAGCTTAAGATATTCTGTGAAAACAAAAAACTCAATAAGAACGATTTCAGGGAAGAATTTGAGAATTTGCTGAGAATGAACTTCACACAGAAAGGAATGATCTCATCTTTCAGTGGCGGTTTTGATTCGTTGCTATTAACCGAATTTTACAAGGCCAAGTGCAGATACATACTGCATTTCCATGAGAACAGCAAAGTGCAAATAAAATATTACACAAATAGATGGCCAATTAAAAAATGGCTGATAACTAAAGAAAACCAGAAATTCAATGAAAAAGACAGAAAGAGATATTTTAATGCAATAGATGAGCCGTGCTGCGATTCGGCTGGTTTTGCAGAATATCTTATGGTTAAGAATGTTTTTGAAAATAAGAAAATAAGAAGATTACCAATCATGAATGGTCAGGGAGCGGACGGGCTATTCTGCAGCGGCAGAATATATTTCCAGGATTCTGTTTCTAGGAGTTTAAAATATCCTGCAAAGAATTTCAAGCTACAATATGGAAAATCTTTTCTAAACACAAAAATATTTGATTATGGAACAGATACTAAATCGAGATTCATAAGATTTTATCTGCAAGGATATGAATTTAACAATAAAATAATGAGTGAGTTTGACAACATCTACTACATTTATAATTCGGCCATTAAAAATGACTCAACCAATCTCCTTGCCGCACTCATTTTCTTACTCAGATACTCAATACATGGCGTCGAGAAGATAAAAACAGCCGCCAGAACATTTAATGCATATTATTACTTGCCTTTCATGTCAACAAATGTAATACGATTAGCATTCTCCATACCATCAAAATACAAGACGGGATACAAATCAGGAAAGAAAATACTTATAGAAAAGTACCCTGAATTTAACAAGATAACATACGTTTCGGGGCCATTTATACCTAACAAACTAAAAGAGTCATTCATCGAAGGAAACGCTAAAGAAGGATACAATGAATATTTCACCAAGAAATGGACTAAATATAATTTGCGGAGACAAATAATATGAGAGGAATACTTATAGCCACTGACCGAATGCCTCCAGATTACACTGGCGCTGGTCTTCGCGCAATGAGATTCAGCCAGAGAATGAGCGACAGATATAACCTGCCTATCAAAATCTTATGCAGAGGAAAAAACAGATCTAAAGAACAAATTGAAAGAATCACGATGAAAAGGATAAAAACAATAGAAGAAGAGGGTCTTATGTTCCCAATATATCTAATTCAGACATTCATAAAAACTAATCTGTACCTGATGAAGAACAGAAAAGAATTTGATATAATACATTTCTTTTCATTTTCATGGATGAACAGGATAATAATGTGGTCTAACATTCTATTTTACAAGAAAAAGACATTAATGGAGGTCACGCTCGATGGGTCAGATGATCCGGTAAGCCTCTTGAATGATGGAAAAAGAAATAAACTTTTCAAGAGATTTACAAAATACTTGTTGAAAAAAATTGATAAATTCATAGTGAGTTCCAGATACGGGCTAAAATCATGTCTAGACATAGGAATTGATGAGAACAAAGTTGTGCTTCTCCCACATCCTTGTAACAAAAATGATTTCGGTAGCATCGCATTGAATAAAAGAATTGAACTAAGAAAAAAACTCAGATTACCCATTGCAAAATTCATAATGCTAAATGTTGGTGCCATTTATACTAGAAAAAATCAGCTTTTCCTAATAGAGTGTATAAAAGAATTGAAAAATCAAGACATCGTGCTTATTTTAATTGGACCCCCTAGCGAATCCGAACCACAATACTTATCAAAAGTAGAAGCAAATATAGAAAAAAACAAACTAAAAAAACAAATAATTATTGTTGGACCGAAAATAAATATCAATGAATACATGATCGCTTCAGACATTTTCGTATTCGCATCTAGAAATGAAGGTTTTCCTAATGTAATCGCTGAATCAATCATGTCCGGTCTCCCGGTGATTACCACTCATCTGGATTGCATAAGCCAATATATGAATTATAATACCGGAATTATGATTAAAGACGAATCAGAATATAAACAAATAAAAGCATTTTGTAATGCCATTAACTTAGTGTATACTAAAGAAAAAATATTTAATCGCGGCAATATTAGAAAATTTGGAATTAATAATCTCTCAACAGAAAAAGTTGATCATAAATTTTACTTACTTTACAAAGAGCTGCTGAACAATCGTCCGGCAAACCTGAGGAAACAAAATGATTAAAGCATATTTCGTAAGAAGTATTTATGAACCTTTATACTCTCAAATATATAGAAAAGACAATAGATTAAAACACTACACAAATTACAAACGTTATCAATGGCGCTCATTAGAAAAAAACAAAGATGACCAAGCACAAGCGTTATATAAATTAATCTTATACGCTTCTAAAAATATTCCTTACTATAGAAAAGTTATAAAAGAGCATAAAATTTATTTTTCTAAAGAAACTATTTTTGATGATATAAGAAAATTCCCTATTCTTACAAAAGATATCATCCGTGAAGAATTTAAAAATCTTTATAAGATAATTCCAGGGGTAAGATGGTACTATAATACATCTGGCGGTTCTACAGGGGAACCAATCAAATTGGTTCAAGATTTCGATTATGAAGCACGTGCAGAAGCAATGACAAGATTGCAATATGAATGGGCTGGCTTTAAATTGGGAGAAACCATGATTAAATTGTGGGGCTCTGAAAGGGACATACTGAAGGAGAAAGAAGGATTCAAACATAAGTTTGCAAATTGGATTAAATCAACTTATTTGTTGAACGCATTTATGATGACTGAAGAGAACATGGAATCATACGTTTTTGCAATCAATAAAAGAAAACCGAGGTTAATACTGGCCTATGTTCAGTCAATATATGAATTGGCCAGGTATATTGAGAAGAATAATTTGAAAATTTTTTCTCCCAAGGCAGTTATGACATCAGCAGGCACATTATATCCTTCATTCAAGGATATGATTAGAAAAGTTTTTCGATGTCCTGTTTTCAACAGGTACGGTTCAAGGGAAGTGGGCAATCTTGCTTGTGAATGTAAAAAACAAGAAGGATTACATATAGATCCGTTTAACCATTACATCGAAATTTTGGATAAAAAATTACGTCCATGCAAAGAAGGAGAAATAGGAGAAATTTATGTGACCTTACTAACCAACTACTCTATGCCATTAATTAGATATAAAATAGGAGATCTTGCAATACCTTCTAAGAAGATGTGCTCGTGTGGCAGAGGCCTGCCTTTAATAAAAAATGTTGTAGGAAGATCAAACTCAATGATTAAAACAAACAAAGGAGTTTTCGATAGCGTGGCAATTTCGGCATTGCTTTATTTTTTTAAAGAAGGCGTACCATTTCAATCTTTTTCGAAATATCAACTAACTCAAAAAAGTAAAAACAAAATAATTTTAAAAGTAATCATAGCAGATTTTAATTTATGGAAGAGTGAAAAGGAGCGAATTAAAGAAAAATTTAGAAAGGTTTTAGGATCAGAAGTAGAAATAATTTTCAAGGAAGTTAATGAAATACCGCCATTAAAAAGCGGAAAATATTCATATATACTGAATGAGATGAAAGAATGAATAAATTAAAGAGTGATTTTTTTATAGTATACATCCTGATATTAAATATAATTCTAATGGTCTTAAGAATCACGGCAGGTGATGCAACGTCTTTCAGCGGTAATCTGTTCAGCACTATTGTCTTTGTCGTGATATTGACTAGTTTGATGTTTTTCTTCTTAATAAAAAAATATGATTATTTCGTCATGATGTGGCTTTCTTTCTACTTTGCGGCGCCTATCATAAAGATTCCTTTCACCGAAATCGGTAGCCTCGGGCTATTAAACGGAGTTTTTATCATATTGATGGCGATCGTATTATTCAATCCTAAGAATAAATATTTCTTATCAATCATGGGGCTGGTGCTGCTTTCTTTCTTAAACATAGCCGACTTGCCTTTAAGGTTCATAATATCTCGCGTCTTTGAATTTATTGCTCCACTGCTATTCTTCTATTTTGTGATTAAAAAATGCAAGAACACGAAACTAATCATTTGGTGCTCAATAATCATAGCACTCATCAACATACCGCTTGTTATTTACGAAATAATTGCGCATCCTTCGTGGGGGAGCCTGGTAGATTGGCGTGGCGCCAGAATATTTGGGAGCTTGTTCTGGCACAATTCCTACTCATTTTACTTGATTCCCAGTATCTTGATACTTTATGCTTCAATCAGGACTAAATTTTCTAAAACACACCTGATCCTATTTATCATTCTATTAGCGGCAGATATTTTTACATTATCAAGATCAGGAATTTTGAGTTTGGCTTTAGGGATCATTATATTTGAATTCATAAAAAAAGATGGCTTAAAGCTTACCCCTAAAAAGATGGTGTTGATATTATTGATTATGCTTGCCTTATTCACATATTCTCTGGCAGAAATTAATGATCCGCATTTGACCGTTAGCACAATAAGAGAAAGGACTGTCATCTGGGAAACGATCACCCCATTCCTCCAGAATAATATGATTTTAGGCAACGGCATAGGAAGTTATGAGTTGTACAGGAGTCAAGTATTCAATGAGTTGAGCCCGCACAATTACTATCTTGGACTTATCTTTGAACTCGGGCTAATTGGTTTGTTTATGGTCATCCTGTTCGTTTATTATATAGTTAGAAACTTTTATAATAAGTTAAAATATCATAATTCAAGACTAGTCGGAGCTTTGGGACTTTCTTTGCTCATAAGTTTATTAACCTATTCATTGGTTGGAGGAGCAGGATTCGATCAAGCAGTTTCATTAAATTTGTGGGTCATTCTCGGTTGTTTATTAATAAGCAAAGAATTAGACTTTGAGCATAAGGTGCAGTTAAATGACTAAACAAAATAAATCAAGAAAGGAGCAGAGTTATTCTGTCGCGATTGAAAAAACAAAGCCAGAGTATCCTGACTTTCCTTATGCTACAAACGACATATCTGAAGCAGTGACTGAAGTTTTGAAATCAATTGGTTTATCTGGTCGCAGAAATAAATGCTTTGAAAAAATATTATTTGATCATGCAAAGGTAGTTATTAAACCGAACTTCGTATCTCATCGGAACATTGGCGGTTTTGATTTTGAGAGTCTCGTGACCCACAGTTCCGTAATAAAGGCGGTTATAGACTTACTGATTAAATCCAACCCTACCATAAGCATCATCATATTAGACATCCCATTACAAAGTGCGGATTGGGATACGCTTATTGAAAAAAGCAGGATTAAAGAAATTGTTGATATTTATAAGAAAGCAAACATAGAAATACAGTTAATAGATGCGAGAAAAGAGAGAGTGATTGCGGATCAATATGGTACTGTGCTGAAAAGATATGATTACAATGGGGATCCGAAAGGATACGCAACAGTTCAACTCGGTTCAGAGAGCGAATTAACTGAAATCTCAGACAAATTCGAAAGATTTTCAGTCACAGACTATAAACCTGACGCTATGAGGTTCCATCATAACAATAAAAAGCACGAATATCTTATATCAAAAACAGTTCTAGAATCAGATTTATTCATAAACATTCCAAAACTAAAATGTCATAGGAAAGGAGGAATTACAATAAGCCTCAAAAACATCATAGGTATAAATGGAAGCAAAGATTGGTTGCCACATCACAGAAGAGGGTCCTTGGAAGAAGGGGGTGATGAATATCCTTATAATCAGATTAGACAGAAGATCTTCAGCCAGACAATAGATTTTGTAAGAACAAAGACTCCGAGAGTGTATAAATACTTGGCAGGAGCATATTACCTGCTCATCGGAAAGCCAGATTTAACAAAGCTTGAGTTTAATAACAATTCAATAAAAGAAGGTAGTTGGTATGGCAATGACACATTATGGAGAACCATCCTCGATCTTAATAAAATAATTATTTATGCAGATAAGAATGGCGTTCTAAAAAAAACTCCCCAAAGAAAATATCTTTCTATTGTCGATGGAGTAATAGGAATGGAGAGAGAGGGACCTCTAGCCGGAACCTCAAAAAAAGCAGGTGTCATATTGGCAGGCCTCGATGCCGCATCTGTAGACATTGTCGCTGCACGATTGATGGGATTTGATGAGAATAAAATTTCTCAGCTAAGAAATCTAACAAAGATCACTAGGAAGATAGGCGCTTCAGCAATTGATGAGATAAACATAATAAGTTCGAATAAGAAATGGCAATTGTTGAAAACCAATCCTAAAAAAGTAAGTTTAAACTTCATACCTAGCGCGGGATGGAAAGGCCATATAGAACTAGAATAATGGAGGAATGAATAATGAAAAAAATATTGTTTATGCTCCCAAAGACACAACAAGGAGGGGCAGAAACCCAACTCTTATATCTTATTCAAGGCCTCGATAGAAACAAATTCCAGGTTTATCTTGGATTGCTATATAAAGATAATCAGTTGAAGGAAGAGTTCGAGTCGATTCCGGGCATAACAATCAAATATTTTAATAAAAAAAGCAAATGGGATGCTCTGGTTTTCTTCAGAATAAAAGAGTTCATAATAAAAAATGAAATAGATATTGTTCATTCATTCCTCGGGAATCATTATGCGTATATTCCTGCATTGATGTGTAAGAACACTGTGGGAATTGGGTCCATAAGAGCAACCGCAGAACCTAAGCATTTATCATTCATAGAACGGCTGACAGAATTCACGCTACCAAAACTCTTCCAAAATAACAGCAAATTTATAATTATTGCTAATAGCCACAAAGGCAGAGCAATTTATCTTAAGCAAGGTTTTTCATGCGATTCCATTAAAGTCATACCTAACGGAATCGATTATGGCAGATTTTCGAATGGAAATAGGAAAAGAATCATAAACGAATTCAATCTTAGGAATAAGTTAGTTCTTGGAATGGTCGCGCGTCTTGTTGAAGGTAAGAATCATGAGGAGCTGATAAAGATTTTTAAAAAACTTACTGAAAAACACAATAATTTGGTCCTGTTAATAATTGGCTCAGGCCCATTAATGAATTATCTCAAGGATTTGACCAAAGAATCTAAACTCAATAATGTTGTATTCACAGGGAATAGAAAGGATATCCCTGATTTCTTAGCGAGTATCAACATTTTTGTGTTCCCATCAAAATTCCCAGAGGGATGGCCTAATGTAATTGGAGAAGCCATGGCTGCTGGGGTTTCGATAGTTTCATATCCTGCAGGAGATATCAAATACATAATAAAGAACAATTATAATGGAATAATAACAAGGCCTGATAGTCATTCCTTTATGACGAATGTAACTAAATTGATAAAGAGCAAAAAAAGAAGGGAATATTTGGGAGATAACGCAAGAAAAACAATATTGAACAATTTTTCCTTACCAAAAATGGTAAAAAAATATCAAGACGTATACAACAAAATAAGGATGAAAAATGATTAAATCAATCATCGCAAAGTATCTTTTTGAACCAGCATATTACGGAGTCTATGGTAGATTTAACTGGTTAAAGTACTACTCATTTCTTAAAAGAACCCAATGGGACACCTTGGAAGAGAATAAAAAGACACAAGCGGGATTACTATATGAGCTTCTGGATTACTCTTCAAAAAATATCCCTTATTATAAGAGAATATTTGAAAAGAAAAATATCAAAATCGACAAATCAACAATTTTTGAAGACATAAGAAAA
>Ga0315276_10000217_pt1 | contig 47642 bp, 36 predicted proteins | sample YL17G05_0_MG_FD_204542 | JGI IMG/M metagenome (GOLD analysis project Ga0315276, IMG submission 204542) | Sediment microbial communities from Yellowstone Lake, YNP, Wyoming, USA - YL17G05_0 | ecosystem: Environmental > Aquatic > Freshwater > Lake > Sediment | place: USA: Wyoming | collected...
CAACTGGAAGGGATTATTAAGGAATTAGGCTTTCCGAGTTATGCCATGGAACATAGAGACAGTAATGTGCATCTGCTGGTCAAGCCTAATGTTCCGGCAAATTGCGGTCCCGGCAACTGGCAACTGGTTTTGGATGACCTGGAGCCTTATCCTTACGCATTACCGCCCTATCCAAGTTATGGAAGTTATGTAATGGACACCGTTAATGGTCTTGGTCAACTGGAGCCGAGGTGGTTGTTCTGGTCGCAGCGGAATAATCTTGTCACAGGAACAGTATATCAAGATTTCACTACGTATTTCATTGGTGATATTGGTAATATGATGTGTCCGCCGGTGGATATATCAGATCGCTGGGTGCAGAAATATTTACAGCGTTTTACGAATCCGGGGCCCCAGGAATTGAATGCGGCAATATTTGATACGGCTATGAAGAAAAATTATAGCTGGAGTGCGTTGTACCGGTGCATGGAACCCACCGATCTTCTTAATCATCATTTGTCGCGGAAATATTGCTTTTATATTTTTACTCTGCGGACTGAGAATAAGAGTCTGCGATATGCCCTTCAGAATAATGTGGTTACGGGTGAGGTAATGCCGTTACTGCCGGCCACTAACGATCGGGTGTTTCCGGTGCCGTGGCGGATTGATCTTAATCGGGTAAATGTCAATATTGGTAATGCAGAGAGGAATTATATCGGGGTCGGTACGAAGAATAATCCAATACTTCCCGCTCCCAGGATATTTGAGTTGGACCCGTATTACGCAAATATATTACAAGCCGGCTCGATTATTGTCGATGCCGACCTGGAAAACACGGCGACACCCTGGGTGGATAACGGTTATATCTACGAGGTAGAGGAAGTCGTACAAAATGCAGACGGCAGGTATTTCCTGAAGCTGCGGCGGGAGTTGGAAGATAACTTGAGATACATCTGGGTTTTTCCGCCGGCTTTTGACAGGAATACAGGAACGTTTGTTGGTCCTGGGCCGGTGGTGAATGTTGAGCAGATGGTGGTGACGTTTTAAGTGAGTAGATGGGTAAATGAGTAGATGGGTAGATGAGTGGATGAAAATTGTACCAAGGACAAGTTGGCACGGCAGGGTGCGGGGGGTGACGCTGGTTGAGATGCTGGTGGCGGTGAGCATTACGGTGATGATGCTGATGGTCACGGGGATTGTCTTCAAAAGCAGCAGCGAGGCGTCTGGCAAGGCGGCGGCGCTTAACGAGATGATGCGCCAGGTGCGGGCGATTACCAGGCAGTTGGAAAGCGATCTGGGCGGATTGCGGCCGGATATGCCGATGGCGATTATGTTCGAGTCGCATCAAAATAATACAAGTGATCCGACATATATTCCTGGCGACCCAACAACATGGCACGGCGATCCGGATGACGGCGCCCGGCTGGTCAGATATGACCGTATGGTTTTTTTTGCCAATGGCGATTTTCAGACGATGAATGGGGGCAATTCCGGGAACATGGCACGTATTTTCTACGGTCAGGCGGAAGATATGCTGGCTATGGACACGATTGATCCGCCGCGAAAGATACTGACGCGGCGGCGCAAGATTATGACAGCCGCCGGTTGGCCTAATGCTTCTGGAGCCCCTGTGCCACTGGAAGTACATGACTACATTGATATGGAATGTGCTTCGGTGGCATTCTGGAAGAATGAACCCTTTACAAATTTTGTAAGCCTTTACTTCAACCATGATCCCGCCTGCAAGGTATCATTTGTTCGGCGACCTAACATTGCGGCGGTAGCGGACATGGTCGGAGGTGACGCGGTTCAAAAGCTGTATATGCTGCCGGATGTGACGGATTTCAGGATACAACTATGGTTTGATGAGACCGCCAATCCGTTCTACGACGGCAGGTGGTTTCCTGATGATTATAATCTGCCAAGCCTCGTTTTTGGTCAGAGCTTTGCTTTTTTCTGGAATGTAAGGAACGCGCCAACTTCTGCACCACCTATAGGTAATTTTACGTGGTGGTCGGAAGAGGCGATTGAGAATTTACCATTAACACCTTACCTGCCTTGGTTGAATGCTTGGCCGAGCGCAATAAAGTTTACGTTTACGTTGTATGATAAGGATCGGCGGCATTTTCCGGAAGGTAAGACGTTTACGTATATTGTGAATCTGCCAAAGCGGGTCTGACAACAAAGATGACGCCAACATCAAAGATATGGCGAGAAAGATAAAAAACGATGTCAGGCATAAATTGGACAATAAGGCGAAGATCGAATGCACAGCGTGGCAGTGCGCTTTTGATGGCGCTGGTGATTACGGTGATTTTGTTTATTATGGGTTTGATGTTTGTCTCGACCACCCAGACAGAAAAGAGCGCAGTGAGCGGGCTGGAGGAACAAAATACGCTGGAAACCGGCATCGACACGGTCATAAATCAGATCAATACCGTATTGGTGGATGACCTGTTTGGAGTAGAGACTGTTCTAGAACCTGAATTGCATTTACTTGCGGAAGCGACTCCTGTGGGTGGTCGGCCAGATTACGCGATAGTAGATATCGTCAATGAACCATGGGATGCAGCGGTAACGGATCCTGGAAATCCAGGAATAAGGGATGATGGCTGGCTGGCATCGCTGGAACCGGTTTGTATCTGGGACAATAGTACGCCAGAACCAACTGATGATTTTTATGCCTGGCTGCACATAACCGATCTGTATGGTGATAATTTTGGAATACCTTATGTACTACCAGCACGATACTTTGACCCGGACAATGATGGCATACCGGACCAGTGCGATAGTACAAAGGCGGCATCGCAATGGTATTGGGTTACCAACATGAACTTCACTGTTGCCAGAATCGTCAGTGACCTGGATAGAATGGGAGTCATAAAAGACAGGGCAAATCCTGACCCCAGCATTCGGGATTCGTTCCCCTGGGGTGCGCGAGCCGATGCGGATGGCGATGGGGTGTCGGACTCACGCTGGACCAAAGTGGCGAATATTACCGGCCCGCAGGGTCAGAACGTCTATACCGCTGTACGGATCATTGATAACAATGGAATGCTGAATTTGAATACCGCTTTTAGCATGGGTGGCTTCGGTGATGGCAGATATTTATCCTCAGTTGCTTACGAACCGTTTCTTCGGGGAGAGGATAGAATTCCTCTAACAGCAATGGATAGAATACGTAATTCAAGAATGTATAATTACGACGCATCTTTGGAAACTGAGCAATCTTACCACCAAAATGTAGTTATGAACATAGAGAATCCAGGTCCGGCTTATGTTCTTTTTGACATAAGCGATGAGTTGGAAATGCGAAACAGATATTTACTGACCAGCGAAGCCGAGGCTCGATTTGAACAAGAAGTGACAGCGCATTACACGTTCGATGCTGATGGCGGTCCTTATCCGGCGTTGCACATACCGCGAACGTTAGATAATTTCGATACGTGGAAATTGCGGATGGACCCGTTGAATTTTAACGATAGCAGCGGTGGAGCGCCTGCTTATGAATGGAGATATGACCGCAGGCACGTTTGTACGTTTTATAGTTACACGCGGACACTGGGACGGGGTCGCTCGGTCGCAGTGGGTGGTGTCGGTTACAATAACTTGCTGGAACAGCGCGGAGGGTTGTGGCCGGGTTTGAATGTTCCGGTAAATACTAACGTAACGCTAGATAATTTACAAATTGCTCATTGGTTATATGTGTTGCGATCCTATTACATGGAAAGTGGTGATCCTCTTTATGTCGCAGCCCAAAAAGCTGCTCAAGTTGTGGTTAATCTGATCGATTACATGGATCGTAAAAATACGACGCCTGGATCGCTTGATTGCAACCCATTGTTTGTTGCCAACCTTAACGATGATGGAGTTACCACAGACCCGACCCCTTTGAGAGATATCGATGGTGCCATTGATGGGCTGTTTGATGGTTCAGCTAGCCCAACCGATCCTGATAAATGGCAGAAAAATGCCAACCCGACATTCTTGAATGAGAGCGTAATCGAACGACTGATTGAAGACAAGTACAAAATTGATGTAGATCATCCAGATAATAGTTCACCCGATCCCGATATACACGCTATGGCGCCTTTTCCAAGACCTGATGTTGAATTTGGGTTAGCTGCTGGTGTGACGGTTTATGGTTATGAGATACAACCGTTCATATCGGAATTATATGGAGAGTTTGCAGTCGATGCAACAGGCCCACCAGCCACCTACAGTTCTATGGGATTTGCGATAGAATTATGTAATCCGTACGGTGAAGAGATCGAGCTTGAAGATTGGCAGATTACGATAGGGCCGGCGGGCGCTGGTACTTCTTATACTTTCAATGCTGGTAACAAGATTTCCGCTGGAACCCCTAGTGCGCCCGGCAGGCTTGTAATTGAAAACGGTTCTGTAAGTTCCGGAATAACCGGAGCACCAATCAATATCGGTGCTATTACAATTACCACAGGCGATATTGTACAACTCGAAAGACCTGACCCGGCAAATCCTGGAAGTTTTATTGTTGTCGATAAGACTGAAACAGCTCAGACCAGCAATTTTAATACAGGAAGCGAGGTAAGTACAGGTATCTATTATTATACCAGCGAAAGATGTGATCAAGAATGGGAATTTGTCAACGCGGCTGGACACGAGGAAAGAGGTGACCCATTTGGAGCCCCCGCACTAACTACGTCGACATTAGGCTCCTCAAATAGTGCTGTCTCTTCGGTCGAGGGTTATCAATTACCCGTTGTTAATAATAATGGGATGGGTCCGGCAACATTGCTTGATCTTGGAAAAATTCTTACCATTGGTAACGAGAGTGGAACTGGTGCGAAGACGATCACCGAACAAATTGGTTCAGCAGGAAGTGAAAGTGATATTCGATTTGACATAACGACTTCTCCGCAAATATTGGATTATTTATGCTTCATGAATCGTCCACAAGGAAATTTGCCGGGACGAATCAATATAAATACGGCAACACGGGAAGTGATACGCGCTGCTATTCCTCCGAGTCCGATGTGGAATGCTAATGATTTGGCCACAGAGATTGTGAGTAATGTGAGTAATAGGCCTTTCGAGAAGATCAGTGATCTTCTTACTTATCCAAGTTCTGGATTTGCGAAATTTGAAAACGACCCTGCAGATAATGTAGGTGACTCAAATGTTAAGGATGATTTTGAAGAGCGAGACTGGATATTATCACGGATCGCAAATATTTTTACGGTACGTAGTGATGTGTTTACGGCTTATATTTTGGTGCGTGTTGGCGAGCGTGGGCCGCAGAAGCGTGTGATCGCGATATTTGATCGCAGTAATGTGTTTTCGCCCGCGGATAGGCCGAAGCTGGTGGCGCTTCATCCTGTGCCGGATCCGCGGTGAGTGGGGGGATCGGGGGTCAGGGATTGGGTGTTAGTTTTTCAGTAGTAAGCTCAGCACCAGGGTGGCTACGCCCACAGTAAGAAAGACATCCGCGATATTGAAGGTCGGCCAGGGGTTGGCGGGCCAAAAGTGCAGATTGATCTCGATAAAATCCACGACCTTTCCACTGTTAAAGAGCCGATCGTACATATTTCCCATCGCCCCTGCCAGTAGCATACCCAATGCGAGGTGTGATAATCGCTGATCAGGTCGGCTGGCAGCGAACAGCCATAACAGGAAAATGATCGCGACAACAGAAGCAATAAGAAGTAGTGTTGTTTTACCCGCGGCCATTCCGGCTACGGCGCCGGTATTGAATACCGTAATAAAACGAACGTACCCGTCAATAATCGTTAACGGCTGAGGATAAACCTGCTGCGGATTGCCCAGGTGTTCGACGGCCCATGTTTTGCTGAGCAGATCGGCGGCTAATCCGGCGGCCATCGTCAGCCACAAACGCAAGTGCGCATTTAGGCTTCGATAAGCGTATTTGGCAGGTGCCTTTTGGTTGGGCGGTGACTGGTGGTCGCGATTGTGAGAGGTTTTTTTCGGCATGGTGCGACCGCTTCCGATTCCTGTCGCCGGTTACATCCAATGTGTGTGATAACTTCCGGCAGGAGCGAGTATTTGGTATATTTATTCCGCTTCTTCTTCTTCTTCTCTGGCAGGTTCGCTTTCGTCTGGCAGCCTGACCAGGCCCCGCTCGATTTTACCAGCGAATTTCACGCTATAGCGAGCCCAGGGCATGGCATCCAATCGGGCGCGGCCGATGACCTCATCGGTACCTTCGCAAATGCCAAAAGTCCCATTTTTGATTTTTCCCAAGGCGCGATCAATGTCCGTCAGCAGTTTTCTGTCACTCTCGATCAGGCCCAAAGTGAATTCCTGCTCATAGTTGTCGGTGCCGACATCAGCCATGTGAACGGGCAAGCTGGACAACTCGCCGGAAGAATCCTGGCGACCTCCCTCCAATGCACCCTCGCTCATGTGGCCGAGATCGCCAACCAATTCTTTTCTTTTCTGGTAAAGAAGTTGGCGATATCCCTCTATCTCGTCTGGAGTTAGCGGTTTTTCTCCCTCATCTTCGGCCGGGGATTTTTCTGTCCACGTTTTTGCGGCGGTTTCTTCCTCTGCTACGGCTTCATCGGCGATCTTTTTTTGTTTATCGGGCATTAGTATAACTTTGTCCTACGTAGTAAGTTACGAGCGTTTCGCTAGTCTTTTCTCCATTACGATATCAACAATTGTACGCAGGAGTATATGGTTTCCGAGTTCCACGGTCAAGCAAAAAGAACTCCGCTAATAAAGTATTCCTATGCAAGTGTTGATCGGCACTAAAATGGGTTGTAATTAACCATTTTGGTCGTTTGGAGAATAATCTCGGCGGAACGGGCGAACCAAAATAATCGGGAACCGTTGCCCGTAAATGTTGACGATTACCATCTGCCGGTCTGAGAGCAAGTTTGCAGTTGAATGCGTTTGGCAGAATTCATAGAATGGTCCGACGAGCTATTGAGGATCTTTGTTTTTGGTCGAAGTAGAAGGTTACCAGAGCGAGGTTTGGAGTGGACGAACAAGCGGTAATGATTCATAAGTTCAGTAATGGCATGACGTTAGTTGCCGAGTCGATAAAAGAGGTTGCTTCCGGGGCATTTGTTTTTCTGCTGCCCGGCGGTGCGGCGCATGATCCGCAGAAGCATAGCGGAAGCGGGACGGTTTTGTCTGAATTGGTCTTCCGGGGGGCCGGGGCGATGGACAACCGTGCGTTAAATGACCGACTGGACGGTCTGGGGCTGCAGCGAAACAACCAAGTACTGAGTCTGCACAGTAGTTTATCGGGTGGGCTGGTCGCGGATAACCTCCTGGAAACACTGAAGATATACGCGGATATCATCAGGAAGCCGATCCTGGCCCCGGATCAGTTCGAGGCGTGCCGGCAGTTGTCGCTGCAGGCGTTGGAATCGTTGGAGGACGATCCACGACAAAAACTGTCGCTACTGATACACGAGAAGTTTCTGCCGTATCCGTTAGGAAGGCCTTCTCCGGGCAAGAAGGGCCAGTTGCAAACACTTGATGTTTATGTTGTTAAGAAGCATTGGGCTGATTGTTTTTCGCCGCAAAAGACGATCCTGGCGGTAGCCGGTAACATTAATTTTGATCGGCTGAAAAAAGCTGTAGAGGAAAACTTCGGCTCGTGGCAGGGCCGGGAGATTGCGGAACTGCCCGAAGGAAAATGTCAAAGCCAGTTTTATCACCAACCCAATGAAGGGGCTCAGGTTCATATCGGATTGATGTATCCGTCGGTCAATGCCGTCCATAAGGACTACTATAAGGCGCTGGCGGCAGTGGGCGTTCTGTCGGGAGGGATGGGCAGTCGGCTGTTTGCCGAGGTGCGGGAAAAACGGGGTCTGTGCTACGCGGTGGGCGCCAATCACAGAATAACAGGCAAATTCGGTGCGGTGCAGTGCTACGTTGGAAGCTCACCGGATAAGGCTCAGGAAGCGTTGGATGTTATGATTGCCGAGCTGGTCAAGCTGGCAGATGGGATAACGCAGGATGAACTGGATCGGGCCAAGGTCGGGTTGCGGGCGTCGCTGATCATGCAGGGAGAATCGACGTCAGCGCGGGCGGTAGCCTGCGCAAGTGATTATTATCATCTGGGACGAGTACGGTCCCTGGAGGAGATCGAGCAGAAAATTGTCTCGCTCACGGTCGATGACGTGGTGGATTTCGCCAGAGAACACAAGGCGGAAAACTTTACCGTGGCAACGATCGGACCGAAGGAATTGAAAATATAAAAGGATACAGTTATGTCAACACTTTCGGCAGCAATGTTACTGTTTTTGGTAATGGACCCTATCGGTAATGCAGTGGTGTTCACGTGCATACTCAAAGATATGAAACCGCAGCGGCGTCGGCAGGTTTTGGTCCGTGAGCTGTGTATTGCTCTGCTGGTACTGGTGGTATTTTTATTTACCGGGCAGTATATTATGCTGGTACTGCATTTATCTGAACCATCGCTGAGCATCGCCGGTGGAATTATCCTGTTTCTGATCTCTATTCAGATGGTGTTTTCCGGGTTTGGTGGTGATGCGTTTCATAAAGAAGAGCAAGGCGAGCCGTTTATTGTGCCGTTGGCGGTGCCATTGATTGCAGGCCCGTCAGCAATGGCGACAGTTATGCTGCTGATGGCAAGGGCGCCGCAACGGTGCTGGTCGTGGCTGCTGGCGTTAGTAGCTGCGTGGCTTGTCTCGGGAATAATTTTGCTGTGCGCCGGCTGGTTCAACCGGGTGCTTGGCGAAAGAGGGCTAAAAGCGGCAGAATGCCTGATGGGGTTGTTACTGACGACTCTGGCTGTGGAGATGTTTATGAAGGGGCTGGGGAAGTTCCTTGAGCAGATGCCGGGTTGATTCAGCGGGGGCTGTTTCATATCTGAGCATGGTCAGATTCGATGGATTTTGTTCCAGACCGCCAGGATCAAAGCGAAAATGAGGTCCATTTCGTGGCGGCAGTAGATTTCAAGGTCCTGGGCAATCCGGCCGAGAAGTTTGACTGGTTCGTCACTGTCGTTTATCAGCTTTTGCAATTGTTCGAAGGTCAGATGGTTCGGATTAATTTCTTTGACGTAGCGTTTTAATTGCTGCTGCAACCGGTCCAGGGTTGTGGTGGATTCGATTTCTTTAAGAGAGCGGCCAAACATATTTTCCAGTTCCAGGCCGTCAAGGGTCGGCAGAATATAATCGGGTTTTAGTTTGTCACTGCGGATAAGGTGCTTGATTTCGGCAGTAGCGTTTTTAGTCATAAGCACGGCCATACCGGAAAGGGCATAGCCACTGCGATGCGGAAAAACGCGAGACAGCAATAGTTGGCCGGCGGTGAGTTCCTCACTGACGATGTGTTCGCTGATATGATAACTTTCTCCACGCCGCATCAGGTCCAAAGCGGTAAAGTTTTTGCCGGGAACGACTTTTGTGATTTCAAATATTCCAAGGATGAAATTGAGACAGTCGGCGGCATCGGTCCGATCCTGGGGGGAAAGCTCGTCGGCGTTGAGGTTAAACCAATGCTGGGCGGGAGTGGAGCCAAGTTCGTCGATGAGATAATCAAACACGAACCATTCCAGGCAGCGACCTACCACCTCGAGTTGGCCGTCATGGCCGCCCAGTTGGTCGGGATCGGCACCACAGAAAAAGGTAAACTGGCTGCGTTTGCGATAATGGGCGATGAGCGGGTCCCTGATGGCTTCAGACATAATCCTTTCGACAATGGGCAGGCGCTGAGGCAGCGAAGGCAGACGCACAGAAGAATTCGCTTTTTGGCCGTCGCCATAATCGCGCATTCGGTCAAAAGCATCGTGGGACATAATTCGAGCCTCCCTGCTCAAATGGACCAATTACTTAGAATGTTCAACAAAGCCCGACTTTGGAAATAAGACGTTCTGACAAAACTACCTTGCCTGGTCAGGCTAGTAGAGCCTTTACGTCTTCAGTTGTTATGCGGGAGGCTTTTTTGTTTAGCTGTCCACTCAACCAGCTCATTACTCCGGGGGTATATGGTAGTTGTCCCTGCTTGAGAATGTCGTGCATTTGCTGATCCCGGCGGGATTGTTCTTTCGCCTTTTTCAGGGAATTTTCATGTCTGGTAGTAATGGCCCTGGCCAAACGTTTATTCAATCTATCGCGTCTGCGTCCCATTTTTCACTAAATCTCCTGTTTGTAAGCACTTACACAGCCAACCAAGCTGCTGAAAACGACTATTATATCCATTATCCGAGCGGTGTCAACTATTTCTTGGCAATGGTTTTTGTGGTTTTGTGGTTTTCTTTGGTATCAGAAGCAACGTTTCACAATTAAAACGGCCCGCCCAAAAGAAGCGGACCGCTAGGAGGAGGTTTTTTAAAATTTTGGGGCAAATAACTCTAACTTGCGTATCGGGCGAGACTTATTTGCCCCAAAAGGGGGAGGAAAATGTCGTTGTGTGTGGTTGCTTTTAGTTGTTTGTCGGCACCAGGCTTTCGTTCTCCTTTACATTTCATAGCTTTCATATTATTCTATACGTAGCCGCTGCCAAGATGTTCAATCTGAAATTATTTTTTGAGAAAATCAGCAAAAAAAAATGCCGATGTTGAACATGAGGAACGCAACTATCTGTATGATAAGCAATTACGGGAGCAAGGAAAAGTTTTAACATAGGAGAAAAAATGGACATAATGGAAAGTAGATACAAGATTGGATTCATAGGATCGGGCAAAATGGGCTCAGCGCTGGTCGCAGCTATACTGCATGCCAAATTGACGTATCCGGGAAACATTATTTGTAGTGACCTCGTGGAGAAGCGGCGTAAAGCCATTAGAACCCGCTATGGCGTGCGTGTAACCAGCGACAACAAGCAGGTTATGAAAAAGTCCGATATTGTGGTGTTATCGTTCGAGCCGCAGCATTTTCCCGAGGCGGTGATTGATCTGAAGCCGCTGGTTCGGCCGGAACATATAATCATTTCGATTATGGCCGGGGTGCAAATGGACCGAATACGGGAGTATTTGCCGGGCAAAATCGTCAGAATGATGCCGAACGCGGCATGTTTGGTAGGCGAGATGGCGGCAGGGTTTGTAGCTGGCAAGGATGTAACGGTTACGGATATGGAATGTGTCCGCCGGATCCTCCAGTGTGCGGGCCTGGCGTTGATGGTTGAAGAGGAACAGCTTGACGCCATCACTGGCTTGAGCGGATCAGGCCCGGCATTTGTGGCGTATGTGTTCGAAAGTTTCATCTCGGCGGGTGCTGAGGAAGGCCTGGATAAAGATATGGTCAGGGAACTGGTTCTCAAGACGTTTACCGGAACCGCAAAGCTGCTCGACGAATGGAAGGTCGAACCGAGGGAATTGATTGAAATGGTTTCTTCGCCTAATGGCACTACGGTGGCCGGCAGAAAGATTCTTGAGGCGTCCGATGTAAAAAATGTCATCAGGCAAACCATAAAACGCGCGGCTCAGCGCAGCAGGGAACTGGGCATGGCCGGGGAAAAACCCCAAAGCCGGAAAGTTAAAAAGCACAAATGATTTGGCTGTGTAGTCTTGAGTATCTCTGGTATGCAGCGAGCCTGGTTGTTTTTTTTGTATGGTTGTGGCAGGCTCAATGGGGACGGCTGGCTTTTGATCTGGCGCCGCAGCGCCGGCATGGAATACTCCCGGGCGATGTGTTGCTGATTGCGTTGCTGTATGTCTGTACGATGCTGGCGGCGGGGACGGTTTTAAGCGGCCAGGATGAACCGACCTGGCAGCAGCGTCAGTTGGCATGGCTGATTTTGGCGGCGGGGCAATTGGTCACGGCAGTGGTGATCGTGTTCATCGGATCGCGGCGTTTTGCCGGAGGGCTTAAGGCCTTTGGGATATCCGCTCAGCGACCGGGCAGAACTGTGAGTCTGGTTTTTATTTACTCCATAGTCGTGTTCGGCTTGACATTTCTGGCGCTGATGGTAACATTGCTGGGTTGCGAGGCGTTTGGTTACGAACAGATTCAAAAGCACGAGTTTTTGGATCTGTTGGGAAAGAATCCTCCGCTGCTGAGTATGATATTGTTGTGGGTCTCGCCGGCGTTGGTAGCGCCGCTGGCGGAGGAGTTGTTATTTCGCGGACTATTGCAGAATTTTCTTATCGCCCTGTTGGCGCGTAATCGGCAATCAAGCGTTGGCATATTGCCCGACTATACCACTGGCATCGACGGTGAGACCACCCGGCCCGAACACCTGCCCGCCAAATATCGTTGGCTTGGAATCATCATAGCGGCTGTTTTATTTGTCTCATTTCACGCCGACTGGCAGCACTGGCCGGCGTTGCTGGTATTGGGAATCGGGTTGGGGTACTGCTACGAACGTTACGGGAATCTGCTGATACCGATTATGATCCACAGCTTGTTTAACATTGTGCCGCTGACCATAACGACACTCAGTCTGCCGAACTGATTGTTCGAGCGTCACCGTCCTGCTCTTGTGCTACTGCTTCCAGGGCACAGAGAATGGTGTTGCCCTTTTTGGGGATCAGTCTGAGACGGATGCCGGGAGTGTCTATGGAACCGAAATTCTCACGTTCGGGAAACCTGGGGAGCTTGTAGGTACAAGTGATTGGCCCGATTTCTTTGACGAGCGGACGGTATGGGCCACCGGTTTCTTTGCGGATATCCAGGTTCTCAATAACTATTTTGCCGTTGACCTCTACATCAAAAACACGCTGATCCGGCTTGATATTTCCGTCAAGCTCGGCAAAAATCAAACGTAGCGTACAAGGCTTGTCAGTCCCAAGTCCCCATACGATAATCTCACGCATTCCCTCATAACCTGTACAGGCAACCTTATTGGTTGCAAAATCATCGCCGTACATCAAAAGATGATTGACGCTCTTTGCGGCCGGGACAACCAACACACGACTGCGATCACTCCCGCCGAGCCAGAGATGCCCCTTGGCGGGATTGTGTTTGATCGTGATTCGGCCCTGGGAATCGCCTTTGTCGCGAGCTATGTCAACAGTCAGTATCTCTTTCCCGGTCATGTCGTCATTCATCAGCCATACACTGAAGGAAACAGGTGTATTCCCGCTTGCCTGTTCTGCAGGAACAACGGTGACGGTGGTTGGCATTTGATTGTTTCTGTCGGTCACCGGTACGGATGCCTTGTCTATATCTATGTCAAAAATCAGCTTCTCGATTCCAAACCATTCGGCAAGTTCTTTTTTGGAATACTCTCTCCTCGCCATGTACCTGCCGTTCTTTTTCACTTCGGCGTGTATTTTCTGTTCCTGTTCCCGTGAGAAACTATGGCGTAGGATCCCCGCGGCAGGTACAAACACGTTCGGGCATCCGCCAAAGCCCAAACCGTTGAACGGCCGCCACATCCGGTCTTCTTCAAAAACCCAACCATGAGCGGCAAAATTGACCGCAACGGCACGTTTCTTGTCCTCAGGTATCTGCGATACATTGATATCCGCATACTGCATCATTTCAGGTATATGAATAACGGCCAGCGAAGCCTGATTCTGATACGCACAAGTGCAGGTGCGGGTATAGTCAGGAATGGCAACAATACCGTCGGCAGGAATCATGTTGGTGGTACAGCCTGACTTGAAGCCTCCGAGATTGTGCGTTCCGAGACCGCCGGTTGTCATGTCAACATAACCGGCACAGCCGGACCTGAAGGCCAGCAGGTTCTGGCTTCCTATCGCTGTACAACAACCATAATCACGCCTCCATTGCCACCTGGACTTGTCATAGAACGGGCCGCTTTCCGGTGTTAGAATGCTATGCGTCTGTCCGTCGGTAATATTCCTTGCGTACCCGCCCTGACCGTTCATTATGACAAGGTCCTTGTAAATCATCAACTGACCGTCAAAGGACCATTTCAGGTCCTGCCAAAGTACTTCCCCATCGGATGCGTTATAGACAACAATGCCCTGCCTGCTCTGATCGTCGGGCCGGTCACGAAATCTGGCGGCGCCCTGAATAATCGCCCTGTGTTTGTCCGAGTAGCTCAGAAACGTGCCAAATATGTCCTTATCTGTTTGCCATATCACATCGCCGGTCTCCAGGTCGAGCGCGTAGAGCACTCCTGTACCGTTAACTTTGATTCCCTTTCGGATGAGTCGCTCACGGCTTTTCGGAGTGTACGAATCGATCATGAAGACTTTGCCTTCGGCGGCAACGACGTTGTTGTGGACGATCATTTGCTCGGCTTGACGTGACCATATCTTTTTCCCGGTGGATCGATCCAAAACCATAAGCCATTTGCTGTTGATAGCGTAGTCAACATTTTCGAGCACAGGCTCGGTAACCTCCTCTTCTTTCTCCTTGCGATCGGGCACCACCTCATACGGCATGACGGTAATAATAATCTTATCCTTATAGACCAGATGTGTTCCTATCTTGAATTGTTTGCCGTCGCCTTCGATTCTCCATTCGGCCAATACCTTGCCGGTATCCAGGTCGAGTTTACGCATAGTGCCCACGGTATTGAGATAAACTCCGTCCTCGACAGCGACAAGATTGCTTCCGTATCCGGTTGCGCCCCAACCGTGAGGCGCAAACGGCACGGGTATATCGAACATTGTGTTGTACTGTCTGCCAATGCCCCCGTGTCTGTACTCCCATATAACCAATCCGGTATAAGCATCCATGCAACGGACAAGGCTTACTCCGGGTACGATAATCCTGCCGTTAATCACCATCGGAGTCGGACCATGCTGATGACGCGGCAGTATCTCATCATTCGTTGCTCCACCAAACCATAGAAGTCCAAATGGCGCTTTGGCGATTGTATCCTTCGAGATGGACGACTGATAGCTGTCGCAGTAATTATGTGTCCAGTAACCGGCGCCTTCGAGTTTTCCGACTCGCTCGACCGTCAGCCAGTTACTATCCTGGCTGACCTGGGCTTTTGAGAGATCGGCTTTGGTAAACCAGTCTTCGGCGATAGCTCCTTTTTTTACAAGCAGCTTGCCGCCATAAGGTCTCAGCAACCTGTACATATCTTCCGGCTTATGCCTGACAACATCAAATCCCTGTGACGACGGTTCGTTGCAGATGATAAGTTTCGCGAAGTATTGCGACATGGGAAACTTGAAAGGATCGCAGCAAATTACCTGCATACGTTCACCATAAATACCGGCCTGACACATCCTGACCTTAAACTCGTCAGCTTTCTCCCTGTCAGCATCCACCACGACAATATTGAGCCTGGTCTGGTTATAGAGCTGAACCGGCAACTGACCGTCACCTATACCGATAACCATTGCATAGCCGACAGGAAATTCGAAATCGCCGGTCATCTTCTCAATGTCAGGGTTTACTGGGGCTTCCAGCAGTGACTTGTCATAGCCTGTTGTAAACCTGGCTGGAATCTCGGTTTCCCTGGCTGAAAAGCAAAGCAGTTTCCCGGACCGCGTCATTACAAAAAGCTTACGGTCGGCGGCAATCATAGAAAACGGCCTGTCCCTGCTCCTGAAAGGTTCCGGCCGTATGGCGCCCAGGGATTGTGTGATCCCGCTAATTTCGTCATCCCTTTCTTTTAGGGCTTTCTCTATGTACTGTTTGGATTTACCCTTGATTTTTTCGGCATATTTTTCTTCAACTTTTTCAATTTGGGTTTCGACCTTCTTGTTCTGTCTGGCGAAGAAATCCTCGAACGTATCTTCGATGTGGTCCGTGTAGGTCCAAAACCGGTTGAGTTTTGGGGTTCCGTCTTTTCCATGGACGATATTGTAGCCAAGCAACATACCATCGCTGCCACTGAAGAACAATTTGTCAGATGCTTTGAGAAAGCTCATCTCTTCATACGTGTACCAGCGATGCCTGGCATTATCGTCATCGAATTTAGTAAGTTCCAGCACGGTCCTGCCTTTTACATCTTCAGGATTCTGTGAGAGATCCATCGTTTCGACTTTGTGCTGTTTGAGGTCCTCAAGGTGCCACAGGATATCACCGTCCATGCATCCGCGCTGAAAGTATGGGAAGTGCGACGCCTCGGCCCCGTCCGCAAAATACACAACTTCTCTACTCATGAAGTACTTGCCACCGGCCTGCAAACAGTAGTCGCCGGCCATTTTCCTGGTGCCGTTCTGTTCCGGACTGCAATGCAGCAAACGACCATCGGATTTCAGGAAAAACGCAGGAGCGGACCTGCCGCCGGAAAAGGCTATGATATCGCCGTTGATGGCGGTATAGCCCTGCGGTGATATTGTGCTGAACGAATAAGGGCCGTGCGGCTGCCTGGCCCATTGCTGCCCGATATCGCTATTACACCAGACAACTTCACCCGTCTCGGCTTCCAGGCAGTAGTAGAATATGCCTGTGAAATTGAACACCCCGGCGGCCATGTATAGCCTGCCATCCTCATAGACCGGCGCGCCCCTTGCCGGCCACATCGAGCAGATTCGCTTGTTGGCGATGATTTTGTAATCCTTCGGCGCCAGTAATCGCTCCCACACACCCCTGCCGTTTACTGCATTGACACAGTAGCAATACCCATCGTCACTAACGAACGCTACCTTTCCGTCGAACCCCACCGGCGCCAGCCGAACCGGCCCACCGGTGAGAAATCGCCATTTCTCCATACCCGTATTGGTATCGTAAGCGATAACACAATCTTCATTCATTGACCCGACAATAATGTGTTTCCCCATCACGATCGGCGTATAAGATTCATCAAAATAGATCGACTCGTTCTGTATGTCGGTCCACGCTCGCTGCGGCGGTGGAAAATCCCTCTGCCACAGCAAATGCAACTCGTCCGACAGCTTTTGGTCTGTACAATTGCTGCGAGTATGATCATATCTCCATTGCGGCCAGTCATACGTTTGGCAACAACCGCCTACGACCGACGCTACTGCCGCGATAAAACAAAGGAATAATCTGCGCACGCTTGGGTTTTCCTTCAATAATGAATTCTGTTACAATATACCCAATGGGTTATATGGCGTCGTTTTTTCAGAAACTTATCATATCTGTATCATCGGGTGGCTGATCGGGGTCGATACCGAAAAGCTCCAACCACCGGTTAAGTTGGCCTTCCTGTACGCCGTGGCGTTTTTCGCGAGGTTCTTTCGGCTGCCTGGGCGGCTGCCGGCACCGTTTTATAAGATCGCCCAGGTATTCCGGGGCGGCTAACGAGGTTGCTTTACGCCGCCGGGCGATACGCCGGATGCGATTATCCGAACTTACCACGGTCAGACGGCGCGACGCGGTGTTCTTTTGGATAAACTGTTCCATCAGCGTATCGGCGTCGGATTTAGGACCGCTATAGATAACCTTGAGACAATCGAATCCCTTTGGCTCCGTTGATATGCCACGGGGCCGGGTTCCATCAAAGACAATTGTAGCCAGGTCCCCCAATCGCTCCATGTCCTGGGCAATGAATCCACACATAGTCGATGGGGTTATGCGGGACCACTCTTCGGAAAGTTTCATGGCAGCATGATAGACATTGTAGCCGTCGATCAAAAATGGCATTTGTTCAACTACCGCATTTGTGAGGGATTAATTGCAACTGGACCACTCCATTTACGATAGTACAGACGGCCCGGGCGCCAAGCTCCCAGCCATCGTAAGGGCAGTTACGGCTTTTTGACTTGAACTCATCCACACAAACCCGCCAGGAATAGTGTGGATCGATAATAGTAATATCTGCCCGAGCGCCTACGCTTAAAGTGCCCCGGTCGATCCTCAAAATCTCAGCGGGATTAATCGTCATCATTTCAATCAATCGGGGCCAATCGATGGTTTGAGTTTCAATCAGTGCCTTAACATAGAGTCCAAGGGCACAATCCAGCGAAATTATACCGAACGGAGCATGAAGAAACTCCAATTCTTTTTCACTGCGCAGATGCGGGGCATGATCGCTGGCCAGGCAATCGATAGTTCCGTCGGCCACTCCCTGCCGCAGGGCTTCTATATCTTTTTGGGTGCGCAGGGGCGGATTCACTTTGTAGTTCGGATCGTAGCTGCGACAGCCTTCTTCCGTCAACAGCAAATGATGGGGTACGACCTCAGCGGTCACCTTTGAACCCTGGCGTTTGGCCTGGCGGAGGATCTCGACCGAACCGGCGGTCGTTATATGCTGAACGTGGAGCCGAGCTGAAGCATGTTTGGCCAGTTGCACATCGCGATACAGCATAAGCTCTTCCGCCAGGGGAGCTATTCCCGGCAGCCCCAGGACCGTGGCCAAATAACCGGAATTCATACAACCGTCGCCTGCCAGAGCATTGTCCTGGCAATGCTGCATTATAACCTTATCGAACATACCAGCATATTTCAGGGCATGCAGCATAACAGATGCGCTCTGTACACCTTCGCCATCGTCACTGAAAGCCACCGCCCCACCCCGGACCATTTGGCCCATCTCAGCCAGTTCCTTGCCTTGGCGACCTTTGGTAATCGCACCAACAGCAAAAACATTGGCTTTGTCGGCCCGATCGGCCCGACGATAAACAAAATCTACGGTAGCTTCGTTGTCGATAGTCGGTTCGGTGTTGGGCATACACGCCACCGAGGTAAAGCCTCCGGCTACGGCCGCGGCGGAACCGCTGGCGATGGTTTCTTCCTCTTCATCGCCCGGCTCCCGCAAATGAACATGCATATCGATCAGCCCGGGAACCACCAGCAAATTCGAGGCGTCGATAACATCACGCCCGTCACCGTTAACTTTGCCGAGTTCTCTGATCACGCCGTCTCGAACCAGTACATCGCCAACCATGTCAATATTATTTGCCGGATCAACGATGCGCCCATTTTTGATTAGTAACTCTGTCATATCATTTCTACCGTTGCTTCGCTTTTTTTTGTCTCGGCGGCGGCGCGGTTGACCAGGAACAGTACCGCCATTCGGACAGCCAGACCGTTACTTACCTGCTTGAGGATGGTACTATTGGGACCATCAGCGATTTCGCTATCGATTTCCAGGCCGCGATTGATCGGGCCGGGATGCATAACAATGACGTCTTTTTTGGCACGCTTCATGCGATCGACGGTCAAGCCGAACAAACGCGAATACTCGCGAACTGAAGGCAGAACAGGACTGCCGATTCGTTCGAACTGGATACGCAACATATTGAGCACGTCCATCTGGCCGATGATCTCGTCGAAATCATGGCAAACAGTAACCGGCAATTGATTTACGCCGGAAGGCATAAGCGTAGCGGGACCAACCAAAAAAACCTCGGCGCCCAGGGTATGCAGGCCCCAAATATTACTGCGGGCCACGCGGGAATGGGTAATGTCACCGACGATGGCAACCTTGAGGCCCTTCAGATCGCCGCGGAGTTGGCGAATGGTGAAAATGTCCAGCAAACCCTGGGTGGGATGTTCATGGAAACCGTCGCCAGCATTTACCACACAGGCGTCTATGCATTGCGATAAAAGATGCGGAGCGCCACCGGAACTGTGACGGATTACGACTATGTCGATACCCATAGCTTCGAGGTTGCGGGCGGTGTCGCGAAGCGTTTCACCTTTGGAAACACTGCTGGCCTTAGCGGTGAATTCCAGCACGTCGGCGCTGAGACGGCTGGCGGCCAGGGTGAAACTGTTGCGGGTACGGGTACTATCCTCGAAAAATAGGTTTACCATTACCTTGCCGCGTAAAGCGGGCGCCTTTTTGATCGAACGGCGAGAAATCTCCTCAAAGCCCACGGCGGTATCGAGAATGTGAAAAAGTTCTTCCCGCGATAAGTCCTGCAGACCCAGCAGGTGTTTGCGGCACCAGGTGAATTTTGGCTCGCTCTTACGTCTGGAATGTTTGGTTTCGGTTCCTTGTGGCCCTGCTTCGATTTTCGCGACTCCGGGATCGATCTTTTCAACGGCTTTTTGTGACATGGGTTTACTCCAATACGACTTCTTCCCTGCCATCCTCCTCGCGCAAATAAACCTGGACCCGTTTATCAGAAGGAGCCTCGATTGTTTTACCCACATAATCGGCGCCGATAGGCAACTCACGGCTGCCGCGATCTATCAGAATCGCCAACTGAATAATCCGCGGACGACCCAGGTCTATCAGGGCATCCAGGGCAGACCGCACGGAACGACCGGTATTGAGAACATCGTCGATCAGGATAATCAGCCGATCATCAACATCAAAATCAATTTCCGTTGATCGGACCGTCGGCTGCTGATAACCCATTTGGCTCAAATCATCCCGATAAAGGGTAATATCCAGCGTGCCCCGATCTACTTGTCTGGACCATTTATCCTCAAGCAGCTTTTGCAGTCGTTGGGCCAGTATCTCACCTCGTGAGCGAATTCCTACCAGTGCCAAAGGCTCATCCGACGGCGTTGCCGCGGTAATCTCGGCCGCGATCTTTTCCAGCAGGGCCGCGATTTGATTACTATCAAGTATTACCTGCATAACGATCTTCCGGAACTAATCGCAAAATACAAACTTAACAGGCTTTTAACCGGTCAGGGATTACGGCGAAAAACGGCCACAACGTTTTCCAAATCGATAACAAATAGACGATTGTCACCTTCAAAGTCCACCGGGATGGCATTTTTGGGGTTGAACAGCACTTTGTCGTAACGCTTCAGCGGAACAACCGGATCGGATTCAATCTCAGCGGAAACAGCCACAACCCGACCGGTAATAGTGGGAATCTCGATGTTGTCAGGCAGACGAATGCCTCCCTTGGTCTCTTTTTTGTCTTCGTCTTTGCGGATCAGTACACGCTTGCCAACCGGCTCTAATATCTCAAAAGCATCTATAGCCGATTTGCTGTTACTGTCAAAATGTTCCATTTCTTCCGGCATATTCACATCCAGACGATCACACTGCCACTTCGCCGTCGGCGCTGCGCAGACGAATGGTTTTCTTGCTGAGATCATGGGTAGCGTATATTTTGCGAGTGGTGCGGAACCGGGTTCTCATAACCACAGACGAACTAGAAGCCCGATTACCGTCCACATGGATACCACGCAGAATACTACCGTCACTGATACCGGTGGCGCAAAAAATAACATTATCACCGCGAGCCAGATCATCAGCCCGATATTGTTTGTCGAAAGCGCCTTTGCCAAGAGCCTCGGTTATCCGCTGTTTTTCCTGGTCGTCTCGCGGGGCCACACGTGCCAGCATACCGCCACCCAGGCATCTTAATGCCGCCGCGGCTATAACCGCTTCCGTCGCCCCACCGGTACCCATATAAACATCGATACCGCTATCCGGCAGACTCGGAGCCATGCACGCGGCAACCTCACCTTCACGTATCAGGCACACCGAGGCGCCGGCTTTGCGAATATCCGCAACGAGATCGCTATGCCGATCACGATCAAGCACCTCTACACTGAGATCCCGTACACGTTTGCGGCATCCGGTGGCAATAATCTCCAGATTGTCACGGACCGAGGCGTTCAGATGCACTTGTGCCGGGCTGGCAGCTACCGCCGGACCAAAGGCTATTTTTTCCATGTGATCGCAGGGCAGTCTCAGCAGGGCAGACTGATCGCCTTCGCTGGAGGCCGCCACTAAAACCGTTATGGCGCCCCACAATCCGCGTGACACCAAATTTACGCCATCAACGGGTATGACTGCTAAATCCACTTTTAGCGAGCCTTCCATCCAGTTGCCCAATTTTTCACCGACTGTTATACCGTCGGACTGCAGATCGTGCCGGTCACCGAAGATAACGGTAGCCGAAACGCTGGTCAGATCAAGGGTGCCACGCATAGCGTCTATCGCGGCGATGCGGGCGGCATGTGGATCCCCTTTGCCAAGCCATCGATAGGCACTTAGCGCCGCCGCCTCGGTGGTACGCACAAAATCAAGTTCCACCAGCCTTTCCAGGTCCAGCACCCCTATCTGACTGGGCTTCTTTTCCGATGTCTCGATTTCGGTCCTGGTTTTGGGGCCATCCGTCTTAGTTTCGTTTTGGGACATGGTTTTGCTTCCCTGCTATTTGTTTACACTTCTTTGTCATCTATCCAGTTCATCATTCTACGCAGTCTGCGACCGATCTGTTCGATTTTATGATTGTGATCCATTTCATAAAGGGCGTTGAAATTCTTTTTGCCGGTATGGACTTCGTTGATCCATTCTTTAGCGAATTGACCGGAGCAAATCTCGTCAAGAATCTTTTTCATCTCCGCCTTGGTCTGCTCATTGATGATCCGTGGTCCGCGGGTCAGATCGCCATATTCAGCGGTATTGGAAATGCTGTATCGCATATAGCTGAGTCCACCCTGATACATCAGATCGACGATCAGCTTGACTTCGTGCATACACTCAAAATAAGCGATTTCCGGCTGATATCCGGCTTCTACGAGCGTCTCGAATCCGGCCTTAATCAGGGCTGACAGTCCGCCGCACAACACGGCCTGCTCACCAAAAAGGTCCGTCTCAGTTTCTTCTTTGTAAGTCGTCTCAATAATACCGGCCCTGGCTCCGCCGATACCGTTGCCCCAGGCCAGGGCAATGTCCAGGGCATCGCCGGTGGCATCCTGCTGAACAGCTACCAGGCAAGGCACTCCACCGCCTTTTTCATACTCACTGCGGACCAGGTGACCAGGCCCTTTAGGGGCGATCATGACCACGTTAATGTTCTCAGGCGGGTCAATGTACTTGAAATGAATATTAAAACCGTGGCAGAAACCCAGGGTTTTGCCGGCGGTCAAATTCGGCGCCACTTCCTTCTCGTAAACCTTGCTCTGAACCTCATCAGGAAGCGTAATGATTATCAGATCGCCCTGTTTGACCGCCTCTCCTGCCGAAAGCGGGGTAAAACCGTGTTTTTGTGCGAGGTCATAATTATCGGTCCCTTCCAACTCCGCCACCACAACATCAAAACCGCTGTCGCGAAGATTCTGACTGTGGGCGTGACCCTGGCTGCCATAGCCCAGTACGGCAATGGTTTTGCCTTCGAGCGGGGCTTGGGGAGCGTCTTTTTCATAATAAATTGTAGCAGTCATTTCAATAGTTCTCCTTAGACTATTAGTCTTTTACAAGCAAAACTGTGAGCAAACTTGTTACAAAAATGCCCACACAGGTACAAATATTCACATAACTCTATTATTCTCTATCTGGCTCCGGCTCTTGCCGGTTTGGTTCCACGCCCTTGTCTGGTCGAGCCTTTGAGTGTCGAGGCATAGCGATCATACCGGTTCGAACCATGTCTTTGACACCATAAGGCCGACACAAGTCAACAAAAGCTTCTATCTTTTGTTCTGGTCCAGTAACCTCTACCATAACAAATTTCGGACCGATGTCCACTACTTTTGCACGAAACATATCTATAATAGCCTGTATTTCGGGACGTTTTTCGGACGCAACAGCAATTTTTATCAGCATCAGGTCTCGCTGAACGAGGTTCTCGCCGGTAAAATCGTACACTTTTACGATGGGAATAATTTTGCCCAACTGCTTGCGGACCTGCTCCAGAGTAGCGTCATCGCCTATGACCACCATTGTTATGCGAGAAAGATTGGGATCCTCCGTTCTGCCGACCGCCAGGGAATCGATGTTAAAGTTACGGGCAGCGAACATTCCAGCCACACGGGCCAGGACGCCGGGCTGATTCTGAACTAAAGCACTTATGGTTCGTTTCATAATATGTTCCACCTGTTCAGTGTTTTTTACACTCTCTCGCTGGTACCGGTTGGCAATCCGGCCATTTCGTGCAGTCCTTTGCCGGTCGCCACCATCGGCCATACATTTTCCTCGCGTTCGACGTGAAAATCAACAACGCAGCATTTTTTTTCAGCCAGCATCTGCTCGACGATCTTGGGGACATCGTCTTTTCTGGTCGCTGTTAGCCCCACCGCGCCAAATGCCTCGGCCACACGTGCAAAGTCCGGGTTTTTCAAGAACGACTTGGAGTAACGTTTACCGTAAAACATCTCCTGCCATTGGCGAACCATGCCCATATAACCATTATTGAGTATGCAAACCTTCACGGGAAGGCCGTTTTCGACTGCCGTGGGCAGTTCATTTAACGTCATACTGAAGCTGCTGTCACCATCAAAATCGACCACGGTGGCGTCAGGACGGGCAATCTGGGCGCCTATAGCAGCCGGAAAACCAAATCCCATTGTTCCAAGACCGCCGGAACTGATGAAATGACGGGGAAGAGAAAACCGGTAGAACTGTGCCGTCCACATCTGGTGCTGACCAACACCGGTACAAACAATGGCCTTGCCCTGCGTCTGACGGCAGACCTCTTCGATAACATATTGTGGCTTAATGGCGTCCGTATCATTATTATAAGTAAGCGGGTAGAGTTTTTTGGTCTGCTCGATCCGGGCGAACCATTCCTTCCGCTCACGCGGTTCGACATATTTGACCATTTCACCCAGAATGCTCTTGGCATCGCCCACAACCGGGATATCCACCTTGACGTTTTTGGAAATACTGGCCGGGTCAATATCGATGTGAACAACCCGCGCATGCGGAGCGAATCGCTTGATATCGCCGGTAATACGGTCGTCGAACCGGGCTCCGACAGCCACCAGGAGATCGCACTCCTGAACGGCAAAATTAGCGTAAGCGGTACCGTGCATACCCAGCATCTGCAACGATTTCGGATCGTTCTCATCAAAACAACCCAGTCCCAGCAGGGTGGTCGTGACAGGCACATTGGCCTTTTGAACGAGTTGACGCAACTGCTCGGAAGCATTTGCCAGTATCACTCCGCCACCGGCATAAATTACCGGTTTTTCGGAGGCGTTTATGGCCTCGGCGGCCCGCTTGATCTGACGAATATGGCCTTCGTAGCGGACACGATAGCCGGGCAAATCTATTTCAGAGCCGCTATTGCTCACCTGGGCCTGCGAAGTGGCGACATCCAAAGGCAGATCGACCACAACCGGGCCGGGCCGACCAGTACGGGCGATATGAAACGCCTCATGCAATGTCCGGGCCAGATGATTGACATCCTTGACTATGGAGTTGTGTTTGGTAATGGGCCGAGTGATACCTGTAGTGTCGGCCTCCTGAAAAGCGTCATTGCCGATCAGAGGCGTCTTGACCTGACCGGTAATCACCACCAGAGGGATCGAATCCATATTGGCGGTAGCCAGACCGGTCACCGTATTACAGGCTCCCGGCCCGGACGTAACCAGGACCACACCAACCTTGCCAGTCACTCGGGCGTAGGCATCGGCCATGTGTGTGGCTCCCTGCTCATGCCGGGACAGAACGAAATTTATCGGACTATCGAACAATGCGTCGAAAACAGGCAGAACCACCCCACCGGGATAGCCGAACATCGTTTCGACACCTTCTTCCTGGAGAACGTCACAAAATATCTGAGCACCGAGCTTTTTAGAAAAACCGGGAGATTGGTTCTTTGAATTGAGAGATGCACTATCTATAGTATTTCCCATGGTTTATGGCTCCTTCTTACATTTGCCCTCGTTTGCCGGGTCGCCAAGACCGCCGTCGAGCAACTGCCAAAGGTCACGAGCCGACCGCTACACGGGCCGACCCTCAACCAAAACAGCTTTCCTGCTCCAGCCATGGTCCCGAGTTATTAAAACCATAGTCGATTTATTTATCTGGATATAAGTATATCCGGCTTTTACCCCCTTAGCAAACACTTTTTTTTATCAAATCCAACAGGGCAGACGTCATGATTGTTCGGGAGGTTTGCTTTTGAGCTTGCCTCGAATGACATCCAGTATTCCGTTGACAAACCTCGGCGCCTCAGCGGTACTAAATAGCTTGGCCAACTCGATAGCTTCATTGATAACCACCTTGGCAGGGATATCCGGGCAGTAAACTAACTGATAAACGGCCAAACGCAAGTTACTGGAATCAACCAGACTAATGCGGGCCAAATCCCAGTTGATGGAGGCCTGCTCGATAATTTGGTCGATTTGACCGACGTTTTGCCAGGCACCGCGAATCCACGGGCGGGCCAATTGCGAAGCCTGGTCGTTTTTGCTGAACTCAGCAAAGAAATCGTCGAGTTGATCGATGTTTTGGCCGTTCTGGACGGAAAGCTGATGAAGAAACTGGAGCGCCAACTGACGCGCCAACCGACGCGGATCCTCGGTCTGTCGAGGAGGATGGGCAGCGCACGGTTTTGACGAACCGCCACAGCAAGTTGTTTTTTCGGTCTTGCTGTCAGATTTGCTCGTTTTGGTCATGTTACTTTTTGTCTTTTATCTCGTTAAGCTGACCCAAGACCTGTACCATCTCGATAGCGGCGGAAGCGGCGGAAAAACCTTTATTCCCGCTCTTGGCGCCGGCTCGATCAACGGCCTCATCGAGATTATCGGCCGTAATCACGCCGAACAAGGTGGGTACACCAGTTCTCAGGCCGACCTCCCCGATTCCGCGGGTTATCTGCTGACAGACATACTCATAATGGCTGGTTTGGCCGCGGATCACGGCGGCCAGGCATATAACTGCATCGAACTTACCGCTCTGAGCGAGCCGCAGGGCCGCTACGGGTACCTCAAATGAGCCTGGAACCCACATTACCGTGACTTGGGAGTCCTGGGCGCCGTGGCGTTTAAGACAGTCCAAGGCCCCTTCCAGCAGCCGGGACGTGATAAAATCGTTGAAACGACTAACGACTATACCGTAACACTCTTTCCCAACCTGTAACGCTCCGTGTAATTCCTGGGGCATGGCAACCTCCACAATCTGTAAAAAAAGTTAGATTCAAACCTGTGTCCATCACGAATTTCAACCATTTGTTCGATATAATAACAGAAACTGTCCGATTATGCAAATATATGTGCGATTTTAACGCTTACATCAGATATACTGGTCTCTCACGAGTAAAATTGTAAGAAAAGTGGTCGTAAAATATTTATCCAGGTATAGGTTCTCACGTAACCATAGTTGATTCCAGGCCCTTGCCTGGCTAGGAGAAATTAAGTCATGGCCGAGCATACGAACACAAAAAACAGTCACGGTGAAGAAGACAAAAATGACGCGTTGGAGGCCTTTAACAGCTTTAGCGGGGCGAGAAACCTGTTTTTCTGGCTGTTTCTGCTGATACCGCTGGTGGTTGTCCAGGCGGAGTTCTGGATGGTGGACAGGGGCTGGACCGGTATGGGACAGACGCAAACCGGTACGGGTCAGACGCAAACCGATGAGGTAAAGGCACCGGCCAACGTGGAAAAAGAGGCACCCGACCTGGAAAAAGCCAATGTGGCGACAGTCGGGGCAAATGACAACACACCGGCGGAAAAAGACGCCTGCGAAACTCGAACGAGTGAAGAGATGGACAGCCTGCAGGCAGGTCTCATCAAAACAAGTAATTATGTGCTGACCTTTGCGGCAGTAATCTATTGTCTGATACTACTGATTGGCATGAAATTGGCGCTGATAGGACGGCTGGGGGGGCTGGCCGAGTCGAGCAAGGCGCTTTTTCTGTCACTGATAGTAATGGTTCTGATTATGCCCTGGCAGCAAGTGATGCCCGCCGGCATTTATGGGACGTTGTTCAGCTATCAAGACATTGTCGAGAACTGCCGGCAAATACAGCAGATGAATACCCCACAAGAATATGTGCTTCATTACGGACGATTTAGCGGGCTTTGGGGGCTGACTATGCTGCTGTTGATAGCGGCACAGTGGCGCAGTTGCCGGGCGGTTCGCAAAATTCGCCGGCGACTGACCTCAACACAAAACGAACCGGCCAACACTATCAGGAACGCAACACTACGTGAGATATCCTGATTAAAATTATCTAACCCGCCCAGGGATGCGACCGCCGGGATTAGTGCGGTTTTGGTTTTGCTGACTTTCTTCCTTTTTCTGGTCTCTGACCTCTTTGCTAATGACTCCAGACATTTTATACATTTCTTTCGGCCAAGTGAATTTTTCCGTTCCCAGCCTCTTGATGATTTTATCAACATCACGGTAAATGATATCCGTACAGGTCTTATCTCTTGCTTTTGTTTTTGCCCCGGCGTCCCAGTCCCAATGTTTGCTGTTGGGCACCACATCGATGACGGTGACACCGGTACGATAATCGATATCGAGTGACTCCTCTACATCCCGACTATCCGCAAGAACCAAAGTGCCGGTCTCTTTGGGAGGTTCTTCCTTGACGACCGCTCCAATCTCGCTGCCGGGAGCAACGGTAAACTCCTTTTGGTACCACATCCCATTCTGCTTGCGAAAGACATCTACGCGAACACTGGCATCGGCAAGATCACCAAAAGAGGTTTTGGGAAAGAAAAAGGTACGTCTTGGCACACTTATCGGACGGTCAGGAGCAAGCCAGTTCGACCAGAGCACACGTTGATCCTTGAATTGTTTCTCGTCCTCCTTAAACCAGTTGTGGCCGGTAATCGGGTTGAAAAAACCGATTTGCAAACGATAGGTATAAGTGCCTCCCGGTTCAATTTGGCCATCGAAAGCCCAGAAAATAAATTCTTCTTCCAACAGTTCCGCAGGCCTGGGTTGCGACTGTCCGATGCCGACCGATGATGATTGGCGGCCAACCCTCGGGGCCGTGGGCTGCCTCCCGGGAACCGTGCCAGGCCCCCTTCCCGGGATGAACATGCCCGGCGGCATTCCCGGAATCATGCCTGGCGGCATTCCCGGAATCATGCCCGGCGGCATTCCCGGGATCATAGTTGGAGACGTTTCTCTGCCACGCGATACGCGTGTGCGAGGTTGCCGATGGATAACGGGCGCACCCGGTACCGTATCTTTTTGTTCTTTACCTTCCAGGGCAATTTCCAAAGGAGACTGCCAACCGCTTTCATCCACAAGTTCATAAGGAAAAGGCTGAAGCAGATCGAGTTGCGTCTGATAATCATCATGGCGGGTAGCAAGTATTGCCTGATATTCACCCTGGGAAAGTTTTTGGATTGCCGGCAGGGTCGGCGCATCTTTCACAGGATCCACTTCCAGACGAGAGACGCTCTGATATTCACTCCAACTGCCGTCGTCTCGCAATTGGCATCGCTGAAGGTCCACCAGGGCCACCACCGGTTCGTACTGATCGAGCGGATCTTTGACATCGGGGCCGAAACACTTTTTGAACGATTTGTTCAATTCAGCCATGGACAAAACGGCCGAAACGGTAACAAAATCAACATCTTCCTTCTTGGAATCACTTTGTTGCTCGACAGCAAGTCCGTATGGGCTTGTCTTGGAGGTGGTACTTTCGGTTGGCACCCAGGCAACGGTGGAAGTCAACGCCGCCTTGATATCTTTTATAGCGGGAATCTCCGGCATGGCATAAAGCCTTATTTCTTCCTGTTCGGTCATGTCTCTATGAATCGGACCCAGTGGCGCCCTGACGGCGGGGCCTTCGGGATTGAAAAGCGAGGCGCCATCGAAAAACTTGACGGCAACGGGTGCATACGACGGCGTAACACGCGAATCGGGCAGGCGTATTTGCCCAACAATCTCTTCAGCCTCCCTGGCGCCCTGCTGGGTGGCCTCGTAGGCGCTGAGTGTTTCACCGCTTCCCGCATTTACTACGCCGGGAGGGTTGATGAAACGGGTCGCGAGCACCCATCCGAAAACTCCTATAGTCAAAACAAGAATGAGTTTTTCCACATGTGCTTCAAAAGGATTCAGGGTCCGTTTTTTCGCCATTGCATTCTTCCTATTATGGAACTAACAGCCACTGGCCCGAGGGCATTACCTCAGGAACCGGTCATAATGACCTTGCCGACAATAGCCATCGGCCCGGTTATCTTTGTGGGGACAAACCACCTCCAAAACCAGGATAGCCAGGACCGGTTTTACTGTCGCTTGTCTCCTGGAGCAACAGTTTCTTTACCGGATCGGGCTTGTATGCTTCGTAACCGGCTTTGAAGAAAACATATTCGCACACCAGACGCAGCACGCTCAAAGAAGCGACGCCGTAACGATAACCCACTGCCTTTTCGCCCTCCATGTCCACCGGGTCTATCTGCAGTTTCAGAATAGTTATCTGGTTGCGCTTGCTCGACTCGGGATCCTCCGCGGAATATTTTATGTCCTGAAGGGCATTGGTGAAATCATTAATGCGTGTGGAGTCGATTATCACCGCCACTTCAAAATGTACAACATCGATGAGATCATTACTGCTGCGATCTGTCAGCGGGGTGGTCATTGTTCCAGTTAACGAGCTTTCACTTCCACTTGCACTTCCACTTGCCGGACTGACTGCTCCAGGCATAAACATACCCATACCAGGCGCACTCGTACCAACGCTTTTTTGGGTCATGACGTAACCAGGCAAACGGCTTCCGCTGTTGGTATCGTGCCTGGCGGCGGCGTTACCACCACCGTAACCACCATACTGGAAACCTCCTAAACCGAGCCTTGACGGATTGCCGATGCCTGTAGTAACCCCCGCCCCAGACGACAGGTTTGCAGAGGATCTGCTGGTAACTGTGGCGCCGTCTGTCATCATAGTGCCGGCCTCGGCGCCTCCGAAAGAAACTTCTATCAAACGTTTTACGGGATTTTCAAGCACCGACGCTTCGACGCTGTTAAGCTGGTTGATGGAAAGCACTACGTCTTCCTGAATCCAGGCGGCAAGCTGGGTAAACCAACTATCCAAAAGCATAGTATCGCGAGGACCGTCGGGGTGAGACTTCCAGTAATCGTAACAGCAGAAAGCATCGGGATTAATATAGCAACTGACTTTTTTGGCCCTGGAAAGATACAGACCGCTGATGAGTTTATCTTCAAGCGTTTCCGGTGAGGTAAGATTAGGCATGCTCGGGGAGTACCTGCCGCCCAGGCTACCAGTGCCGGTGGCTCCACCGGACCTGTCGCGATGGTCCTGGAGCAATCTGTCGATTTCCATTGTGCTGGGCCTGTCTCCACCGTTCAACTGCTGAACAAACCCATCGATTGCCTGGCAGTAATTCTCGGCAAAGTATTCATAGAAAAGGGTTTGGCTTTCCTTTGGTTCGGGAAAGACCTCCTTAAACAGTAAGGGACGTTTGGAACTCTGGCCGGCAATCTCGGCGACCCGGGCGGCGTCACTCTGGGCATCCTCAGCATTTTTTTTGAGCTTGGACAACACATTTTCATGCACTACTTGACTACGCAACGAACTCATGTTCTTGTATTCCGCCTCGATCTTGGCGAGTTCTTTCAAGTTATCCGCGCGGACCATCGTACCGAGAACCATAAGGCACACTCCGACCAGAAACGCCATCACGCAGACAATCAAAAATAATCTTTTTTTGATAAAATTCATTTTCCCATATCTCGTAAGAACAGGCCCTGCCGGGAATCATCATACCCGTTGGGTGTACTGTGTTTTGTTTTAGCCTCCTAAAGCTCCTGTTGGTCCGCCAATACCACCACTTTTTATAGTACCGGCCGGCTTCTGTTCGGGCTTGGCTTTTTCTTTAAGTTTTACTTTGACCTTGACGCGAAACCAATAATCGTGTTTTTCAAGTTCCGGCTGACCTGAATCGCCGACGATCACATCGCCTTTATCATCACGTTTGTAAGTTTCGCTGATCTCTTCAAACGTCAACGGATCGATCAAAACTATCTCCGTGCTCGACACGCTTGAGCCTCCCCTGGGAGTACCGCCAGACGGCATAAACGACAATCCGCTGCTTCTTGTCATACCGACTTCCTGTTTCTGCGGTTTGATTACTCCCAGACTTCTGGGTTGATTATCTATCGGATTACCATTGATCCAACCGTGTTCCTTATAGAAATAACCTTCATCATCAAGTTCCCTGTATGTGGCAAAAGGCTGCTCGCCGGCCATGTCGCTGGCAGCCTTCTGCTGGGGATTATCGGGGATCTTCATATCAAGTTCGGTAGGCTGTTCCGCAGTCGCCGGACTGGTCGGGGCAATACTTGGCGAGCCAGGTTTGCTGGCAATCCCCGACGCAATTCCACCGAGCGGCAGTTTGTTCAAGGGAGATGTGGCTGCAGAAGCGGATCCACTTGGAGATTCCTTTGCTTTGCGATTTTGGGCCACGATCTCGCCGTCGGTCAAACCTAAAAAACGGAGCCGATGGAAAAAACCCCATTTTTCGCGATCAAGCCCTACCCTGGGCGGCATGAGAAAACTCAAACCGTTCTGATGAGGCGTACTACCCTCGATAACGATGACGAAACCAGGGACCGGTTCAGCCGTTTTTTCTACGCCGACACCACCTGGACTTGGGCCAAAAGGAGTCATTCCCCCAATAGGACCCATCGGACCCATCGGACGACCAGGCGAGGCGGAACTGCCCGGGCGAGAAGAGGGCATCCTACTGGGCATCCCCGGTATGAACATGCCGGGAGGAATACCGGGAATCCCCATTCCTCCGGCGCCCCTTCCGCCTCCATATCCGGAGCGTGATGTATCGGTCTTTTCAACGATTTGGTCAAAATCCTGGTTCAGGTCATCGGTATAAACCAAATGAACACTGCTTATGAACACCTGTTCGCGTGATGAACGTGGTATTCCTGTGGCTATGATAGCACTGCGATCACCAACGTTAAAAGCATCGTAAAGTGGTTTCTGGCTGGGGTTGCTGTTTTCGTTGGGCACAGCGTCACGAACAGCCTGGAACAGGACCGGTATGAAATTGCGGAATTCAGAATCATACAATTTGGTTTGCAGGGCGATCTCGGCCTTGGCTTTTTGTACCTTCCCAAGCAATGTGCTCTCTAAAGCTTTGTTCTCATCTATTTTCTTGCCTAATTGTATCATCCTGCTACGGTTACTTTTGATTTCATTTGAGTTGATATCCTTCTTTTGACTGTAGGGCTGGACAAGCCCCATAAGACAGGCAAGCATAAAAACAGCGATAGCAGCGACAAACCAGCTTTTCTTACGCCGCCACTGGGCCTGGCGGGTGATCTCCGGTGGCAGAAGATTACTGACAATAGCGGTTTGGCCGATACCCTGGAGAGCCAAACCATAGGCGACGCCCAGACTGGGCAGATTTGCGGCAAACTGGGTGACTGAAATATCAGGAGTCAACTTCAATGATTCGAAATTATCAAGTCTCTTGACAGGAAGAGATAGACTCTGCTGGAGAAACTTAATCAGGCCAGGCAGCTTGATGGCGTTGCCCATAGCCAGGACTTTGCGAAACTGGACTTCACGATTGCTGCTGCTGTAGAACCCCAACGATCGCTGCACCTCGGCTGCCAAATCGGCAAAAACCGATCGCATCGCCTGAAAAATCTGACGGGCGTACTTGCTCGTGTTGGCGGTACGTTTGATGGCCTCGGCCTTAGCGAAAGTAAGCTTAAAAGCCTTCTGGACGGCAGCAGTGAACTGGTTGCCGCCAAGTGGTATGCTCCTCTGCCAAACGCGGGTACCATCAACAATAACCAAATCCGTGTTTTCTGCGCCAATATCGAGGGTGATAATCGCTTCGTTAGCGGTCCGGGACTGTTTTTGGTCGTAACACAGAAAATTGTACAGGGCCATGGGAGCCATTTGCACAATGTTGACCAAACACCCCGCCTGGACGAAAGGTTCAAGGGCTCGCCGGACAAGGTCTCTTTTGATAGCGAATATCCCCAATTCAATCTCAGGACTGGCGGACGACTCAAGCGTCTGCCAATCCCACTCGACGTCTTTCATATCGAACGGTATCTGCTGCTGGGCTTCCAGCGGAACCAGCGCGGGAATACGCTTTTTGTCCATAGGAGGCAAATGGACAAAACGGGCAAAACTGCTTTGGCCCGGCACCGAAACCACAACCGCCGAATTGCTCAAGTCGTGTTCCTCAAGGAACTTATCTAACGCCTTGGTCATTAATTCGATTCTTGTTTCAGGCGTAATTTCGGGCTGAGAGAGGATTTTTTCGTGTTCGATTACCGCGAAATCGAGCACTTCCACTGTCTCCGGTCCAACTGCCAGCTTCAGCGCCTTGAGCGTACAGTTGCCCAGATCAATGCCCCAAGCGGTTTTGGCCACTTTTGCCATGTCGATCCATCCTTTTCGTACTGCGTATTGCGTCGCAATACACAACCGTTTATAGCCAATCTATATGCAATTTTACTCGTAAAAGACTGAGTCGGCAAGCCGATATCAATCAGGTTTTCTTAATTGATGTTGGTGTCTAAACTCGATGTCCACGCCTAAAAACGCCGCTGGGGCGTCAGAATCAACGTTTCACGATCTTTCGACGCTGGCGTCGAGCGTCTAACAGGGGGTTTATCTCACGGTCTGTTATCTCTGCCAATGCCGCTGCGTGATGTATGCCAGCCATCGAAGCACAGGAGGGACTTCGACTGCTCTCCACGAGTGAAGCAAACATTGCAACCGACCCGTGCCCGGGAGCAAGCCACAACATGCAGGTTTTAGGAATGAAACTAACCACAACTTATAGTGGATAGCAGGACAGCGGATATCAAGAGACACCTCTTTTTTGCTATTACTATCTGCTATCCATAATATATTATGCAACATTTCCCTGGAATAATCAAGTGTTTTTTGAGCGGATTTCGACTCTGGTGTAAATCGTTATTTTTGGTTGCGGGGGATTGTTGTAAGTGCTTATTTTGCGTTGTTGGAATTGATGTAAGTCCTTATTTTTGCGTAACGATTATAACGATTAGGCAAGATAGGTAAGAAAAAAGTGTGAAATTCCGACGAATTCCGATGAAAAGTAATGTGGTTTGTACCATGTTTGCACTATGTTTGCACCTACTTTGTACTATGTTTGCACCTACTTTGTACTATGTTTGCACCCTGTTTGTACTATGTTTTGATGAGTTTTGATGTTAAAATAGGTAAGATTCACCACCAAGTAACAAAGAAGCGAAGAACACAAATTTTCGAAAATAAAAAACGAGAAGGACACGAAGATTTTAGGAGACACAAAAAGAGGGAGGGGGTTTTATTGGGTAAATGGGCAGGGTAGGGGGGATGGGTAGAGTAGGTGTGATAGGTAAAGTTAGATGTCAGATTTGAGATTTCAGAAGACAGAAGGAAATAGGGCGGACCAGTTGGGGGGAGGGGAAGGGACAGAAGTCAGAGGTCAGAAGTTAGAAATCAGAGGGCGGACTTGGGAGGGAGTCGGGGATCGGCGAGAAAAATCGTTCGGGGCCCAGACAACCAAATTGCCCCGATCCCTCGGCCGAAGCGGCCCCAATTTGCTTGTCAACCCAAACGATTTCTCTCTAAATGAAGCTGGGAAGGTTGGGGGGATTGGGATTTTGTTTGACAGTTTGGGCTGGCCGTGGTAGTATTGGCTTATAGGCGAAATGGGCTGTGTTGGGATGGGAAGGACTGCAAGAAGAAGGCACGAGGCACTAGAAAATAGCATATAGGGAAAGAAATAATAGGGACAGGAGAGAGGAAGAAAGGCAAGAGAAACTAAAAGGTTCTTGACGCCTTAAATTTTCTTTTTGTCTGGCCTGATCTTACGAAAATCAGGCCGGAGTAGCCATTGCTTTTTTCAACATCCAACTATAGATGGGACAAGTTCCTGAGCAATAAAAGATATCAGCCGGGGTGGTAGGACCAAACTTTCGCCGCCATGGGGGCGACCTCATAAATTGACATGCTTAAGGGTACAGGTTATAGTAACATCTATTGCTGAAACAACGGGAATGAAATTTGCTATTGACGCTGCTCAGTCAATATGCGATAAACAATGGCTATACCAGCAAAATGAATTTTATATGGCAAAAACCGTTTCCTTGAGAAAAAGGCTTGTGTCTAAAAATGTGTTCAGGTGCATCTGTGGAGTCATTAAGGATGTGGTTGATGATTTATGCTGACATATCCTTTACTCTAGGATAGGAAGCATGTATAATTATTCTGATGTGATAATGAATAGAGATGAATATCTGGTATTTCTGGTATTTAATGTTAATTCTGAAAATAATCAGATACTATACTGCTATGGGATCTAAATCTTTTTAGACATATATCAAATTCGGAATTTAGTGACTGAGAAAAATATATGAAGATGCGCCTTCAAAATGAAGATATCGGGTGGAGTTATAGATTAACTGAAAAATGTAAGGTTGTTATTTGGAGAGCCAAATCCTTATGGCCTTCGGATGGCTTGATTCAGTGGGATAAGAATAAGCAAGGAATAAAAGGAATAAGAGGATTTATCAATGAAGGGCACAAAGATTTTAAAAAGCATAAAAAAAAGCTTTTAGAGTTTATTGATAAGAATATTGGCAATGGCACTATAATTATATTACCAGAATTCTCATTTTCCAAATCATTTGAAACCGAAGTGCAAAGGAGCCTGGATTTAAAGAATAAAAAAACTATTGTTGTGGGAGGATCTTACTATCGCAAAGTAAAATATAGGAATGGATCTAGGATAGAAAGTGTATGTCCAATATTCCGCCCAAAATCACAAATTATATATCAACACAAGCTAGAGCCTGCTCCTTCAGAAGAAAAATATCTTGATTCATATGAAAATAAAATAATTCACGTATTTAATAACACTGGTTTTGGCGATTTTTCAGTATTAATATGTTCTGATGCTCTACCTAACCGTATTGATGATATTGAAAAATCAATTCGAGGCGAAATTGATTATTTGATTGTTGTGGCTCGGAATAATTCAGATTTGCTTCCAGCTAAATTAAAGTCAATTGCTAATTGCAATAAGTGGATTATATTTTATTCTAATGGATCTCACATTGCTCCATCTGAAGTCTATTCTCCCTATAAAGCAATACACAACGATCGTCCTGTCCCACGAAAATGTACTCTTGGTCATAGTGGAACCTCAATAATTATTAATTTACCTCAATTGGAAGAGGATATTTCTAAGAACTCAGGCTATTTAGCAAAATCTACAGAAGTAAAAAAAGATGCATTTATGGCTGCCCCACGGCACTGGCCCTATAAAATTACTGGAACAATAAATTTTGGATCTAACCTAAAGGTTCTTGCAGTCGGTAGTCACTTTGATGATATATGGTTAGGTTGTTCTGGAACCCTTATGCAGCTTGAAGAGATCTATGACGCAGAAATACATTGTCTAACAATTTGCAATAATTATCCATATCCTTATTTTGGTATTTATGATTTAAAAGGCTTGGAATTGGATAATCTTGAAAAAGATATAAATAAATTGTGCAATCAGTTGGGATTCAAACACAAATTTCTGGGATATAATTTTCAAGACAGAGAATTTACTAAAAAATTTACAGAACTTACTGTGGAAATAAATAAAATACATGAGGAAATGGGGGATGCTGAGTTAGTATTTATTCCAAGACATGATGATCAGCACGAAGATCATATTCTTACAGCAAAAGCTGTTTCGAATGCTTTTCGTAAATCGGATATTTTAGAATATGAAATTAAGGACTTTAGGCGCACTCCTTTTAAACCTAACACCTTAGTTAATATGAGTAGAATAAGTAATAAAGATCTTAGGCTTCATAATAGGTTATTTAAATCCGGAAAAAGTTTTGCTGAGAAAAAGACTTTTTTACTTGAAAATGCTTTTAGAATGATGTATCCAGAAAAACCGCCAGCATTTCAGAAAGAGCGTACTCTAGGCAGACTTTCTTTCAGAGCGTCTCAGAGTGGTAAAGTAATTCAGTATGCAGAGGCTTTTGTATCGGAGATTGTAATATGAGAGAAAAATACAACACGTATGCAAAAAGGATAAAAATGGCTGAGCAAAATTCTCGAAGCTATTTTATCACAGGCGGAGCTGGATTTATAGGTTCACACCTTTCAAATAAATTGTTGAAGACAGGAAACAATGTAACCGTTTTTGACATTGAGCCAAAAGATTCAAATACGTTTTTACATACTTTGCAGATAGACAACAAAGTTCAATATATCCAAGGTGATATTAGGAACTATCATGATTTAGAGATATTAAAATATAAATCATTTGACTGTGTTATTCATCTAGCTGCATTACCCACGTCTTTGCTATCCAATATAGCTCCTAACTTGATATTTGATATTAATGTTAAGGGTACCGAGATTCTTTGCAATGTTTTAAAAGATTCAATCCATGGCTGTCTTGTATTTGCATCAAGTGCATGTGCTTATGGGATTCCCCTCCCAGATACTTTGCCTTTAAAAGAAACTTATCCAAGCAATGAAGGATTCTATAATTATTCTAAATCAAAACAACTTGCCGAACATATTGTCACGGATCTTGATTGTATGCCATGTTCAATTGCTCGTTTCGTAAATATATATGGACCAGGTGATCGACATTTTAGCCGTATTATTCCCAGAATAATACGGCAGTTGATTTTTAATAAGGAATTAAGCCTAAGCAGAACAAATGGGGAAACAATTCTTGATTTCCTTTATGTTGAAGATGCAATAAATGGCATTATTGCTCTTGAAAATTATTGTAAAGATATATCGCCTAAGGACCATACAGAATTATTCAATTTCGGAATTGGTCCATCTCACGCCATTTCAATAAACGACTTAATACAAAAAATATCACAAACTTATGATGGGATAGATCGCCCAATCAATATGCCTTCTAATACAATTGAACCTGTGATTTCAAAATACCTTGATTGCAGCAAGGCGAAAAAATATCTCAATTGGAATCCTTCAATATTATTGCCGAGAGGATTAGAACAAACAATAAGCTGGTATAAAGAAAATATTAATAATATTAATCATTTGGAGGATGATTGTCAGGAAGAATTTATGAAGATACTAATCAGTCAATAGATTATGCTACACATTTCGATTCTGTTCTATTATAATATCGTCCATGAAGATAGATGGACGCAAACACGATCATAAGACTGTACTGGTTCAGCGTGAATTGGACAAACGCGTTTAATTGTTTACACCTATTTTTATTGGATTCACCTTTGGCAATTCAAGGTTTTTTTAGGCATGGGAAAGCTTGGAATTGTCTTTTGGCTTTGCGAGTTTCCCTGGCGGTGGCAAGTCTGGCGTCCCGTTGAGTATGGCAGGCGGGCAGATTAAGTTTTGGGGACGATATCTATTATAACTATTGAACCACTACGTGGTTCTGGAAATTGTTGGGTGGATGTTGTCCACGGGTTTCGTTCGCCTGCGGCTCACTTCACCCGCGGCTATGCATATTCGACCGCTACGCGGTCGGAAGATAGATTCGCTATCGGGGCTCTGGGCTTCGCTTCGTGTCCCGCGTTCGCGGGAATGACAATTGTGGGTTAAGAGGATAAGCACGGACAAGCACCTCCAAACAAGTTTGGAGGTGCGACTCATCGTCGTTTTTTTTATTCTCTGGAGCGGCCACCCGGACGAGGTTTGGTTATTTGTCAAAGCGTTTTTCTACAGAGCTTCTCTGAGGCTTTTAATTCTCTGTTATTGGTTAGGCTACTTGAGTTTGTTCCATTCTTCTTCAGTAGCTTCGGACTTTTGGTATTCCATCATAATCTTCCAGGTACCCCGTTTGATCAACAGGGCCTCAAGATTAACGTAATACATTTTTTTTGTGCCGTCGTTATTCACACTTGAGTAGCAGAAGATGCCTGTTTCATGAGCAGTTGTTTTATCGCCAAGGCGCTTGCTGAATCTGAATTCGACACGGGCTTTAGTTTTACCTGATTTAGTATCGGTAAAGTCTTTTTTCCATTTTTTTAGAGCCTCTGAAATGGGGTAAGCTTGATTGATTTTTCCGGAGACGAAAACACCGTCCTTGTGACAAGTTGCTTTATAACCATCAAAGTCACCTTCCCTGACACAGCGGGAGACTTCGGCCCAATAGTCATCCAGTTCCGCTATGCGTGCGGAATCGGCTAGCTGTAAGTTTTTTGATCCCGCTTGTGCGGTATTATCCAGCCGCAAGTTTTTTGAGCACCCTGAGAGAACTGTGAATGTTAATACTAAAAACAGGATACATGTTTTATTCATCTGTCTGTCCTTCCTTTCAATCTCTAATAATCATGATTTTCGTTACAGGTTCACCAGGAGACAATGCTTGTTTAAAGAAAATTGTACAAGAGGCAGAAAATATTTTCAAGGAAGAATAAAAGCCCCTCAACCTGACCCAAAAATTCCGTACTTGCTCAATTTTAATGGTTTATGTAAAATCCTTGATTGTGCGATTTCGCTTACGCGGCTCTACGTGTCGCACTTTTTCTTGTGTGTTGTTTATAAGCAAAGCATGTTGGATGGAAATTGGGTTAAAAGAACTGCTGGGACAGGAGATTTGGAATGAATGAAAAAGAATTGAAACGGGAATGTTTGAAACTGATGGAGACGGCCGATGGGGCATATCTTAGTACTGTTGACAGCAAAGGTTTTCCGCAGACGCGTATGATGGGCAATCTGCGAAATAAGGAACAATGTCGAATCGCAGAAGAGTTGTTTGCCGAACATAGTGAAGATTTTCTGATTTATATGCTTACAGGTCGGTCATCCGATAAGATGCAGCACATTCGTGCTAATTCGAAAGTGTGCGTTTATTTCCACAGTGTTGCGGAGTTTTTTACATTATTGCTAGGGGGCGATGCCGAGACGATAGACGATCCGGACTTAAAGAAACGAATCTGGCAGGATGAGTGGAAGAGACATTGGCCGGATGGACCTGACGATCGGGAATTTGTTATGCTGAAGTTATTGCCGCAGTGGGCGAAGGGTTGGTATAAGGGAGTGGCTTTCGGGTTTAAGCTAAAAGATCGACATCAATTGTAAAGGTTTTCAGTTTGAGTAAACATAATAAGAAAACGGTAAAACTCGATCTTTATGTGTCGGATATAAAGTTTTTTATTATCGACATTTTTTTGGTATAATGCTGTTCAGGAGCAAACGGTGTATATATGGAAAAACCGTAATTTGAGACAGTGGCAAATGAGGTGAATCTGATTGTGAGCGATCATAATATGGTGAGTCCTAAGTATTTAAACAAGATCGAGGACATAGAAGGTCTTTCCGGCGATCAGCAGGGGCAGTTATCGCAGGTAACCGAGAAGTATCGTTTTCGTTCCAACGATTATTATTTATCGCTTATCGACTGGAGTGACCCTTGCGATCCCATCCGCAGAATTATAGTTCCCGATTTATGCGAGCTTAAGGAGTGGGGCAATCTGGATCCTTCTGATGAGCAGGGTATTACCGTGCTTCCAGGCGTGGAGCACAAGTATTCATCTACTGTTGTGCTTTTGGTGGTCAACGTTTGTGGCGGTATTTGTCGTTACTGTTTTCGCAAACGTGTGTTCGTTAAGGACCATAGCAAAGTGCTCACCGATCTGCCGGCCGCGGTTGAATACATCAATCAACATAAAGAGATTACCAATGTGCTGATGACCGGAGGCGATCCATTGATTTTGGCTACCAGCAAGCTCGAAAAGATTGTCGATGCGGTTGGGCCGATCGCGCATGTCAAGATTATTCGTTGGGGCACTAAGATGCCCGCGTTTAATCCGCACCGTATTATTAACGATCCACGGTTGTTAAAGCTGGTCGGCAAATGCCTCGATTACGGCAAACAGCTCTACGTTATGACCCATTTCATTCACATCAACGAGATAACCGATGTAGCTATCGCATCGGTCAAGGCTTTGCATAATGCCGGCGCTGTTTTGTGTAACCAGACTCCAATTATCCGCGGCGTAAATGACAATCCGCAGGCCATGATCGATTTGTTCAGTAAGCTTTCTTTTGCAGGGGTGCCGCCTTATTATGTTTTTCAGTGTCGTCCGTCAAGCGGCAATAGTGGGTATGCTGTTCCTGTCGAGGAAGGATACAGGATTTTCGAGCAGGCGAAGACCAAGATTTTGGGTCTGGCCGAGCGTGCCCGTTTTACCATGTCGCACGAGAGCGGTAAGGTCGAAATCGTCGGGATGACCGCTGAGCACATCTATATGAAATATCACCGTGCCAAGGACGACAAAAAAAGCGGTAGTTTCCTGATATTCAAGAGAAATCCCGATGCTTACTGGCTCGACGATTACGGCCGACCTATAGAGTCTTGTTCTCTGGATTCGCTGTCAGAATCGTTCAGTTTGAAATAAAAAGTATCGTACTTTACAGTATATGGGCTGGAGGGGGCAAACCTGCCATTATGCGTCTAACCGCTTGTAAAATAAGAGGTTAGCGACATAAACCGTGGGTTTACCTTTCTGTGGCAATGCTGATCGAGTTTGTGGCGATGTTTTTCATAACTTCTTTAGTTACAAGGCGATATGAAAAATATCGCCGGTTTTTTTTGGTATTATTTAAGCGGTTGTGCGGGGGCAAATTGTCCTTGCTTTGCGATCCAGAAATTTGTTGACTTATGATCTGTTTTTACTAAAATGGATAAATAGGATAAGAGGGCGCAGTAGTTCTCCGCCAGCCTGGTTTGAAGTTGTCCGGCTGGTTTTGAAGCACACCCAGAATGAAGATAATATACCTATGAGTGAATATAAGGAGCAAGGACTTGAGTAATCTAACAAAAGTACTCGCATTGTTGGTTTCGGCGTTGGCGATATTTCTTTGTGGTGTGGTAGTGGTTTTTTTCACCAATACCAGCAACTACAAAACCGCTTATGAGCAACAGATAACCATTACGACGGCGGCCCAGGTGAATGCTTTGGCGGCGAACATGGAGTTGACTGAAGAGCGGATGCGAAATAACAGCATTATCCGGTCCATCCAAGAGGATATCGGGATAGTGCAACGGCGTAACAGTGAACTGTCGCGGCAGATATCCGCAGAAAAGCAATCAAGCGCTACCGAGGCCAGTCGGGCTGAGAAGGCGATTGGTACTATGATGTCCTTCAGCGAAACCATCCAGAATATGCGTGACGTACAACTGGCCATTCAGATAGCGCTTGATGAACAACGGGCCAAGGCAATGGAAGCCGAAACACAAAGGATCGAGTTGACCCGTCAATTCAATAATCTGCAGGCGGAGAATAATCAACTGATGGCTATACGAAAACAACAAGTAGAGAAGATTTACGAACTGGAAGAAGAAAACAGTCTGCTGAAACAAGATATCGGCAAAATCGAATTAACTTCAGGTGACTTTCAGGGCGGCGCCGGGGTATCGATGGTCAAGCCGGAGCAAACCGGGGTGCCGATTCGCGGAGAAGTTACCGAAATAGACGGTGAAAAAGCGGCAGTCTCGGTTGGAAGCTCCTCGGGGGTTCGCAAAGGTATGATGTTTTCGATAGTCCGTGGCGCCAATTATCTTGGCAAACTGGAAATAATCTTTGTGACACCGAGTGAATCAGTCGGTCGAATGGTCAATTTACAGGGGGTCGCTGTGCCTGGTGACAGCGTAACTACAGGTTTTGATTGATGCGGTTGAGTTCCTGTATATCCTGACAAAGGGCCACTCGAAAATACGCCGTGACAGACTAAAGAAAAGGCGGAAATATGGTAGCGGACAAAGAAAAAAAGAAGCGTAAAATCAGAACAAGTGAAAACGATATTTACACCGCTTTGCTGGGACTGGCGGCGCTGGTACTGAGCGCGACGGTGGTCTTGGCGTGTCTGCGCAGCATGGAGTTGTACGACACCATATTTAAGCAGCTTAGCCCTTAAGAGAGCCTAAACCTTTCGAACTGACAGCCGCCGCAATCGGCGAGGCGGAGTCTGGGGCTCATCGCCAGGCGATTTATTTACTTAGCTTGACGGCTGTGCCGTAAACCAAAAGCTCAGCCGCACCGCCGCTGACGCTGGTGGTCGTATAGCAAACATTGATTATGGCATCGGCGCCCATTGCTGCGGCGCGGTCGGTCGTCCTGTTAGTAGCTGCGGCGTGAGCCATTCCCATCATTTCGGCGTATTCGGTATTGACTTGTCGGTAGGGTTGGCTATAATCGTCGATTTGATCGGCGGTGGCGGCTGATCGCAATGAAGCCGAATGAGTTGTACCGTTGGAAGGCCCTGGGCGGGGGTTTGGGGGCTGATGAAAGGAGATAATGGAAACGATAACGGTAAAAGAACTGGCCGAGCATGTGGGCGGACAGGTGGTGGGGGACGAGACTATTGAGATAACCGGAGCGGCGACGCTGAGTGAAGCGGGCACAGGCGAAGTAAGCTTTCTGGCCAATTCCAGGTATGAAAAAGAGGTCAAGGACTCCAGGGCATCGGCAGTGGTAATCGGAAAAGATGATTTCACCGATCCCGATAGCGCCAACGACCGAACGTTTATCCGCTGCCAGGATCCATATTACGCGTTTATGCAGATTGTGGTGCTGCTGCATGGTCACCGCGAACATAAAAAAACCGGCATTAGTCCGCGGGCCGGCGTAGCAGCCTCGGCCAGGATCGGCCCCGAGGTCGATATTCACGATTTTGTGTGCATCTCCGAGAATGCCGAGATCGGAGAGAACACCTGTATCTATCCCAACTGCACTATTGGGCCGGGCAGCAAAATAGGCAAGGATTGCATTATATATCCGAATGTGACGGTCTATGACGGCTGCACGATAGGTGACCGGGTGACGATTCATTCTGGATGTGTGATCGGTCAGGATGGGTTCGGCTACGCTACGCACGACGGCGTACATCACAAGATACCGCAGATCGGCGGGGTGACCATAGAAGATGATGTGGAAATGGGCGCCAATTGTGCCATCGACCGCGGAACGCTGGGCGATACGGTGATCGGCCGTGGTACGAAAATGAGCGATCTGATCGCGATCGGGCACAACACGCGGATCGGACCAAACTGTCTGCTGGTGGCCCAGGTGGGTATCGCCGGGAGCGTGCAGGTGGGACAGTATTGCATCTTTGGCGGCCAGGTCGGGGTGGTCGGACATATCAAGATCGGCGATAACGTCAAGATCGGCGCTCAGGCCGGCGTGATCAATGACGTCCCCGAAGGACAGTCAATCGTAGGTTCGCCGGCTCAACCGATTACCCAGGCCAAACGCAGTCTTATGCTGCTCAAGGACCTGCCGGAACTCCGTAAAAAACTGCGTGAAATGGAAAAGATATTACGTAGTATGATTAAAGAGAGTTAGATATACCCATACTGAATGAAAATTGGGTTAAAAAAACTGCGAAAGTCGAGACGAAGGTAATGACCTTTTTTCGCTTACGAATGTTTGTGTTGACGGTGGTGGGCGTATTGTTTTTTTTGTGTGCATCACTGCATAGCGAATCGCCGACCGATCAATCCGATATCGTTAGCATCAAATCGCTGGATGGTAAATTACGTGTCGAAATCAACGGCGAGTTATTCACCGAATACATTTATGAGGATACCCCGCGACCGATTCTGTACCCGGTGATCGGACCGCATGGCATCGCTATGACTCGCAACTTCCCGATGAAAAAGGATGTTAAGGGTGAGGCCCATGATCATCCGCATCATCGTTCTTTGTGGTTTACGCACGGGTTGGTCAACGGCGTGGATTTCTGGAGCGAAGGTCCCAAAACCGGAAAAATTGTTCAGGACAAAATATTGAAGACCACCTGCGGACCGAAGCGTGGCAGCATACAGACAAGTAACAAGTGGATCGGACCTGACGGGAAGGTGCGATGCACCGATACGCGGACTACAGGTTTCGAGGTTTTACCCGATGGCAGGATCATTGATTTTGAGATTACCATTCACGCCTCCGAGGGTGACCTTACCCTGGGCGATACCAAGGAAGGGTCGATGGCGATTCGTACACATCCGAACCTGCGGCTGAGCAACGATCCGGGAAACGGTGTTACTACCGCCAACGGCCAGGCTCTCAACAGCGAAGGCGTCAGCGGCAAAGACCTATGGGGCAAGCGGGCCAAGTGGGTCGATTACTGGGGTAAGATTGACGAGAAGACCGTGGGGGTGGCGATATTCGATCATCCCGACAACCCGCGTTATCCAACATGGTGGCATGCTCGCGATTACGGCTTGATTGCCGCCAATCCGTTCGGGGCGCACGACTTCGAGGGCAAACCGAAAGGCGCCGGCGATATGGTGATTAAGGCTGGCGAAAGCGTTACGTTTCGCTGGCGGTTTTTGTTCCATCAGGGCAGCGCCCAGCAGGCTAAGATCGCGTTGCGCTACCGGCAATACGCCGAACCGAAACCGGTTTCGAAATAATGTTTCCAGAGACCGTAATTATAGAAGTAGCAGGAGACCAGCAAATGGGTGAGATTACACGCCGCAAATTTATGAAAAGTTCGATTGCGGTCGGCACGGCCGTGGCGATGATGCCCTATGCCCGTGTGTTAGGGGCCAACGACGAGATTCGCGTGGCCGTGGCGGGTATTAACAGTCGGGGCGGTGCGCACATTGGCGGTTTTCGCAAGCTTCCAGGCGTGCGGGTGGTGGCCCTGTGTGACCCGGACCAGAAAATTCTGGACCGGAACGTCAAGGAATTCACCGACCGCAACGAGAAAGTTAACGCCTACACCGATATCCGCAAACTGCTGGATGACAAAAATATCGATGTGCTCTCGATCGCAACGCCGAATCATTGGCATTCGCTGATGACGATCTGGGCCTGTCAGGCGGGCAAGGACGTTTATGTTGAAAAGCCGGTCTCGCACAACATCTATGAAGGCCGCAAGATGGTCGAGGCGGCTCGCAAATACAAACGGATCGTGCAGACCGGCACCCAAAAACGGTCCGATCAGGCTCTCCGCGACGTGTTCGAATACCTCCAGAAGGGCAACATGGGCAATATCAAGATTGCCCGCGGCTTCTGTTACAAACCGCGCGGTAGTATCGGTAAAGTCAGCGGTCCGCAGACGGTGCCTTCGCATATAGACTATGACCTGTGGACGGGTCCGGCTGCTATGGAGCCTTTGATGCGCAAGAGTCTGCATTACGATTGGCACTGGGTGTGGAACACCGGCAACGGCGATCTGGGCAATCAGGGGATTCACGAGATGGACCTGTGCCGCTGGGCTATCGGTCAGAACAAACTGCCCGATCGGGTCATGAGCATCGGCGGACGGTTCGGCTATATCGACGACGGCCAGACCGCCAACACGCAAATCGCAATTCTCGACTATAAGCCGGTGCCGATCATTTTTGAGGTACGCGGTCTGCCCCGCAGGAAAGGCGATTTGGCGATGGACCACTACCGCAATACGCAAATTGGTATTGTTATTCAATGTGAACACGGCTACTTCTCCGGCGGTGACGGCGGCGGCTGGGTGTACGATAACGACGGCAGGAAAATCAAACAGTTTACCAGTGACGGCGGCGCCGGACACTATGCCAACTTCACCAAGGCGGTCCGCAGCCGTAAGGTCAGCGACCTGAACGCCGATATCATCGAAGGACATTTGTCCACATCGTTGTGCCACCTGGCAAACGTTTCCCATCGGCTGGGAAAACAAGCCGATCGCGACCAGATCATGGAGGCGATCAAGTCGGACAAAGAAGCGATAGACAGTTTTGACAGGTTCCAGGAGCATCTGCTGGTCAATGGCATGGATATCAACGAGACGCCCAGGATTCTTGGTCCCTGGCTGGAGATAGATGCCGATAAAGAGCGGTTCGCCGGTGACGGTGACAAGGCCGAGCTGGCAGCCCAGGCCAATGAAATGCTCACACGCCAATATCGCGAGCCGTTCATTGTACCTGAAAACGTGTAATTCGCGATCGACAAACCGAGCACAAGATATTTATGCGGGACGCTCACGTAACCATGTTGGGTTTGATTGCCGGTCAGGGTCGGCTGCCGTTTATGGTGGCCGACGGGGCGCGGGCGGCAGGGGTGCGGGTGGTCTGTGCGGCACTTGCCCACCAGGCCGACCCGGCACTGGCTCGGCACGTCGATCAATTCTATTGGGTGCCGCTGGCTCGGCCCGGCCGATGGATCAGCAAACTGCGACGCCACGGAGTAACCGATACCATAATGGTCGGGCGGGTGGCCAAGCAGAAGATTTACACGCCCTGGCGGATTTTGCAGTATCTGCCCGATTGGCGGGCGTTTCGGATTTGGTACGGCAGACTGCGCAACAAAAACAAAACCAATGACAATTTCTTATGTGC
>Ga0315276_10000218_pt1 | contig 47452 bp, 32 predicted proteins | sample YL17G05_0_MG_FD_204542 | JGI IMG/M metagenome (GOLD analysis project Ga0315276, IMG submission 204542) | Sediment microbial communities from Yellowstone Lake, YNP, Wyoming, USA - YL17G05_0 | ecosystem: Environmental > Aquatic > Freshwater > Lake > Sediment | place: USA: Wyoming | collected...
TAAATGCCGCGGGGTCTACCAGACAGGCCGATGCAACTTTGAATGCGCCTACAACCACTCCGACGGCCGTAGCCCCAGATACTCAAGCGTTAACGCAGGCCCTGGCACAGATAAGTGGTTTGCTATCAACCTTAACTTCTCAGGGAGTTAAGATACCAGAGACTCTTACACAAAGTATAACCTCCGTAGGCGAGGCTATGTCCACGGCATTTGATAAGAATCTAAAAGTTGAAGTAACCAATCCCAGCCTCACTGTCTCTGTGAGTAACTTAAGTGAGGTAACGGGGGCTTTGTCCGGACTAAGTGGCGTAGGAGCAGAGGTAGCGGATATAAGACTTAAGTTAACCGAGGTAGAAACTCAAGTTCAGCCCGGAGGAATAAGAGATAAAATACTATTTGAGAAAGTAGATGCCGCGGTAGCAGAGAGTAAGCAAACCACCGATGCTCTAACTACACAGGTTACTGCTTTGGAAGCTAAGGTGCCTGACCCTGTAGAAATACAAAGTGTTATAGCGCGAGTTGCTTCTCTAGATGATAGTGTAACCACTTTAACGTCGACAGTGGATAAGGCGACCGTTGAAGTTTCCACAGTCAGCACTACGGTTACTCAAAATACAGAAGCTATTACTGCGCTAACAGAGACCCTCGCAACCTTTGATACTGAACTAAATGATATTATAATTAGAACAGCCAGTCAGGGCGATAAGGTGGATACCCTGGAGACGGGGCTGGCCGATACACAGAAGCAGGTCGACGCCCTGGTTAGCGATATTACAACAGCTAATACCGATGCTAGTAAAGCACTGGCTGCCACAGAAGCCTTCCCCAATATGTTGGAAGAGCGGGGACAAAAGATTGATCAGTCTATCCGTATCGTAGAGACTCGGTTAGCTTCTTTGGATACGGCTCAGGAAGGTATGACTAAAGAGATTTCTACTGTAAGGACGCTTGCTACCTTGGCCAACGCTCGCGCAGAACAGGCTTTAAATAGGGCTATGGGTAGTCAGAGTGTATAAGTAAAGGAGTATTATGCCGGCGCTTCTTCAGCAAAACGGTCTAAATGTTCTTCCTAGCGGGGATCCAAATTATGTAGATTTGGTGTTAGGGGGAAGTCCCTCTCCAGAAAACCAGTTATTAGATCAGAACCCAACAGACCCACTAACTCAAATTATTCTTCAGACTTTTGGAATCCCTTTTAGTCTTCCTATCTTTGGAAGCCCTCTGCCCGGGTATGACATAAGAAATCAAGATCCCGTGACAATGCTTAAACTTTCTTTAGTCACCGAGTTACTTAATAACAACTTTGTTGAAGTTGAATTAGATGAATTTGGAATTGCGCGCTTCTATATTGTAGGTGATACTCCGGCTAATAACCTGGATATCAGGTACTGCGTACCTACAAGCCAGTTTAAGAGCCCGGCCGATTTAGTAATAATTAGAGGGTATGATCCTCCTCCTCGAAGAGAACTTCGTGCTAGCTTTGACGGTTTAAAGAATAAGAATATATTTAATTACGTAGATTGTGCTGCAGATTCATGCGAAGAAGAGTATACTTCCCGACACGCGACTGTCTCTTATGACGATCCTATTTTAGACCAAGTATACTTAGACGATATGGTTAATGCCTATGAACTTAAAGCTTTTGAATCATTGGTTGGGTACTTAATAGACTTAGATCTTCCAGATGGTATCGATGCTGTTCCTGGGTTACAAATAACTTTTGGAGACACTACCAAGGAGTTTATTCAAGTAGGTTCAGGTGCCCTCGTAGGTAGTATCGAAAGCTCTAATACGGTGTATAAAGTCTATACGACGGCGCTCGCTTCTCTAGTATGTAATTATCCAGAAGAACAGCTTAAAGGTAGTACAGTAAATCTTCCTCGTTCCAGATTTCTTAGACTCAACAAATATGGTAAGATGGAATCAGACTTTGCGGGAATTGTTGATGTTGTATTTAGTGGTCATAAAGTAGTCCAGTTTACTTCTTCTCCAGGCGCGTTTGCGACTGCATCCTCCTCCGGATTTTGGACGGTGGAGAGGAGAAGAGATCTTATAAGTTTACAACATGGAAAAAATTGGGTTTGGAAGGTAGACGGAAACGATAATATTCTTTTATATTTGTATATTCAGTTACCAGACGTTATGTCGGATACCATTTGGGCACTATATAATACCCCCTGGGGGTTTATGGGATTAAATTATAGTGATGGTTCTTCTACTGGGTCTGTCCCCAGCGGAGCAGACTTTGTTATGGGGTTAGGTGATGTTTTAGGTTATTATCTTCCTGGAGGCAGTTTATGTGTTCTAGTAGAACGACGTAGACCAAGTATAAATATATTTGATCCTCGGGGAAACGCGGTCGCCATAGCTGAGCAAATACGGATTACTTACACACCCATAGTCGTGATAGACGAGCCGGCACCTATTGCATACGCATCTACGAAGACTGCATTATATAGTATAAGTGGTGCGCGTAGTCTTCCATCTACAGGTATTATAAATCAAGTAGACGGCATAGTAGATGCAGACCCGACTACAACACAAGCTTTATCAGATAGTGAGCTTTCTATTTTGCAGGATAATACCAATGGAGCCACTATCGATTTATCATTACCTTTTGCTAACGGGTCTCAGTGCCAGACTATCGCGCAGAACTTACTGGCTCTGCAAAGCGCAATCGTAGATACCAAATCTATAATTCTTGGTCCAGACTCCGAACCAAGACTCGGGGATGTTCTTCCAGATGGTTCCATTATAAATGAAATTCAATATTCATATTCGGATGCAGGGCAATATTTGATAACTATCACGGCCGGCCCTAAATATCTAACTGTTGGAAGTTTCAATAACTCCAGTTATCAACTACAGTATGAAGAGGTTAGTAGAGAAGGCATTGTCGTGCAAGATAAAGGCAACGGTGTAGAATATGTTGTACGTCTTCCACAGTTTGGGGAAATAACAGCGCTTAGTATGATTTTAGATAACATCTACGTCGGAGACAAAGTTTCCGTGAAAATATACAATAATCCAGTGGAGCGTATATAATGACTTGTACTAATATCACGCTGGAGAGAATTCGTGCAGAGATAATTTTAGGAAGTCTTACTTTCGTAACTCCCTACATTAAGTCTTTCAGTGTTTCTCGTTCGCGTGGGCAACTCGCAGCTAGTTTCAGTGCTTCTATAGAAGTTCCGGCAACTACGGTTTTTCCGGTACATTCTGACATAGTTATTCGGGCGGGGACATTAGGAAATCTTAAAACTATTTTTACAGGGACGGTTTTAAATATATCGGTAAATCCATCTTTTGAAAGAGGAACTTTTTATGTGGTTAGTTTGGCCGGACAGGACCGTTTCTGGGAGTTAGAGGGGAAGACGTTTTCTCGAAGACAGCGGACACGCGGGGCGAGTACGTTTGCGGCAATAACAGGGGTTAGTTCTAAGGCGCCGCAGCAAGGGGTTTCTGTAGAAAAGCATATTAAAAGTGGAGGAGTAAGTAGGATTAAGGGCACGGATACTAATCTTGCTGAACATTCTCAATTAGTTAAAACAGATAATGTTTCTTGGGATCCCTTCGGGGCGGCCAAAGATCCCATAGCTATCGATCCCAATAGCACTACAGATCCTACAGCGATTATAGACATTCGTCCTAAATCTATTGCAATTTCTCCAGGTTTATCGGTTTTGTATAAGATGACGGGCGTTACTTACGCAAGTACCGATTCTTGGGCAGTTTCTGACCCCCTTATAGGTACTATTGTAGATAACAGAGACGGTACAGCTACTTACACACAGAATGCCATTGGTGAAAACGCCATCACTTTCAATCATGCTGCCAGCAGCACTCTCACCTTTACGGGTAAGGCCACGGCTATGGCGATGACTGTGCACGATCATAGTGAGCTTGGTCAAGGTGGTCCGGCCCTAGGCGTGTTCGGTTCCGACTAATTTAGAAGTTGCTCAATCGGTTATAATGTCTTATCATTAGGAGGAAGAGATACGTGGTATGTGAATGTAATGTCGCTTCTATGTTCCAGGTGGGCTATCCTGGGATTATCTCTGCCTCTATAACAGGCTCGGCTGAATTTATAGAAATACTCAATTCCTGCCAAACGGGCGTAGACATCATCCCGACGGTCAGAAAGAAGCTGATGGGGCCGTCCTTGGGCACTATTAACATTTCTGCTTACGCCTTTGCCCAGACGGACGTTGATAGGTTTTTAGGCACGGCCTGTCCTTCTCAGGCCAGTTTAGACATACCTTTTCAGCAACGTTTTGACTGTGAACACAATACTACCCACATAATTAGGACTAAAACGGGTCAGGCATCTCGAGAAGGAGACCCTATAACTGGGATAACTCTTTCGGGGGATATTTGTTCTTTCCGAACGTTAAGTGCTAGTGCCCAAAGTGGACCTAACACCCGAGTAACGGATACTATAAAATATATAGGGACAGACCTAGCTTGGGCCGGTCCTCCCTTTCCAATTGATAGTCAAAATGTGGACAGTCTGACGATTATTCTATTTGGAATAACTGCTTATTTGACTAATTTTAGTATTTCGATTAGCACCCCCTCCGTAGCTACAAACTCGTATACTTTTCAATACACTATAGACTCATGTTCTGGTGCTAATATCCCATTACCTTAGTAGGAGGAGAGATATTGTGACGACGCAGAGTATCTCGTACAAATTACGCTCCGGGGGCCCACAGCCACAAAAAGGGGACTGCACAACCTTGGGCCAGCCAATGCCTCTGAGCAGCTTTGTACTCCAAACCTTTATGGCGTCCAAGACGATATCGGAGATCTGCGAGGATCAGGCTCGTTTCCTTTGCTCTACTGACATGGAAGGTTTAGGTGGGGAATATGTTTCTGCGAGTTATACTGCTCAGCGATTTTTTGACCCGGCTACCAAAGATTTAGTATTTCAATCTAATCAAGTAAGAAAAGACATCTACATCGAGGAAAATGAAGTTCCCGGTGTTACGAATCTCTAATGGCGGATCAAAATTTTGAATTTCTAGATTGCGCTACGCTGAGTATCAACTATGACCGCACAGGTTTAGCTAACATTAGTTTTACTATCGTGTCTACGTGGCCTGTGCCTGGATTAAATCCTCCTCGAGATTTTACCCAGTTATCCTTCGGAGGTATAGACTTCAAAGGATATATTACGCAGTTGGATTCTACTATTATCATTGGTTCTATACCGACAACGTATGAACACAAATTTTCATTAGCATGCACTGGCTGCGCTTCAGATTGTCCGCGCGGCGTGCCGCTATAGGAGAGTACTATGGCTGGATGTTGTGGTCGGCCCAATAACCGGGCCGCAAAAGAAGGTAATTATTACGAGAGATTTGCTTATCTAAGTTCTCATCAGAAGCAAGTTCAAGCAGATACGGTGGGGACTACTTGTCCAACTTGCGACGCAATCACGTTAGGAAATCCCTGCCAGGTGTGTGGAAATCCAAAGGACCAACCTAAGGCAGAGGGATAGGTAATGCCTGTTACGTGTCAAATCTGTAATTTTTCTACGAATAGCCACATGCAAATGCATTTGATTAGAAAGCACGGAATAACTCCAACAGAGTATCAAAACAGGTTTCCCGGCTTTTCTTGGAGATCTGAAGAATTTGCTGAAAAGATGGATGCCATTCGGGCGCAAAATGCAAAAACTGATTTAGCACTTGCGGCAAAAACGACTAATGGTAAGCGGAATAAAGGGAAGCGGCGATCTGATGTTTTTAAAAGCAATCGAAGTAAGGCTTATTCCGGAACCAATAATCCTTTTTACGGAAAGAAACACTCGTTAGAGACCAAAATAAAACTCAGTTGCCATTTTAGAAACCTTCCTGTAGCAGACTTTGATGGTTTTACAAAACCAGAGAGTTTTAGACTAACAAAATCCGGAGCGTTTAAGACCTGGAGAAAACTGGTTTTTGAAAGGGATAATTTTACGTGTCTTCTTTGTAACAAACGGGGTGGGAATTTAGAACCCCACCACATACTGCCCCGTAGAGAGAATCGTAACTTGGTTTACGAAATAACCAATGGGGCGACGCTTTGTGTAGAATGTCATAAGAAAACCTTTAAGAAAGAGGCGCAATTTGTAGATATTCTACTAGAGAAAGTCGAAAGGAGGGTACTACCATTACAGTTATCATAGGCGCGGGAACCACGGTCACGTCGGACATAATAAGCGGAGGGTTTGTTTCCGTCAACTTCAGTATTTCTCCAAGCGTAGAACGTTTGTTTCAGCTTGGGACGGGTGTACCCTATGCAGTCAACGTAACAAGGCAGCAGAGTTTAAGTCTTACCAACTATGGCGGGGCGTCTACCCCTGTATTATTGGCGCCTTCTACTTCCTGCGCGGAAAGCACGGCTAAAATGAACGTGACTATTATTCCCGCGGCGTGCGTTGGCTCGGTTCCTTCTCTGGATCTAACTGGAGCTAACGCGCTATTCATCAATAGCTATTCATACTCTAAAGACTTTACGGCTTTTGGCCAGGAGAGTTGGAGTTTACAGGGTAAGCCACTTCTGGTGGGTTATACGGGAAATAGTTCTTTCGTCCAGGGTTTTTCTGAGGGAAATCATCTTACTGGCGCAGACATTGTAAGTAACGATGGCATCGTTCTAACGGGCAGTGCTCCGGCCACGACTGAAGACGCTTCTGGACTTACTATTAGCGTAAGTGCGGGTTCCCCAAGTATAGGTCAGGCCGACGTACAGGTACTAGGCGCTGTAACTAGGATAGGTGGTGCGGTAGGTAAAGAAGATGGTAAGCGTGGAAATGCTTCGGCAACGGTACCGCATCAATTGGTTTACTTCTAGAAAGGGGATTTTTAATGAGAGTGCTAACTAAATATCGTTTAGAGTTACGGTGGGATAAGGTTTCGTATCCTGAGGAAGATGTGGCCGTTATTAAGGGGGCTTATTTCTGTGGTCCGGTGCTTCAGGAAGCCGCCAAGATTAATGAGAATGACCAGCTAATCCTGGATATGACACCGCAACATCTAGTCTTTATCCCAGACTATTACCAAGCAGTTCTGAAATGGAAAGGGGTAGAATATCTAGATGACAAGATTTTTTTGAAAGGCGCGACTATAAAAGGTAAATACGTTAATTCTGTAGCCACCCTACGTGATACGGACTGGGTCCTGATAGACTGTACAGAACACGAGGTTAAATCTCATCCTTTCCACATCGCGTACTGGGCAGAGGTTCATAAAGCAGAAGGTTCAGATAAGTTTAAGGAGGAATAGGTATGCCTAATCCTTCACTAGGTTCTAAAGGAGGCCAATAAATGGGAGTTTTTGATTTCTCTGGTTGGCCGCCGCCTGTTATTTCGGGGAGTAAAGTGACCGGGGCACACCTCTGGAAATATTGCGCCTACAGCACACAGATTACTAATTACAACGGTGATTCGCGTATTCCGGAGGGGGAGAAAACTTACCATAACGAGACTCAAGGTTATATGCACTCGTATTCTATTTCCGGCCACATGGGCTGGGCATGCGCAGATAATGGCTGTTCATTCTTTTTGGGCAGTGCGACCTCTACCGTCATGCAGTACGGTAGAAAATTTGTTCCGGCTTCCGGCACAACCGGAGGACCATCAGACCTTCCTACGTTAAGTGGGTCGGTGCAGAATGTACCCATTCCAAGAACTATAGCTTCTGGAACGCGTTACATCGAGATCTAATACAAGGAGGACAGGCCATGGCAGTGAGCGTAACAGTTCGCGATATAGTTAATTTTCCAGGCGGAACCGCTAAAACAGTATCCGTCGACGTACTTCAGATAGTTCCTAAAGGAACATCTGAGGGGGATGAGCAGTGGGTAGCTACTGCTTCCACTACAGCTACCGCTTCTGGAGGCGGAGCTATTCAAAGTATTTTTAAGACCGACCTAAAAAGAGGATTTATTAAGAGTTCTGGTTTAAAGGGTGGTAGTTTTAATATTGCAGCTAGTACAGGTATGGTAATTGCCATAGATCAGGCAATTGGGCTTGGCGTCACGATAACTCTTGCTACTGGAAATAATATCTTAGGTGTCGATGTGGCGCAAGATATTGAGACTAAACTTCAGTCGCAAGCCGTTATTGGTGGCGGAGGCGCAAAAATTGGCAACCTTTCTTATCTAAACTGTCAAGTGCGCTTCATAAATAACAAGTTCATTATAGAATCCGGCACAGTAGCTAACACTTTTACAGGCACGGGTAAGAGCTCTGTAGTAGTAGGTGCACCGCCTTCTGGAACAGATGCTCGTACTCTTTTAGGTTTTGATGTGCCTACTTCCAGTGAGACGCTTGCTGGACGACAGCTTGTAGAAACAGACATTACAGCAACGTATACAGCCGGAGACGTGCTCACGATGACTAGCACAGCTAACTTAGCTACTGGTGATCCCATTATGGTTTATACCAATAGTTTAGTTTCCAGTTTTAGTCAGGCGGTTGTAGTTTCTGGTGTGTTGAGTAGTTCTCAGGTTCGATTTGTTACAGCCTCTGGATTAGGAACTAACTTGTCTGCAACTTTGCCGATAGGTAGCGTAGTTCGTAAGATGGAGCACGTAGATCAAGCAGACCCTGTTTCAGCGATAACTACGGTTGACCAGCTTTACAGATTTGCCCTTGATAGCTTGATAAATCAAATTAACTTTGGAGCTTAAGGATAGGTCATGCCTGTATTTTATGTGCGTAACACTAGAATTCCGGACGGAAAAATTGTTCCGATAACTGTGGCTTTGAACCAAGAGGCGCTTGTATCTTCTCCTTCTCCTGCTTTTCCAGACTATAGTGATCCAGAGGGAGAAGGGATTTGGTTGTTAACAGTTTCTACTTCAGAGAAAGATAGCAGTGGTAACCCTATTTATCCGGAGTTCTTAAACGTAGTTACTACGGGTACCGTGCATCTCGAAATAGAAGCGGCCATAGGAAGGATTTGTCAGAAGATAGACTGGGGAACGCCCCTCGCTGACGTTGCTCCTCCTAAGATTGTAAGTATTCAGCCGCCACTAACACAGACAACGGATGTTAGTATATTTACCGATATTCTTGTGCGCATGATCGATCCTTTGCCGGCGGCCGGTATAGATTTTTCCTCTATAACGGTTAAGATAAATGGACATAACGTTACTGGAAATGTTCAAGTAGCCGGTAATCCCCTAGACTTAACTTTAAAATATATTCCTACTCGCGTGATATAGAGGTAGCCAATGATTCAGAACGTACGTTTGTTGAAACCCAATATGACTAGGGTCGCCGGCTATTTTTATAGCATGGACGAAACTACGGACTCTTTGATTCAGAAAACGGACGATGGTACGTTTGCTTTTTCTTATCCGCTAGATACGCCTATATCCAATCAAGTTAAATCTTTAGAACACGATGGTGAGAGTTTTTGGAGTTTAGCCTGGATTAACGATGGAAATTCTTCCGCAGGCTTTAGAATTAGAAGATGGTTAATCCAGAATTTCGTATTGGTTCTTCAACAAACTTTTACTTATGCTAGCGGTGCCACAGACACGTTTGATTGTCAGTCTATGACTATCGAGAGGTACTCTAGTACTTTAGCTGCCGGTGCGAGTTCCGGGGCCACGAGTATATATGTTAATTATGATGCTACGCGTTATGCCTTAATAACACCGGGAGTTCATTTATATTTAGGTCCAAATGGAAGTGGTGCTTATGAGAGGGTAACTATATCAAGTCCGGGTCCTTCTGGAAATCAGTTACAACTAACTGCCCCTTTGACTAATAGTTATTTATCCTCGCAGGCCGTAACCTTTAGTAAAAATATTTGGTTCTTTAGCAATAACTATCTACTGCAAGTTGGGGTGGGTGGTCTTTATAAGGCCAGTGTTTTGGATGGAAGTATTTTAAGTCGTACTCAGGGTGGCGCTTATACGAGTGTGGACGCGTGCGGGTTCACTACCGTTAGTTCTTTTACAGGCGCATTGGCTGTACATAACAAGCCCTTCTTGATTTTTATTCGAACAACTAACCTCTTATTTATAGACGTAAGTAATAGTAACTTGGTTACTGAACTTTCTGCTCTTCAAAATAATATAAACGCTGCAACGACTACCGTGTACAATGTTTACGATCTTGGTATTGAAGGTAATACTATTTATCGCTTACAGTTACTTTTTACTATAAATGCTGTCGATTCATCGGAAAGTACTTATAATTACCAGTTGGCTACTTTTAAGCCGTTCCCAACAGCTATAGCCCTAACCGCTGTAGAAGCTATTCTTCCTGCTAGTAGCGGTGCTGCCACATCTGCTATTACAGCTACAGTTACGGATCAGTATCTTCTGCCGTTTATTCATTCAGGTTCTACCCTCACGTATACCATTGCTGGAGGAGGTACTGGCTCCAGTATAAGCCCGGCTACGGCTATTTTGCTCGACTCGCTTGGACAGGCACATGCCACGTATACTACAGGCAGTGCCGCTGGGCTAGTCACTATTACGGCTACAGTAACCATCTAACGATGCCTTCTAATATAAATATTTCTCAAGGTAATTTTTCGTTTGGCCCTACTGTAGGTTTATTTTATACGATGAGTCAGAGTCTTCAAACACTTTTAGTTGTTGAAGCCGATGGTACTCCAGCAGCAAGTTTTCCTATAACTTTGTCTACGTTACGTAATCCAGTTTCTTCTCTAAAGTATGACGGGACTTTTTTCTGGAGTTTAGAAGATCTTCCTTCCAGTCTTGGTGTTGTTATAAAGAAGTGGAGACTTTATCCATTTCCTACTGCGGCTTTACCCAGCGTATCTCCTTCGGAGTGCCGTTGGCAAGATGAACTTACTCTTATAAATAGTGTTGCTATAAAATGGGCTTCCCGGGCTATAGGTGTTGAATATTATAAGAGACTTATAAATGGGTCAGTTGCACGGGGAAGCACATCTATAGTCCTGAATAGTGTTGTTAATATAAGTATTGGTGATAAGTTATATCTAGGTCCAAGTACTTTTACGGGCTTTGTGGGAAATGAAGAAACCGTAACCGTAACTAACATTGTTAGTAATACCATCCTTTTTTCTAAAGTCGGTGGGTTAGAAAATAGTTATAATATATCCGACCCTGTGGATTTTCATAAAGCTGTTTGGTTATTTAATGACCACTCTTTTTCTGGGCAAGAGGACTATAAAGGAGATCTCGTTAAGTTTTCGTGGCCTGCTAAGGTCACGGTCTTTTCTAATCAGGGGGCCCAGTATAGTCTTGTTCAGGCTGCTGATTTTAATGGTACGGAGTTAGTATTCGTACGTGCTGACCAGATTATGCGTATAGATACTGCTACTTCTCCGTCTCTTGTCTATTCCTCGTTGGAGGCTAATCTTCGAGAAAGTGATTTAGCTACCCCTATTGTAGTTTACGATATTATTGCAGATTTAGTAGGAAATCAGGTTTATAAACTTCAGCATAAAGAAACAGTTGAAACTATAAATACAGGTGCTTACGTAACGTCCACCTGGTCTAGTGGGTCTGTACCTTTATATAATTATCAAATAATTGCTACTTTGGCGTTCGTTAATTCTACAGCGCTATCATTTGACACGCGAATGACCTTCCCGTTTGTAACAGCCGATAAAATCAACATAATAGGAGAGGTACGCGATCAGTATAATCTACCAGTTCCGAGTAAAACGGTACAGTTCTCTTCTTCTTTAAACCCTTTGAGTGGGGCAGGAACACCGGGCACCTTTAGTCCTACGTCGGCTGTAACAAACGCATCTGGCATAGTTTCTACGCAGTATACGCCGAGTGTAACAGTCGCTGAGATTTTGGTGGACGTTCAAGCGAAGGTACTCTAATGGGTTCCCAACTTATAAAGGCACTGGTTACGCAGAAAGGTAATATTGCAACTAATCCTTCAGGGGCGAGTCCGTCTACGTCACGCCCAATAGAACAAGTAGTCAGACTTATTAAATCTCCTCAGCCCATCCAGCAGCTTTCGGCCCCGCGTACTGCGCGTAGTTCCGATTTAGTTACAGAGTTTTCTAAACCTATACAGCAGATAGGCACTCTTGTTTTTGCTTCACAGGCGAACAGTCCTGTTAGGGGTAAAATAATAGAACAGAAAGGGGGTTTAACTAGCCCTTCAAGTCCTCCGGCAGATCCGCCTACAGAAGGTCTTATTGAGCAAGTTAGTCGTACAGGTTTTATAAATACGCAGCAGTTTAATTTACGGACCGGGTTAGTGGCTAATACTAGTCGACCAGTTCAGCAAACCACCCTTGTTGTTAATCACATTCAAGTTACACAGTATGATTTTATTACGCTGGTAACCCCGCCATGTGGAAGTATAAAGAATTCAGTAAATACAAGTATTCGTTGGAGAATTAGAGATTTCGGCTTTCTTTTTAACACCTCTTCTCTTATATTTAAAGTAGACGGGGTACCAGTTCAGAATTCGGCTAACTTCTCTGTCACGGGTATTACAAATGGTCTTCAACTAGACTATACGCCTTCCATACCTTTTCCTTACGGGCACCTGGTCGTTATACTGTTAGAGATAAGTGACATCGCGCCTACACCAAATCAGTTCTCGTATAACTGCAGTTGGATGACCACCGAGGATAGTATAGCCCCTGTATTTTCAAATATAGTTCCTGCTTGTGGTTCGTCTGGAGTTTCTACAACAGCTACGCTTTCTTTTGATGTTATCGACGTAGGAGAAGGAGTCGACCCTGATTCTATTTCTATATCGCTTGATGGTATAGGTGTTTGTAGCGGGATAAGTTTGGACGGCTTTACTACTTTAATTTCCGGAACAGGGTATCACGTAACATATGTGGGCGCTCATTTTAATCATGAATCGGAGATATCCATATTCCTATCTGCTAGTGACCTATCCCCAAATAGAAATACTTCGTCATTTATTTGTGCCTTTAATACAGCCGCTAGTTCTCCACCAGAGTTTATAAATATGGTTCCCGGGCCTTGCGACACTTTTGTTGATGATACTACAGGCTTAAAGTTTGAGGTCTACGGTGTAGAGAACGGGGTGGATGTGTCCACCCTGGAAGTTAGGATAGATAACGCGTTAAGAAGGGTTGTGGTTACGCCAAGGTTGTACCGTCCGTAGTAAGGAGGTAGATTGTGACAGTTCAGCAAGGAAGACTCCTAGCCGTTAGCACAGGTAAGACTATGGCTAATTTTTACTTCGATGCCGTGGCTAGTGGTATAGGTTCCGTAGACAAGATTATTCATAACGGTACACAATTCATACGAATGGTGCTCCGAAGACCCAAACCGGTTACGGCTTACACGGGATCAGCTACACGCACAACCGCAACTCGTTTTATAGACGCTAGTTATACCCCTAGTTCATCTTCCAATATAAGAAATATAACTGTAGGTTTTGGGAGTAAGTTGGTTACTACTAAGGTTATAAAGATTTTATCCACAGCCGCTATAGATACCACTACTGTGGGGTGGACTGTTTTTACGAGTTTAACTGATATAGAGGGAGAGTATATTAATAACTCTTTTAAGGCGGCGGTAGCTTCTGTCGGGCAAGCAATAGTAAGTACCCCAGCGGGTAATCAGTTTCAGTATACCGTTAATGTGTCTTCTCCACCGATAGATACTACGGGGAATGGTCTTCCTTACTGGAGAATAACGCACACGGGAACCACAGCGTTTGATAATGTTACGGAAGTTCAGATTGTACCGCCACTAACACCCACTATGTCTTATTTTGATACTAACGGTAATTTTTCTAGTTCTGTCCCCTTCGAGAAATCTAATATCCTAGACGTTTGTTACGATGTTCCTAATAGTACTTTTTATACGATACGTTATAATGACGGTACTATCGGTACAGCGACTGTAACTCTTAACGATACTTTTAGTGACGTAGACGCCGGCACTGCATCCGGAACTAGCGGTTTCAATCCCTCTCGCTGGACGGCTAGTAACGTTAATACTCAGTTTTTAAGAGTAGCCAATAAACTATCCTACAACGTTTCTAGTGGCAAAGGACAGATAAATACTACGTTCTCGGTAGCTAATAACGTAGATATAAATTTAGATGTTGTTCCGACTACACTTACTAGTAAGAAAATGTGGGTGACTATACGGGGTTTAGATAGTAATAACAATACTAGATTTAGTGAGGGTGTTGGTTACGATACAGTTTCTGCTTCTGGTGTTTGGTTTGCAACACACCTTTCTAACTTAGTAAATTCCACGGCTGCCTCCCAAATAAAAGAAATTCGTCCGCTATGGCACAACACGGCTTCCGGTACAGACAGCTTTACAGTTGTCTTTACAGGGGGTTCGACTTGGACAGTTTCTGGGACCCTGACTGGCGCTTTAACTAGCGCGACCACAGGTGTAGCATATACTGAGACAGTCTCCGCCACCTCGCCAATTACGTTTCTTATATCGTCTACGGCTGCGCCTAATATCGGTGAGCAGTTTACTTTCGATTTATTTACTGATAATAAGAAGAAGAACGTAACGACTACGGGTATTATCGGATTTACGCGTACGGGTTCTAATTATACTACTAAGCAAGTAATTACTTCTCCGCAAACAGCAGTAACCACGCCTGTAACCGTAGAGTTATTTGGTAATACTGACGCGTTGGTAAATATTTCTGCCGATAACTTCAATGTTATAACAGGCAGTGGTACTTTCCCGAGCGTTGCTGTATTTACAGTAGAGAAAGTTAATGCGGCGGGAAATGTAGTTAATCCACCACTAATTTCTTCTTTCGATATAATAGGTGATCCAAGCTTAACGTATAATGACTTTTTGGATGGTCGCGTACAGATAGCAAGTACAACTTCTGGGACAGGGGGCGGCTTTATATATCTTAAGGTTAATAATGCTCTATATTCTTATGCCAACAATGTTTCTTTAGGAACAGAGACGGGTGGAAGCGCAGTAGCAACTAGTTTAGCACAGATAAACAAAGATGGAATAAGTAGTTTTGCTTGGACACATAGATCCACAGCTTTGGGGATTCCCTTTCTAACCTATCTAGAGTACGACGCTGGTTTAGATATGCTTCATTGTAAGACTTTAGATAAAACCACCCTTTTGAGTACTACATCTACGCGGCAGGTATTTTTAAACATCAGTGACTATAGTACTAATGCCTATAAGGTTTTTTATGATCAGAACGATTTCAATACCTTGTATTACGTCGATTCAACTAAGATACTTCGCGCTTGGAATTTGAACGATACTATTTCTGCGTTCATGGCCGTTAATGCTGAAACCATTACTCTTCCAGCGGGAACAGCTCAGAATACTAACGTAAATGCGGATGTTATTAATGCGTGGGGTGAGGTTTTGTCGGGTAAAGTTGTAACCTTTGCGGTCACAGCCGGGGACGGGGCGCTTACTCCCTCCACGGATGCTACGGACGTAGTTGGAAGAGCAACCACGCAGTATACGGTAGGAAGCACTGTAGGGGTTTCGACGGTGACGGCGACCGTAACGGAGACTTAATATAATGTTTTTTTTAGAGGCATATAATGGTCAGAAGTAACCATGGTAACAATAATAAGCGGTACACTCACATTAGTTCAGGCTTCGGGGATTGCCTCTAGGGCGCACGTAGAGCAAGGTGGAATAGTTGTTACTTCTAACACGCTATCTTCTTTCGAAGGCGGAAGTACTGCTACTACTATACAATCTTTTGATGGTTTTTCTAATTCTGCAAGAATGCTATCTGCTTCTGGGGTAGAGCAGAAGGGAGAAATTCTTTCTTCTAATCCGTCTTCTACGGTGACGAATAATTTTATAATTTCCTATAATCCTACATTTTCTGGGGTAGCAACATTATTTAGAGTTATAGGAACTTCTGGTACAGTAGAGAAGTTTTTTGATCGTTCTCCTTTCTTTCATACCCCCAGCGAAGTAGACGTTAATACCCTTAGAGATCTAATTGAGGTAGCTCCTTTCCTTCTTTATGGTAGTACCACTATAAACTCTTATGATTATACGCGACATATTTCATCTCAAACGGCTATTATCGAGTCTGCGCAGCGTTTGGCTACTAGCGGTTCCGGGCATATAGTAACTAAATTACCTACGCTGAGCGGTTTGCCTTTTACACTTTCTGGTTCGGCAAGTATAACGGTACCTGATAATACTGCGCCGTATTTTGATCAGGCCATTCCTGCGGCTGGAAGTAGTTTTAACTCCCCTGCTACGCAAGTATCTTTCCACATAAAAGATTTAAGTTCCGCGGTGAGCCAGGGTAGCATTTACGTATGGGTGGACGGGTTAAACGTTGTGAGCGCCGGTACCGTTGTGACGGGAACAACTTGGCCCACTATACAGAAGACTATATTTGATATTCACGATACGGGATTTGTTTTAACTAGGGGTACCGCCTTTACTCCTCAGTCCACAGTTACTGTGAGCGGTACGGCACAAGATTTAGCAGCAGTGGCTAATCCGTTTACTGGCCAATATAGGTTTAAGATTTGGGGATTAGCTAATATTTCTGGTAGTATCACAGGTTTGGCAGATGCAGACCCCCCGGTACTTACGCCTGTTTATCCGCAGAACGGGGACACCGATATCTCTCCCGACACCAATATATCTTGGACAGTGGTGGACGCGGCCAGAGGAGTAGATCCAACTACCGTTAAGTTACATATAAACGGAGCTCTGAAAATAGACGGAGATACTAATATTACCGGAGGTACGCTAGCTCGTACTGGGGATGCGGTATCTGGATTTAGTTATACATATAACCCCACTAACTCTTTCTCTTATGGAAGTACGATCACGGGAACCCTATCTGGGGCAGACTTAGCGGGTAATAACACATCCAGTTCGTACTCCTTTAGAATCACGTCTTCGGATACACTCCTTATATCCAACTTCTTTATGAACTCGGGGGATACTCTTCCTCTAACTTCGGGCACGGTTATAAGTGTAGATGTTACAGACACTCTATACGGGGTTAATTCCTCTTCTAGTTATCTGACTATAAATGGGCAAACACCAATAGGTTTGACCACAAGTGTAATAACTAGCGGTATTCGTTTCTTAGTACCCGCCCAGCCAATCATTAATTTTGAAGAAGACTTAACCGTTTTTGTTCAAGGTGTCAATAACTATCCTGGTCCATTCCCAGTTACAAAGACCGCACAGTACCTACTACGCACTGGTTACGGAGTTACTTGGTATAATAGAGAATTAGATAACTATGAAAAAGTATTTCCGTTTATAACTAATATTCAAGTTCTTAGCGACATAAAGAATTTCTCTAAGAGAGCAGCCACTGGTTCTGTTTTCTATAGATTCCTTACTGAGGATCAGCCCAAGGCTGATCTGTCCGCCTCTATAGTTTCTAATATACAGACGGCAGATCTACCCGCGGTTGTTGAGAGCGATAACCCATTCTTTGAGTACGGCAAGACTATAACGCTTGAAATACAAGCAACTGACTTGGAAGGAAATCAACTAGTATTTACGCATACGTTTACAATTGAACAAAGACCAAGTTAGAATTTCTTAAGGAGGATATAATCTAATGGTAGCTGTAAGTAGATTTGTGGAATTTTCGGTTACCTCCCAAACCTATGTTACTGGAGTGTCTACGGATGCTACAGCTAAAGGTACCCGCGGTTATTTTCGCGGCACGGGACTAACTACCGGAAATGATGACTTTACCATTACTCTTAACTCTAATGACCAATTAGCAGTTGCTATTAATGGCGTTGGGCCCTTTACTATCACCCTGGCCTCTGGAACGGCGCTTGATCCCCGTTTTGTGGCCAGAGACATAACCTATAAGATTAATAGCGCGAGTTCGGACGCCTCGTTTGCATTCGCGCAGTGCGAATTTAGAAACGGTGGGTTGGTAGGGACTAACAGTTTTAACTCTTTCATAGTTAAGTCAGGAAAATTAGGAAAAAATGCTAGTGGAAATACTGTTGCTATTACTTCTCCGGGCGGACGAGACGCACGAGCCACCCTGGGAATGGCTTCTTCTTCCGCAGCCGCAGGTCAGGACCAATCGGATTTAATAGCTTCTAGCTATACCGGTGCTGTCACTGTCTCTGGTGCTTACGGTGGGCAGTTTGACGACTTCTACACGGTAATGATCAGTAGTATAGAGACTGTCGGAACGGTTACACCCGGAGGTGGAAATACTTATAACGGTACAGCTACAGTCGGTGGCCTATATACAGGCGTGGCTGGAGATAGTTATACTGTAACTATAAGTACTACGGCTGGCTCTACGATGGGAGCCGGTTCGGGCAATGTGCCCACATTTACGGTAACCGACACTCCTGGCTCTGATGATAATGCTAATCCAATAGAACTTCTATATCCCGGTGCTTGGTATGACATAGGTTCCCTCGGTGTACGGGCGAAGTTTACTGACGCGGTGTTTGGAAATGGCGATACGTTTGCTATTCAAGCCCTAACGGCCTCGGGTGGTACCGGTGCGGTAACAACTGCTAAGTATATCTGGTCTTCTACTTTAGAAGACTCGTCTAAGGCTTACGGTATTTCGGCTGTTACTACGTCTACAGTTGGTACACAGGTAGGAACTAAGGGCGTTACAATAGCATTTAGTAACTCCGGAACACTATCGGCGGGCGAGAGATTCCATATAATTTGCCGTGGTCCTCGTGCTACCAGTTCCAGTGTTACGCAGTTAAACTTCGGTAACGTCACCGTGTCTACAAACAGTGCTGTAAAGGTTGTCTGGTTCGAATTGATAAGTGGCGCGGTTTCTATGTCCACTGTGAAGTTTAGTTTACAGAATCACGGAACTTTTAGTCATCATAACGCTGGAAATAACGATACCTACTTCCATTACGGAACAGTGGGCGGCGGACATAACGCAGCGGGGGCGGGCCCAACTACTAATAGTCAGGTAGCCTTCCCTGTAGATGCCACCGGTTTAGGAAAAGTTGTAGCCACGGATATTGACCAGGATATTCCACCTACCTATCTGTACGCAACGCAGAATAACCTAGCGGTTGTAAGTTCTGCGGACAGTTCACAGACGGTTGGTAATTATATGGGAGCTCTGGTCAGCGACTTTATCTTCTTAGCCATTCAGCTTGGCGCTAACGAAACAGGTGCAAACAGTACAATGAATTACAGAATGTATTTTGATTTCCAGTAGGGGTTGATTTTACTTGACATTTTCTCTTATTTATCCTATTATTCCTTAGGGGGCACTGCCCTAAGGAGAAGAAGTGATGCAGAGAAAAGATATACAGACAGAAGAGGTAGTCAGGTTCTATCAAAATGGGTTGATAGGGCGGGAGATCGCTGAGAAGTTAGGATGTTCTGTAACTCTGGTACAGCGGCGACTGACTAAAGCCGGAATAAAGATGCGGTCGTCTAACGACCGTATTACCATTCCTATTGATAAACACGTACTCGAAGAAATGTATTGGGTTAAGAAGATGCACCCTGTTGCAATTGGTAAAGTTTTTGGTGTACATAAAATGACAGTCACTAAAAAGATGCTTGAGTTTGGTATACCTTTTAGAACAAAATCCCAAGCCCGCATAGGAAAGTTCAATCCGTTGTATGGGGTTGGGCATTCAGAAGAAACAAAAAATAAATTGTCTCAGCAATTTATTGATGGACGAAGGAAGGTTTCTCTTCAAAACCAGTACGGTAATCCTACAAAGTATAAAGAGACTGTTTATAGGTCTTCGTGGGAAGCGGGGGTTGCTTTTTATTTGGATACCCGACTTATATCCTACGAATACGAGTATAGATCTTTTCCGTATCCGGCAGAGTATGGGCGTATTAGGAGTTATACCCCTGACTTCTATCTTCCCAACACCGATACCTATCTCGAAGTAAAGGGTGTGTTCCGCGAGAAGGATCTTTATAAGGTGAATAGCGTGATTGCAACACAGGGTATTAAGATAGATTTTTGGGACGGGCCTAAATTAGTGGAGTTGGGGGTCATTAGTCCCGCCGGTAAGGTAATCATTGGTTTAGACGTCATTCACAAAGTTATAACTCCCTTAAAGGAAGACGAATAATGTTTGTTGGCGAACGAGAAATAGTTATGTCTAAAGGTTGGATTGCTGAATATAAAGACGGCTCTGTCTTTTGTGAAGAGGACTGTCCTTGGAACAAACTACCTGATAAGAGAAACATAGCCCGACTTATCTTAAAATGGGAAGATAGGTTTTGGGAAATTACAGGTAAAGATAATTACACCGTACCCTCAGTACGGGGTTATATCGACTCTCAAGGTTCGCAGGGAATTGATTCTAGAACCATAGGTTATTATGATACGGACAGTAAAGTTATACTACGTGTGTCTGAAGATACCGGAAGTATGAAATGGGAGCACGTGCCTTTTTAGGCGGGAAAAGGAGAGTCTAAGTGGTTAAGTTTCTTTCCGGTTCGACGTACTCCGGAGAACGGATTAAAACGTGTACGTTCTGGCGGAGTGATCTAACCACTAATAAGACAAAGGACTATGCAGATATTTCCTCAACAGATGTTGGGGGAGGAAGCTGTGTGGCTAATGCCTTTTTCAAAAGAGAAGACATCTCCTGTTTTAATTCTGGAGATTGTAATAGTGAGGGTAAATGTCTTCCTTGTACTAAATATAAGTACGGGGGTATGCAGTTAGGTATTAGCCATTCTCCCCCGCTAACTGTATTAAAAGAGTTTAATAAGGGCATAACGGATGATGACTTACGATCCCCTAATAAACTGATTATTGGTAAAGAGATCGCCACACGTACTGACGCAGACCAGTTGCCATTTCACGTCGTCTTACGGAATATTCAGGCAGGTATCGCCAAGTGTTGCCATTGGAGCGCGGGTAATGGCACTCCCAGTAAGTTTTACTTGGCGAAGATCATAAAAGGTAATGCTACTAAGACTTATATAGAGTATACAACTCTTCCTCAAGAAAAGGATAGCGCTGGTAATCCAGTAAAGGATAAAAATGGTAGAGTAATAGATCCGGTTATTCAGGAAGTAAAAACAGACGTTCCTGGTATTTATGTAACTAATACGGCATTTGACGATAAGGTTGGCTCTTTCTTCCCCGTGGGCACGGTTGTGCTTGCAGGGTTTGAAGACCAGCCTTCTTTTTATTTGGAGCCTCGCACAGGGTTAATGAAACCGGGAGAGGATGTCATCTTTCTTGCTTCGGCCGCGGATAGTTATCTTACTAAGGCGAAAAAAACGGCCGTTAAGTGTACTCAGCCTACAATCGACGCTGTTAACGCGGCGCGTACGGCTAAAAATACAGCGGTAGCTTTACAAAATGAGGCAATAAATTATTATAACCAAACTCTTTTATCTAATGAGCCGGATTTAATTGCATCAGCCAAAGTAAAATCTGACTTGGCCACAGCCAATGCCGCTGCTGCCAGTGCTGCGTATACACAGGCCACAATTCTAGGTAATTCAGCTAATGTTACTATAGGAGATATTGTTAACGCCGAAGTAAGTGACGACATCACCGTAGCTGCTAAGGTCTTAGCCGATACACTAGATGCTTTAGCCGCACAAGTCACAATAACTGCTAACTGCGCCTCTGGTACAAGTGCGGGAAATACAGCCTCGATGATGGCTGGTAAACTGGTTATTCTTGCGCGCGCGATGCGTTCTCTTGGCTATAAAGGGGCTAGCAAGTGTGAGCTTTTTTTTACCGCCGAAAACGTAGCAAAACAATGGAACGCCCCGACGGATGGAAGCCTTCCTTGTAATGGGGTTCGTACAGAGTGTCAATTTTATACGGGTCCCGTATGGGCCCACGCAACTGACGAAAAGTTGGAAGTAGGTAAGTCGATCATTGCCGAGCAGTTACAAGAATTGAGGTTTTATTCAGACGATTGGACTCGCTATACTGATCCTTTTACTACTTTTAGAAATAGATTTTCTACTCCTTATATTTGGGCGTTTAAAGAGTACTTGGATTCTGGGGGGACACCTGAGATAGGAGATATGGCTTTATATAAGCCAAAGTTATTGTTTTCCAAAATAGATACGACGTCTGCTGCCGTACAGTACGATACTGCCAGTATAGAGCGCGTATCCATCTCTGATTTTACTACTTTTGCAGTAGAGAAAACTAGGGCTTTGATTCAGCCGGGGTCTCCAAGTTTAGATAATAAAGATAAACCCCCCGCTTTTCCTACTGTTATAACTAGACCCGGGGAGCCTTCTGATGCGAGATTAAAAATAACTCATCCCCGTCTCGATAAGAAGACAGGACAGGAAGTCGTAGGTAAAACTGGTCCCTTTATTTTAAGAAACTGGAGCGAGAATAGAAACACAGCAACTCTATTCGGTACAGCTACTCCCGGTGCTACCATTTTTTTGGTTAACGAGACTGCTTTACAGCGACGTTTTGAGTATAATGCTTTTTATGAGACCCAGAATACCTCGTTACCGGAATCGATTACTGGTATTCCTGGAGCACCTGATTTTTCTAGTGCTGAGGCGGTGGCGTCTTTAGTAGCGTTTATGACTGCATTAGAGGAAGAAAAATCTCTAAATACGAGTGAGGTCCCTAACCCTTTTGCTAAATTTTCAGCAGACTACTTATCCGGGCAGTGGGCGTCTATAAACGAAATAGGTTTAGTTTATAATGAAATAAATAAAATCTATGCGTTTATATTTCTCTCTGATACTGCTATATTATTTGATTATACTCTTATAGACTTTAGACTCCTACACTCTGTGATCGCGCAAACAGTCTTTGAGGGCGAAGATTTTTCTATGTTTAGTGAGCCGGGTTCAACTAAACTAGGAGATGCTTCTAACGATACGGTGGCTAAAGGTTTCATAAGTGCTCAGGCTATACAAACGGTTGGGCGCGCTAAAGAAATTGTTAAACTTAGTTATGGTTATTATGCTTGGAGAGAAGTTAACCGTGGTCTAACTCTCGCTGCATCAACGGGCACTGGGAATCCGGATGTGGTTTTGGAAAGTGAGGCTAATGCGTTTATATCCAGACAAGCATATCAAGTAGTTCAATATAGGAAAACTATTACTTTGGAGGACGGCTGGTACACTATAAATGACTGTGGCTATATTATGGTTCCGATACCGGATCTAAATGTACACAGAGTTCTTCCCCTCCCTAATGTGGTGGGCTCTTTGGTTGGTTTTCAGAATGTACTGACTAACTATGGTGGAAGGGGTTCTGTTGTAGCGCAGTGGGCTATAGAGTCGGCTTCTTTAAACATAAATGATACAAAAAAGAATTTGCTTCAATACTATCGAGATACAGACGGGCGGGGTCTTCCAGCCAACTATGTTATTTTGGGCCCGGATACGAATTTTGAGCAAGCGTACGGTCGCCCCGTTCCTGGACGCGACTCTATAGAGATAACGTTTACATTTCTTAGATCACAGACGTGCTCTCCGGCCGGGCTGCTCTCTGTACCGGAACTAGCAGAAGACGTAGTTGAACAGGATTTTTATAAGGAATTTTTTAGTCCTAGTCACCCTAGCGGAGACAAACCTTTTTGTGAGTACAAGCACGCTTTCTCTTTTGACGTAAAGGGTACTCTTACTGCCGGGGGTGTACGCGGCAGCGGGGAGTCCGTAGTGGCTATAACCAAGGAACAGCAGGAATATGTGTGGGTATTTGCTGATTCAGAAGGTAGACCTATAGGTAAGAAATATAGTAGACTACTGGTTATGTACTCCAACCTTTCCTGTATTTCTGTAGACATATTTTATCGTTGGAAGCAGTCTTGTATCCGTTACGCCCTTATGCCAGAGCTGTCTATCGCTATAGGTACGGCTGGTGGAACACTACTGGTTGCCCCAAGAGCTACGGTCAATCCCGCGGACTTACAGTTGGGCAGTAGGTATGCGGCTGGTTATTTGGGAGACAATACCTGTGACCGGACTCCTAGTTGTGGAGATCATGAACATGGGCAGTACGGGTCGGATCTTGCTGAGATAGAATACTCACATTTGGTTACACCTACTCAGACGGTGGGAGGTGAGACTATTCCAGCCGTTTATAAAATGTATTACCCCAGTGCGGGCCAGGTTCCTCCGGCGCCCATTTCTTCCGAGGCCGACGAGTTTCGTTATCCTGGAGATACTTGGCGTAAGCTTGTTGGTCCCGTGTGGTATCCGTACACCGCGTGTGAAAATGCTAGGTACTACGCCAAGACCAACGCTGCTTTTGGAACAGACTCTACGGAACTTATAAATAAACCGCTTACGTCTCTTGCTGTGGGGCCGGTAATAACTTCTATAGAAGGCGAAGCTCTTAATACGGCTACCGGAAATAGACCTCCCGCGTCAGATGAGGCTTACAGAGGCATAGACCGTGTTACAGCTGAGATTCTTGATACACACCCGTCTCTCCGCGCGTGCTCTAGTGAATATACGTATGGTAATTTAATAGCAGCGGGTCAGCCAGTTTTTGATGGGTATGCTAGAAGGCGGGGGCAAATAGACTTGTTCTGGTACTCGGATCACGGGTTTGCTCCTCCTCCTTTTGGTAATTTTGGGCGTAATATGCTTATGTTTGAGGTTTCCGATAGAAGAGGGGATTACCTTGGTGACCCTCCGGACGGTGGGCAGGGGTTTAGGTGGATGCCTATTTTTCCTACGCGCGACAATATAGGTTCTAACATTGATATTCTAAGTGAGAGTTTGGAAGTGCAGCATTACCGACTGCAGTGTATGAATAATCCGGCCGGGGGAGGTACGGAGGGGATCACGAATACTCCACGTTATACACACAGAGCTCTGATCGAGAATAAGATAGGGGCTGTAGATTATCCGTACGTACCGTATTGGCCTAAATTTTTAGCAGACGCTTCGTTAGGGAAGGAGCCTGCGGGGCGTGCCGTCGATGCTGGTCCTATTTCTACGCAGTGGGCTTGGCGGGAGAAGGCTAAGCCTATTAAAAGAGGGCAGGCGGGATCGTCGATTATAAAAGGACTAGCTTTGGCGGCCCCAGATTATATTTTAGATCATCAAAGATTGGAAGTAAGTCTCAGACCTGCAGAGGGTGAGTATACTCTTACATACGAGGGTCCTAAACATGATCAGTATGGGGCGCTTACTAAAAACGGTACACTTCGATTGGGAAGCGGGCCACCTAGAGAGATAATTATAGATTTCGCTAATCAGATATTTGGGTTAGCACCCATGATTGACACGGTTTATGATTTATCTCAGACGCTGGGGGGTTCTGCATTTCCTTGTATTCCCGGTACTCCTATAGATACTCCGAGTTTTGGAAAACCTTGTTCTTGTACAGGGGATATTACGGATCCACAATTTCAGAATGGGACGCAAATTCCGGCAATATTTACCCATTTAGACAATAGGTCTACGTTAGGGTACTCAGGGCTTTATTCTGAAGAGACAATGAGCGCCCCTTTTGGCACAGATTTACCCCGTACAACAACCGCGGACCCCTCTGTTATGGGTAACTATTATATAAAGGGAATAGGTTTTAAATTGGATTACGATTTTATTCCCGTAACGGCTGTGAATCCTATGTCGGATTCTCGTGCTGTGGCTCAATACACTTGGAGTAGAACACCCCACGGTACCGCGTATCCTAACGAGGGTGGGGGTGTGGATGGTAGTTTTGGAACAGCGGAAACAAACACAGATGTCTATAAGTACGCTACCACTGGTAAAATTTTTACATCCGCCGTGGCTAGTGACGCTCTCGAAATAAGCAGTGTGTCTGGGGATATAGCTGCTTTTTTTCCCTCTCCTCTTTTAGCGCATACAGTACAAACAGAAAAAGATACTACAGGTCCTAAGACAACGCACCCTATTACTGTTTTAGGAATTTTACCCAGCGGTGACCTTAAACTAAAGGGGCACACCCCTTGTACAGATATTGCGGCAGCCGGTAAAGGATATTCTAACGGCGAACCCGAACAAGTTGTTTTAAATATGACTTTTTTGCCGTATATGCGAATAACAAAAGTAACTATCTCTTTCGCTGCTGGTAAGGGTATGCAGGTACCCCGAGTTTCTTTAGGCGTAGTAGACCCTGTGAATAGAACGGGCAGTCTGCCTACCGTCAGAACTGCACGTGTTATTGGGGAAAGTATAGAAACGGCCACAGGTATGGATTTGGGTTTACGTGATTCCTCTCTTTATTCACAAACAGCGCTAAATGAAGGAAGAACTATTTTTAGAGTAACCATTGTGCCCTCTTATCAGGACATGCCCTTCTGGAATCAATTTGGTCAGGAGTTTGAACTTATATTTGCGGACAGAGATAATGAACATTCTATGGGAATTATTGGTATCGCTCTAGAAGCGGCTATGGTTTCTACGGATGGAGCAGTTGAGATTATTTTTATTCCAGCCAGAAAATACTATGTTGCTAAAGGCGATAGTACTAATAATCCAGAACAAGTTTTGGAGGGGGTTGATAGCGCCACTGCCTACTGGAGAACCACTTCTACGAGTACAGCTATAAGTGGTAATCGTTATCGGGCATACGCCTGGGATGAAAAGATAGAGGATAATCAACCGCCTATAAAGAGTACCAATATTAAAGAACTAGAGGCTTTGCAGAGTGTAGAATATAATAAGACTCTAGCTTTAATGGGGCATACTTTTTCTTTCAGCAGCTTTATACCTTTTGAGGAGAGTGCCTTTTTAACTTTTCTTAAAGAAGGTGAGCCTTCATGGCAACTTGAAATGCGAAGTAGTAGGAATAGAATGCAGGACGTAAAAAAGTATATTACGAGTGGTAAAACAACCAATGCAACTAAACTTTGGGGAACCATCCCTGAAAGGGAACCTTGGAGCGCCCCGGGTCACGCGTGGACGCATAAGTTAGAAGAAGATCCGGATTTTTCTACCTGTGGAGCCGTTAGTTCGTGGGCCGAACCCTATAAAATGATCATATTCTATCAATTTTTACATTTACATGACGAGCTTGCCGTTTTTCAACCGGCAGAATTCTGGAGTAGCATGCCTTCGTCAATGTCTCGCACGGCACAAGCTAATGGGTTTGTACTTGGCGGAGGGTTATCTTCACAAAAGGACGTTGGTATTTTACATACAGATACTTAAAAAGGAAGTTAGTTATGCCGTACAGTCAATTCCTGTATTGTGAGAAATGTGGAGCGCCCCACCGGCTTGAACTAGATCAGCAAGCCACTATCGAGGCTTATATTAAGGAGGGTCGAAGTAGTGCAAGTATAAATTACGCTCTGGTATTGTGGGATTACTTAATATACACTTGTTCTTTCTGTAAAACCTCCTTTCTTTACACCTATAGAGACGTAGAGAGGCGTGTCAGAGAATATTTGTCAGTTAAATCTCAGGAGCACGAAAGAAGGCTTACTGAGGCTGTAGAGCAAAGTGAGATTTTTGAAAGTAATAGAGCACGTATAGAAAAAGAAGTTTTGAAACGGTATGGAAGGAGATAGTGGTATATAGTATACTATCAGAAGCTCGGGTTAGTTCTTCTTTAGCAGAGAGGCAGCCCGCAGATAAAGCCTATTCTGTTATTTGGGATACCAACCGGGACCTCAAAGGCTGGACGGCTGCTATAAATATGGAAGTGGTGGGGGCGTGGGGTAGTTTTTTTTACGCCACAAAGCTTACGTCGGCCGGGGGTTATATTGGCCCGGCTACCGCATTTACACCTGTTGATTCCTTAGAGGGCAATAGAATATTTTTTAGACTTAAGTACGACAAGCATCCTAAGAATAAGAATGCTACCAGTTTTGGTAAGATACAATGGACGACTGTTGCGGATGGTACGTTTAACGACACTAAGTCTACGACTTTTTCACTTTTAGCGGACGGAAATTGGCATCTATACGAAGTAAATGTGGGTCAAAATGCGCAGTGGGTAGGCCTAATAAATAATATTAGATTTTATCCTTGTGAAGACGGGGCAAGAAATGACGAGTTCTTTATCAGTTATTTTGAGATAGGTAACACTAATTTTACCTTTGATCTTAGTAATCCTAAAGCAGGAACTCGTGGTTATGTTCTTGGCGAGAGAATACCAGAAGATCAAATTATCATACAAAAGGACGTCAATGACAAACTACTTGTTAACATAGATGGTTACGGGTTTGTTCAAGTTGTTTTAGTCCCTCAGACGGGTACGCTCCAAACTATAATGAGGGACCTCTCTCTTCAGTTGGGAAAGATATCGTTGGGTGGGTATTTAAGAGCCGAAGCCACCGTTGACGACACCACTGGGTATGTCAAGATACAATCTGGTACCTATGCTAGCGATTCTTCTGTAGCGGTTTTGTTTGGGACGCACTCTTGTGGGCCTACGTTAGGGCTAATGAATTTATTCGGTACGTTTACTGGGACATCTGTTTTAGGAACCGAGCCGGACGCAGCCTATACCCCGCTAGCCGCTTATCGCCCTACAACTTTAGAAATCATCGCGCTATTTGATAATGACAGTTCTGTGCAGGCTTTTAGTCTTGATCCCCAGGAATATATTCTTCAAGGGGGACGTGCAGACTTTGGACTTAGCGGAAAACCTCTTGAAACCACACAGAACATTGCTTACTCTGCTTCTCCCACGGGGGGACAGACCACTATTACAAAGTCTCAGTTTGATTTTAGAGGCAGTACGGTTATTGATATAAACCATCCTTTTTCAGATGACGGGGTCCTTGAAAAAGTATGGGCTAACGGTATAATGGATGTAGCCGGGGGTAGTAAGTGGAAGATATTTCGTCCTAAACTTAATGGAGATATTTTATTAGTTGCCGAAGGGCAAATTGGACAAACTACGATTTCGTCCAATCCTAACGGGGGTTTAGTTCTAAGTGCTGAGGCTGGAGTATTTTTCGTAGACGTTTCTGGTCAAAACATTAGGGTTAGGCGCGGTGACCTATTGGGTCTCTATAACGCACAGCTACATGTGGGTATGGCAGATAGTCTAAAAATAGACGCTCTTTACTATACAATAAGTGGGGACGCTACCGGCACCATAACTCCCCCTCCCCCTTCCGGGGCAGGAGAGCAAGGTCTTTCTATTTATGCTCGAGGTACAGATCTTAAAAAAACAGCAGTATTAGATATAGATCTAAGGCGTAGATTAAATATCAATAAGATTAGCATTACCGGCGAACAGGTAACCCAGAATGTAGAGTATAATATTGCTACCGCCTCTACCGCGTCTTTTAGTGCGGCTATTCCAGGCTCTCACACCGTTTGTTATCAGTACCCCCTAGCACCGCTACCCACTTGTTTTACTAGAACTAATCAAGGTTTTAATATTCAAGCGCTAAACGATGACGTTTTGTATGCGAACAACGGGGTCACTGCCTTTGGCGACGGCGGGGACGGGGGTATAGGAGGGGCCACTGTTGTTGGGGCTACATATTTTTATGGTAACGGCGATGGGGAGTTTTTGGGTGTATACGAACTGGTTACTGCCGGCGGGGAGGTTTACGACTATACTAAAGACACCCTATCTATAAGTTGTTTTTTTGGGTCTGTTAGTCCTCGTATAGATAAGCCGATAAGTAAAGCAGTTATGTATTTTAAAGACAGAAAGAATCAGCGCTCTTGGCAGATAGAATACGCGTTTAATGGCTCCGGGGGTGACGGTAGTTCTTCCGGTTTTAATAAAATACCGGAAGAGAGTATAACAGAGGTAAAGTTAGATAAAACATCCATATTTGCGGCCACTGCTTCAGGTACGGGTACTTCTAATCTTACTACTCTGTTTTTAAAAAACCCGGTTCTTTTGACTACGGTTGCAGACGGAGTTACTGGAGGAGTTGAGCCTCCAGCAGGGGTACATGCTACGACTGTCAATCTACAAGAGCAAGCCACGTTCATACAAACACAGTGGAGTAGATTTGAATGGAACTTCACTCCCGTTAGGGCTACGGGTTTTCAATGGGTTTGCATGGAGCACTGGAGTACTAAAATATCAGAGTTTCAGATATTTTCTTCCTCTACCTCTGAAGAGACCATAGGAGATAATGCTCAAGTACTATTTTCAGCAGACGGGGAAAACTTTACGACGGCTGAACTGATATCCTCTAATACGGGTACAGTTGAATATAGACTAGGAAATTCTCCGCAATATATGCGTATCGTATTTAGACCTACCTTACTTCTGGGTATAAACGACGTTTCATTGGAATTTGAAAACGATACTGTATCTTTTGGTCCACACGGTAGACTAGACTCTTTATCCATTCCTGACGCTAAAGTAGGAAGTGTTGGCTCTTCTACCCCACTTTTGATAACTAATACTACAGGGCAGACATCTAATTTAAGCGTAAACATTGCCCCTGATACTAACAGCACAAAGAGACTTATCTACTTTAATAAACTGCATAGCGAGGAGTCTATCCAAGCACCTGATTTTGGTGCGCCCGGGAAAATAGATTTTACTGACGATAAGATACTCTATGAAACATCTAATATTGCTATAAATGCTACATCTTACGGTCTTCTAGACCTTACGGGCTTTAATAATTCCTCGTTAACTTCTAATCTTCTAACCAATCCGGGTTTTGAAACAGGAGACCTTAGTGGTTGGAGTTTGAGTGTCACGCATTCGGGGTCTCTATCTTTCCAAGTTCCTAGGGTTTATTCCATAACTAACTATGACCACGTGGAGTCTTTTCAGAATGGGTCTTACGTATTTGGCTTCTATATAGACGAGGTTGACCCAGAACATCAGAACGGAAGCGCTTGGGTAAAGTTCGATTTACAGCAAACGGTAGACGTCTCTTCGTATGTATCACACATCACAAACGGGGGTACTGACTGTACCATTACTTTACCCTACCTTTACTTGGGACCAGCTTCTCCTCTTCCTATACTAACTATAACTGAGGGGGCTACCTTAGCTGATATTACTACGGCCACCCCCACCACGTACATACACACTTTTTCTTTGATAGAGTCTGGTTACGTTGCCACGCCATCTATTAGTGATCAGTTAGTTTTTACTAATAAATTTACGCTTCACAAAACTACAAAGTATGTAAATATACGGTTATCCGTAAATAATACAGGTTTCCACCCTACGGGCTCTTTTCCTGTTCAAAGACAAGGTGTATTGGTAGAGGATGTTTCACTTGTGCTTTCTTTTCCGGGGACGAATAAATCTTGGTACAAGAGTTGGAGAACGGGGGCTGGAGATTTTACAGATAGTTCTTTTGTTCCTGTAACGGAGTTCACGACTATAACAGGTTCCACGCATTGGTATCAGCCATATGTTCAGCGTACTTATCCCCTGGGTCCCGCAGCCAACCAAGTACAGGCAGTGACACACGCTTTAGGCTTGAATCGTTTCCAAGAGATTAGATCTTTTAGACGAATGACTGCTACCGATCCAGGTGTACTTGGCGTGGGGTGGCCGGGAGAGAAAACTATTGCTGGATTTAGAATAGCATGTATGGGCGGTACGTTTGTTCAGTCTTATCCAAAGAAATTTCAAGTAGAGACTTTAATACGCGCAGTAGACCTAGGAACTACTCCTGATCTTAATAACCCCAGTCACTACCAAGTTGTGAAAGTATATAGTTCTCTAAATTATAATGCAGGTCCTAGTTATTTTACAGGGTCATCTATTAGGGAACTGTCAATAGTAACATTTTTGTTGGATACCCCTGTTATAACCACAGGAATGAAACTTGTATTTACTCTTAATTGCGATACTTACGAGTTAAATATTGGTTATGCGGGAAATAGTACTACGATGCAGGCGGCCACGGGTTGTGCCGATTCTCCTTTTGGTGGCGGGGATTTTGTTTCTATTGAAGGTTTATATGTCTCTATGTTTTCTCCCTTGGAAAAAATTGGAATAACTTCTTTACCCCTAACTGATGAAAGAGAATATAATCAAATTGGGGTTACCACTGTATACTCCGCTGTAGACTTAGGCAGACACTACGCTATAGATACTAATAGTAAGGTGTTTGAACTTATAGCGGAAACAATCAATCAGAGCCAATGGAATGCTACCTCGGTTGCGTACAGTCTTACGAATACTTCGGATCCCAATGCAGTATCTTGGGGAAACACTACGGCGATAAATACGCGGTGGATACGCTTCTCGTCTCCTGCTCAAGTAGAGTATGAATACGGGGTATTTAATACAGCCAGTGGCACGGTTTCTAAGTTGCCGCAGTCTTCCTTGCTAAGTGCGAGAATATACCCAGATATAACTGTATCTGAATTTCCTGTAGAGGGGTATAACTCTTCCTGGGTTAATTTAGGTAAAGCTTTAACAGATACTGATAGTTCTACCTATATTTACTATTCCGATTACCCCATTATAGCTATAGATATCGGAAACCTTGAACTAATTAATAATGACGTTGTTAACCCAGGTAATAACCATGCCCTAGATTCTGGGTCTATTTGGGGGTCTACTGGAGATAAAGCGTACTGGGTGGCATATACAGAAACAGGCTATGCATATGCGGCCCAAGCATACTCTGCTACTGTGCGGCCAGAACAGGTACGTTTTTCTTCTTTCGGTGCTGGGGTTCCACTCACGGCAGTGCGGTGGGTAGCCCTTCGAGGAGCTTCAAATTTACATATTTCCTTTACCGGTAACCCTCCTAAGTCCTATAACTATAGAACTCCTGGTCAACTTCTTAGCGGGGCGAGATTTAAGCCTAGAGAGCTTCCGGTACCCACGGCTAAGCCTACTTGGTTCATATCTTCTAAGACCGGTCTACAGGATATTTCAACATTAGTTTCTACTCTAGGAAGGACGTCCCCGTACGTCGAAGGTACGGATTTTGGGGCGAATAATTCTAATATTGGGGCAGTTGTTAATGCTTTTTCCGGGCAGTTTACGTTGAGTGCCCCTGTCTTTTGGGGAGCGGGAACAAGAGACTCTAGTACGGGGCAAGAATCCGCTGCTTTGGCGTTTCCACACAGTATTTGGAGAGTGTTTAGAGACCCTTACCGGGGTGGGGTTGTCACGAAACAGGTTGCGGCTGTGCTTATTTTAGGTTATAATTCTTTATATTACCCCTCCTCTTTCAAAATTCAGTCTCTTATAACCACCTCTTCTGATCCCACCGCTGAGGGTAGTTGGCAAGATGTGCCCGGGGCAGATTTTACGGGAGCAGATACTTGGCAAGGGGGTTTAGGTTTTACTTACATACTTATGGCCCCTGTAATTACAGCGGGTATCAGACTTTATATTTCTGCGAGTGTGTATGATTCCGATGCAGCTAACAACCTTTCTGTAGGAGCGATCGGGGCTTATTCTAATCTAAGTTATCGTGGTCCTCAGACTCGGGTTGGTAAAGTAGTTGTTTATGAACAGGTTTCTGAGGCTTCTCTACTTCAAGGGCAACTTTCAGTAAATCAGGCTTTATTTGCAACTATAACTTCTTCTGGTTCTACTCCGGATCATCCCATTTCTAACCTTAACGACGAAAGGATAGATACTTATTGGCAGTCACCTTCCTTTTCTGATGTAGTTTATATTACACTACCCACCCCTAAAACTATTTCTAGCTTTATGTGGGAGTTGGATCCTAGTATAGGACAACAAAGCGGAGGACTGAGTATTAATGCTCCAGAAGATTTTCAGTTGTTCGCTAATGTCGGCGGATCGGATAGAGAACTACTGCACCAAGTTTCCTACTCAGGCACTTCCTTTAGTGGTACACTTTCTACCACAACCTCTGATTCTTTTACCTTCAAAATAAACAGTGTTCAGGGTCAGAATACGGATGCTAATTCTATACAGTTAAGTGAAATTAGTCTTATAGAAACTCTAGTTCAGGTTGATCCCCTTGTAACGATTACAGGTGTGTTGGATAGACGACCTGGCGGTACAAATACGACTAGTACTAAAATTTCGTATGCCTCCGGTTCACAAGTTAATGCCCAAGTTTCTCTATTTGGTTTTGACGGGGGAAATGATCCGGATTTTTCTGAACGGGATTTATTTAGTCTCTGGATAAATATAAATGACGTAGCGCTTTTAGATACTACTTTTGGTAGTATTAAGATTGGTAATAGTCCAGACATCTTTTATAGGTGGGACTTGAAAGACGTATCTTTGCATTCTGGTTGGAATAACCTTCAACTTCAATTTTCTACGGCGGCAGATAAGTCTGTTACTCCTTTCCAATTCGGAGAACGTTACGACCCGGCAACTGGTGAAAGTAAAGTAGACTTTATAACCGGAGATTATCTTAGATACGCTACTGGGCCGTGGGCCACCACACCTCCTAATCTTATAGAGTGTCCAGGTATTAGATTTATAGAACTAGAGTTTAGAGGAACCGGTGGCGCATCTACGTTAGAGATGGTAGTAGATGATTTAAGATTTGTGAGAAATAAATTTTCAGATATCTGTAAATTTGCTCCGTCTTTGTATTTAAATAACGATGAAGTATTCACTATTTATACAGAGGGCTTAGACTTGGTAACGGGAACAGTAGAGTTTTGGCTGTCCCCAGACTGGGATAGTGCCGGGCAGCTACTGGGCTCCCGCGCGGTTGTGCCTTGCTTATTTAGAGTAATTTTTCCCGATAATAGATTTCTAAGTCTTATCTTTCGTTTATCCGATAGATTTGTTTGTATAATAAACGATGGAGTTTTATCCCGTCAGTTCGTAAGTGTTCCTGGTATTTACTTTTTTAATCGTTATGAGACTTTTCACTTCGCACTCGCGTGGGATGTAAACGGGGGTATAGACGGTCGGGGGGTAACTCTAGCGATGTATATCAATGGTAGTTTGGTTTATGAGACTTACGAGACATGGGTAGGTTCAAGAGAGAGTGGGAGTACGGTATTAATAGGTGGTGAGGCTGGGCAGTTTGCTGCAGCCCCGCCACCTAACGAAACAGCCGCCGCCTACACAGCCGTCCCTACAATGCCGCTAACTACCACGCAATCCTGTTGGGCTTTATTGGAAAATTTAAAGATTTATAACTATGCTAAGACTGATTTTAGAGATAGAGAGAGCCCAGATGTAGATAAAATTCAGCTGGTGAATCCCTCTGAAATGCTTCAAATATCTTTAGATGACGTTAACTTCTACGATGTAGGGTCTTCAAACCTTCCGTTGGTAGTAAATAACGTTGTTTCTGGGGCCCCTGTTACTATTTACGTTAGAACTAACATACCCAAGGGATTAACTGGGCGTGAGAATAGGGACGCTTCTTTGCTAGTGCGATGGAAAGTACCAGATCCACAGTGTTAAAGGAAGATAATGGTAGAAAGAAATTTATTTAAAGAAGGTTACATTTCTAACACCCTAACGCTGTCTGGAACTATTTCTGGAACCCAAACAATCGGTGTAAATGAAATTAATCTATTGGTGGACGGGGACACCGTAACCCCCGCTCTTACTCTCGCGTCTGGTAAGAAGATGGTCTTAGATTTTGATCTGGGGGCTAGATGGGCGATAAAGAGATTTGAATATTATACTTCCGAAGCTTCTACAGCAAGTTTCTCTATTAAATTGAGTCAAGATAACTCTACCTACACCCCCATCGCGCTCTCTAATGTTGGAGCATATTTCTTAGGGCAGATGCCCGTGCCCGTTGCGTCTGGAGCGCCAAGATATATAAGACTTGAGCATACTGCTACTTCTGGTACTTTAATAAGAGAGTTTGTAGCAGTTAGTGACGATACTAAGGTAGACTTTGGAACGGATGGTTCGGTAACACAGGTTTCTCTAAATGATTCCCCGCTTGGGGAGGTTTCGCGTACTGTTACGGTTGTTCCCATTTTCAATAGGTCCACAACTCAGGCTGTGGACGCCAGAGTTTTTATAGACAGAACCTTTAACTCTTCTGATGATGAACTGGAGATATCCGCAGCAGAAGTCGGTCCTTGGGTAGGAAGAAATACTGCGCAGTCTACGCAACCTCTTAATACTGACTGGGATAATGGATTATATACCAATACGCGTAAAGTTCCGGGTATTTCTTATTCAGTAAACTTTTCTGAAGATGGGGTATTTAATAGGTGGGCTACCTCTGGACTTACGAGTGTCGCCGTTACCGGGGGGTTTTTACAAGGAGTTACCCGTTCTGGAACTTGTACTTTTGAAACCACTGCATCCGGGCTTCGAGTTATTGCTCCAGACTGCGAACTAGTTAAGGTTTCTTTGAAAGTACCCACTATCAGCGGTAGTTATACTCCACCTACTCTTTTCTGGAAGAACAACGGGGCAACCACTTATTCAGCGGATAAATCCATTCTTCCCACCAATACGCGAGCGTATAACGGACAGCTTCTAGAGTATACTTATCCGGTATCCACGATTACTACTTGGTCTGGGGTAATTTCTGATATCAAGATAGTTCCTTTTGTAGCTACTAGCGGCATTGCTGTTGGACACCTGGTTCAACTAAGTACTGTAGATATAGGAAACTTTGATGGTGGTCGTATCGCGCTGGATAGCGTGCCTGTGAAAGCTAATGAGGATCAGATTATCGCCTATAAGGAAGAGAACTGGGTTGCATCTACCTCGTTTTTAGCTCCTATTATTTATTTAAATTACGATAATAGAATACTCGCCCCATGTGTAATAACTAAATTTAAAATGTCCGGTTCCCCGGAAATAGGTAGCGCTGCAGTTGAGACCCAGATTCTTCTTTTATCTATGACCTCCAGTTTTCCTGCTTCGGGTACGGTTACTATAAAGAAAAACCTTAGTTTCAGTTCTATTATAAGTGCGACTCAAGCGAATTCTTATACGGAAGTAGACGTTTTTTGGCCGGCCACTTCTGGTGACGCTATCGGTGTGTTTTTCCGTAGCTCCCCAGGACCCTCCGACTCAGCAAATTGTCCCGTAGGAACTGCCCCTAAGACGGGTGCCGGGTATCGGTTAACCGCGGTGACGGTTCCCTCCGTTATCGGTAATCTTCCGGTTATAGCAGGGACAGGAGCTTGGACGGGGACAAATGTAAACTATCTTATTGGCTATGACTATTTACCCCTTAAGTTTTCGTCTTCGGGCAGATACACAGCTCCTGTTTTCGATTTGGGAGACGCAGTGGAATTGTCTGCTGCCGTATTTACCGCGAATGAGCCTGCCAATACGAGTGTAGACACGGATACTTCTTCTGCCTTTAGTACGATTAACGGTCGTGCTAGTAATACACCTCCCCATTCTTCTAGTTTGACAACTATTAACGGAGTATTTACGGGGGAACGTTTTAAGTATAACGATACTCTGCCTTTTATTGGGCCATACGATGTTAATAGCATATGGGGAACTATTAGTACTAACGACCAGTTTCAGGTGCCGACAGTTTCTGTTTACAACCAAGACACTCAAGAGCTCTGGGTATTGGCATCTATTTGTAGCGGTACGGCCCCTTATACGGTTAGTCCAGTAATAAATGTTTTTGATGCTCCCGCTAATCACAATCGGGCTAGATCTTTTCAGGTACAAGGGATAGGATATACCTATTCTAATAGTTTGAACCCTACTACGTTTCCTCAGCGTTTTGATCCCATAGGAATGGTTATAGACTATGCTCGTAAAGAAGTTTATATTGTCTGTAGTGACCCATCTTTCTTTGCCGGCTCGGTGGCATATCACGGTATAGTAATAGATTATTCCGGTAACTTTAAGAGACTTGTTTTCCGGAAAGACCAGATAACTGTGATTGCCAGCACGATTAATAAGATAGCGGCTTCAAAACATATGGTTTTTGACGGAGTTTACTTTTATTTTCTATCTGTCGCAACGGGACCTGCCAGTAACCTCTCTGCTACACAGTCAATCTATATTTTTAAACTTCACAGTGACTTAAGTATCACAGAGGTAGATACTAAAGTTGTTTCGGCTATAAGTGGTCTTTCTTTTTCTAATGCCTCGCATCCACCCAGAGCTATGGGATATCATAGTGCAGACAATTTAGTCTACCTTCTTTGGAATAATACGGTACTTACAGACTTCGCTAGCAATGATATTCCAACGGCCAGCGTTCCTAGATACTATGCTTTAAAATTTACACCAGACGTCAGTGATATTTTTACAGTGCAGTTATACAAACAAGGGACGGCAGATATAGCTATTCCTCAGCTCACAACTACGCAAGGGTATACCCGGAAAGCGTCTAGTAACCAGAATTGGGTGGCTAATGGGGGCTGGTTTAATAACACCACCCAGTGGTTTTTTATCCGAAGTATGACGTATCTTCCTAATAGAAATACGTTTGCAATAACTACATACGAAGCAAGTACTATACACCCGGAGCAGGATCCTATGTCCTCGCTAAGTGTAGGCTTCTTTACGGAAATAGGTGCGGGAGTTAGTGGTACTTGGTCTGCAGGAACTTTAGCTAATCCTAACGATTCTCTTTGGGGATCTGCCTCCGGAACACTTTCCTATCAACCAGTTCAGAAGGATAGCGTACTATTTCCTAACGGCAGGTACGCTCAAGTTGATTATACTCTAAACTCTACGAATGGGGTACGTACGCCCCAGATAACAGATACTGGTTTTATAGAAGGGGTAGTTTTGCAGGGAGTGCCGGCTTCTGGAACTAGAAATTTGTACGTGCGCTCTAACATTCCTTCCGATGCTGATTTGTCCACGAGGATAGGAAGACTGAAAGCCTATTGGCAGTTGAACGAATAATGGTTACTCTTCTTGCACCTTTAGCCACTCAAAGCGGAGTTAGGGATCTTTATATATCCGAAGATCGTTATTTATTTACGGTAACCAGTGCTGGGGTGTCTATAATAGACCTTTATATGTCGGAGGTTATTTCTTCTGGAATACCTCCAGGTATAGCCACCTGTGTAACTGTAGACACCTCTGCTCCTGTTAGAAAGTTTTACGTAGGTACTTCGGGTAACGGAATATTTTCTGGTCCTTATAATTTAGCTATACATTCCTCTGGGTTAGAGTTTTCTTCTTACCTAACCCTGGCGTTTTCTACGGGTACTTCTCCGGCTATACTTTCTGATTATATAAATAGTTTGTCTGCGGCTAATGGTGGTTTACTTATCAGCAGTTCGGTAGGGGTAGACTTCATAACTAATAGTTTGTTAGGGGCGTCCAGAACAGTTACCTCGGGATCAAGTTCTTGTGTCTTAACTAATACTGGAGAAGCTTACTGGACAGTAGTTAATAGTGGTATAGAGACCTGTTATAATATACTGCCTTCTTCTGGTACGGGAGTTATACCGGTATCTTTTCAGTATGATGCTTTAACTTCTGTACCCCCGCTCCCTTCCAATGTTATAAACGATATAGCGGTTTCTAAGACTGCTTATAATACTCTTGGTTTTGCTACCGGAGTGGGAGGATTTATAGTTAGAGAGATGCAGGGGTCAGAGGGTGCTTCTTTATATAAGTCTTTATTTTCTTCTGATAATATTTCGTCTGTGTCCTTTTCTTCTCAGGCCGCCTACGATAGTGGCCGAGTTTATTTAGTCGGTGCGGTAGATATGAAAATTTTCAGTTTATCAGACAATACTGTTTTCGAAACCTATAATTCAGAGAGCGGACCTAGGGGACAAACGTTGGCAAGTGGGACTCTGTCTAAAGTAAGAACAAGTAGCAGCGCATAGGGAGTAATATGATAAACTTTCCTACATCGTTAGACGACAACACTACGTTATACGTAGCAGTAAATAATAAGAGAACTGCGCTTACTTCTAATATAGATGCGTCTACTTTAACAATACCTGTTCTAGCTACTACTGGTTTTCCTAGCTCTGGCTTTATTACTATTTTAACGGGAACGGACATCACAGTAGCAGAATGCATCGCTTACTCCTCTGTCGGGGCAACGCAATTTAATGCCACACTTCGTGGGGCGGATGGTACAACCGCAGTGGCGCACACTAGCGGCAATAATGTTGATTTAACTATTGTGGCCGCGCACCATAATACTCTAAAAGACGCCACCATAGCGATAGAGGGGGTTATAGGTGTAACTGGGAATGAGAATTTTGTAAGAGTATCTTCGGGAAGTGCAGTAATTCCTCAAAATACAGTAACCAACCGTGTTTCGGCCAACACTGTAGTGGCATCGGGCAGTTTAACTGTTTCCGGTTCCCCTGTATTGATAGGTTCTTCTATTAAAGCAATTATTGGTGGCGGACAAATAACCGTTGTTACCGGTTCCAATAATATTACGGTTTCTTATACCGATACCGATATCCCTACGGCTATTGTGGGCGCTCGTGGGATAACAGTTATATCAGGATCAAATACGGTTATTGTTTCAGGTACACTTCCTTCTAAATCTACTTCTACTTTTTTAACTAGTTCTATTTTAAGTGCTGGTGGAATAGGTACTTTTAATCAGACTTTTAATAATAGAGCTCTGGTGCGTAAACTTACTGTAACTCCGTCTGACGGAGGAGCAAACAGTACAGTAATAGAATTTTATACTAGTAGTTCTTTTTCAGCGGGGGCTTTAGAATATAGAGCGACTTCTTCTGGAACATATGTAGATAACGAGACTTGGTTCCACGAGGATAGCGATGTTACTTCTAAGTACCATTTGAAAATAACTAATAATTCCTTAGTTAATAGTCAGTTTACTATAGACACCATCGAGGAAGTTTTTGAACCATAGGGGGAGATAAATGCCTTTTGCTTATAAACGAGCAACTATTTCTGGAAACGTGGCGGGTACAGAAGGTACCTCTAAATTAATCCAAGAAATTAAAGATGTAGCTGTTAATCAGATGGGTTGGACCCTCTATGACGATCGTACGGATCAGCGTAGTACTAATCATAAACTGGTTCTTAGTTCCAATGGGGAAGATGGAACTTACCCTACTTTTTATATGGTTATAACATCAGGAAATACTACGGGTACGGCCGCACAAAACACGGTATTATTTCAAGTAGCTACGGCTTGGGATACCACCATCCATCGGGTACCAGCTAGCGGTATCGTAGTACCAGTAGCTAGCGGCGTTCAGATACTAGCTACGTCTACTAATACGCAGTACACCGCGTGGATATCTGGGGATAAGGACGCTATACATGTGATTACTAAGGTATCGACTACTTACGATAGCACAGCGGTTGGGCACGTAAAACCTTTTTATTCACCCGCTTTGCATCCCTATCCCCTGTTTGTTAATGGCGATGCTACTACGACTACAGTAATTACTGACGCGGTCACTACTCGGCTTATTGCTGGTAACCCTCCGCGTGCCTTTACCACGGGGTCAGATGCACAATTTATGGGTATGGCTGTTTTTACGAATGCTAATCAGCCTTACATCGCGGCAGTGAATCCGGCCATCACTTCTATTTATATGGCGATGCCTTTGCTTGTCGGGCCTAATACTGTTGCTGAAGGGAAAGATTTTTTGGGCATAGCCCCAGGTATTTGGCAGGGTGCGGGAAGTAACGCAGGTATGTTAAATGAGGCTATTTTAACTATGTCTGGCACAGACGGGGTGGTGCAACAATATATTGCTTTTCTTATTAGTACTACAGCTAGTCTAATAGTAAGAAGGAGTTAAATAACTATGGCGTTTGCATATAAAAATGTTGCTGTCTCGGGAAGTCGTTCAGATACCGAAGGTTCCTCTAAAACCATACAAGAAATAAAATCTGTAATGGTAAATCAAATGGGTTGGGTAGTACATGACGACCGTACTACCGCGGCGGGAAACGCTCATAAGCTTGTTCTTCGTTCCAATGGCGAAGGCGACGATAAACCTACCTTTTACATGATTATGACCTCGGGTATCAACAGCTCGTCTACAGCCGGGTCTAATGGGGTGACTTTTCAGATGTCTTCTTATTGGGATGCCGCTTCACACACACTGGGGAGTGGTGTGGCCACCTACTCGGGTCTTAACGCTACTAATAATCACTTCCTTGTCGTACAAGCTGAAAATGATAATCTTTTGTGGATTTCTGGAGATAAAGACGCGGTACATGTCGCGTCTAATTACTGGGCCCTTAACGCCACCTCGCATACTCTAGGTACTGTTTCTATGGGGCGCTGCTATAATTTCTTACCGGTTAGTCAAGAGCCGTATGGTCTTTTTGTAAGATCTACTACTGGAACCGCGGTACTCGGAGCTGGCGCAATTCAACTTGTGGCCGGTAATAACCCTATGCTGGACGTGCTTGGTATTACTACAAACTACACGATGGCTGCCACTAATCAACCTAGTACCTTTACAGATCCGGGCACGTTCCTATTTACTCCTTTGTTGGCGTTAATCGCAGATGTAACCCCCACTAGAAAGGGGGCGGTTGGTTTGTTACCCGGAGTATGGGACGGTATGGGCAGCGGTGTTATAGGATTACAGAATTTTTCTACGGTAACGTCCTCTGGTACGTTTGGGACTCGAACGTATATAGCTTTTATAGCAGGTACCACTGAATCCATAATATTTAGAATGTCGTAAGGTAAGACGATGCCCTTTTTCCCAGTAACGACTAGTGGTATAGTTATTATATCCGGATCAAACTATTTTGATTCTCTGACTAGTGATTTCCCTATAGTTATTGGTACGGTTATATCGTCACCCTTTCCATCCGATGTTTATGCTAATCCTGTGTTTCAGCAGGGGTTGGCGCAGGACCCCTACGAACCCGCCACTTTGGTTCTTTCCGGGACTGTTGTGGCTAAACTTTCTCCGGAGTTTTTTTTCCCACCTTTCGTTTATTCTAATTCTGTTTTTACTGCCGCTGGAAAAGTTCTACAGTTTGATAGAGACATCCGTATCAAGCAAACACTAGTTACAACTAGTGGTATAACTCTAGTAGACTTTGGTATAGATATTTTAACAGCTGGTTATATTGTTCCTGTATATATTAATTCTAGGCTCTTTCCATACCAACTACGTTTATTTCCGATTACAGACTCTACGACAAGTAGTGGTGTGAGAGTTTATCCCCGGCTGCCCCAGTTTTCCGTTATCATACCCTAGGAGGTAAAGCGGCTAAGTGACCTATAATCGTAACCTCTACAACAGTGCGCTTTACAATGCGGGCCGTTCGGAGGCCGGGGCTGCGATTAAGTCTCTTATATCGGCGCACACAGGTCCGCATATAAAAGCAGTTGTAGGCGTAAGTGGTGGCGTTACTTTCATTTCTGATTTCAACATAGTTGAAGGATCTATTAGTAAGCCACCTACTTCATTTAGATTCCCAGATTTATCGGCAATAGTTACTGCTATAAGAATAGGTACTGCTGATTTGGGAGCAAGTATTCATGGGTTCGCTTATAAGGATTTATTAGCAAAGATTTTCCCCGTGGAAACTATCCCTGATTTAGTGGCGTATATAAAAGCCTTAGCCTCTTCCGACATTCAAGCTAGCATCTTGGGTATGCTAGCTGAAGCTAATCTTGGTGCGACTCTTTTTGTTGCTATTCATAATTTATCGGCAAGAATTTTTAGTTTTGATGCTCCTACTTTATCTGCAAGAATAACTCCTCATTTACCCGCAAATTTAGGTGCTCGTATATGGTCTCCTTTAGATTTGTTGGCTACTATAAATTATCCGTACTATTCAGAGTTACCGGCTAGTATAAGTGGGCATCTTGCTGCTAACTTAATCGGCAAAGTCTTTCCCGTTTCTCGCATACCAAACCTCAGGGCGTATGTTAATGCTTCTCAAAGTTCGGTAAAAGATTTAATAGCTTATTTGAAGTGCAATGCTTCTTCTTCTGGAGATCTTGGTGCTTCGGTAGCAGGAGCTCACGGGGACTTCGATTTAACGGCCATACTGACTCCTTCCGGAGCGTATCAGAATCTTATAGGCTATCTAACTAGAGCAACTGCTGCTTCTGCAAATTTACAAGCTACGTTAGGCTTATCTATCGGTAACTCCACGGATCTTGCTGCAAGTATTTCATTTTACGGCGCCAAAAATATATCTGCTAGTATAAGCGCCCTTCCTCTCGGTGCAAAGGATAGATTCTTACCCGCCATTATACAGAGTTTAAATATTGTAGATTTATCTTCTACTATAACAGGAACAACTAACAGAGCAAATCTTGCCGCAAGCGTTACGTCCTTTCCGTATTTCCATGACCTATCCGCCTTCCTTCGCGCAGCAGAAACATATATTACGTCCCTATTTACAGTAAGTACTTTGGCGTCTGCGGACCTTCGAGCGAGTATAGGCGTACCTTCTTGTGCTGGCGGTACGGGAATACTAAATATAGCAGCTCTTCTTACGGCTAAAAATAAGGGCGATCTACACGGCACAATTTCTGCTTATCAGCTGGCTAATCTTGGGGCACAAGTAAATACCACTACTGGGCTCTATTATTTTGATACTGTTAATATTTCGTACACGCCCCAAAAGATTCGTATAGTTCATCCCTACCTTGTCTCTGATACTATAAATATTGTATATGCTCCTTTCCGGGGTCAAAATCTCAATGCATCTATTATTGGCGATCTACCCAGTGTTAATCTAGCCGCTACTCTGCGAGTTGTACGTGTACTGCCTAGGGTAATGCCTGTTACATCCAAGATTTTATCTGCGGATTTACGATCTGGCGAAGCACAAAATATTCAAGAAATTCGTTTACAGTTAGAAGGGACTTTCTTTGACTTTATTTACATAAATGGTACTAACCAAGCGTTTATAAGGGATTATACCCAGAAGTGGAAGTTAAATATCCGTTCGTTTAAGGCAATCGCTGCCAATTTATTTGGAGATTTTGCTGCCGCCAGAATTTGTAGACTTGGAGATCTTTCCTCATTTGATACAATAGATGCCGCTGTAAGGGCATGTATAGATGCTGTTCTAGGCTTAAGTAGTCAGACAGACTTAGGGGCGTCGATTACCGTAAGGGGTGGTTTTGCTGGACTTTCAGCCACGCTCGGTACTATAAACATTTTTACAGATATTCCGGCTTCTGTAGGTAGGGTATTCCCATCCGACTTGTTAGCTTCAGTGGCTTCTCAGGGCGATTACGGCGCTCTGGGGGGTATTATAAGCGGAGTTTCATCTACCAGTAGCAACCTCACAGCCAGCATAGACCCTTACGCCGTATCAGATATAGGTGCAGATATTACCGGCATTTAATTTCTTGACATCTGCTGAATCGTATCTTATACTTACAACAAAGGGCAGGTAGGTCCTGTCAGTGAGGAGTATTTAGATGAAATTCACCATTGCGGCGCATGCCTTAAAGCGCGCTCTGGACCGCTGTAACCAAATAGCGCCGGCTTCTTCTGCCATCGCAGAAGAACGGACGGGAGTTTTGTTACACGTCGAGAGTGAGCGCGTTATTTTTATGGCTTCCGACGACACCATGTCTATTCGTGTGGAAGTTCCAGCGGAAGTTGAGGAAGTTGGGGAAGCATTAGTTAAATGTAATGCGGTAAGTAGTGCAATTGTGGCTACTTTTGAAGACCGTAGTTTTGATGGTACAGAAAATTTTGTGGTTCTTAGTACAAATAATAAGAACATACTACGTATTACGGGTAGTACAAAGATTTCTGAAGGGGAAAAGCCATTAAGTCACAGTCGTAGTTTCCCGCTTTTAAATGCTGACTTTTTTAGTGAAACTCCGGAGTTTGACGAGGCCAAGGTCACGCATTTCCCGGCCTTTGCCTTTATGGATGGGCTATCTTTAGTTAGCCACGCGGCTTCTAAAGACCCTTCCAAGTTGAATTTCAACTGTATTTGCTTAACGTTAACCGAGGACAACGTCGTGTTTGCCGCTACAGACGGTATTCAAATTGCTGAATACAGAAAAGCCGCAAAGGTTAAAGGCCTGCGCGGCTCTTTTATTTTAGGCTTAAAATTTGCTACCGTGGCCGGTAAAACTGTAGACCCCAACCTTGAATCCGTGGAACTTTATGTAGAGGATAACAATATCTTTGTACGTAACGGAAGTTTTACGTTAGTAGGGGCACTATTAAACACGAAGTTCCCGGAATACGGTCCATATATGGATGTTTCTTCTTATAAGAAGGCTGTATTTAATACTGCGTCTTTTTCTTCGGTACTGGCAGGTATGCAGCCCTCTGTGGACGCTAAAACCCACCGGCTGGTTCTTGATGCCAAGAAGTCTGGAACGGCGATATTGTCCACTTCTAGCACCACAGGTGAGGCGGAGAGCTCTGACTTGGAAATTCAAACTCCTGAGGACTTTGATTTCCAGTTTAATAGCGTTCTGTTGCAGAATGCGGTGCGTACTTTCACCAGCGGTACTTTCAACTTCTATTTTGATAAGAAAGGTAAAGGTGTTCTTCTTCAATCCGAAGTTCTGCCGGAGTTTAAGACTTACCTTTGCACGTTAAAGAAAGTAGCGTAGTTTGCCTTCCCTATACTTCGATGAAGAAGAAGCTGTTAACGAACTCAGAGACCGGGGGTATAGGGTAGAAAAGGTTTGTTTTAAAGAAGTAGAAAGAATCACAACGCTCAGAGATTTAAGTGCTTTTTTCTACTACAAGCGGCGGTGCTATAATTTAGGTAGGCAGTATAATTATGAAGGTAACCTAGTTGAGGATTCAAAACCACTTAGTCTTTTTGTAACTGCTAGACAGAAGTTGGGTTTAAGTAGGAAGCAGGCGATTCAGGAAGCTGCGGTTATTGTAGATGCCCTTTTTAAGTATGAAAAACATTTACACTTAAAGTCACCTGTTATAAGTCCGCATATTTTAGCGTCTGTTTCTGTAGTTAATAGACTTTGTTCCTATATGAATGGGGAAGTTCCGGATGTGTTGGAACAAGATAATGCAGAGTATATAGATCAAATAAATGCTCTTTACGTTCAACAGTATGAAAAAGAAGATTTGGAACGAATTAATAAAGAACGAAAGAGTGTGATGGAGGACTTAAATGTCAAAAGAAGTTAAAGAAGTTAAAGTAGTCAATAATCTCAGTGTAATAACCAACGCGATCGAGAAAGAATTCGGTCCGGTAGTGAAGTGGCTTGGGGAGGCGTCTAGTTTTATTTCTGAAACCTTACCTACGGGTAGTCTTGGTTTGGATTTAGCCATTGGAAATGGTGGGTTGGAGCGGGGATTGGTTGCCGAGTTTTTTGGCGGGCCAGGCGCAGGCAAGAGTTTCCTTGCTTACTCTGTAATAAAAGAAGCTTGTCGGCGGGGGCATAAAAGTTTTATTGTGGACGCAGAGCACGCCTTAGACCCTCGTCTACTCATTAAGATGGGCTTTCCGGAAAACGATGTACTCATTGTTGACGGCGCCCCTACTGGAGAGGCAAATTTGGATATTGCTCACCGGCTAATGGAAACGGGTCAGTTTGCTGTGGGCGTAATTGATAGCGTGGCAGCTTTAGTTCCTAACGCCCGCGTAGAGCAAGACTATGGCCAACAGACTATGGGTCTACACGCAAGACTGATGAGTGCTGGACTTCAGAAGATCTCTACAGTTGTAAAGAAAACAAATACGCTCCTTATTTTTATCAACCAGCTGCGACATAAGATAGGTGAGTATGGTAATCCGGAGACAACTACTGGGGGTAACGCTTTACCGTTTTATGCTAGCTATCGTATCTCTCTTCGGGGCGGAGTCTCTAAGTCTAGCAGGTTAATAGACGAGGGTACGGGTGAGGTGTACGGACACCGTACG
>Ga0315276_10000219_pt1 | contig 47403 bp, 40 predicted proteins | sample YL17G05_0_MG_FD_204542 | JGI IMG/M metagenome (GOLD analysis project Ga0315276, IMG submission 204542) | Sediment microbial communities from Yellowstone Lake, YNP, Wyoming, USA - YL17G05_0 | ecosystem: Environmental > Aquatic > Freshwater > Lake > Sediment | place: USA: Wyoming | collected...
CACCAATGCGATAAATCCAAGGGTTGCTTCCGAATGTCGCGACAAATGACGTATCTCCTTGCAGGTCAATAGGATACAGCAGTTCTTAGCCTCGTGTTCTGTACAGATTCTTATGAGGAACCAAATAATTTTCAGGTTTCTTTTCCCATCGAGTCAGTACTCGACGAAGCGATGAGTATTCAGATGCTTGGGTATCAACGGCTCGATCTTTTCCCATAATTTGTCTGAAATCCTGGTATCTATTTTTTGTTTTCTGTTTTTTCATCCCTGAATCCTTTCAAAGGCATCGTTGCCTCTGATTATATCGGCCATTCAGGGGTTATTAGAATAGGCTCTAAAATGTGCCATCCATACCCGCCATCTATTCTTAAAACCTAATCTCAAATCTGCGTCTATTCGCGTTAATCTGCGGATACTATTCTTTCCCTTCTCCTTTTTCTTTTCCCCCCTCATGCCTCGTGCCTGTTGCCTTCCTCCTGTTTCCTGTCCCTATTTTTCAACCTGATCCGCGACAATCCATCATATCCGCGTTCTACTCTTCTCGCCACCGATCACTTCTTCATCTTTCCTCCCCCGATCCCTGACCCCTGACCCCAGCTCACCCGCCCCCCGACCTTCCAACTCCGCCCTCTGCCTTCTCAAATCTCAAATCTGACCGTCTGCCCCTTCCCCCCGACCCCTCCGCTCTCCCCCCATCCACTTTTCATCAAAACATACCACAAACATACTACAAACCACATACAAACATAGTGCAAACATAGTACAAACCACATCACTTTTCATCAGAATTCATCAAAATTTCGCCGAATTTCGCACTTTTTTCTTACCCATCTTGCCTAATCGTTATAATCGTTACGCAAAAATAAGCACTTACATCAATTCCAACAACGTAAAATAAGCAGTTACAGCAATTCCCCGCTACCAAAAACAAGCACTTACAAACACACCTTGCCTCGCTACAATATAACTGCTAAACTCTTACCACCATGACCCAACAAAACACCAGGACAATCGTGATTTTTGGCTCATCCAAACCCGCCCCTGAAAGCGATAACTACTTACAGGCTTATGAGTTAGGCAAAGCCTTAGCACGGGCCGGCTATCAAATCGCCAACGGCGGATATTCCGGCACCATGGCCGCTACCGCCTGCGGCGCCAGCCAGGCAGGTGCAAACACTATCGGAGTAACGTGCAACGCGTTCGGCCGAGGCGGACCTAACCAATGGATTCAAAAGGAGATACGAACAGAAAACCTGTTCGAACGGCTCAGCACACTCATCGATTTGGCACATGCCTTCGTCGTCTTGCCGGGCGGTACAGGCACATTGCTGGAACTCGCTTTATGCTGGGAACTTACGAATAAACGATTCCTCAGCTCGATACCGATAATATGCTTGTCAAATTACTGGAAACCTGTTATTGACGTTATACTCGAATCCAACGAAAACAACGCCTCGACCATTCGCCTGGCCGAGTCATTAGATCATGTTTTACAAATACTTAAGGATCATTTCGATGAAAACTCTTACTAAAATACTTCTCTGCCTGGTCGCAATTTCACCCACCGGCACCGCCAAAGAACAATCTGTCGAAAACAACGGCAAAGAACCCCAACCACTAAAACAGACATTCACGCAACCTCTGTTACGAGAAGGTTTTATGATTGCCGATCGCAAGGCCAAACTCGTCAAGCACCCAGATGATCTGCGTTGGTTTCTGCTCTTTGAGCCGTTCATTATACGGCCGACGGACTCACTGGCTGGCGGCTCAGCCGCCGCCGACGGAAAGACCTCTTCAATAAGTTCAGACAAAGCAATTCCCAAAACCATTCCATCACAAATAGCGACCAATAAAACCGAAAAACCTGAGATAGTGGGTGACGAACGTTTTACTTGGGTTATGCAAGTCCTTCCTGGCAAATGGCTTACAGTTATGAATAATATCACTGGGGACAATGTCAACCTCGATATTACTTTTCGTGTTTGGGGCGAGGTGACCACTTACAAAAAGCGTAATTTCTTTCTGCCGAACATGGTTGCCATCGAGTCGCTGTTTGGAGAAGCCACTGACAGCACGAAAACTGCGGAAAATGGGGCCAAACCACCAAAATCCGACTCGGACAAGCCACCAATAAATCCAACCGATCAAACCAAAAAGGCGGATAACGACTTACAGGAAAACAACTTAGCGATTGCAGAGAGACTACGAAAGGTATTGCTCACGATACCACGTACACACGTCCTGGAGGTTCCTGATGAGATAGAGCAAGACAAGGAAAACCGCACTCAGACCAAGACACAAACCGCCCAAAAGAGAACATTGACCAACAGTGGTCCAGAAATCCAACAAAAAGACGGTGATATGATAATCGATCGTGTGGGTCGATTAGTGTTCGACATTCAGCAGGAATGTTTTAAGTATGAATATATTTTTGAATCGGATGGCGCAAGCCTGAACCAGCAGCCGGTAGTGCTGCATCCGAACCGATTACTGGAGGAGATGGAGGAGAGAACCGGGGCGAAGAGACAAGTGAAATTTCGTGTAACAGGGCAAATCAGTAAGTATAAGAAAAAGGACTATATGCTGTTGAGAAAAGTTGTAATATTACCATCTAATGATATGGGCAATCTGGGGAAATAGCGACTATGATTGAAGAATGGGTTTTGACATCCACCAATCTGCATCGCCTTTCAAAGAGGCAATACGAAGTGGCTGTACTGCCGATCGGAGCTGTCGAACCGCACAATCGGCACCTGCCGGAAGGACAGGACTTCCACCATGCCGCCTGGGTTGCCCGGCGATGCTGTGAGCTTGCCTGGAGTCACTGCCAATCGGTAATTTGTCTGCCGGCGATTCCGTATGGCGTGGACTGCAACCTGCTGGATTTTCCGTTGGCGATCCACGTTTCCCAAACTACCCTTGACGAGATGGTGCGTGATATAATTCGTTCACTGCTCCAGCACGGCATTCGCAAAGTAGTGATCGTCAACGGTCACGGTGGTAACGAGTTTACAGCGATAATTCGGCAGATTCAATGCGATTTAGATGTACACGTGTTTTTATGCAACTGGTGGCAGGTCGGACGCGACCGGTATGACGAGATATTCGAGGTCTCTGACGATCATGCCGGCGAGTTTGAAACTTCAATAGCGCTTGCCCTGTATCCGGAACTGGTAGAACCGAACGTCGCCGGTAACGGCAAAACCAGACCTTTTCGATTCGAAGCGTTGGAAAAAGGCTGGGTTCTCACCAGCCGTAATTTTGCCAGGCTCAACGACCACTGTGCCGCCGGCGATCCGACCAGGGCCTCCGCCGAAAAAGGCAAAAAATACCTCGATCTGGTCTGCGACCGCATCAGCGGTTTCCTGGTCGAACTGGCCCAAACTCCAATCGACGAACATTTTCCACACAAAGGCTAGTTTCGACCAATGTTAAAATCAGATTTTCTGTGTGAGCGTCGGCGCATTGGTTTGCCAGTCGCACTTATTGTCGGTCAGATATGCTCGACCTTGATGCGAGCAAGCTGACAGTAGGCTTTGAATTCGTCTTCCAGGTCGCCATAAATGAATAACTGATGGAAACCTTTCGTGTCCCGAACGTCTGGGACATCGTCCAATTCAAGTTCGACAGAGGTACGACAACCGCCGGATGGCGGCGTGTCAATATTGCCCACTACGGTACCGGTGCCGAGTATAATAGTTACCGGAGTTTTCTCGTCGATCTCGCCCCACCAGTTGGCACTGGTGAATTTCATTACAGTAACCTTTTGCCCCAGCCGCCAGAGCACCTGCGGTGAGACGCCCACGTTAGACTCGGAGTGACTTCGTAAAATGTAAGGTTCGGCAGGTGCATCAAACCCATTGAGTTTGATACCGCAGGTACAATGAGCTCCCATCAGCGTATTGTTAACGGTGTTTGGGGCTGGGTCCTGCATGAAACCCGGCCGCTGGAATAGAAGATGGGTCAGGCGTGAGGAGATGGCGGCGGGCCAATCAGCCTCGCACGCGCCGACAATACCTTCGTCGCGCAGATGTGAGAGAGCCAGACATGGCGGCTGGATTGTGCGGCTGCCAACAAGCCCCAGACAATCCATCGAAAAACCATGACACTTTTCAGCAACCATCAGACGCCGACAGACAACATAATTCTTGACAGCATCGAGAAGCTGCTGCCTGGCCGGTTCGATGATCTTCCTGGCGTGCTTGATGTAATAGTCAGCGATGGATCGCATCTCGTCGGAAATTTGGACCTTCTTGATCTCTTCAGCAAAACGGTTGTTGGGAATGTAGTGCAATGTAGTGCCGACGACAGGGATTTTGCGGTCCTCGGTCTTATCGCCGGCGGCAATGCACAAACGGGTGTATTTCATCTGGTGGACGGTGTTGAGCATTCTCAAAGCGGTGCCCAGCCACTGCACATCCTGTGTAGCCCCGACAAAGACACCGGGGATATTACGGGTTGACTGAAGGTCTCCGGTAAAAGAAGTTCCCATCGGGCTGAACACAATGGTCGGGATTTCGCCCCGGTTTTTGGCGATATTGTAAGTGTGGCCCCAGGAATCGTAGCCGGGATGGTGCAGACACATACTGGTAACCAAAAGGCCGTCGCGCGGGTCATTCTTGAGGTTTTCAAGTAATGCGCTGACGGCATTATCGTCCTGGAGCGGCTCGGAGATGACCTGCAGATCGATTCCCTGCTTTTGAGCGGCCTTGACGAGCACATCGGTGTATTGGCACTGGCGGGCCTTGATGTCGTAGGCGGCGCCCGGCCAACCCATCCAGTACTTATCGACGTTCGGACGAACAAACACTGCCCGCATACGAGCAGGTTTTATCGGTTCGAGTTGGAGGCTTTGAGCGTCCAACAACGACGAGGTAAGATCGAACATATCGCTCTTGAAACATCCCGCGGCGGTAGCCGCTAAGGCGCCCACAGTGGTCGTCAGAAAAGATCGACGATTCAAAAGAGGACATCGAGAATTACAGGTTTGGTTAGTTTGCATTTTGACAACTCCTTAAACCAGCATTTTCCATTTAGGTTCAGCCCAGCAACATTACTGAACTTCACTTATGCTAACATATCGAATTGTATGCTGAAGATACAAGTATATTTCGGTTTTCCATCGGTCCGATGATCTGCTTGCCTTGTTGCTTTGTCAGATTGGGACGACTTTGATCCCGGCGAGTTGGCAATAGGCCCTGAACTCATCGGCCAGATCGCCGTAAATAAACAGTTGGTGGAAGCCTTTGGTCTCGCCCGAATCGGGCACATCGTCCAACTTGATTTCGACGGCGGTTCGACAGCACCCGGCCGGCGGCTGGGCAATGTTGGCAACCACCTGACCTGTTCCTAGAATGATTGTTTCCGGGCCTTGGAACTTCATCACGGTAACCTTCTGTCCGATCCGCCAGAGTACCTGCAGGGCTGCGCCGGCGCGGGTGTGATAGCTACGGAGGATGTAGGGGGCCCTGGCCGGTTTGTCGAAACCATCCAGTTTGGTTGCTGAAGTACAGTGGGCGCCCATCAGGGTGTTATTGATGGTATTGGGAGCTGGGTCCTGCATAAAGCCCGGCCGACCAAACAAAAAGTGTGTAAGCTGCATCGAGATCGCCGCGTTCCAGTCGGCTTCGCAGGCGGCCACGATGCCCTGATCAAGCAAACAAGAAAAGGCCAGGCAAGGCGGCCGATAGGTAATGCTGGTCTCGCGGATGCAATCTATCGAGATGCCCTGGCAGTTTTCAGCGGCCATCAGCCTGCGGCAGACGACATAGTTTCTCGCGGCGTCAAGAATCTCCGCCTCCTTCGGTTCGATAATCTTCTTTGCGTTTTTGGCATAATGCCTGGCCAATGTCCGTATTTCGTCACTTGTGGCAACCTTGCTGAACTCCTCGTTGAAGCGTGCCACTGGAATGTAGTGGAGCGTTGTGCCGATGACGGAGAGTTTGCGGTCCTCGGTCTTATCGCCAGCGGCAATGCACAAACGGGTGTTTTTCATCTGGTGGACGGTATTAAGCATCCGCAGGCCGCAGGCCGGCCAATGTATGTCCTGAGTGGCGCCGACGAAGGTTTTGTCCATGCTGCGCGCGGTCTCGAGATGTTCGGTAAAGGAACTTCCCATCGGGCTGTAAACGATGGTGGGGATATCACCCCGGTTCTGCACGAGATGGTTGACCCAATCCCAACGGAACAGCTCCATAGCAGTGACAAACAGGCCATCAGGCGATGTCTTCCTGAGTTGTTCAATGTAGTTGTCAACCTCCTCGATGCTGCCCAGCGGTTCGTCTCTAACCACCAGTTCCACCCCAAGCTTCTCGGCAGCCTCGGTGAGTATCTTCGTGTGCAGGGCCTGGCCTTCCTTGATGTTGTATTGATAACCCGGCCAGCTAACAACGGGACGTTCTCCAAGGCGTTCCGGATCGGAGGTTTTCGGTCGCACAAACGTTGCACAAATCCGCGCTTTCCTTATCGGGTTGATTTGGATGTCCTGGGCCTGTAATAGTGACGAAGTGAGACCGGGTAGTTCCATCTTCATACATCCCGCGGCGGTGGCCGCTAAGGCGCCCACGCTGGTCGTCAGAAAAGATCGACGATTCAACTTAAAAGGACATTGAGAATTGCAGGTTTGACTGGTTTGCATGGTAATATCCTCCTTCAACAGGTATCCAATGTGACCGGCAGTACACATCAGTCTATAAACCAAGGTTTCGTAAAAGCCAAATTATAAAGTCATACTTCCGCCGGGGTCGAGAACAGTGACCTGGCAAGAGGCTTGTTTTTTAAATTGCTCGGCATCCTTACGACTGCCAACAATATCGCCCCAATGATACGGCAGGGCTTGTTTCGGCTGAAAATGGCTGACCGCCGTGGCTGCTTCCTGGGCGTTCATGGTGTATGTTCCACCCACCGGCAGAAGTGCCAGGTCGATATTTGTCAGTGCCTTCATTTCAGGTGTTTCATCGGTATCGCCGGCGTAGTATATCCGTTTGCCGCCGATCTCCACGACAAAGCCGACCCAATTGTTGGCTTTGGGATGGAACTGCTTGGCGGGGTTGTAGGCGGCCACGGCGGTAACGCGAACACCGGCCGCTTCGATGGTCTGACCGGGTTTGATCGCCCGGCCGGAACCGTGTTTTTTGATAACGTCGGCTGAAGCGATGATTTCTGTTCCGTCGCCGGCAACCTCGCCGATGTCATCAGCCGAGTAGTGGTCGTGATGGCTGTGGCTTACCAGCACCAACGACCCGTTGTGCGGGGCGTCGGACAATTTCCATGGATCGATATATATGACGGTATCACCAGTAGAAAGCCTAAAACTGGCGTGACCAAACCATTGTACGGTAACAGGCATGGCAGTCTCCTTTTCTGTTGTTTCAGTTGGGGCTGAAGGATGACTTTCCGGAAGCTGTTTCTCGCATCCGATAAAAAACAGTCCAAACGCTGCCGATAAAACTGTTAATATCCATGTTCGTATCAGCATAATTGTTCCTTTCCGTTTGTCAAGAAGTTTGCGATATTCGGTTTATAAGAACTTTCAAAATGATTGGACGCCAAATGTAGCGTTTAGTATAATGGCGGTATCGACGATATGCAAAGTTTTTTTGCGATGCCTGGCATATAACAGATACCCTATTATCCGGGGAATAAACTCATGAGTCGTCTGTATCCGGTTTTTGCGAATATTGAAGGGCGAAAGGTTGTCGTGGTCGGCGGCGGTCCGGTGGCCCAGCGTAAGGTATCGAGCCTGCTGAAATGTCGAGCTTGCGTGGTGGTAATCAGTCCGGAACTGACCGGGGAAATGGCCCAACTGCGTGACCGTGGGCTGATCGAAGTGCTGAATCGGCCGTATCAAAAAGGCGATATCGAGGGTGCCTGGCTGGTCATAGCGGCTACCGGAGATGAGCAGGTCAATCAGCAGGTCTTCGATGAGGCTAATAAAAACGGAATATTCTGCAATGTCGTGGACGTACCTGATCTGTGCAGTTTTCAGGTGCCTTCGGTCGTAAGACGCGGCGATCTGCAGATTGCCATTTCAACCAGTGGAGCCAGTCCGGCACTAGCCAAACATATCCGCAAACAACTGCAGGAAGAATTCGGCAAACATTATGAACCGTTCCTGACGGCACTGAGCGAACTGCGAACTGGTCTCAAGAACAAGTATCCCAACAATCAGCCACGCAGGGCGGCTATCCTGGAGGAGTTTGTCAATTCAAGTGCGATCGATTTGCTGCGTCATGGAAAACTCGACGAGTTTGAGCACCTGCTGGACGACTGGAAAGACCGGTAGAAATTATTTATTGTATGGCGATATTGAAAAAAGGACTAGTGCAGGTATATACCGGCAAGGGCAAAGGCAAGACCACTGCTGCGTTCGGCCTGGCATTGCGTATGCTGGGCGCGGCAGGACGAGTGTATATCTGCCAATTTCTAAAGCCACCCGATCTGGTAACCGGAGAATCGCAGTTGGCGGAGGATTTTGCTGAGAACCTCACCCTCGAAAGAGTCGAACAGGAATGGGACATGCGAACGTCACTGAGCGACCCGCAAAAAGTCGAACAAATGCGACAGGCCATTGCCGAAAAACTCAGTCAGATAAAACATCTCGTCCGGGAAGGTAAATACGATCTCGTCATCCTCGACGAGATAGTCTTTTGCCTGAGCGAAAACCTGGCCGATTGGGAGGATGTGACCACTATTATCAGCAACCGGGCCCAACACGTCGAGCTGGTTCTTACCGGGCGCGGCGCCGACCAAAAACTAATCGAGCTGGCTGATCTGGTAACCGAAATGCAACCGGTCAAGCACCCCTGGCATCAGGGCGTCGGCGCGCGAAAGGGTATCGAGTATTAACCGCATCCCGGAAACACTATAATTCTTAGAGGCTCCCTTTATTTGAAGCAGCCAAGTTGGCAGGCGTGAATCTTGATCGACTTTTCGTTGCACAGATCACCGATAACCTTCAATGATACGTTACATTCCTGGCCGATATTAAAGCATTGCCGACAAGCGATCTTGCCATCCTGGACGCGTTTGAGAATCTCCTGATAAAGTTCTTCCTTTTTCATAATTGTCCTTTCCATGCGAATTTATGAGAGTTAACCTTCGCGGTTTTTTTTACCCAATTTTCATTCAACATCGCCCGTTACGCAAAAATGGATTTTTACCGGGCCGATTAAACCGGAATCCAGTAGGCCGGTGCGGTCGTTAAATTTGTTTTTTATATTGGTTTTTGTAACTCTTTCTTCTTGCGGGACAGACGCATCGCCAACAAGGCGATTGTTCCAAAGATTGATTACCGCTATCTCCAATACGTTTTTACCGGGCTTTACCGCCTGGGTGATATCGAGGCAATAAGGTGTTTTCCATGAAATGCCCAGGTTTTGGCCGTTTAAGGTGACTTCCGCGACCTCCCTCACCTGGCCAAGATTCAACCACAAGGACAGATCATCCTTAATATATTGCTCACCAACCACGAACTCCTTATGATAAACCGCTGTGCCGGAATAATATTTCACATCGGGATCGGATGATTCTGTCCAGTTCATTAATCGATCGAATATAATCGGTTTCGGTTTTTCCCGGGCGTCGGTAAAAACTACTTTCCACGGCCCGGTAATTTCTAAAGGCTGCGGAATATCGGGAATCTGAATCGATGCCGCCGGGCCGTGGGCTTTGCGGAGGCGATATGTGCCCGGCGTCCATACGCGAACGGCAAATTTGCCGCCGTCAAAACTTAATGGCTCTATGTCAGGTAAAGAGGCGACCGGTAAATTTTCTGTGGAATCTACACGTGACGAAGATCGCGGTTCCTGCTCTATCGCAATGATGTGGTTGTCATCGGCATCTTCACGGAAGACTACAAACACCGATGATACCGGCGCTAATTTTAACGGTACTTTTGTGCCTGACTCGACAAAATCATATACCAGGGCGTCACTCACCCGGCCGGTATCAGGCTGCCACAGTTGTGGTTTTTTGCCACTTATACGAAATATACATTCTGTCGTCTTCCACTCAAGCGAATTATTCGTAACCAGATATATATCTTCATGGGCTGTTCGCCGATGTATGTAGTCTATCGCGAGGTCATCGTTGTCTGTTTTGGTCACAGTAAAATCAGGAGTCAAGCCATGCTGTTCGAGAACCTCCAGCACGGGAATACCCCATATCACTTCTCCTTTTCCGTAATTGTGTGTCTTTACAGTTTTACCATCAGATGGTCCCCAAAGCTTATCGGCGATTTTCTTTACGGTTTTGTCACAGAGCGGGTAATCGGTGAGCGTTTTGGTTCTGAGTGGCTTCGGGCCAACAATGGTCGCGCCAGCCCTGACCAGTTCTTCCAGTTTTTGGACCACCTCGACCGGCATATCGTCTTTTTCAGGTAATACCATGACTCGATAGCTCATGCCATCCGGCAAAACCAGGCGGCCGTCTTTTACGCTCATCCTGGTAAGAATAACATCCGTATTTACATAGTCACAGTCATAACCCGAACCGAGCAGATCGTTTCGTATCGGTACAGGTATGCCGCAATGCAGGCATTTGCTGTTATCGTACGGTGGTTTAACAGATGGATCGATTCTCCTGGCCGGTACGAAATTAGGCGCCTGATCGCCGTAATAAAGGCAAACGTCAGCAACGAAAAGCCCCTGCTGAAGCAGATGACAGCAACGGGCAATGTAGTCCAAAAATGGTTTCGCTTTGGGCCACCAGGTTGTGTTGACATTAAAATGTTCTCCGGCGTGATAAGCGTATCCGGGTCGGCCGGCTTCGGGCGGATTGTGGGTAAACGTGTGAAAAGTCACCCGATTCAAGCCCGCGCACAACGCCACGTCAATAAGACGTTTGTAGGCCATCGGACCATCTTTCCAATGACGCCAACCTGTTAGTGACTCTGCGTCAACTATTTTTTTCCCATAAATGTGCGCCGCGCTGGCTGCTTCTTTGGTGACCCAGAATTGCATGCCGTTCCAGAACTCGCCTCGCGGAAGGTCAACCGCTCCCAGGGCTTTGAGGACATCCACCCGAGCCGAGCCACCATGGCCGGCCTCAGCGTTGACAAGTAATCCCGCTCTATGCGCTATTTCGGCGGCTTTGCGGAAATGGTTGTCGATAATCAAATCGCTGACAGTTTTATTCCAGTCATATAAAAAACGCTCGGTAATATCCGGGTCGGCTGTTTTCCATCCTTTCAGAAGCGGAAGATAAGGTGTCAGATCATATCCCCGTCGTTTTTTGAACTCCGCGACAAAATCATCCGTCCAGTCGGTTCTTTGCCAGACTTCATAACTATCTAATTCAAAATATTTTAATGCGCCGAGTTTACCACGTTTTTTCAGTAGTTTGTCGATCATATAACCAAAATGTTTTTCCATCGCCTGTGCGCTTAGATGGTCGATCATCAGGCCATTTGAGTTCGGGCTGGGGCACATCAGGGGTTGTCCGGTAGTACGGTAGATATATCTGGCGATAACCCATTGTCCCGCTGGGACATCCCATGTGAGCAGGCCTTGACTGCTCATGTTCCCGGAAAGATTTATCGTTCCGTTGACGTCTTCGATAATGTTGCCTTCTGTCCATGGAAACGCCAGCACCGCAATATCTTTATAATATGATTTGGCCTCGGGTGGGAGCGGAAGCACTTGGGAAAAACGGCTGGGCCCGGTAACAATAACTTCGCTGGAATCGAATTGTTTGCTGGCATGCTCATTTCCTATCCAGGCTCCGCCGGCATTCCAACTGCTTGAGGCAATCATTCCCAACTCCAGTCCTAAACGGTCGGACTCGTCGATAGTATGGGAAATCGCCTCCAGTGACTCTTCACCAAAAAAAGCGGGGCCATGCGGAATCATGCCTTCGGGATCGGCTAAACTGCCAATGTCCCAGATGTCCAGACCTCTCATTGAGTTTTGCTTGATCTCCTCCAGTTCCCGGGTGATCTGCTTCAAATCGACATAGCCGTTTAGCCACGGCCAAAATCCACCGGCACGGGCGGATAAAGGCGGATTAATGAATTCCTGGATGGATATGGTATCTTCAAGAGGATTTTGCGGCTCTGAAGAGGCCTGTATCCCTGCCATAAAACCGCCTGATAAAAGCAATACTGTCGCAAACGCAAAAACCTTTATTCTCCAACACATTTCAAAACCCTTTCTGTAAGGACAGGACTCGACAATTCCACGTCAGAATCCACCTATTCGACACGTCCATCCACAAATAAGCTGTTAGACAAATGTAATCTTCAGACATTGTACGGCATTACGCCGGGAATAACAAACTGAAATCTTGAAAGAATACCACAAAACACAGACGGCTCACCAGAATTTATGCTGACATTAACCGGATTCGAGGCTATACTTGACGCCCATTGGGCATAGTATCAGCCGAATTCTTTGCAGGAACGTGTTTTATGTGGCGTTATGTTGTCAAACGTTTGTTTCTCGCTCCGGTGGTCCTGTGGGTGATTTATACGGTAACTTTCCTGATGGCGGTTATTATTCCGGGTAATCCCTTCAAAACCGGCGAACGAAACCTCAACGAAGACGTTCAACTCGCAGTGATGGCTCAATATCACGCTGACGATAATTGGCTTTTATATCGTGAATACCTGGCTGGTTTGTTCAGGCCGATTCAGGCTATACGTGGACAGGGACCATTGATCGATCTGGGACCCTCGTGGCAATACTGTGATTGGACCTGCAATCAGATTATAGGTTCCGCACTGCCGGTTTCGGTGGGACTGGGACTGACGGCGATGTTTTTGGCTACGGTTCTGGGTGTGCCCATCGGTGTTATCAGCGGCATCAAACGCAACAGTTGGTTCGACTACACTTCGCTGAGCCTGGCACTGGTGGGAATATCTCTGCCGACCTTTGTCACCGGCACCGCTTTGCTGATTTTATTCACGGTCAAATTAGCCTGGCTGCCGGTCGGCGGCTGGGGAAGTATTTCACAGCTTTGGCTGCCGGCCTTTACGCTGTCGCTGCCGTTCATGGCATATATCGCCAGACTGACTCGGCTGGGAATACTTGACGTAATGGCCAGCGATTATATTCGTACCGCACGTGCCAAAGGACTGGCGCCATGGAGGGTAGTCTGGAAGCACGCTCTGAAAAACGCATTCCTGCCGATTCTCAGCTACCTCGGTCCCGCCACCGCCGCCGCACTAACCGGCTCATTTGTCGTCGAAAAAATATTCAATATACCCGGTCTTGGTGAGCATTTCGTTGCCAGTGTTCTAAATCGCGACCGGGCCATGATATTAGCTACGGTACTGGTTTACTCCACCGTTATTATCTTATTTAATCTACTGGTCGATCTCACCTACGCTGCGGTCGATCCGCGTATCAATCTCGAAAAACAATGACAACCACTGCAAAAAAAAACACTACAATCGCAGACGAGGCCCCTGCCGCGAACGTTCCTGTTCGGTGTTTGCCCTGGCAGCGTTTTTATCGTAACCGCTCAGCGATGGTCTCCATAGTAGTATTGGCGGTTGTCCTGCTTACGTGCCTGGCGACACTGCCCATTTCGATCGACCAGTATCAACTGCAGCAACTCGATTTCAATCGTCAACCACCGCGGATTGGACCTGTTTTTGCACCGTTCGGATATGATCTTCTGGGACGAAACCTGCTTTGGCGGTGCCTGTTTGGCGGACTGGTCAGTTTGGGAATCGGACTGGCGGCTGCGGCCATTTCGGTCACTATCGGAACACTATGGGGCCTGACCGCCGGCTGGTACGGTGGAAGGGTTGACAACGTTATGATGCGACTGGTCGATATCCTTTATGGCCTGCCTTATATCCTGATGGTTATTTTACTCAAGATAGCCTTTGAACCGATGTTGATAAAACTGCTGAACAACGTTTTCGGCCCCGGACATGAAAGGGTGGCCAATATTATAATTTTGTTCGTGGCTATCGGAAGCATAAGCTGGTTGACCATGGCACGGGTAATTCGAGGACAGGTGTTGTCCTTAAAGACCCAACCGTTTATAGAGGCCGCACGAGCGATGGGTTTGCCCACTCGCAGAATTCTGCTGAAACACCTGCTGCCGAACCTGATCGGCCCGGTGATTGTATATGCGACCTTAACCGTTCCGCAGGCTATGCTGCAGGAATCCTTTCTGAGCTTTCTCGGCATCGGCATCGGACCTCCTATACCAACATGGGGCTCATTGGCCGCCGAGGGCGTTAAAGCGGTTAACACTGTAATTAGTTTTTGGTGGATGGTGGTTTTCCCCAGCGCTATGCTTGGACTGACACTGCTGTGTCTGAACTTCACGGGCGATGGCCTGCGCGATGCGCTCGACCCACGTTTAAGGTAAACAGAATGACCGACAACAACATCCTGTTATCAATCAGCAACCTCAAGGTCTCATTTTTTACCGATCAGGGGCAGGTCCGCGCCGTCGATAGTGACGGGTTCGACATATATAACGGAAAAACCCTTGCTTTGGTCGGGGAGAGCGGCTGTGGCAAAAGCGTTACGGCCCTGTCAATCCTGAGACTTCTGCCCGATCCACCCGGTAGGATCACAGACGGTAAAATCCTTTTTCGCCGGCAAAACCTGCTGGACCTGCCTGAAAAAAGGATGAGATCTATTCGTGGCAACGATATTGCCATGATCTTCCAGGAACCTATGAACAGTTTGAATCCCGTTTACACCATCGGCGACCAGATCGTCGAAGCGATTGAGTTGCATCAAAATAAAAAAGGCTCTGCCGCCTGGGCCCATGCTGTCGAAATGCTCAGACTGGTCGGTATAGCCCAGCCGCAACAGCGAGCGCACGAATATCCACATCAAATGTCCGGTGGTATGTGTCAGCGGGTCATGATCGCCATGGCACTGAGCTGCGATCCCGCTCTGCTGATCGCGGACGAACCGACCACCGCTCTGGATGTTACCATCCAGGCCCAAATCCTCGATCTCATCAGGCACCTTCAGCAGCGCAACAACATGAGCGTATTACTGATTACCCACGACTTGGCCGTGGTAGCCGAAAACGCACACGATGTCGTGGTTATGTACGCCTCAAAGATAATGGAAAAGGCCCAGGTACATACCATCTTCGACAAACCGATACATCCTTATACACAGGCCTTGCTGCGATCACTGCCACGAACGAACAACAAACAAAAACGACTCGAAGTTATTCCCGGTTCTGTACCCGATCCGCTGCATTTCCCCACAGGCTGCAAGTTTCACCCACGCTGCTCTTATTGCCCATCCGGAACAGACGAACTGTGTCGTACCAGGGAACCGCCCATGGAAGAAATTCAGCCGGGCCACTACGTTGCCTGCTGGAAAGCAAAAGATATTTTGTCAAACTAAATTTAAAATGGACAGATGAAATCTAACGATGACTTACTGGTAGTTGAGGACTTAAAAACCTATTTCCCCGTGCGTAAAGGTTTTTTCTCCGGCGCATCCGCATGGGTCAAAGCGGTGGACGGCGTTAGCTTACGAATTGAGCGGGGCAAAACGCTTGGCCTGGTCGGCGAAAGCGGCAGCGGAAAAACCACGCTCGGAAGAACCATCCTGAGACTGATCGACCCTGTCAGCGGGAAAGTAATCTTTGACGGTAAAGACATTTTTCAGCAAACGCCGCGCCGGCTCAGACAACTCCGACGTGACATGCAGATCATTTTTCAAGACCCATTCGGCTCACTCAATCCCCGAATGACCGTCGGAAATATCGTCGGTGAGGCAATGACCGTGCATGGCCTGGCCAGGGGCGCCGCGAGACACCGGCGAGTTGCCGAGCTTTTGGAGAAGGTGGGACTGTCCCCATCTCATATCAATCGTTATCCACACGAATTTTCCGGCGGCCAGCGACAGCGAATCGGCATCGCTCGCGCACTGGCGCTCAACCCCAAATTTATCGTTTGTGACGAGCCTGTCAGTGCACTGGATGTTTCCATTCAATCGCAAATCATCAATCTGCTGCAGGACCTGCAGGAGGAATTCAGCCTGACATATCTGTTCATCGCTCACGACTTGGCGGTAGTCGAACACATCAGCGATTACGTAGCCGTGATGTACCTGGGTAAAATTGTCGAATACGCACGGGCCGAGGATATTTACCGAAATCCAAAACATCCTTACACCATGGCCCTGCTCTCAGCGATCCCGCAACCGGACCCACACCGTCGGAGTAAACGCATCATCCTCCGCGGTGAAGCGCCAAGCCCCATCGATCCGCCGACCGGCTGCCCATACCACCCTCGCTGCCACCTGGCCGGCGACCGCTGCCGTCGGGACATACCTCAACTCGAACAAAAAAATGGCTCCGCTAATCACATCGCTTCCTGCTGGGCAACAAAATAAGAACGATCCCACCCAATCTGCCTGCCATGATAATCATCATACTTAGATGTTGCTCGTCTGGAAGATATCAGGTAAAATATCGGACACAGGTTATCCCAATCGGAAACCTCAGGCAAGGCGGTTTTTGTACCAAGACAAGCGAAAGGAAGCTGGCATGATTCGAATAAATACGAAAAAGATGATAATTGCAGGGTTCTTCGTACTGTCAACAGTTCTGTCGGCCTCGGCAATGGAGTACTACGTGGCCACGGACGGCCGGGATGCCAATCCCGGTACGAAACAGCAGCCGTTCGCTACCATAACCCATGCCCGCGATACCGTGCGACAACTGAGAAAAACCGGACAGATACCGGTTACCGTCTATCTTCGAGCTGGAACCTATTATCTGCCGGAGACCATCGTGTTCACTTCGCAGGATTCAGGTACACAGGATGCTCCTATTACGTACACATCCTGGGAAAAAGAAAAGGTCATCATCAGCGGCGGTACGAACCTCAACCTCAAATGGTCACAATCCAAAAACAATATCATGCAGGCCGCGATAAGTGACCCACACATTGCGATCGATCAGTTATTCGTCAATGGCGCCCGTCAGCGTATGGCACGCTGGCCCAACCACAAACTCGAACAGGACATCGATGTCGGTTACGCTTGGGGCCTGGAACCGCAAAAAGGCAATCTTGATTATATATCATTGCCTCCCCAGGGTGAGCCTTATGTCAACTTTGTTTTTGATCCGGAAAAGTTCAGCCGCAACAAATGGACCGCCACTGATAAGGCCCTGATACACATTTTTCAGTCTAGCAGTTGGGGCAACATGCAATGGAGTATTCGGGACGTTGACTTTGACAACCATCAGATTCTTCTGGGCAAAGGTGGCTGGCAGTTAGGCGCCTTATGGTACGCCAGCCGTGCCAATTATGTGTCGGAGCATTCAAGATATTATGTGGAAAACATTTTTGAGGAGTTGGACGATCCCGGCGAATGGTATTTTGATCGTGACAAAGCTATGCTGTACTTTATACCACCGACAGATGTAGATATCACTACTGCCAGGGTTGAAACGGCCAATCTGAAACAACTGTTTGTTTTTGAAGGCGCCTCCGATCAGCCGGTTCGGCACATTACGTTGCGCGACCTTACGTTAACCCACACATCTCGCGTTTTCATGGAGCCTTATGAGGTCAGGTTGCGGGGTGACTGGGCCATTGCCCGACTTGGCGCCGTTCTTTTCGACGGAGCGGAAGATTGTGCCATCGAAGATTGTTTTTTCGACGCCGTCGGCGGTAATGGCGTTTTTATGAGCAACTATAACCGTCGAAACGCGGTGGTTGGCTGCATGTTTGCCTGGACCGGTGAAAGTGCCGTTTGCCTTGTCGGCGGCGACGATGCCGTTCGTTCTTTGGAGACTCACAAAACCAGATATCACAAACTCGATGATATTGACACAACCCCTGGCCCACAATCTCCCAACTATCCAGCCCGCTGTCGTATTCACAACAACCTGATGTACGAACTGGGCGCATTCGGCAAACAGACAGCCGGCGTTTACGTCTCGGCTGCCGAGGAAATTAACATAAGCCACAACACCATCTGCCGTACGCCGCGAGCCGGCATTTGTCTTAACGACGGTTGTTGGGGTGGACATGTAATTGAGTTCAACGATGTTTTCGCCACGGTTCGCGAGACGGGCGACCATGGCCCCTTTAATTCGTGGGGCCGAGACCGTTATTGGCAATCGCTCCACCGCGAGGGCAGACCGTGTGATATGTCCGGATCGAAGGCCATGAGCCGTCTGGACAACTACAAAACCACTATTATTCGCAATAATCGTTTCACGCACACCGCCAATCAGCATTCATGGGGTATTGACCTGGACGACGGATCGTCGAATTACCATCTTTACAACAACTTATGTTTGGGATGCAGTGTTAAGCTTCGTGAGGGATACTATCGTACGGTCGAGAACAACGTGTTCATAGGGCCCCACCCGCCCGAGAAACACGCCGGTTTCAAGGAGAGCAACGACATCTATACGCGCAACATTTATGTGAACACGAAGGACGGCCAGGCCTGGACCCGGAGTTACCCAATGCAAGATCTGCCGTTGCTGATGGATTACAACCTTTACTTCAATTACTCCGGCGACCAGCCGACCTTTGACGTTAAGAAGCTCACGTGGGAGCAGTGGCAGGCCAAAGGCATGGACAAGCACTCGGTGTTCGCCGATCCAATGTTCGTCGATCCAGACAAGGGTGATTATCGCCTCAGATACGAATCACCCGCTTATGAGCTGGGATTCAAGAGCTTTCCGATGGACCGATTTGGCTCGCAAAAACCTCAGTTCCAGTCACTCATCCGACAGTTAAAAGACCCATACGAAAAAAAATAGTATTTTAAGCGTATATAAATTTGCCGCCGCCGGCCTGAACATAACCATTGTCGAACACATTCCAAAGTGTATAATGTAGTCTTTTCGTTGGAGTTATAGTTTTAAGACAGGAACAAAAAGGTATAAAAATGGTAGAAACACTAAAGAAACTGGATGATCTGGTATCGCTGTGCAAACGGCGTGGGTTTATCTTTCAAAGCAGCGACATCTACGGTGGGTTGGCCAGTTGCTACGACTACGGCCCGCTGGGAGTGGAATTGAAGAAAAATGTCAAGGCCGCATGGTGGAGATCGGTTGTACAGATGCGGGACGACATGGTCGGTCTCGACTGCAGTATCCTGATGCACCCGATGATCTGGAAGGCTTCCGGGCATGTCGATAAGTTCGCCGACCTGATCGTGGAATGCAAAAAATGCAATACCAGAACACGCGTGGACCATCTTCAGGCCCTGGAGGGCGAACAGGCTACACATCACGAAAAACCGGAGATAGCCGCCCAGCAGAACCTCGCGGACAAAAACTGCCCCAATTGCGGCGCCACCGGCCGGTTCACCGAGCCGATGCCGTTCAAACTGATGTTCGAGACACGGATGGGCGCAAACGTCGATGACGCCATGACCGTATATCTGCGACCGGAAACAGCACAGGGCATATTCGCCAACTACAGCAATGTGCTCGACAGTACGCGATTGAAGGTACCCTTCGGAATCGCACAGATCGGCAAGAGTTTTCGCAACGAAGTGACCACAAAAGCGTTTATTTTCCGTACACGAGAATTCGAACAGATGGAAATAGAGTTCTTCTGCAAACCAGGTACCGACGAGCAGTGGTGGGAAAACTGGAAAGACCAGAGAATGCAGTGGTATCTCGACCTGGGAATCCGCAAAGAAAATCTGCAGTTTCGCATGCACGCCCACGATGAGTTGGCTCATTACGCCAAGGCATGTGTGGACATCGAATATCGATTCCCATTTGGCCAGGGTGATTGGCAGGAACTGGAAGGCATTGCCAACCGCACAGATTATGATCTGCGCCAGCATCAACGCGGCATGAGATCGGTAACACAATGGATAGAGAACGGACGTAACACCGAAGCCACGCCCCTGGCCCAGGAGCGCGAAGATTGGGCCAAAGGACCGCTGAGTTATTTTGAGGAGGAAACACGCGAAAGATTCATACCTTATGTGATCGAACCGTCAGCCGGCGCGGACCGTGGGGCGCTAGCGTTTCTGGTCGATGCCTATGCTGAGGAGGAGGTCCGCGGCGAGAACCGCAACCTGCTGCGATTCCATCCCGCACTGGCGCCGATTAAGGTGGGAATATTCCCATTAGTAAAAAAGGAGGGAATGCCCGAAAAAGCAAGAGCGATTTATGACGACTTGCGCAGACACTTCAATTGTTTTTATGACCACAAGGGCGCCGTCGGCCGACGTTACCGCCGTCAGGACGAGGCCGGCACACCATTTTGCATAACAGTTGACGGCCAAACAGCCCAGGACAACACCGTAACCATACGAGACCGCGACTCCATGGAACAGGTCCGCGTCAACTGCGACAAGGTCAAAAGCTACCTGCGAGAAAAACTCGACGTTTGATTGCCGCGGATAACAAATAAGGCGTAGTTTCGACCCACGTGGGCAATTCTCACTCCCACCCACTGTATTGCTTCAGTCGGAATTGGACATTCCTGAAATTTAGTTAATCTTTATGATTTGCCAAAAGCAAATCAGATAGAAATAGGTGTAAACAATTAAATGCCCTTGTCCAAATTCCAACTGAGGCAATACATTTTATATTTATGCCGGTTGCTATAATGCGATAAACTCCAGCCTCGTAAGAGGCTGCTCCTGAACGATAATCAACCCAACAATCTTCCATTGGGTAGTGCGGGCCATGCCCGCCATTTTCTCCGGTAGGGTGGACTCTTACCCCACGCGGACTTTTACGCATCATACCTGCCAGCGCCAATCTCCTGATTGGCATTCTTCATTCTGGTCCGTGTTGGTCTGTGTTGGTCCTCTCAGCCCACCCGGTTTTCTTCTCTCGTTTATTCTTCACCCCCAAGCCTCTAATTTCTAATTCCTGCCCACCAAATACACCGCCAAAATTGCAAAATTATCCCGTAAATTACTTGACATCTTGGCCCTTCCATACTACAAAATAGCAAAAATAACCACTAAAGTGCTTTGAAACGAACAATTGAAAATAACATCAGGGCGAATTAAAGGTGTCCGGTATGCTCCGTAGAAAAACGCTTTGATAAGTAAGATGGCAGCGATCGGGTTTTCGATCTGGCGGTCTGCACTCGGTAAGCTGGGAGGTACACAAAATGCTTATACGGAAAAGTTTGGTTTTGTCTGTGGTTTTTCTGGTCTTTCATTGCAGTTCGTCTGTGAAAGGACAGGATAAATTCGAGCCGACGGTAGAATCGCTTAGACAGTATAAATGTCCACAATGGTTTCGGGACGCGAAGTTCGGTATTTATCTTCACTGGGGCGTGTATTCGGTTGCTGAAAAAGGGGAATGGTACGGCCGCGATATGTATATCGAAGGGTCTTCGGAATACAAGCATCATCTCGAGACCTACGGTCATCCGTCCAAATTCGGTTATAAGGACTTTATTCCCATGTGGAAGGCTGAGAAATTCGACGCCGATAAACTGGTCAGTCTCTTCAAGCGTGCCGGGGCAAAATACTTCACGCCATGCGCGGTCCACCATGACAATTTCGATTTGTGGAATTCCCAGCATAACAAATGGAATTCCGTGAACATGGGGCCCAAAAAAGATATTATAGGTTTATGGCGAGACGCGGCCTTAAAGCACGGCCTTAGATTCGGAGTTACAACCCATCTGGAACGCAGTTACAGTTGGTTCAACGTTAATAAGGGCGCCGATAAATCCGGTCCGTATAAAGGGATTCCTTACGATGGCAATGATCCTGAATACGCTGGTTTCTATCATGAACGGCATGAGGATACCGACTATCGGCAGCCGTTGAATCCGCCGAAACACTGGCGAGACAACTGGGCCGAGAGGATCAAGGATCTGATCGACAATTACCAAATCGACTTTCTCTATTTTGACGGAGCGGTTCCCTTCCAGGGTGAAGATAAGGCCCAAACCGGTTTGCAGGTTATCGCTTACTATTATAATCAGAGCATTCGGCGGCATGGCCGGCAGGAATGCGTTATGACCATCAAAAAAATCGAAAATCACGGCACTTACGTGGATGGCATCGCCACGATAGATATGGAAAGGCACAGATCCGATGAACTGCTTGAAGAACCTTGGCAGACTGACACTTCAATAGGGCCTTGGGGGTATTATGCCGGCGCCCAATACCGAAGTGTCAGCGAGCTTGTCCATGAACTGGTGGATATCGTCAGTAAAAACGGAAATGTTCTGCTAAACGTGCCCCCCAAGGCCGACGGCACCCTCGACGACGAGACCGTAAAAATTCTTCTGGGCATTGGGAAATGGCTCGATGTCAATGGCGAGGCTATTTACGAAACTCGCCCCTGGACAACTTATGGTCAAAAGGCTACCCTGATAAAACCGGGACAGACAGTGGACAAGTCAGATTCAATTGAAGTGCGCTTTACCAAAAAACTAAATGATCTCTATATTATCACTTTAGGGTCTCCGCCCGCCGGTTCAACCATAGTCATAAAATCCGTTTGGGCCACTACCGAATCGCCCGGCAAGAAAATACAAAACGTTGCCCTGCTTGGCTGCGACTCAAAACTCAAATGGGAATACGAAAATGACTCCCTGGAGATTCACCTGCCCAACCAAAAACCATGCGAACATGCCCTGGCCTTTGAAGTAACTTTTAACCCGTAGCGGCTGTCTTAAAAAACAGGCGATTCCAGTAATTTTTGGACTCCATCTTCGCGTAACAGGCCCTGTTGAATGAGAATTGGGTTTAAAAAACTGTGAAAGTTGACTGTTATATGAGGATTGACTTTGTGAGACAGCTTGGTTATTCTGTTGGGAATGAGGCTCAGCGGCGTGGCTGAGTTTATACCCAATGGGTATGATAATTGCTGGCAGGGCCATGAGAAAAGGAAATTGTTATGAGTTATTCATTTAGCAGACGGCGTTTTTTGCAGGGTGCGGTTGCGGGGACATTATATTCTATTATGCCAGGCAAGGTGCTTGGGGCCAATGAAAAGGTCAACCTGGCGTGTATTGGTGTAGGAGCGCAGGGTGGCGGGATCGCGGGCTGGCTGCACAATACGGGTCTGGCGAATGTTGTCGCTTTGTGTGATGTTGACATGGGAGGCGAGCATACGCAGCAACTCGAAAATAAATTTGCCGGGGCACCCAAATTCAAAGATTTCAGAAAAATGTTCGATAAGATGTCGAACCAGATCGATGCTGTAACCGTCGGGGTTCCGGATCATTCGCATTTCCCGATCGCGATGCTGGCGATGTCGCTGGGCAAACATGTCTATGTTGAAAAGCCACTGGCGCACACGTTCGAAGAAGTTGAGTTGATGATGGCTGCTGAAAAGAAATACAAAGTAGCCGCACAGATGGGTAATCAGGGACATTCAGGGAACAATCCTTTACAGTTTAAGGCATGGGTGGATGCCGGTATTATCAAGAATGTCAGACATGTTGACGCTTTCATGAACAGTCGGCGTCGATGGCATGAATGGGATATCAGAGGGTATCCGACGGGTGAGAAGATGCCTGATACTATGGACTGGGATACATGGATCGGGACAGCGCCATATCATGAATACAGCGGCAAGCTGGCGCCGGGTAACTGGCGTAGCTGGTATGATTATGGCAATGGCGCGTTTGGCGACTGGGGACCCCATACGCTGGATACTGTACACAGATTTCTGCAGCTTGGTTTGCCTGAAGAGATAGAAGCGGTTAAGCTGATAGGGCCTAACAAGTTTATTTTCCCGCAGGGTTCGACAATATCATTCAAGTTCCCCGCACGAAATAATATGCCCGCTATGGATATTACGTGGTATGACGGGGTTAAGAATCTGGCCCCTCGTCCGAAAGAACTCGAGCAGGACAGAAAAATGGATCAGTGCGGCAAGATTATTTACAGTGACGACCTGGTCTTTAAGGGGGGGACTCATGACAGTACTTTGCGTATCATTCCTGAGGACAAGATGAAGGAGATGAGCGATAAACTGCCGAAGATAACAGAGAAACATTCGGACCATGCGACGAATTTTCTGCTGGCATGTAAGGGTGAGGAAAAAACCCGCTCATCGTTCGATGTGTCCGGTCCGCTTACGCAGGTATTTTTGTTGGGAGTTATCGCACAGCGTCTAGGCGGCAAACTTATTTTTGATCGCAAAACCAGGCAGATAACCAACAACAAGATCGCTAACCAATTGTTGACCGGTCCTGAGCCAAGAAAAGGCTGGGAAGAATTTTACAAATTGTAACGGGACTTTTGTAAACCCCTGGTTACGCAACCTTTTCCAGGCATGTGTGATGTGGATATATAAAGGGCAGAGTTTATGGCATATTCGATCGGTCTGGATTATGGTACCAATTCTGTAAGGTGCCTGATAGTCGATGTAGCGAACGGTAACGAACTGGCAAGTAATGTTTATGAATACGAAACGGGCGAGGCTGGGGTCATTCTCGACCCGGTTGACCATAACCTCGCAAGGCAAAGTCCGTCTGACTATCTCAAGGGCATTGAAGTTACCGTCAAAGAGGCGATGAGCCAGGCCCGCAAAGCTGATAAGGACTTTGACGCCGGTGATATAACAGGTATCGGTATCGATACTACCGGCTCGACACCAATACCTGTCGATGAGAACGGCAGGCCGTTAGCGATGCTCGATAAGTTTAGGGACAATCCCAATGCCCAGGCGTGGCTGTGGAAGGATCATACCGGCCATGCGGAGGCGGGGCAAATCACAGAACTGGCTAAAAAGGAGCGTCCTGAATATTTGGCTAAATGCGGTGGAACTTATTCGTCCGAATGGTTCTTCAGCAAAGTCCTGCATTGCCTTAGAGTTGACCCGGCTGTTTTCGATGCCGCCCATACCTGGGTCGAACACGTGGATTATATGACTGCTCTTCTTACGGGGACTGTCGCCCCTGGTAAGATTAAACGCTGCAGATGCGCGGCCGGCCATAAGGCAATGTTCAATGACAAATGGGGCGGCTATCCGGATAAGGATTTTCTCGGTAAGCTGGACCCCAAAATGGTTAAGCTTGGCGGCACATTGAGTGATAAGACTTATGCCGTCGATACCACGGCGGGCAATCTTACAAAAAAATGGGCTGATAAACTCGGCATACCAGAAGGGATTCCTGTGGCAATGGGAGCGTTCGACGCTCATCTTGGGGCAGTTGGCGCAGGTATAAAAGAAGGCACTTTAGTGAAGATCATCGGCACAAGCGCGTGCGATATGGTTGTTTCGCCGGATATTACCGATCTAGCGGACATACCGGGGATATGCGGCATCGTTGACAGCTCTATACTGCCGGGGTTTTTCGGGCTGGAAGCGGGCCAATCGGCGGTCGGCGATATTTTAAACTGGTTTGTCAATTATATTCAGCCTGGCGGACAATCAGCAGGTTCCCATGAAGCACTAACCGAAAAAGCCGCGATGCTTGCGCCAGGCCGGTCGGGCCTTTTAGGGCTCGACTGGAATAATGGAAACAGGACGATACTTGTCGATCAAAGGCTCACCGGTCTGCTTATAGGCCAAACCCTGCATACCAGGGCTGAGGAGATATACAGAGCTTTGATTGAAGCAACCGCTTTTGGCGCTCTTACCATAATCAACAGGTTTGAAGAATATGGTGTGCGTATTAAAGAAGTTGTCAACTGTGGCGGCATTGCCGAAAAGAATCCACTGCTTATGCAGATTTACGCTGATGTGACCGGCAGGGAAATGAAGATTTCACGATCCGCTCAGACCTGCGCCTTAGGTTCGGCCATAACAGCGGCAGTGGCGGCAGGTAAAGCTAAAGGCGGCTACGATAACTTTTCGGACGCTCAAGAGGCGATGTGCGGAATAAAAAGCAAGACATACAAGCCCATTCCTGAAAACCACAAGGTCTATCAGCAGCTTTATAAACTTTACAAGCAGTTGCACGATGCGTTCGGCCGGCAAAGCTGGTCCGGCTCGATTGCTAATGTGATGAAACAGCTTTTGGAAATAAAAGAAAAGGCCAACGCATAAGATGTACGAAGAGCTTAAAAAAACAGTTTGTGATGCGAACATCGAGCTTAAAAAGCAAGAGCTTGTAATCTACAGTTGGGGTAATGTAAGCGGCATAGACCGCCAGGCCGGCATTATTGTCATCAAACCCAGCGGAATTGCTTATGAGCGGCTTACCCCTGAAAAGATGGTGGTTCTTGACCTTGACGGTAATACGGTTGAAGGCGATCTTAATCCTTCATCGGATACGCCAACGCATCTTGAATTGTATAGGAATTTCGAAGATATCGGTGGCGTATGCCATACGCATTCGCCGAACGCTACAATATGGGCTCAGGCATGTCGGGAAATACCGTGCCTGGGAACAACGCATGCGGATTATTTCTACGGGCCGATACCTGTTACCGATGTCATGGTTGAAAATGAGATTCGCAATGACTATGAGTTTAACACCGGCAAAGTAATTGTGCGTCGATTGGCCGGTATTGATCCGATGCAAACCCCCGCGGTGCTGGTAGCCGGGCATGGTCCGTTTACGTGGGGCGCTACGGCTACGGATGCCGTGGAAAACGCGGTTGTTCTGGAGCACCTTGGTGGTATGGCACTTGGCACACTAACGGTCAATCCCCGGCAGAAAGAAATTTCAAAGGTGCTGTTGGACAAGCACTATCTGCGTAAACATGGCAAAAAAGCGTATTATGGCCAAAAAGAAGAACCGGCTTAACAACTAAATACAGGACAAACCTTATGAAGCTACAAAACTTTGAGCTAAAAAATGAAAAAATCTGCAGCCAGTTTGAGCAGATCAAAAAGCAGCATCCGGAACAACTCAAGCAACGTTTGAATCTGTCCTGGAGCAACTGGGGTTTCGGTATGGAGTCTCTGGAGGTCAGCGTCAGGCGTTTGGCCGGGGCGGGTATCGAGTTTATCGAGCTGCACGGCAATCACTACGGTGCGGACCTGGGTTATAAGCCCGACCAGACATTGAAAATCGTACAAGACAATGGCGTCAAAGTGGCCGGCATCTGCGGTATGTTTTCGGCGGATAACGACCTGGCCAGCAATAGCGCGATTAAACGTCAAAATGCGATCGACTACATAAAACGTGAACTGGATTTTGCCTCAGCGGTGGGGGCGGAATATTTACTGGTCGTACCTGGTGCTGTCGGCCGGCCCGAGCCTTATGATGATATGGAATTCGAACGGTCGGTAGAAACTCTGCGGATCGTAGCTGACCAGTTCGTTTCCCATAACGTCAAAGCGGCAATCGAAGCGATTCGTTCAGCCGAGGTGAGCTTGTGCCACACTATCGCTGACCTGAAACGCTATATCAAAGCGGTGAACCATCCCGGCGTTAAACATATAAACGGCGATCTTTATCACATGCAGGTCGAAGAAAGCCATATCCCAACGGCTATTATCGAAGCTGGATCGCAACTAGCCAATCTTCACATGGCTGACAGTAACCGTTGTGCGCTTGGTGACGGCTCAATGGACCTTGACACACTGATGATGGCCCTGTATGTTATCGGCTATAACAGGCCCGGTTGTTACTGCACGCCTGAACCGTTAGGGCCGGGCGGCGACCCATACCCGGCCATGTATGGCAGACCGAACACAGAACTGCTCGACAAATTAGTGCAGAAGAGCGCGAAATATTTTAGAGAACGTGAAGGTGTTTTGCTTGGTTAAGTTGCCGCAGGCAGAATTGGATTGTTGTTGATTTATTTTTTATCCGAGAGGAACAAATATGACCACACAACAGAAGCACTCAACGGAAGATACGGAAAAAACAAGTAAGGTTTGTGAATATGAACGCGAGCCGGTTCCTAAAAGCGCTCTTTTGGGCTTTAAGAGTTTTGTCGGTATGTATGCTGGTGAGCACTGTGCCGGGACGGAGTTGATGATAGGTCCGTTGTTTGTTGCCGCGGGGGTCAGTGCATACGATGTGGTCGTGGGCCTGATCGTGGGTAATGCCCTGGCGGTTCTGAGCTGGATATTTCTATGTGCCCCGATTGCCACACGTATGCGTTTGACTTTATATTACCAGTTGGAAAAGATTTGCGGCCGAAAACTGGTGACACTTTACAATTTGGCCAACGGTGTGATGTTTTGTTTCCTGGCAGGCGCTATGGTTACGGTGTCGGCGACGGCTGTGGGAGTCTGGTTCGAGTTCAAGATGCCGGGCTTAAATGACCTTTATCCGAACAGTGCCGGCTGGGTGCTGGCGGTACTGGTGGTGGGCGGATTAATTGCCGTTGTGGCTGCTTACGGCTATCAGACAGTAGCCAAGTTTGCCAATATCGCCTCTCCGTGGATGTTGCTGGTGTTCCTGGCATTCGGGTTCGTCGGTTTGCGCCAATTCTTAGATGTGACCGGCCAGGAAGTCAATTCGCTGGGCGGACTGTGGGACCTGGCGAAAACTCAGATATGGAAGGGTGGCGCACCGCAGGAAGGGCAGGTGAAGTTTACGTTCTGGCATGTCACCTTCTTCGCGTGGTTCTGCAATATGGCGATGCATGTAGGGATGAGCGATTTGTCCGTTTTTCGTTTTGCGCGAAAAAGCTGGTACGCCGTCGCTTCCGCCGCTGGTATGTACCTCGGTCATTTCATGGCCTGGCTGTGTGCCTCGATCCTCTACGCGTACCAACTGCACCTTGACCCCAGCGACACAAATGTTCTGCCCGGCCCGCTTGCTTATCGCGCTGCCGGTCTTGTGGGATTAGTCTGCGTGATTATCGCAGGCTGGACCACCGCCAATCCGACAATTTATCGGGCAGGTCTGGCGTTTCAGGCAATTGTCCCAAAAACCTCCCGATTTACCGTAACCTTAATTACTGGCGGCATAGCAACAATTGCAGGGCTGTTTCCGGCTATCGCGATGAAACTGCTGGGATTTGTGGCGCTCTATGGTATGCTGCTGATGCCGATGGGAGCGGTAGTATTTGTCGATTTCTGGTTGATTCGAAAATTCGGTTTGCAGAGCTACTATGCCGAGCTAAGCAAAAAAACCTTCAACTGGGCCGCCGGGATAGCTTGGCTTGGTACCCTGGGTATCTGCTTTTATCTGGTCAAGTATGCCGGCATCCAGATATTCTTTGTGAGTCTGCCGGGATGGTTTATCGCGGCGGTATTGTATATCCTGGCAAGCAAAATATATCAAAAGAAATTTCGCCCCGGAGCGATGGTTTAACAGGAGAACAAATCATGATAAAACTTATTGCTAAGATCGTATCCCCGATAGCACTGATGGTGTTGATAGTACCATCGCTTCTATTTCTCAGCGGTCGCATGGAATTGGATCAGGTTAAATGGATAATGCTTATTGCGACTATCATCTGGTTTGTGGCGGCCAGCCTGTGGATGTGGGACAACGAGCCGAAAACCCAGGATGACAAGTGAGGATTAACCAACATATTTTAACGAATGTCCTGAGCTTGTCGAATTGAGCACAGTCGAGAGGTCGAAGGGCGCCTTATTCAACTTCACTGCAATATCCTTAACGCTACCACATCCTGAACATCGATCAGTCCTACCGGTTTGCCCTGGTCGTCCACCACCGGTATCTCGTCAATACGGTGTTTGTGAAATATCGCCATCGCCTCACTTGCCAGCGTTTTCGGTTTGACGGTTTTGGGATTTTTCGTCATGACCTGTGCCACCGGCAGGTCATGTATCTGTTGGTTTTTATTCTCCACGCCGCGCCGCAGATCGCCGTCGGTCAGCAGTCCGCTGAGCCGCCCTGCCTTATCTACCAATAATACGCACCCGTGCCGCAGCGCCGCCCCGGCCTGGGCCTCCTGCAGCGCTTCCTGCACCGTACATTTGTCCGATGCCATCGGCAGAGGCTCGCCCCGCGCAAACAATGCCGCCTGCTCCACCGTAATCAGCTTTCGACCCAACGCCCCGCCGGGATGATACCGCCCGTAATCTTCTGCCTGGAAGTTCCTCGCCTGCATTACCGTCAGCGCCAGCGCATCGCCCACCGCCAGCATACAGGTCGTACTCGTACTCGGCGCCAGCCCCAGCGGACAAACCTCTTCCAGGTCACCCAGCCATATCATCTTTTCGCTGTGCTCGGCCAACGGCGAGTTCTTATTGCCGGTAATCGCGATCATCCGCACGTCCAGTTGTTTGAGCAGTGCTATCAGTCGCACGATCTCTTCACTCTCACCGCTGTAACTGAGCACCATCGCTATGTCGTCACCACGCAGCCGTCCCAGGTCGCCGTGGACCGCCTCGGCCGCATGAACAAAATGACTCGGCGTACCGGTCGAGGCCAGCGTCGCTGATATTTTCTGTCCGATGATGCCGGCCTTTCCGATCCCGGTGACCACCACCGAACCACGGCAGTCGTAAATCATCTGGGCCGCGGCCGTGAAGTTTTCATCCAGTTCCAGGGCCAACCGTTCCACTGCCTTGGCTTCCAGCCGGACAATCTCCCGCGCCCGTGCTAAATCGATTTTTGCAGTCGTTTTTTTTGCCATCTTGCTCCTTCCGCACACATTAAATCTGTACAAGTCCAACCGAAAATTATCCCCAATTTCCATCCGCCCGTCAAGTCATTCATAACCGCCGGGCTGCACAAAAACCACGCAAAACCACGATCACACTATCTGAGCGTTGAGATTGTATAGTTGTGCGAACTCGGCCAGGTGGCGTTGGTATTGTCCATAAAAAAACAATTGATGGAACCCGGGAAAGGTCAATACATTTTGCGTTCCGTCAAATTTCACCCGTACCGATACCACGCATCCGCCGGACGGCGGAACACTGACATTATCCAATACCGTGCCGACCGAGATAAGCATTCGGGTGGGATTGTCTTTGTTATCGCCTGGCAGTACGTCAAGACAGGTTATGCGCTGGCCCCTGCGCCATAAGGTACGCGGCACCGCGTCCCGATTTCCGTGATGATGTATCAAATCGAAAGCCTCCATTGGCCGATCAAAACCGTTTAGCCGGGTCGGACAGTTACAGTGTGCTCCGATAATCGCATCGTTGGCGGTGTCGGCCACGGGATCCTGCTGAAACCCTGGCCGATCAAATAGATACTGAACAATAATGTGCGAAGCCACCGCACCCAAATCCGCTTCACACGCCGCCGGGATTCCTTCGTCGTTCATCCGCGACCAGGCCAGACAAGGCAGGCTCACCTTCGAGTCGGCCAGCGCGCCGAGACAATCCATTGTGATCGCGTCGGCCTGTTCCTGTTCGAGAATTTTACGCGCCACAAAATAGCTCTTGGCGCCGTTGATGACGTCATCTGTGGTCGCTCCCCTGACCCGCCGCGCCCCGCGCGTATATTCCTTGGCCATCATCCGCACTTCGTCAGTAACATCCATCCGCTGGTATTCTTCCAGAAATGTTTGTGCCGGCACATATCTTAGCGTAATACCCAGATCGGCCATTGTCTTATCGAATCGCTTGTCTCCTGCGAGCACTACGCATCTGGCTTTGCGAATCTTCGCCCCGGCCGCCAACATCTTCATGCCGTACGCCGCCTGGCCGAAATCATCTGTGCTGTAAATAACGCAACCGCTCTTCTGGGCCAAGTTTGCTGTATTGGTAGTGAAAGATGTGCCCAGCGGGGAAAAAACAATTGTCGGAATACCTGTTTCGGCCGCCTTATAAGCCGCGGGCCAGGTGTGCTGCTGACGATCAAGCAACATAAGCATTAAACCATCGACTTTTGCGGCCCCGGCGTCAGCCAGCCAGTTATCCGCTTCCTGGCCGCTATAAATCGGCTCGCTGCGCAGATTGAGCTTTACGCCCAGGGCCTGGGCCGTTTCCATCAGTTGCTTCGTATATTTTTTCCTCGCCGCCTCGCCGTCATAAACCGCGCCGGGCCACCACATACCATAATCTTCTTTCCGTCGCACGAACGCCGCGTTGATGGCAGGAACACACCTGGACGCCGGTCCACACGGTCGCATCGGTTTCAGCTTCGCCGTCGTCATCGGCAATATCGACGAACAGCCGCCCAACAACGATGTTCCGACAATATACCCCGCCGATCTGCGTAAAAAACTTCTTCGATCAGACAGATGACAACCACTTTCGTCGATAGAACATTTTTTGCAATTCATGATAGTTTCCTGCCAATTAATGATCTTTATGCCGCTCGCGATTGAAAAAATTGGACTCTTTCAATCCAAAAGACTCTATATTCGATGAATAGTTTATATGACAAATTATACGTTGTCAAATGAAAAGATAGTATGCTGCCGTCACGTCAACTAAAGTGCAGTTCTATGATGTCCTTGTCACGCAGGACATAGTCGCTGGGTACCTGCTGGCCGGGATATTTGTCCCCGGCCCAAATGCGCGCGTAGCGGAGCTTCTCCGCCAGGTCACGGTGAACTTTGTGTGCCAGCTCGTGTACGGTACTGCCCATCGTGAGAGTGAATGGTTGTTGCATATCTGGTTTTTTACCGGGCAGTTTGGAATATATCCTGACGATTCGCAGTCTTTGAAATATCCGCTGGGCCAGCCGGTCCAGGCTGTCTTGATCGTGTGTCGAAACGGCGATCAATTCCATTTCCACACCGCACATCTCCTGCAATACCTCAAAATCACCCCGGCCTGCCAAATCGCTCTTGGTGCACACACATAGACAGGGCCGGCGCAGATGACTGCACAAATCATCGTTTTCATCGTCGCCGGTCCGAATGAAATTGCGATGCCGAAGGTAATCCATGCAAATGGCCCATTCTTCCGTTACGTCCGCGGCTGCCAGGTCCATAACCACCAGTATCAGATCGCATTGGCGATACGCTCCGACCTGTCCGGGTGCTGTGTGATCGGCAGTAATGGGGGGCATGTCAACAAGCTGAATCTGGACATCCTCGTATTGTAGAATACCAGGTATGGGTACTGTTGTAGCGAAAGGATAGTCGGCCACCTGCACGTGAGCATTGGTCAGGTGAGCCACGAGTGCGCTTTTGCCGCTGTTGGGCGTTCCCAACAAAACCACCTGTCCGGCTGAAGCGCCACGGGGTATGTAGAAAATATCCTTTTGCCGGGCGCCGTTTTTTTCATCCGGCGTATCGCGTAGTTTGGCCAGGCGCCTTTTAATATCGGCCTGCATGTGATCGGTCCCCTTGTGTTTGGGGATCGTCTGCAGCATTAGTTCCAGGGCCGCGATCTTCTCAGCGGTGCCGGCGGCTTGGCGAAACAATTCCTCGGCCCTGCGATATTCAGGTGTCAGATTGGCCGGCATAGCGTTTTAGTCTCTTACTGATCAGTAACGTGCTGGGCTACCATGTCGCCGACTTCACTGGTGGAGCAGCCCATTTTGCCTGCAGCCATGCTCTTGAGCTTATTAGCGGTTACATATTTTACCGCGTTCTCAATAGCATTGGCGGCTTTTTCCTCGCCAAGGGTATCGAGCATCATCGAGGCGGCACAGATCGCCGCTAACGGGTTGATTACGCCCATACCGGTATATTTCGGGGCTGATCCGCCGATAGGTTCGAACATGCTTACGCCGCCAGGGTCGGGGTTGATGTTTCCGCCGGCTGCCAGGCCCATGCCGCCCTGGGTGATGGCGCCAAGGTCGGTGATAATATCGCCGAACATATTGCCGGTCACCAGGACGTCAAACCACTCAGGGCTTTTGACCATCCACATACAACACGCATCGACATGGTAGTAGTCACGTCGAATATCCGGGTATTCCTTTTCGCCCATTTCATTAAAAGCGCGTTCCCACAGATTGTACACATAAGTCAGGACGTTGGTCTTGCCGACCAGACCGAGGGTGTTGTCCTTGCCTTTGCCCTGCGCCTTTTTGCCGTGTTTGCGGGCATATTCGAAGGCGTATTTCAAACAGCGGTCCACCTGGAATCGATTATAAACCGCCGACTGCACCGCTACTTCGTTAGGCGTACCCTTCATGGAGAAGCCACCGACACCGGTATAAAGATCGCCGGTGTTTTCGCGCACCACTACGTAATCGATTTCCTTCGGACCTTTATTTTTCAAAGGCGTTTCCACGCCTGGATAGAGCCGCACCGGCCGCAGGTTGATATACTGATCCAGCTCGAAACGAACTTTAAGTAAAATACCCTTTTCCAGAATTCCCGGCGCAACGTCCGGGTGACCGATAGCGCCCAGCAGAATCGTATCGAATCCGCGAAGCTCCTCAACGGCGCTGTCAGGCAGGGTTTCGCCGGTTCGCTTATAGCGTTTACCGCCGAAGTCGAACTCGGTGGCTTCGTATTTGAAGCCAAACTTGGCCGCGGCAGCTTCCAAAACCTTAACCGCTTCGTTTATACATTCAGGCCCCGTTCCATCGCCAGGTATTACCGCAATTTTGTACACTATCAAATTCCTTTCATAAATCTGAAACTACAAATAGATCTAACAATTATCGCCAGGATAACAGCGTGGGCTAAAACCCATTCTGCCTTACCACGCCTGGAGCTTATTCTATTTCATCAAGTATATGACGTAAATACTCAATGGGTAAGCGGCACATACTCTACTTCCTTCAAAATATGCTGCTTCATATAGGGACTCAAAGACTCCGTTGTTACCAGTTCGACTTTCCGATGGAATAAGTCCTCCAGGAAAAAGCATGCCTCGATAAAGTTGTCGTAGTTTTTTTTCTCTGCCTCAAAATCCACCAGGATGTCGATGTCACTTTCGGGTTTTGCCTCCGCTCGTACAAACGATCCAAACAGCCCGATGGTTCGAATCCCAAAAGACAGCAATTGCCTTTTGGAATCCTGCAGCGAGCTAAAAATAGTATCTTTTGTCAAAAGTTCATCAACCATGACGCCAACATCAACCATATATGTTATTGCTGTTTTTTTGCCAATTTATTTAGCAAACCGCCCGCCTCGATTATTTCCAACGCGAAATCCGGCAGTGGCGTAAATTCGTACGTTTGGTCGTTGCTCAGATTGGTTATTTTACCGTTTCCAGCGTCGATTTCAAGCTCGTCGCCATTACTTATTTTTTGTGCGATGCCGGGACATTCCACCACCAGAAATCCACAGTTGATAGCGTTCCGATAAAATATGCGAGCGAACGAACCGGCCAGGACGGCGGCCACCCCGGCTCCGCGTATGGCCCATACGGCATGTTCACGTGACGAGCCACAGCCGAAATCTTCCCCCGCCACGATGAAATCGCCGGCAGCGACCCTGCTGACGAACTCGGTATCGATATCTTCCATGCAGTGCTGGGCCAACTCCGCTTCGTCGTCGGTATTTAAATACCTGGCCGGGATGATCTCGTCGGTGTTAATGTGATCTTTATTATAAACGTGTGCCTTTGCCATCATAATAACCCTTTCACCACGCCGGCCGTAAAACGCTCACGCATTCGCTCAAAGGCGTTTATCACCTGGTCAGCATATTTAAACTTTTTTCAGTGCCTGTTCGAGATCCTTAAGCAGAATGTCGGCTTTTTCGATACCTGCGGAGAGGCGAACGGTGTTCTTTTCTACACCAAATGTACAACGTCGTTCTTCCGGCAGATACAACATCGTTGTCAGATAGGGAATGCAAATCAGCGATTCGGTAGCTCCCAGACTAACTGCATGAATTATTACATTCAGAGCGTCGATAAACTTCTTGGCGTCCTCCTGGTCTTTTCCCACCTCGAAACATAAGACGCCGCCAAACCCATTTTTCATCTGTCTGCAGGCGGTAGCATGACCTGGGTCGGTTTTTAGGCCCGGATATTGTATGTTAGAGATTTTAGGATGTCCGGCCAGATACTCAGCCATGGCCAGGGCATTGTCAGCCATGGCCTGTGCTCTTAACTCAAAGGTTTTAAGGCCTCGCTCCAGCAACGAAGCTGAATAAGCATCGAGAGTCGTGCCGATGGCCTGGCGGGTAAACCATAAGTCCTCATACTGCTCCTTAGAACCTGTGATGGCGCCGGCCATGAGGTCGTTGTGTCCGCCCAGTCCCTTGGTAGCGCTGTGCACTACCAGGTCGGCGCCCAGCGATAATGGTTTTTGGTGGTATGGCGTGGCAAAGGTATTATCCACCACAAACATCGCGCCAACTTTGTGCGCCTCTTTACTCACCGCTGCGATATCCACGGTCTTGCACAGCGGGTTACTGGGTGTCTCGCATAAAATCATTTTGGTATTGTCTTTCATGTATTCGCCGATCTTATCACTTTGGGCGGCGTCGAGCCAGGTTATCTCCACTCCCAGCCGCTCTAAGATCAGAGAGACCTTGTAATGAGCACCGTAAATGTCATGAAAAAGGATCAAATGATCGCCCCCACTGAGGTATGTCAGATAAATCGCGGTGCAGGCGGCCATACCGGTAGTGCAAATCACACAATCCTGTGCTCCTTCCATGACGGCAATCTTTTTCTCGACCGCCCTTACTGTCGGATTGTCGTCGCGATGATAGGTATAGCCGTCGATTTCGCCGTCGGTGATCTGACGCAGCACTTCAAACGAACCATACTCATAGTTCACGGCATTTACGATGGGAGTGACCATCGGCCGGTTACCGTAAGGGGTTAAAGGATCTATAGCCATTGTTTTTTTCCTCTCTTCAGCTAAAATTTTAATAAAATTTACTGTACGTTTAATTTACAAATATTTCCTTGGGTCTGCCAACTTTCCTTCGATGGCCGAGGCCGCGGCGGTAGCGGGGCTGGCCAGATAAACTTCACTTTTTTGGTGTCCCATCCGTCCCACAAAATTACGATTAGTAGTGCTGACACATTTTTCACCGGCGGCAAGTATCCCCATGAAACCGCCAAGGCAGGCGCCGCAGGTCGGGGCGGATATCACACAACCGGCATCGTAAAACACATCGAACAGTTTCTCATCCATGGCCTGCTTCCATATTTCGGGGGTGGCCGGAACAATGATGGTACGAATGGCCGCCTTTTTGCCTTTGAGGATCGACGCGGCGATTCTGAGGTCTTCGATTCGGCCATTGGTGCAACTGCCGATATAAGATTGGTCCATGGCCAAACCCGCGACTTGGCTTATGCCTTTGCCGTTGCCGGGCAGATGGGGCAGGGCTACCATCGGTTCGAGCCCAGAGCAATCGAATTCTTCGGTCCGTTCATATTGGGCATCGCCGTCCGAGGCGTAAACGGTGTAATCTTTTTTGCCGGCCAGGTGCTCATCCAGATACGCTTTGGTCACATCGTCAACCGGCATGATGCCGTTTTTACCGCCGGCCTCGATGGCCATGTTGGTGATGGTCATGCGGGCTTCCATTGTCATATCGGCCAGGACGGGTCCGGTAAATTCCATAGCCTTGTAACGTGCGCCGTCCGTGCCGATGCGAGTGATAACAGCCAGTATCACGTCTTTGCTGTACACGCCGACTGAAAGCTTACCGTTGAGTACGAACTTTATGGTGTCAGGCACGCGGAACCAAAGGCGGCCGGTGGCGATGGCGGCGGCCAGATCGGTTGAGCCGATGCCGGTGCTGAACGCTCCGAACGCCCCGTACGTACAGGTGTGGCTGTCACCGCCGACGATCACTTCACCGGGTCTTATGTGTCCCTGTTCCGGCAGCAGAGCGTGACAAACTCCCGCCCGGCCCAACGGATAGTAATATTTGATATTGTGCCTTTTGCACCAGTCATCAAGACGTTTGTGAAGTTCGGCACTTTTGATATCCTTGGCCGGTTGAAAATGGTCCGGGGTTACGACGATCTTCTCGCGGTCAAACACCCTATCCATGTTTTTACGGGCCAACATGCTTATCGCTGCCGGCGTTGTCACATCATGACACATTACCACGTCGATCCCGGCATCGATGAGAATACCCGGTTTTACCACGCCGCCGCCGCAGTGGGCGGCCAGTATTTTTTCGGTGATTGTCATTGACATGTTGTTTAATTCTTTTTCACGAATTGGTTTGTGACTTCTTGTCGCTTCCGTTATTGCCGCGGGCCATCATGTGGTTCAAGGCGCTGATATACGCCTTGGCCGATGCTTCGATAATATCGGTGCTCACGCCGCGACCGACATATACCCTGCCTTCGTGCCGAATCCGCAGTACCGCTTCTCCCAGCGCTTCACTGCTGCCGGTCACGGCTCGAATACTGTAGTTTTCCAATTCGGGGTTCAAACCGGTGGCCTTAGTGATGGCGTTATAAGTCGCATCAACCGGTCCGTCGCCCCAGGCTGCTTCCTGGAGGGTCTGCCCCTGACGATTGATCCGTACCGTAGCGCTTGGCAGGGTACCGGTACCGCAACTGCACTGCAGATAATCCAGATGAAATACCTCGGGAATATCTGCTATTCCATCATCCAGCATCGCTATGATGTCCTCGTCGAAAATCTCTTTTTTCTTGTCGGCCAGTGCCATGAATTTTTCGTACGCATCCTGCAGTTGTTGTTTGTTCAAATCGAAACCTAATTCCGCGCAGCGCACCTTAAAGCCATGCCGACCGGAATGGCGCCCCAACACCATTTTGCTGCCGGTGATGCCTACCGATTCCGGCGTCATGATCTCGTATGTGCTGCGATGCTTGAGCATTCCGTCCACATGAATGCCCGACTCGTGGGCAAAGGCATTGTCACCAACAATTGCCTTGTTCGGCTGAACGACAATTCCCATCAGTCTCGAAACCAGTTGGCTCGTGCGATATATCTCGGTGGTGTTGATCTGTGTTTCAACGCCAAAAATATCCTTACGCACCTTGATAGCCATCACTACTTCTTCCAGCGAGGTGTTACCGGCCCGTTCACCCAGGCCGTTAATCGTGCATTCTACCTGACGGGCGCCGTTGAGTACGCCGGCCAGGGAATTTGATGTCGCAAGTCCCAGATCGTTATGGCAATGGGTGCTGAGAATAATGTTCTCTATGCCCGGTACGTTCTCACGTAAGCTCGCTATCAATTGGCCGTAAACATGTGGAATCGCATAGCCGACGGTATCCGGTATATTGATCGTTGTGGCGCCGGCCTCTATGACAGCCTGGATAATTTCATACAGAAACTTGATGTCACTGCGAGGGGCGTCCTGACCACTAAATTCAACATCGTCAGTACAACTCCTGGCATGCCTGACGGCCTCTACCGCCTTGGCCAACACCTCCGAGGGCTTCATTTTCAGCATGTGTTCCATCTGCACCGGGCTGGTGCTGGTGAAGGTGTGTATCCGCCAGCGACTGGCCGGCGACAGCGCATCGGCGGCAACGTCGATGTCTTTGATTAATGTTCGTGCCAGGCCCGCAATTACCGGGCCGGTCACTTCTTCGCTGATCCGCCGGACCGACTCGAACTGTACGGGGGAACTGATGGGAAAACCCGCCTCAATTATATCCACCCCTAATCGGGCCAACTGATGGGCGACTTCCAGTTTTTCCGGCAGGTTCAGACTGGCGCCGGGACTCTGCTCGGCGTCCCGCAGGGTCGAATCGAATATCACCAGATGGCTTTTTGTCGTATCTTCTGTTGACATAACAAAATACCTCCATTACGTTTGCCCCGGAAAACCACACAATCGGGGCAAAGATCAGCTATTATACCAAAAAATTACAAGGGGAACAGGGTTTTTTGACGGTCCCAACCGTTTTATTTGACCAGGGCCTTTTAGCTGCGATATGCTAAAAGACCCATAATAGCAGCAACTGTAAAGATATGGGGCCTTCCTGACAGGCTCGGCATGCGCAGCCCAACCCCCAGCCCGGGATAGTGCCTTCCAATGGCTCAACAGGTTCCATGACATTTCGCTGCTCAAAGTCCATAGTAGACATTATCGGTCATTCCATTCGGATTTGCAAGGAAAAAGTTCACTATTTTTATTTTCGCAAAATGTTCCAAACATCGTATCCGAAAAGTGTTCCAGATATCGTACCCTGAAAGTGTTCCAAACGTCATACAATGTGGCGTAAAGATCTTGGCTTTGGTAATGTTTTTTTTCGCATGATTGTTTCAGGATTTTCGCGGGGTCATATATGGATCGAAGGGCAACTCCCGGTGAAAGTCTTATAATCATGGTAACTTAGTTAACCTGTAGGGTATGGGTAAGTGGTTTCTGCGGTAATCTAAAAAAACTTTTTCTTCGATTTGCCTCAACCGTTATTTAGAGGTTATACTTAATCGTAAGCAGCATTGACGCGGTTTAACTTGTTTAGGAGGTCGAAATTGCGTCGTAGAAAAACCGTTGTTCACATAACAAATGATGCCGTTCGAAAATGTGCGCAAAACAGTAGAATAGGAGATGTGCTGGAAGGCCTGTTCACTTCGCGGCCCTATCTTGACACCGTCGATCGCTCCATTCTTATCGGGCCTTTGTCTCGCACGGACGACGAGGCGCATAACCATCTCGATGAGAACCTTCGGATACTTTATTCGTCTCTTGACGGTGTTGCCAATCATCCTTATTCCGATAACCTCACTGCGGCGGAGCGTAAGTTCGGCGTCTCAATTGTTTACGGTCATCGTGATTATTACAATCGCGATACCGGTCAGCGCAGCCAGGTAGAGGTTGTTCTTATCGATGCCACCCGCGCAAACATTCACCCGGTTAACGTGTTAAAAGCCTGGATGTTTGACGAGTTCAATCTGCCCAGCGACCGTTATGAAAAAGACCTTCAATATGATCAGTGCGTCCGGCTGGCCCCGGCGGCCCTGGCTGTTTTACGAGCCATCGGCGCCTCCGATCCTGATTGTCCTACAGTTTTGATTTCTCACGATTACTCCGGTGTGCCTACGGTTCTGGCCGCCAATATGGACCCGCTTGGTGCATTCAAGACGATGTATTGTGCTCATGAGGTTCCCACCGTTCGCAGGATTGTCGAGACTTATCCCGGCCATGATACCATGTTCGACAATGCCATGAACTGGGCTAAGCAAAACAACTATTATCTCAGCGAAATGTTCGGGGCCCAAAATTTCTTCTTCCAGCATGCCCTGGTTACCGCCGGGCGCCATTGCGACAACATCGTTGCGATCAGCGACCGGGTTAAGCAGGAGTTGTGCTTTCTCGAACCGCACTTTGAAGCGGTTAACATCGACCTGGCTTATAGCGGATTGTCCGCCCATCCCATCAGTCTCAATCAGAAACAAACCAGCAAAGCCCGATTGCAGCAATACGTCCATAATCTGCTGGGTTATAAGCCGGATCACATTTTCACTCGTTTTACTTCTATGACTGCCAGTGAGGCCTTGTGGCGCGATCTGCGGGTGCTGTACCATTTGGAGCAGCACTTCCAGCGTGACGGCCGAACCGGGGTTTATTTTCTGCTCAGCACCGATTCGCCGCTCTGTGATAAGCGGGACATCCACCATCATGAACAATCATGTAACTGGCCTGTGGCCCATCGTGAAGAGGACGGCGATCTCTCCGAACTCGAAGCCGACTTTTACACTTACATCCAGGAGTTCAATGCCCGCAATCGCAATATTAAAGCTATTCTTATCAATCAGCTCGACCGGAATAGTCAAAGATGTGGAAGCCGTATGCCCAAGGATATGGAGTTTGCGGATCTGCATCAAGGCAGCGACCTCGAATTTAATCAGAGCATTTATGAACCGCTCGGCGTCGCATCACTTGAAACCCTTGCCTTTGGCGGTTTAAGCGTTATAAGCGGCGTGTTCGGCTGTAATGGCTTGTTCGAGTCCTACAGATCGGCTGTCCCCGATAATGTTATCGTTGCCGACTATAGCCAGATCGATTCTCATCAGTTTAACCGCGAGGACATTCTTGCCATCGAACAGTCCGGCCGCGATCAGATCGAAGACCGCGTAAGCGGACGTGTGGCGCAGATTATCCAACAACGGATTCCCCAAAACGATGAGCAAATTCAAAGTCTTCTTCAGCAGGGTGGAGAGTTTGTCAGCCAAATGACCTGGGAGAGCGTCTGCGAGAAGTATTTTCTGCCCGCAATCGAGCGAGCCTACCACAAACGCCGTCCCCGGCAAATCGCTTAACCGGCAGTTTGTGTGAATGAACGTAAGTGCTTATTTTTGGTTGTGGGGAATTAATGTAACTCTTTATTTTTCGTTCGGCGGAAATGAACGTAACTCCTTATTTTTCATTATGGGGAATTTCTGTAAGTGCTTATTTTACGTTGTTGGGATTGATGTAAGTGCTTATTTTTGCGTAACGATTGTAACGATTAGGTAAGATGGGTAAGAAAAAAGTGCGAAATTCGGAGAAATTTGGATGAATTCTGATGAAAAGTAATGTGGTTTGTACCATGTTTGTACTATGTTTGCACCTACTTTGCACCATGTTTGTACTATGTTTTGATGAAAAGTGAATGAGTAAATGGGTAGATGGGTGAATGAGGGGAGGAAAGAGGACGGACCACTTGGGGTTAGGGGAAGGAAAGAGGGCGGACCGGTTGGGGAGGGCGGGGGTCAGGGGTCGGGGAAGAGGGCGGACCACTTGGGGGGGGAGGTTAGAAGAGTGTGAAAGGTGCGAAGGGTGGGTGAGTCGGTGGGGGGTCGAGATTTTGTTGACGTTTTGGACGGGCTGTGGTAGAAGGTCAGTGGTGGATAGAGGACAGAATGCAGGACAAGAAGAAATAACCACAAAAGGCGTAGAGAACGCAGAGGATGATTATGGCGAAAGCAGATAAATGCGGAGTGCGAAAGCTGAGTTTTGTATAGGAGATTAGAATATCAATATGTAATCTCCCCAAAATCAGGATCCAAGAGCGGCAAATGGCCAAAAATAAACACTTTTTACTGCGTGCCCTGAAGAAACAGATGACGAGCGGTTTTCATTCACGGTTTGGCGGCTTGTACGTATTTGGAGCTGTATTTCTTATCGTTTCGTTTGCGTTGAGAACCGCACTTTGTATTTGGTCCGCATCTAATATAGATTTCAATTTTCATGTATTGGTCAAGATGTATCTGGTGGGTTTATTCTACGATCTGGTAACCTTCTGCTATATTATGACCCCCATGGCCATTTTACTCGTATTCATACCTGACAAATGGTTTCGGTCCAAATTCAATCGGTATTTTTCCATCGGATTTTATTTTGTCATGTTGTACATCATGTTGTTTGACGTGGCTGCTGAATGGTTTTTCTGGGACGAATTCGGTGTTCGATTCAATTTTATTGCTATTGATTATCTGGTTTACACGCAGGAAGTCGTTGACAATATTTGGCAATCGTATCCGATCCCTGTTATTTTTGGAGTTATTTTTGCTGTGGCGTTTTTCATTCTGCTGCTTACTCGCAAGGCCTATATGTGGGCATCCGCATCGGCCAGTTCCTTTTTGCAGCGGTTAAAACGAGGCGTTGTCTTCCTGGTCATCGCTGTTTGTTCTTTGCTATTTGTGGACTCGTCGTTGGCTAATATAAGCAAGAATCAATACGTCGATGAATTAGCTAAAAACGGCTTTTACAGTTTCTTCGCCGCGTTTAGGAATAACACCATAGATTACCGAAAATTCTATATCACCAAAGATGATCAAATAATGTTTAAGCGACTAAAAGAATTGCTCAAGACGGATAACGCCAGATACCTTAGCCAAGACCCTTCCAATATAGCCCGTCAAATTACCTGTTCTGAGCCGGAAAAGCACTACAATGTGGTCGTTCTGGTCATTGAAAGTCTCAGCGCCCGATTTTTAGGGGTATATGGGAATGAGTATGGATTGACCCCAAACCTGGATTCTCTTGCACAGAAGAGTCTGTTTTTCTGCAATTTCTATGCTACGGGAACCCGGACGACACGAGGCCTTGAAGCTATCACTCTTTCTCTGCCACCAACGCCGGGACAGTCTCTTGTGAAAAGGCCCAATAATAGTAACATGTTTTCGGTAGGCCCCTTATTTGTTCGGCGTGGTTATGAGGCCAAGTTTATTTATGGCGGGCGTGGTTTTTTTGATAACATGAACCGTTTTTTCGCCGGCAATGGCTTTGAAACCATAGATCAGAGCGACTTTGCAGACGATGAAGTGACTTTCCATAATGCCTGGGGGGTTTGTGATGAAGATATATTTAACAAGGTGCTAAAGGAGTGTGATGAAAGTTACGTCGATGGGAAGCCATTTTTTTCGCTGGTTATGAGCATTTCCAATCACCGTCCCTATAGCTACCCTCCTGTAATTGATATTCCATCGGGCACCGGTCGAAACGGGGCAGTTAAATATACCGACTATGCTATCGGTGAATTTTTAACAAAGGCCCAGAGCAAGCCCTGGTTTGACAATACCATATTTGTAATAGTAGCCGACCACTGTGCAAACAGTTCCGGGAAAACCGAAGTGCCTGTAGAGAAATATCACATTCCGCTAATCATGTATGCCCCCAAGATTATCAAACCGGAGAAAGTAGATAAGCTGTCGAGCCAAATTGATATAGCTCCAACACTGTTGGGACTGCTAAAATTTTCCTACCAGAGCAAATTTTTTGGCAGGGACATTCTTCAGTTGGGCCAGGGAAGAGCCTTTCTGGCTAATTATCAGAAAGTCGGATTATATTCCGGTGAGAGACTTTTGCTTCTTCTGCCAAAAAAACAATTTCATGTGTACCAGTTGGATCAGCAAGGGCGGCAAACCGAAACCCATGAGGAACCAGAGCTTCTTATGGATACGATAAGCTATTATCAATCGGCAGCTTATCTTCTAAGAAACCACTTATATACAGCAAATTGAATATGATGTCATATAGAAAGCAAATAAGTGTATATCTTGTTCTTCTGGGAATTGTGATTTTTATCTTCGAATTCACGAACATAGATATTTTTGTTCAGGATTATTTTTATCTGAAAGAGGCTCATCGATGGGTCATAGACAGGCATGAGCCAATTATGAGATTTCTGTTTTATACTGGTTCCAAGGTAGTCATCATTATTATAGGCGTGTCGTGTTTTGTAGGCTGGTTTTTGTCATATAGAAACGAGAAGTTGAAGAAGTTAAGGCGGAACTTTATACTGATGAGTCTGTCCCTGACAATTGTGCCACTGACGATCTCGGGCTTAAAGAATTTCAGCAACGTTTATACGCCCAGCCAGACTATCCGCTACGGCGGCAGTCTGCCTCGTGTAAAGGTATTTGAAAGCTTTCCCGATGATTTTTATCCTACAAGGCGTGGACGTGGCTGGCCTGCCGGGCATGCAAGCGGAGGTTTTGCACTCATGGCGTTGTATTTCGCGTTTATTAAAAAAAGTATGAAATTCATCGGACTTTTCATTGGTTTAACGGCTGGTTGGGTTATGGGATTATACCAGACATTTAATGGCCAACATTATCTTAGCCACACCATTGTAACTATGCTGATAGCATGGATATTGATCATTACGATCAACAGGTTGTGCCAATATGATCGAATTGACAAAATGCGGGGAAAATGCTTTAACTTGACTTTATAATGAAAATAGCCTAGCCTTTCCGATTCTCATACTCGAAAGCATACTATCGGGTTGTGCCCGACGAAATATAGCTGTGGGCTGAGTAATGCTGACATTACAAGAAGCACTGATAAAAGGCCAGAAGAGATCAGATGCTGTGGTTTTATTGTTTTTGGTTATCTGTTTGCTAATTCTGGCATTTTTGTTTCAAGGTTCGCGTGGGATTTGGCAGCCTGATGAGGGTTACTACGTCGGCGCCGCGGTGACCATGTTGGACAGAGGCGATTTGCTGATTCCCTATCTGAGCGAGAGAATTTTCCTTGAAAAGCCACCGATAACCTATTGGGGGATAATAACAGGACTTAAGTTATTTGGCCACATCAGATCCATTTTCTATCTCGACCAGCCGGTTTTCGTAGTCGTAGGTATAGTTGTAATTGTTGTGATCTGTGGTCATATTGCCGGCATCATCGTGGGTGACGTTAGTACCTGAACTCAGGCCGATGTAAGTGTATTCGTTGACGTCGTTGTGTTGGTATCTGGCCACATCAGTTCCGTTATGCTTAAGGGTTGTCCGGTTGCCCAGCTTGTCATACACGAAATCTTCGTTTTGGGTCTGGACGCCTAGAAGATACTCCGCACGAGTCAATCTGTCAAGGGTGTCGTAAGTGTATTCGTTATCAGGAGTTGAGGGCAGGCTCTGCGCAGGAATGACAGGTTATTTCTGATTCAAAAATGAACTGCCCGGGACTGGATTCGAACCAGCACAAGATTGCTCCTACTAGCCCCTCAAGCTAGCGCGTCTGCCAATTCCGCCACCCGGGCGTACGGTTTAGATATTATTAACTGAACATCGCATTTTTGTAGGTTGTTTTAAACCTTTCCAATTACGAGCGAGGCGTTGTGTCCGCCAAAGCCGAAGGAATTACTCATGGCATATTTTATTTTCTTCGGCCGTGCTTCCAGAGGCGTATAGTCGAGATCGCACTGTTTATCGGGATTTTCCAGGTTGATGGTAGGTGGTACGATCGAATTTTTCAAGGCCAAAGTTGTGATTATCAGTTCTACACCGCCGCTGGCGCCGAGCAAATGTCCCAAATGACTCTTGGTGCTGCTGATAGCCGTTTTTTGGGCATCGGGGCCAAGCAAAGCTTTGAGCGCATTAGTTTCCATGATGTCGTTCAATTGAGTGCCGGTACCGTGCGCGTTAATGTAGCCGAGTTGACTACTATCAATGGCGGCGTCTTTCAAAGCAAGCATCATCGCATCACGTGCTCCCGAACCATCAGGCAACGGCTGGGTAATGTGACTGCCGTCACCGGTCATGCCGTAACCGACCAGTTCGGCGTGAATCTGGGCCCCACGTTTACGGGCGTGCTCGTATTCTTCCAGTACTACCACGCCGGCTCCTTCACTGAGCACAAAGCCGTCACGGTCGCGATCAAACGGACGTGATGCGGCAGCCGGGTTGTCGTTTTGGCGACTGAGCGCTTTCAAAGCGCAAAAGCTGGCCAGCCCCAGCCTGGTAAGCGCAGCTTCACTGCCGCCAGTAACCATAACATCCGCAAGATTCAACTGAATCTGGTGTGAAGCATCTCCGATAGCGTGTGCAGCCGAGGCGCAGGCAGTAACCACAGAGGTGTTCGGACCGCGTAAATTGTAGAAGATAGAGACGTTTCCGCTGGCGGCATTGACCATCAGTTTTGGGACACAAAAAGGACTGACCCGATCCGGCCCTCGCTGCAATAGCTTGGTGTGCTCTTTTTCGAGTTCTTCCAGTCCTCCGATACCGGAACCAATAATACATCCGCAACGGCCCCGGTCGATCTTGTCCATTTCGAGGCCGCTGTCTTTGACGGCATTTATGGAGGCAGCCAAGGCAAACAAAGCAAAACGGTCTATTCGCCTGGCTTCGCGTGAGTCTAAAAATTCCATTGGATCAAAATCGCAGATTTCACCGCCGATTTTGACCGAAAAGGCTGACGTGTCAAATCTTTCGATTTTTTTGACACCACTCTTGCCGGCACAGATGCCTTCCCAAAAGACAGACAAATCCTGGCCGAGGGCCGTCACCTGTCCCAAGCCGGTTATAACTACGCGCCTTCGGGCCATAATAATCGTTACCTGTTATAAATCAAATTATTTTAGTTGTCGCCATCATCGGTAGTACCTTTGGCAAGATACTGCTCAATATAGTCGATGGCTTGACCGATAGTTTGAATTTTCTCGGCTTCCTCAACTGGAATACTCATGTCGAAA
>Ga0315276_10000220_pt1 | contig 47395 bp, 48 predicted proteins | sample YL17G05_0_MG_FD_204542 | JGI IMG/M metagenome (GOLD analysis project Ga0315276, IMG submission 204542) | Sediment microbial communities from Yellowstone Lake, YNP, Wyoming, USA - YL17G05_0 | ecosystem: Environmental > Aquatic > Freshwater > Lake > Sediment | place: USA: Wyoming | collected...
CAATCTCTTGCTGTGTCTTTCCTTCTTTTTTCCATCTTAAAACAAGTTCTCTCGTAGGCAATTTTATCATAACAAAACAATAACAGAACCAATATATAAATTATGCGTTATTTTTGTCTTATACTACTGGTTGAGAAGTTTTATAAATATCCCTTTGTTCTTCATGCTTTGATGAGCGAGAAGAAATCAAAAGCAAAAACAGAGGAAAAAACTGAAAAGCGAGAGGAAAAGAAGGCCAAAAAGCCCTCAAAAAAGAAAGAATCAGATCATGCCGCCGAGCAGCAGAAGCATGCTATGAATAAAGAAGAAGGCGAAGAGCATAAGAAAGAGCAAAAAGAACAAAAAGCCTCTCGTGCAAAAGAGCCTGAGCGAGAAGAATACATCCAGCCTGTCGTGAACATCGGACTAGTGGGCCATGTCGACCACGGAAAGACCACGCTCACAGAGAAGCTGACTGGCAAATGGACAGACACTCATTCTGAGGAAATGAAAAGAGGCATCACCATAAGGCTCGGCTACGCCGATATCGTCTTCAGGAAATGCCCTGAATGCGAAGGATATGATGCATACACTACACTGCCGGTCTGCGACAAACATAATGTTCCTACACATTTCTTGAGAAAAGTTAGCTTTATCGACGCACCAGGACATGAAAGCCTGATGGCGACCATGCTCAGCGGAGCGACAATAATGGATGGAGCATTGCTGCTGGTGGCAGCCAATGAGCCATGCCCTCAGCCACAGACAAGAGAGCACCTGATGGCACTCAAGATAGCAGGCATCAGGAACGTAGTGATAGTGCAGAACAAGGTTGATCTTGTCTCAGAGGAGAGAGCGCTCAGAAACTACAATGAGATAAAGGAGTTCCTGAAGGGCACAGAGTATGAGAACTCTCCGATAATACCTGCGAGCGCGCAGCACGGCATAAACATTGATGTACTAATAAAGACCATCGAGGAAGTCATACCTACTCCAGAGAGGAATCCTGATGCCGAGCCGTTGATGCTTATAGCAAGGAGCTTTGACATCAACAAGCCAGGATCATCTCCTGATAATATGAAAGGAGGTATCCTTGGCGGAGCAATAGTGCGAGGAAAGCTGAAGATAGGAGATAAGATAGAGATAAGGCCAGGCCTTGTTGTTGAGGAGATGAACAAGACTGTGTCAAAGCCGATAATCACGACCATCGTGAGCTGCATGACCGGCGGAAAGATGGTCAACGAGCTCGGGCCTGGAGGGAGCGTCGCAGTGCAGACAACGCTTGATCCTGGCGTAGTTCATTCCGACAGCCTGACAGGAAACCTTGTGGGCATACCAGGGAAGCTGCCAAGGATATGGTATGATCTGGTGATGGAGATCCATCTGCTTGAGCGTGTTGTCGGAAGCCATGAGGAATTGAAAGTCGATCCCATAAAGCTCAACGAGAGCCTGCTGCTCAATGTCCATGGGGAGAAAAGCATAGGATTCGTGTATGAGATCGGCAAGAACCTAGCAAAGTGCAGGCTCAAGCTGCCATTGTGCGCAGACATAGGAGCTAAGGTAACTCTTTCTAGAAGGATAGATACAAGGTTCAGACTCATAGGATATGCCTTGATAAAAGAATAAAAAAAATATATAGAATATCAGGCTGTTCTTAAAAAAATAAGAATATTTAAAAATAACTTCCCATTACCACTTCAAAGGGGGTATAATATGAAGATCAAAAAAGCCATCGCGTGCATATTCTTCGCAGCAGTATTCTCATTGCTAGGGGCGCTCACAGCAGCAGCATATCCTTATTATGCCTACGCCCACGACTATTATGATTACCAATATTACAGCCCATACTACACCTATGGCCCATCACACTTCAGACCATACAACTTTGGATGGTACTCGCCGGGCGCAAACTACTACAGATACTATCCGACCTACAGCTACAGATACTATTATTCACCATCATACTTATACAATTACTACCCAAGGCCTTATGCATACAACACGTATGCGCCAGTATGGTTCGGATGGTAGAAAAAAACTTATAACAATTCTTCAAGTGCTAAATCCGTAATCATCAGCAATGAAGAGATAAAAGGGTTAGGGTGATAAAATGGGTAGCGTAAAGGATTTGATAAAAGATGATTCGATAGCAGGAAAATTATTCATCCCGCCGACAGCAGTTGAATTTGGGCAAGGAGCTTGGAAGGTCAGTGGTAGATTCTCGGTCGGAGACTTAAAGGAGCTCATACCTACTGTCAGCATCAAGAACAAGGCAGAAGCTCTTACAATGATGACTGCTGCTTTCTTCGAATATCTCAGCTTCACAAACCCAGAAATATTAACCTGTTATCTTGGATTATTGGATGGCAATGGAAAAATCGTTGATACAACAACGCTTCTTGACCGAGGAGAGACCTCAAGCATAATAGTGATGAGGCTCGCTCATGTTCCTGAAAGCTTCTGCGGAGGCGACCTGAAAAGATACAGAGTTGCGCTTCAGAATGGAGAACTGCAATGCGGTGTGGCTGATGTTGAATCAATATTCCGCGCAGGATTCCCGCTAGGCTCATCTGCGTTCGAGAAGATATTCGAAGCAGTCGACATGAAGAGAGAGTATGAGACCTTGGCCACCTATGATGAAGTAACGGGAGGACTTGACAGGATAAGGTTGCTAATCACGGCAGAAGGACTAACTAAGTTCCCAGCGCTTGAGAAGATCATTAGCAAGTATAAATTAGAGAAAATACCAAACCCTGGCTTTGTGCTCAAAAGATTCTCATTTGATAGCACCACAAAATTTGAAAAAGCAGGAGACAGGCCAATAACAAAGGATGAAGAGCGAGTGCTAAGCGGCTTAAGCAATGAGGGATATCATGAATGGGCTGAGGAGACATTCCCGACAATCACCAAAAGGCAGATAGCATTCGGAGAGCAAAAAAACCTCCTTAACATAGATGGAAAAGCAGAATGCGTAGCATATCATGGCTTGCCCGTGGTCACTGATTTCCTTTTCACAGTGGATGAAAACAGGATAATGATAATATTAGACCATAATGGAGAGAAGTGGGCGATACCTTCTAACAAGGAGATACAGCGAGCAATCTATCGTCAGAATGGCGTATACGCGGCTATTGCAGAAGCTAAAAGACGCGCTGAGGAAGACTGTGATAAAGATTCATGGAGAGCATATTTTCCGACAGTAAGGCTTGAAAGAAGACTTGACATAAGAGGAATAACAGAACATTCCTGCAAATTGATGGCTTATGCGATAGGCGAAGTGGCAAACAGAGTGCTCGGAAAAAATGTCTTTGAGACAAGGCCTCTTGCAGAGTGGACTCCTGAATTCATGCCGTATGCCAGTAAGATTGAAAGACAAAGGTGATTTTTATGGATGGAGAGAAACCTATTGTTCCGCTTTACGGAAGATATCCTAGCAAAGAGATGAAAGAGCTCTTCCCATTGGATGAGCAGAGAGATTACAGGCATCAGTCCTCTCCTGAAATGAGAAATATATTCTCTGACAATGCAAAATACCTTGCGTGGAGAAGGAACTGGGTCATACTCGCAGAAGCAGAGCAAATCCTCGGACTGAACATACCTCAAGCAAAGCTTGAAGCCCTGAAAAAATCAGAGAAAAACATCAACTTCGAAGCAGCAAAAGATTACGAGAAGAAGCTGAAGCATGATGTAATGGCATACATGAAGGAATTCGGGGACAGGGCTGACGAGATCTGCCCTGGCGCAAGCGGCATACTGCACATGGGCGCCACCAGCTGCTACATAACAGACCACGAGGAGCTTCTTGCGATGTATAAAGGATTGGTTCTCGTAAAAGAGAAAGCTCAACAGATATATGAACAGACAAAAGCAGAAGCCCTTAAACCTGCCTTGGCTGAATTAGAGCACAGGATCGCATCGCTGAAAGCCAGAGGGACAAAAGGCACCACAGGAACCCAGGCAAGCTACCTGAGCCTTTTCGGCGGAGATCATGAAAAAGTGATCGCCTTGGACGAACTGGTGTCTAAAATGATAGGATTCCGTGAGAGCTACACAATAACAAGCCAAACCTATCCGAGAATAGTTGATTATCAGGTGCTATCGTCGTTATCAGTCCTAGCATACGCACTATATCTTGTCAATGAAGATTATGGTGCCGACACCAAAGAGCAGCGAAGACAAGCGATTGAGATAATGGAAAAGGCAAAGCAAGCAGGGACAATGGCATCCTCGCAATGGCTTGAGAGAAGCCTAGATGACTCCAGCGAGCGAAGGATAATCCTGACAGAGTCGTTCTACCAGACAGATTGCATGCTCAACAACCTATTGGGGCAAGGCATCAATGAAAGAGACAAGAGCATAAACTCCTGCAGCGAAAAAGATTTCTCTAGCGAGAAAAAAGCTTTAGAGATTATAAAGAACAAACTCGCGAACTCGGTATGCAAGATCTATGAATTTGCTGAGATGCACAGAAATACTGTCTGCACAGCATTCACGCACGGGCAGTTTGCACAGCCGACAACATACGGAAAAAGGATCTCTCTTTGGGCTTACAATTTAGTTCTAGCATTGAAGGATATTGAACAGGCAAAGCTAAGCAAAACCCATGACTTAGGCTATTCAGAAGTGCAACAATATCTCCTGAGCACAAGGCTTTCCCAAGTGGCAATCGCAGCAGCTAAAGCAGCCCTTGACATCAGGCTTTTGCAGCACGATCTTGAGGTAAATGAGCCTTTCGGCGTATCTCAGGTGGGATCTTCAGCGATGCCTTACAAGAAGAATCCTATGAAGTGTGAAAGGACGAATGGGCTCGCAAGGCATCTTATAGGTTCAATGACATTCACCCCTGATAAGTTCAGATATCTAAATGCCGATGCGATCCTTGAGTTGGTCTTGAGCATATTTGTTAAGGATAATGAAAAACAAAAAGGGTTCACAGTCCATCCGCTGAAGGCCGAGGCAAATCTCGTCAATCACATGCCTTTCCTAGCATCAGAAGAACTGTTGATGCAGGCGACAAACGCAGGAGGGAACAGGCAAGAGTTGCATGAACTGATAAGATTGGCCTCATTGGAAGCAACCGAGAACATAAACGCCGGAAGAGAGAACAATATCCTTGAGAAGCTGGCTGAGAAAGGATTCAATATCGACCTCGCAAATAAAGAAGAACTGTTAGATCCAGAAAGGTATGTCGGAAGGTCAAGGGAGCAGACGGATGATTTCGGAAGGCTTGAGGTCGATCCTATCAGAGAGAGATACAATGAATCTCTCGGCATCGAGGGCAAAGTCCAGGTATGATGCAAAAACTTTATAAACAGTTTTCAATCCCTGGACTATGTCGATAGATGAATTGGTCTGCAAAAGCTTCGCTTTTGCTTGCTCGTTCATGCTGGGAACGTAAGGACTTCTTATGTTTTCGAATCGCACGATAATATAAAAACCAAGATGAATTTGTTTTGGAGGAATCAATATGGCAAGGAAATATTCAGGAGCAAGGGGCAAAAGCAGGAGCACCAAGCCTAGCAAGAAGATGGTGCCTTCATGGCTTCAGTATAAGCCAAAAGAGATTGAGATGCTCATAGTCAAGATGGCTAAGGAAGGAGCTAATCCTTCGCAGATAGGACTTCATCTGAGGGACGCCTATGGAATACCTGATGTTCAGGTCACCACAGGAAAGAAGATCAACCAAATCCTCAAGGAGAAGAATCTCTCAAAGGAGATCCCTGAGGACCTCATGGCTCTCATCAGGAAAGCAGTCCTCATAAGAAAGCACATGGGCGATAACAAAGGGGATATGACTGCAAAGCGCGGGCTCATTCTCACAGAGTCAAAGATCAAGAAACTCATCAAGTATTATAAGAGCCATGGCAAGCTGCCAATGAGCTGGAAATACGACCCTGAGAGGATCAAGCTAGTTGTGGAGTAAAGGAATTAGCTACCATTAATTCCTAACTCTGATTTGGAATTACGGCAAGCGAAGAATATTCAACCCAAATCTGGAATAAACCCATGGCAAGAACAGGCAAGAAGAACCTCAAGGATTTCGACGCAGCTCTGCGAAGGGCTGCCGAGGAGCTCAAGAAGCTTGACAGGCAGGCTGCTGTGAAGCTGATCAGCAACTTGGATGCTGACGGCATCACCTCTGCCAGCATAATCATCCGGGCATTGGAGCGAGAAAGATTCAAACATTCTCTTATGATTATCCATCAGCTCAGCGATGATAATGCAAGAGCAATTTCTGAGGAAGATTTTGATTGCTTCATCTTCTGCGACCTAGGCTCAGGACAGCTGAGCTCCCTTAACAAGCACTTCAAAGGAAAGAAAGTCTTTGTGCTTGACCATCATGAGATCCAGGGAAAACCTGATAATAATATTGTCCATGTGAATCCGCATGATTTCGGATTCGATGGATCATCAGAGATTAGCGCAGCAGGGGTCTGTCTCTTGTTTGCAAGAGCCGTTGACAAAAGGAATGAGGATCAGGCTCATCTCGCGATAATCGGAGCCATAGGTGATGTGCAGGAAAAAGGAGGGTTCGCTGACCTCAACAACAGGATCCTCGAGATAGCGATGAATAAAGGTCTCATTAGAGTGGAGAAAGGACTCAGGCTCTTCGGCCTTGAGACAAGGCCTCTGAACAAGCTCCTCAGGTACAGCTTTGACATACTCATACCTGGAGTGACTGATGATGAATACGGAACAATGAGATTCCTTGAGGATATCAAGGTGCCCCTCAGCGACAAACGCGGCAAATGGAGGACCTACTATGAGCTCTCCGATCAAGAGATAAAAAGGCTCACAGATGGCATAATATCCAGGAGGAGCACCGCAGGCATAGCAACACCAGAAGCGATCTTCACCAACATCTACATCATTGAAGGAGAGGAGAAAGGCCATTTCAGAGATGCAAAAGAGTTCTCTACTCTCCTGAATTCCTGCGGAAGGCTTGACAACGCAGCATTAGGCATTGGAGCCTGCCTTGGAGATGAGAAGCAGCGAAAGGCTGCTGTTAAGAGCCTGGCAGACTACAAACGAAAGATCGTAACATCAATGGATTGGTACAGGAAGCATGACCAAAAAAAATCTGATAGAGTGATCAAAGACCATAACTATATCATAATCAATGCTCGCGAAGATATAATGGCGACCATGATAGGCACCATAGCTAGCATGATATCGAAGAACAGGGAGCTTGAGCACAGCATATTCGTGCTCAGCATGGCCCGCAACCCTGACAAGACCACCAAGATCTCGCTCAGAATCAGCGGCAACCCTGATAATATTGATCTAAAACTCATCATCTCTGACCTTGTGAAAGAGGTAGGGGGAGAGGCAGGTGGGCACAGGTCTGCTGCCGGCGCAACCATAGAGAGCGATAAAGAAGAGATTTTCATCGAGGTTGCAAAGGAATATTTTAAGTCGCTTGTGCGCTAGAATTCTAGTAACTTATATTTTAACAGACAACCACCAAATTCCATCAAAAAATACGGATTAGACACCACTAATAAGTAGTTAAAAAACCGAAACATTTATAAAACCTGATACACATACAGGTCTACGGGGGATATGATGATAAAAAAAATAATGCTACTCATATGCGTGTTCATACTAGGAATCATAGCATCGAACATATACGCCTACTATGCTTCTGCACAGGGAGAGCTCCAACTACCAGACAACAACGACGGCGGCTATGAGTTCGCCACAGACAACGCAGTAGGAAGAATACTCTCTGCGTTTGATGAAAAGAGCTCAGAGAAGCCTTCTCCAAAGGAGAGAATAACAGAGGACCTAATCCAGGTCAGCAACGAACGCGTCCTGCTCAACATCAAAGGAGCAGAATGGGCTTCGTTCACAGATACCAATTCCATGGACCCAATCATAGACTCAGGATCATACGCCATAGAGGTAATCCCAAAATCAGAGGATGAGCTCCAGGTCGGAGACATAGTCGCCTATGAATCAGAGTACGCAGAAGGCACCATAATCCATCGCATAGCCTACAAAGGCAAGGATGAGAAAGGCATATACTTTGTAATGAAAGGAGATAACAATCCTACGAACGACCCTGGCAGAGTGCGCTTCTCACAGATAAAGAGAGTGGTCGTAGCGATAATATACTGATGAAAGAAAAAGGTGATGAGTAATGGATGGGACTGCAAGCAATGAAAAAAACATCGAAGTGCTCCTGGTGGATGATGAAGAGAATATAAGAAAAACTTCAGCCATAATAATAGAGCATTACCTCACAAACGTAAAGGTAAATCCGTACGAAAAACCTGAAAATGTCTTAGATGACATACTAAATAAAAATAAGCATTATGACCTCCTAATCACAGACTTCAAGATGCCTGGAATGACAGGGATAGAGCTATTGACAAGAATATATGAATCAGGCAAAAATCAAAAAGTCTTCCAGCAGAGCATCCTAATAACAGGCACTCGTGATGGTGTGGAAGAATACAATAGAGATCATGCTAACAAGCCAGAACTGATCGTCAGGAACATAGTGGACAAGCCTTTCCTTAATCATGATGATAAAAAGCAGGATCAAACCATTAGCATGCCTGAAAGCCTCAGAGATGCAAATCCGTTAGTGCATAAAGTCTATTCTACACTGAAAGAAAGAGGCTATGAAGTCAAAGTAGCTTAGAAATAATTAAATATATCCTTATATCAGCAAATCAATAAGATATCATTCTTTAATATAACCATCAATTATCACATCACATAAATTTATTTCATGATTTCATATCCGGGTTGTTTTTTTATCTAATATTTCCATAGCTTTTTATATTCCGACGGCTTCTTAGCTTTTCATGGATAAGGAAATGTTTGAATCATACATCAAGGCAGGCCGCATCGCCGCAGAGGCGCGTGAATATGGCAAAGGCCTGATAAAGGTCGGGGCCAGCCTGCTGGAAGTGACTGAGAAGGTGGAGCAGAAGATCATCTCTCTCGGAGGAGAGTTTGCATTCCCTCCGCAGATAAGCATCAATGATGTTGCTGCGCACTACTGCGCCTCCAATGACGATAATACTGTGTTCAAGGAAGAAGATGTTGTCAAGCTAGATGTCGGAGTGCACATAAACGGCTTTGTGGGTGATACAGCAACAACCATTATCTTAAGCAATGATGAAAAGCTGAAGCTGCTGGCAGAGGCAAGCAGGGCTGCCCTGAATGACGCTCTTAAGCTGATTAAGCCAGGTGTTGAGATAAGGGAGATCGGCAAGGCAATACAGCACGCCATAACCAGCAGAGGGTTTGTCCCTGTAATCAATCTCTCAGGGCATGGCCTTGACCAATTCACAATCCATGATTCCCCAAGTATTCCTAATGTTGAAATCAACTCAAGGGAAAAGCTGGAGGAAGGGCAGGTTATTGCCATAGAGCCTTTCGCCAGCACAGGAGCTGGAGCGATTTATGAGAGCAGCAACGCGACAATATTCGCGCTAGAATACCCCAAGGCTGTGAGGAGCCCTATGACCAGGGAAGTGCTGAAGACAATAGAAGGGTATAAAGGACTGCCGTTCTGCCAGCGATGGCTTGTGAAGAAGCACGGCATCGGCAAAACAGCGTTCGCTTTGCGAGAGCTCAGGAACATAGGCATACTCAAGGAGTTCCCTCCGCTGCCTGACAAAGCTCACGGCCTAATAAGCCAGGCAGAGCACACAGTCATTGTCCAGGAGAAGCCTATAATAACTACTATGCTCGAGCATGAACTCCAGGGTTAAGATCCTGATCCTGGCATAATAACTGCAGGTACTCTGGCTTTGAGAGGAAGCATTCCCTCTTGATATCTTCTATCACGTAGAATACTTTCTTCTCTGTTATTCCGAACTCAGAATCCAACTGATCCAGGAACGCTTCCAAGAGCTTGACGTTCTCGAATATCCCTTCTACCATGAAGTCATATCCGTTGTTTATCTTGTAGAGGCTATTGATGCTGGCGTGCTCCTTGAGGAAGTTCCTGACCCTCTCCTTGTCCTCCTTGATCACAGAGAGGATTATCTTCGCCCTGCAGTTGTAGCCTAGCTTGGCAAAATCTATCAGTGTTGTGTGCTTAAGGATCCATGTGTGTTCCTGCTGCTTCAGCTTATCATATAGCGTGCTTATGGGTATCCTTGTCTTGCGGCTGATGTTGGTCAATGTCTGCCTGGCGTCCTGCCTCAGGAAGGACAGGAACAAAACGTCCGATCTTTTCATTTCATCCACCCCCTATAGCTTAAATTGATTAATGGAAAATAGGAAAACTTCTGATTGATATAAACCTTTTCTGAGAATAAAACCTGAACGTTTCAAAAAAATCCTGAAACAAGCAGAAAAATCTATTAAATCCCGAACAAAATAAACAGGACAATCCAATAATCTTCATGCTTCTCTGAAACAAACAAGTAAACTGCCATAAAAAACATGCTTTTGCTGAAACATCTCTGAAACAGGCATATTTAAATATTCGAATGCATTCCCTGTCGTCTATAAGCTTATAACGGTGATAGAGAGCATCGCGGGGGGATAGCATGCATCTTATCGAGCAAAAGATCTTGAACAAGTTCAAGAAGGAGCCGCTCAGGGAGATCAGCACGACAGAGATAGTCAGAGAAGCCCACCCTGAAGATTATTCTAGGATACTTCTCTCCATCGACAACGAGCAGAAAGACAGACGAACAGCAAACCAAGCCAAGAGAAAAAAAGGCCAATTACACAGGAAAGTCCTATATCATCTCAACAACCTTGTGAGCAATGGAGTGCTCAAAGTAAGCTCAATAAAAGGAAAGGGAGAAAAATATTTCGCTCTGACAATCGACGAAGGAGAACTTGTGGTTGAAAAACACCACAGGCAGATAGTCATCACAAAGCCATCCATCTCCACCAACCTGATAGAGGAATATGAGGCGAAAGGCATCGTCCACAAATATGATCCTGAAAACTGGGTTAACAAGCTGAACTGCATACTACTAGAGAGCACCAACCACAGCGGAATAAACAAGTTCTACGACCTTGTCTACAACTGCTTCTCAGAGGTGAATGACTGCCTAGGGCTTAACAATTTCGAGCACATGATACAGGGCAACACCCCTGAAAACATGGCAGAGAACCTGAGGCGCATGGATATAGACACAAGGGATCATGACAGGTTTGTGAGCATCATCATCAATGCGAGGAACATCAATGACGATGAGAAGATGAGCAAGTTCATTAGGGATTTCGTGAAGATAAAGCCAAAGAACATACCTGTCGTCTTCAAGGCAGATAGCAAGGACCTCAAGAGCCATGACAAACTATTCAGGATGATAGGTGAAGAGTTCCTGAAGGAAGAGATAAGGCTCAACTTCCACAACAGAAAGGTGCACGAAGCTCCTATCATCTTTGGAAAAGCAGGCCCCTACTCATTATCAGATGAGGAATGGCAGGATTATGAGGAGAACATCAGAGGAAAAACAATAGGGCTGGCGATGGCCAGCACCAGCATTGCAATAGACATGCACCGTCTCATGCAGGAGGACCGGAGCAGCAAGGAGTTCAGGGAATTACTTATGCGCACAGCAAAGACCCTTCTGAAAGTAAGTGCCAACCAGAGGAAGAAATCGAATGATTACTTCAAGCGCCTGAACGAGCTCAACAAGCCATACACAAAGAAGTTCTTCGCCCACACAAAGAACCACATAAGATTCTGGAACTTCAACCTCAAGGACCCGCAGCAAGAGAACCTACTGGAGCTTTTCGAAAGCAGCAGGGAAGAGATAAAAAGATTCTGCTCCACAGAGAGGATCATATACAATTCCTGCGGCATACCTACAAACTTTGATATAGTCTTCTCAAGCATCTTCACAAGGTTCAACAACAGCCTCTCCCAGAGAGAGTATGTAAAGACAATAGTCAGAGATTTCAAGGATTATCATGGTGATGAGATGGCCTATTTCATCGCAACAAAGGAGCGCCTGGCAAAAATATTCGACGGAGGGGACCGCTGCAGGTTCTCTAGGAAAGACACTGGTTCGACAGGAGCCATAATGAGAGAGATCATATTCCTCATGAACAGCTTTGAGCTTCCGCTAATAACCTATGACTTCAGGGAGGTCAAAGGCGAGATCAAGCTCACCAATTTCCTGCCAAGCTTTAGCGAATGAAAAATAAAATCAATAAGAGATGATTATATGGAGATAGCCCGCGACACAACAATGGAGGCCTGGAAGGCCGCTCTCAATAAGATAAAGGAGCACGGTAAGAGCATATTGGACACTGAAGGGAGGATCTCGAATGAGCTGCTGAACCTCTCAATCACCATAAACTCTCCTGATGAGGACTTCACCAAGCCGATAGAGATCATGCGAGGATTCAAGAGCTGGAGCTATCCTGAGCAGGAAGAGCTAGAGGATGTCTTCTTCAAGAAAGAGGCCTCCAGCTCATACTACTACACCTACGGCGCCAGGATATTCAACTACACCAGCTCAAAGGACCAGATAGAGGAGTACATCATCCCTCTGCTGGCAAAGCAGCCCAACAGTAGGAGAGCCATAGTTGTGCTCTACCAGCCTGTAATCGACTCAAAGCTGGAAGTGAAGGAAAATCCTTGCCTGATAAGCATATTCTTCAGGATAATAGACCAGAAGCTAACTGTTTCTGCGATGCTGAGGAGCAATGACATATTCGTAGGATGGCCTGCCAACATCTACCAGCTCTGCCTCCTGCAGAAATACGTAGCTGAGAGGCTTGGCATCGAGTGCGGGAGCATAACAACCATCTCTCACTCAGCTCACACCTTCAAGGAGTATGATGAGGAAATCGAGGTTGTCCTGATGAAGCGATAAGAGAAACTCATCTCTTGCAGAGCATGTTTATCGCATAATAGCCTATCTCTCCTTTTGGAATCGGCCTATCGATGACTTCGGATTTCTTAAGCAAGGGTATCAGTTTCTTACGCTCCTCATCGATGTCCCAGAGCTTAAAGCCCTCTTTCTTCAACAAGTCATAGAATCTGATGTTATTAACAGCATGATTCTTCAGCAGGTGAGGGAAGAACTCAGTGACTATCCTGATCCCAGGATTCTTTCTGGCGGTCTTGAGCATGCCCTTGAATGCCATTCCCTCAGAGCCCTCGATATCCATCTTGATGAAATCCACTCGTTTGTTGGCAAATAGCGAATCAATGCAAACGGCTTTGACCTTGCGGCGGCCTTCTTTTGAGACAAAGCCAGAGTCTACGTCAGAGCTGTAGCCGCTAAAGGACAGGTGCCTGTTCCTGTCATAGACAGCCAGCGAAAATATTTTTACGTTCTTGAAGCCATTGGCCTTGACATTCTTTTTCAGCAGGGCAAACATCTCAGTATCAGGCTCAAAGGCATACACCTTTCCTTTAGGGCCGACTTTCCTGGCTAGGAACAATGTATAGAAGCCCAGGTTCGCCCCTATGTCAATGACAACATCACCCTCCTTGACATTGTCAAGGATGGTCTTTGATTCGAAAGGCTCAAAAGGCCTGTTGGATAGGTGCAGATAGTCACGCTTGTCAAGGAAGACAGTCAGGCCGTCGATTACAACAGACTCCGGGACAAATAAAGGCACAATAGCATCCTGCACTCTCTTCAGGAACTTCCATTTCCTCAAGGGAGAATACCTCACGACGTAGACCACGCTCCTGTAAGCAGACAAAAGGACCTTGCGAATCATATTTCAAACCCAGTCGATTATGTTAATGTACGATCATCCGATATTTATTTAAATATTTTACTAAAAAAAATCGCAGAAATGCCGTGGTCGGGTGTCAATCATTTTCATATCTAAATCAACATAATTTATCTTAAAGGAAGAATTGTATTGGTGTTCAATATCTGTATGAACCGGATTAAAAACTGATGTATGAAACCGACTTAAACAATCAAAAGATTTATAAGCCAGCAACACATCCAAAGATATGGGTTTTCTCGACGAGAAAACAGCTGAAAAAACAGTCATGAGGATTTATAAATGGAATCATATGACGCATCAAAGATAACTGTCCTTGGCGGCCTTGACGGTGTCAGGAAAAGGCCCAGCATGTACATAGGCAGCACCAGCAGCCGAGGGCTCCATCATCTGGTTTACGAGGTCGTTGATAACTCCATAGATGAAGCCATGGCTGGTTTCTGCAACCAGATAATCGTAACTGTTCACAAGGACAACTCTGTCAGCGTAGAGGACAACGGAAGAGGAATTCCGATTGACATACATCCTAAGCACAACGTTAGCGCCCTTGAGTTGGTGATGACCAAATTGCATGCAGGAGGAAAGTTTGACAAGAAATCCTACAAGGTCTCAGGAGGCCTGCACGGAGTAGGAGTCAGCGTGGTAAACGCGCTCTCAGAAGTCCTTGAAGTGTGGGTCTACAGGGACGGCAGTGTCTTCTATCAGAAATATATTCGAGGAGTGCCTACAGAACCTGTCAAGATGATCGGGAAGGAGCCAGGCAAGAAAGGGACTAAGGTCAAGTTCATGGCCGACAATGAGATATTCGAGGAAGGCATAGTGTACACCTCAGAAATCCTTGAGAACAGGTTCAGGGAGCTAGCATTCCTGAACAAAGGCCTGAGAATAACATTCATCGACGAGAGGAACGACAGGAAAGAGGAGTTCTTCTATGAAGGAGGCCTCATCAATTTTGTAGAATATCTCAACAAGAAGAAGAATGTTCTTCATCCAGTCATATCAATGAAAGGCTCAAAGGAAGATATCGAGCTAGAGGTCTCATTGCAGTACAATGATTCCTACAACGAGAGCGTGTTCTCATTTGTCAACAATATAAATACTGTGGAGGGCGGAACTCATCTGACTGGCTTCAAGACAGCACTCACAAGGACTCTAAACAATTATGCTGAGAAGAACCTGAAGAACGATAACATCAAGCTGACAAGCGATGACGTGAGAGAGGGCCTGACATCGATCATATCGCTGAAGATACCTGCACCCCAGTTCGAGGGCCAGACCAAGACCAAGCTCGGAAACCTTGATATCAAGGGAGTGGTTGACTCGATGGTCAGCAATGAGCTAGGCACATTTCTCAGCGAGAATCCTAAGATTGCCAGGGCGATACTTGAGAAAGCCATACTCGCCGCAAAGGCAAGAGAGGCTGCTAGGAAAGCAAGGGACCTGACAAGAAGGAAGAGCGTTCTCGGCAGCACCTCGCTGCCAGGGAAACTGGCTGACTGCTCAGAGCGGGACCCTGCTAAATCAGAGCTATTCCTTGTCGAAGGAGACAGCGCAGGAGGCTGTTTTAGCGGGGATACGAAAGTAGCTCTGGTTGACGGGAGAAACCTCAACTTTCTAGAATTAATCAAAGAAGATAAAGAAGGGAAAAAGAATTATTGCTACACAATACTAAAAGACGGAAGCATCGGGATAGGGCTGATAAAAAACCCGAGAAAAACCAAAGAAAACGCGAGAGTTGTAAAGATAATACTCGATAATGCTGAAGAGATAATATGCACGCCAGACCATGAATTCATGCAGAGAAACGAAGAATATTTGCCTGCCGAAAAGATAATAGTTGATGAAACAAACCTGATGCCGCTCAATAGAAAGCTTTCAGAAAAAAAAGGGAGAATAACCTTAAACGGCTATGAAATGTTTTTTGACCCCCAAAAAAATAGATGGATTTTCACACACTTGCTTTCTGATGGTTATAATCTAAAAGATGATAAGTATCCTGCCTCTTCAGGAAGCCACAAGCATCACGCTGATTTCAACAAATTAAACAATAATCCTGAAAATATACTTAGAATGGAAAAAGAAGAGCATATCAAACTTCATGCGTCCATGGCTGAAAAAACCATACATCGAGAGGATGTGAAGCAAAAAGTAAGAGAAATACATAAAACGGCTGAATTTAGGGAAAGGATAAGAGAGAAGATGAGTTCTCCTGAAATGCGAAAGATGCTTTCGGAGAGAGCAAAAAAACAGCGAGAATCTAAAGAGTACACAAGAAACCTTGTCAATAAATTCATGGAATTCTACAATAGCAATGAAGATTATCGGAAAAAAAGTCAGGATATCCTGAACAAAGCGCAGCAGGAGTATTGGGCTAAAGAAGATAATAAAAAAAGTCAGTCAGCGAAGACAAAACAATACTATGCCAAGCACCCTGAAGCGAAACAGAGATTAAAGGAACTTTCAAAAAAACAATGGGATAATCTAGAACTCAAAGAATGGAGAAAAAACAAGACTCGAGAGCAATGGACTGGAGAATTCAGGATTAAAAGAAAAATAGTATATAACAAGACTTACTTTGAGAACAGCATGGTGCTCATGAAGAGACTTCTTGAAAAAGAAGGAAGCTTAGAGAATTATGAAGCAGCAAGACGAAAAGAAAACAACAAAAACCTAGTCAAAAAAGAAACTCTAATGAACAAATTCTTTGAAAACGACGAGAAAGCAATGATTGAAGCAGTGGTAAATTACAACCACAAGATAAAGGAAATAATTTTCATAGATGAGAGAATTAATGTTTATGACTTAGAAGTTGAAGGAACGCATAATTTTGCGCTAGCAAGCGGGGTTTTTGTCCACAATTCTGCAAAGCAAGCCCGTAACAAGGAGTTCCAGGCAATCCTTCCTCTGAGAGGAAAGATCCTCAATGTCGAGAAGGCCAACATCAACAGGATAATGAATTCACAGGAGATCGTCATCATAATCACGGCGCTAGGCGCAGGTATAGCAGAAGAATTCGACATAAAGAAGCTCAGATATCACAAGATTGTGATAATGACTGATGCAGACACTGATGGAAACCACATAGCCACTCTGCTGATGACCTTCTTCTTCAGGTACATGAAGCCGCTTATCGAGCAAGGCCATGTGTTCATAGCCCAGCCTCCACTTTACCTTGTGAAGAAGGGCAAGGAGAAGTACTATGTGCAGAGCGATGCAGAGAAGAACGGGCTGATCAAGAAGCTAGGTGAAGGGGCTATGGTGCAGAGGTACAAAGGACTTGGAGAGATGAATCCTGATCAGCTATGGGAGACCACCATGGACCCTGACAACCGGATACTGAAGAAAGTGGCCATTGAGGATGCTGTCATAGCAGATGAGACCTTCTCGATGCTCATGGGAGATGATGTCGAGCCCAGGAGGAAGTTCATAGAGGACCATGCGAAAGAGGCCGGCAACATCGACATATAAGAGAGGATTCTGTGAATAACCTCTTTCTCAAGACCCGCAAGATTTATAAAGCGTCCATATTTCCAGAGGAACAATAATGGCAAAAGAAACTGCTCAAGCATTGAAGGTAAGGAAGAAGAAGTGGTTCAGCATAATAGCCCCTCCCATGTTCAGAGAGATAGTGGTCGGAGAGATCCCACTCTATGAGTCAGAGGAGATGAAAGGCCGTTATGTGACCATAAACATGATGAACCTTACCGGCAACCCTAAGAACCAGCATATCAGCGTAAAGCTGAGGATTCAGGAAGTAAAAGAGGGTAAAGGATACACCCAGCTCCTGGGCTTTGAGATGCTGCCAACTAGTGTCAAGAGATTTGTCAGGAGAGGTAAGAGCAAGATCGATGATTCTTTCATCATCCAGACCAGCGACAAGAAGCTTGTCAGGATAAAGCCTCTGCTCATAACCAACAGCGCAGCCAAGAACTCTGCCGTGAGCAACATAAGACGCGTTGTCAGGAATGCATTGGCAAGATACGCTCTCAAGATCACCTACGATCATCTCATCGAGGAGATATTCACATTCAAGCTCCAGAAGCACGTCGGAGGGCTTGCCTGCAAGGTGACTCCTATCAAGACCTGCGAGATAAGGTCATTCGCGCTTGTGGAGAAGGAAGGCGTCAAGCCAATAACTCCGAAAGAGATCCAGACAACTCCTGAAGAGGCAGAGCTCGCAGAGAAGTTCGAAGGAGAGGATGAGAAGGAGAGCGAGAAAAAGCCAGAAGAGGGCAATGGATCAGGCTCCGAAGAGGAGTTCGAGGCAGAGGTCGACTACAAGGAGACCACTAACGGCGTATAAATAAGACAAATTTTTTATAATAACTTATTCTACAAGTATCAAAATGGATTATTACGATCTTGAGCTTGAAAGAGTGGTCTCTGAGATAAGGAAGGTGAATGCAAAGACAGTACTCATGCAGCTGCCTGATGGGCTGAAACCGAGGGCAAAGGAGATCAAGGCATTTGTCGACGATAAGATGGGAAAGAAAGTCAAGCTCGTTTTCTGGTCTGGAAGCTGCTTCGGCGCCTGCGACACTCCGCTGGAAGCAGAAAAGCTCGGTGCTGATATATTGATACAATTCGGGCACAGCGAATGGCAGTGATTTATCGACGATATGATTGGTCTCTTGATTTTTAAAGAAAAATCCAAAAAACATAGCTTTTTATATCATCCTTGGAATTCTGGTTAACAAAAAGAGGATTTGTGAAACTAAAATGGGCTATGAACTCATCATAAGCGAGAAGCCGAATGCTGCAGAGAGAATAGCCTCGGCGCTGGCAGATGGAAAGCCTGTCAAGAAGAATGACAAGAAGATACCTTACTATGAGCTTACTCGTGACAAGAAGGATATCGTCGTCGCCTGTGCTGTCGGCCATCTCTACACCGTAGCAGAGAAGAAGAAGTCGTTCACCTATCCGAGCTTTGACCTGCAATGGACTCCGACATCCGATGTCAGCAAAGGAGCAGAATTCTCCAGGAGATATCTTGATCTCATAAAAAAATTGGCAAAGAAAGCTAAGAGCTTCACCGTGGCCTGCGACTATGACGTCGAGGGAGAGGTGATAGGGCTGAACTGCATAAGGATCGCCTGCGGCCAGAAGGACGCCCAGAGAATGAAATTCTCAACTTTGACAAAAGATGATTTGATCGAAGCCTATGAGCACAAGTCAAAATCCCTTGACTGGGGATTGGCATATGCAGGAGAGACAAGGCATTTCCTCGACTGGATGTACGGAATCAACATATCAAGAGCATTGACTCTTGCTGTCAAGAGCACTGGTGCTTTCAGGATCCTGAGCAGCGGAAGAGTGCAGGGCCCTGCCCTCAAGATACTATATGATAAGGAGAAGGAGATAATGGCTTTCAAACCCACCCCCTATTGGCAGATTGTCCTTGGAATAGAGAAGGAAGGTAAGAAGATCGAGGCTCTGCATGAGAAGGATAAGTTCGAGAACAACGCAGAGGCCAAGAGGTGCTTTGAGAACGCTCTCTGGAAGCCTGCGCTTGTAAAGAGCATAGATAAAAGAGACAGCCTGCAACAGCCTCCAACCCCATTTGACCTAGGAACCTTGCAGACAGAATCATATAAGCTATTCGGGATAAGCCCGAAAGAGACTCTTTCTCTCGCCCAGAACCTGTATACTTCTGGAGTCATCTCATATCCTAGAACGAGCTCTCAGAAGCTTCCTGCAAAGCTTAATTACAAAAAGATATTGAATGCTCTTGCGAACAATTCTGATTATGCATCCAAGGCCAGGATAGTGCTTGGGTTTCCTAAGCTTGTCCCTAACGAGGGAAAGAAGGAAGACCCTGCTCATCCAGCAATCTATCCTACGGGCATAAAGACAGGAAAGATAACTGAGAGAGAGTTCAAGGTCTATGATCTCATAGTTAAAAGATTCTTTGCGACATTCGGAGAACCTGCTGTCAGGGAATCAATGAACCTCAAGATAACTGTCAACGGAGAGATATTCGTAGCAACAGGGTTGAGGACAAAGCAGCGCAACTGGTTCGAGCTCTATGAGCCATATGTCAAGCTAAAGGAAGAGGAGTGGCCCAACTTCAGCGAGAACGAGATCCTGAAAATCTATCGTCTTGACCTGCTGCAGAAAGAGACATTGCCTCCCAAGAGATACACTCCTGCAAGCATAATAACAGAGCTTGAGAAGAGAGGCCTTGGGACAAAAGCTACGCGCGCAGAGATTGTCGACTCTCTCTATCACCGGAAATATGTGCAGGACGAGTCATTGAAAGTCACTGAGATGGGCATGCGCATCATCGAGACGCTGGCAAAATACTGTCCTGACATAATCGATGAGCAGCTCACAAGGCACTTCGAGAGCGACATGGACGAAATAATGGAGAAGAAAAAGAAGGAGGAGGAAGTGCTTGATGAGGCAAAGAATATCCTCACCAAGATTCTCAAGGAGTTCAAGGCAAAGGAGAAGAAGATCGGAGAGGAGCTAAAGACAGCCCATCACGAGACTTTGCAGAAGGAGAGCTATATCTCAAAATGCCCTAACTGTAAGGATGGAGTTCTGAGGATGCGATTCTCGAAGAAGACCAGGATGAGGTTCATAGCCTGCGATAAATACCCTGAATGCAAGACAACCTTTGCAATACCCCAGAGTGGAGGAGTTAAGGGAACAGAGAAGCTTTGCCAGCATTGCAAGAGCCCGCTTGTCATGGTATTCATGAAGAAGAAAAAGCCCCAGGAAGTATGCCTTAACAAAGAATGCCCTGCAAAGAAGCAGGACTCAGACAGGCCTGACGTGAAGAAAGAGAACGGAGTGCAGAAGGTAGAGAAGAAATGCCCAAAATGCGGCAAGGACCTTGTGCTCAGGACTTCCATCTACGGAAAATTCATAGGATGCACAGGCTATCCTAAATGCAGGCATACTGAGAAACTCAACAACGGCGAAAATCAGACAGCGACAAAGCCGGATGAGAAGAAAGCTTGTGCTGAGAAAAAACAATAATAATCTATAATAATTTGGATTTAACCGAAAATATTCCGAAAATTCTAGGTGGCTTATATTAAATAGGCATCTAAATCTTAATATAGAAACAACATATATCTGGACTACAAAAGGCAATACAAGAAAAGACGGGATTATTACAAAAAGCTTTTATTTTCTGATAAGGCAAGCCAACATAGAGAGATTTTTGGAAGTATTTTGTTTTACCAATAGATTTAAAAAAGAAAGCCTAACCACGTATTACAGGAAAATCAGGTTATCTTCGCGTGGGACTTCCTTAGGGCAAAACTAAGAAAGCACGATGCTGTGGGGTAGCTTGGTTCAGCCTCTTTGGTTTGGGCCACAGGGAAGGTTTCTTCTCTGCGAAAAAAGCCAGATGACCCCGGTTCGAAACAGATTTTTACAAAAAATCTGGTAAAAAGTGGGTGACATGCGCACCTTCGGTGCTTAGTCCCCCTTCCAGAAAGTGAAGATCGACGAAAGTCCGGGCAGCCCCATATTTTTTTCAATTAAATAATTGTAGGGCTAAGCGAGTGAAACGAGCGCATGCCGTACTTTGCATATCAATCGGGCGTAACCAATTGGTCAGGGCAGCCCCATTTTTTTTCTGTATTTTTCCGTCTTGGAAAGGAATAGCCCTGAGCAACACCACCACAACAGTTATCACTAAGCAATAGGTACAAAACGATAAATTTATAAACTTGCAGGTATGAATGGCTAGAGAACATGCCTGAAGAAAAAGTCTGCAGCAAACAGCACAGCGTAACAGCCATATCAACACAGTTCCAACCTGTGTGCGACCAAACAAAACAGCATTCTGCAAAAGATTATGTTGTGATAAAAGCCATCCCTACGTATAAGCAAGTAGCAGGAGATTCTGCGCAAAGGAAGGAAAGGGTTGATCTTGTGCGCTCGCTATATTCATGCTCCGAGCAAGAGATAGTCAGCATATCACTGGCAAAACGCCTGTTGGCGAATATGTCGCGCTTCAGAGTGAGATTCGCGAACAGCCATGCAGAGGATTTCTACGTCAAGAAAAGCTATGAAGGAAAGATGAAAGAAGCGTGCGGGATGGCCTTGACAAACCTGCTACTAGGGCCCACCTTCGAGTATGTGGCAAGCAACGACTCCAAGGACGAGACCATAGCGACTAAAGCCTTGAAGGGAAAAACCATCAAAGAGACAAGCAGGCAGAAAGTGGATGAGTCTGCTGAGAATTACGGCATAGCCCTGGAGCTGGCAAACATTCTAGGCCTAGGCGACAGGAGCGATAAGAATATCATAATTACGGATGATAACAAGGTAATAAACATAGACTTAGGGATGCTCTTCTACCTCAGGCCTTCATTCAACCACAGCCAGCTAGGGGATAAAGCGCCCAGGTCAAGAGAAGCCACCTATGAAGGCAGGATTCGCGGAAGGAAGCTCCTGAAGAGAAGCTTCATAGCAAACAAGCCCGTCATCGAGGAAGTGGTGGGCGCGTTCGTAGCATCTGAGAAGAGCAGGGGCAACTCTGAGGTTGAAAGGTATTGCAGCATGGAACTGATGGAATCCTACTTGATGAGCGAGAACATGACTGACTTTTTCTGCTCGTTGGCGCAAAAAAAATATTGCTGAAGAAACATTACCTGCTGTTCTGGAAAACCATCACTTTTATAAATAACCAATTAATCCAAAGGCATAGCAACAGAACAACTCATATTCAGAGGTTTTCAAGATGGCTAAGAAGGTAACTTACGGAAGCGTCAAGAGGCTAGGCGCGAGATACGGAAGGACTGTCAGGTTCAAGCTTGGAAAGATCGAGTCTGAGCAGAGGAAGAAGCACAAATGCCCCTACTGCGGCTATATCCAGGTTAAGAGAGTGAGCGCAGGCATCTGGCACTGCAAGAAGTGCGGAGCTACATTCACCAACAGGGCCTATAGCGTCCAGAAAGTAGCTAACATCAAAAGCGTGCTCCAGGAGGAGAGCGCTGAGATAACTCATAGTTCTGATAATGAGAAGAGCAATGTCAATGAGGCAGGCTCTGATTTTACAGGAGTCTGAGTGATTCCTAGAAGAGGGTGCTAAACATGGCAGAATACAAATGCTTTTTTTGCAACAAGAACATATCCGCTGACCAGATCAAGAGACGAATCAGATGCATCTATTGCGGCTCAAAGATGATTTACAAGGCAAGGACCAGGCCCGTCAAGGTCAAGGCCATTTAGGCAATAATATGAAGATTAGCGCAGAGATCATAGTCAAAGAGGATTCGCATAACATCGAGAAGCTCTTTGCCGCTGAAGAAAAGGAATTCACCAACAAGCGCGCAAGCTATGATATTAAGCGAGAGAAGGACAGGCTCATATTCAGTATCAATGCTGAGGACAGCTCTGCTTTGCGGGCAGTCCTCAACTCAATAACAAAGATGCTTTCAGTCTACGAGAAGGCGAAGGGCGTCGTAAAGAATTGCGAGGGAGAAGATGAATAATGACATCCAGGAAAAGATAAATCAGCTTTCTATGCTCGAGCAGAACATGCAGAACTTCTCCCTTCAGAAGCAGCAGTTCCAGAGCCAGCTCCTGGAGATAGAGTCTGCTGAAAAGGAGATTGAGGAAGCAAAGGAGTCTTTCAAGATCATAGGCAGCATAATGGTATCCATGGACCGGGAGCACCTGAAGAAGGAGCTCAAGGAGAAGCGCGAGATACTGCAGGTGCGCATAGAGTCGTTTGAGAAGCAGGAGAATAAGCTGAAGGAGAAGGCTGAGAACCTGCAGAAGGAAGTCCTCTCTGGCATGAACAAAGGAGATAAAGAGGAATAAAAAAAAAATCAAAGCAGGATTGCTGATGGTGAATGAAAATGACAAACGTAGAAGATGTCGTAGCGGCGATAAACGACGTATTGGAGGATCCTGCTCTCCAGAAGAACATAAAATCAAAGCTTGAGCACATAGTCAGCATATTGAAGGCGTCCACAAAGAAGGATGTGCGCCTGAAGGTCGACAAGTGCATCGACGAGCTTGACGAGATCTGCAACGACGTCAACATCCAGCCATTTGTCAGGACCCAGCTCTGGACTCTCATTGGAATGCTTGAGACTGTGCAATAATTATATTAAATTTTATCAATAAAGAATATTATTCTATTATTTGTGTTAAGAGCATTATTTCTTTTTCGAAACAACCGTGGCCTTTTTTCTAACAACTACCTGTCGCTTGTTGAACAGAGAATTAGGTATTATGACTTCCTCCTTGAATGATGTGAGAAGCCTTGTCTCCAGGAGGTTTATCTCGGTAATTTTTCCTCGAACCTCTTTTATCTGAATCTCATCTCCCTCGGCGAAGAGGTGCTTCATCTTTATCCTTATGCCTGCCATGATATTAGGGAAGAAATCCTTGACAGCAAGCAGGAACGAGACCGCCAGCACAAAAAGTATTATCGCAGTTATTATTATGAGCATCGCCGCAGTCAGCCCAAGGCTATTGAGAGTCAGGATTATGGTTATGAAATAGATGAAGTATGATGTCAGGTTGCCTATGAACTTCTCAAACGATATCCTGAAGCCTGTGCCTGAGCGGACATGCTTGTCAAGCTGCACCTCGTTGAGTATGCGCCTTATCATGTTACCCATGAGCTTCCCAACGATCAAACCCACCAACAGTATAAGCACAGCTAGCACTATCCTTGATAGGAGCGGGCTTATGGTCTGGGTCACTTCGCTGATGACATCAAGCGAACCGTTGACTGCATCTGCCATGATATATAGGTATAGAGAATGATTTATAAAACTTTTCAAGGATTGCGAGAGAAGACAGCTATATCAAGAAGGATTTCAAGGATTAATATTGCAATTAAAAGCTCATTCCAGGCTCTTGAGATAATCCTTCTTGAACTTGAACTTTTTCATTCTGCTGAGCTTGTCTATGGCCTTGTCTATCCTGCTGCCGTACTGCGCGGCGCGCTTCTGACGCCAGGCAATCTCCTTCGGAAGTCCAAGCTCCTCTGCGGCCTCGCGAAGTACCAGCTTTGAATGCTGAGAGTCTATCTTCATTTTGGCCGGTATTCTCATCCCTGTCGCCATGAGCTTCGCGTCAAGGAATGGAGTCATGAACCTTATCCCAAAAGCCTTTGCTAAAGCAGCATCCCTGAGCAGGTCGCGCTCATACATCGCCAGCAGTCCATGCCAGCACTCTTCCTGGCGGTCTTCTGACTGCCTATGACGCTGGTATCCTGCAAATATCTCCTCTGAGCCAAGGCCTCCGAACAGGCAATGCACACCGTCCTGCTCTGCCATCTCAATGCAACCGATCTCTACGGCAGCGACACCGACATTGATCACATTATTGAGCCTGGACCCGAGCACGTTGACTGTCTTTGCTATGAGCTGCTCTGCTCCTTTGACATCAACAATCCTTGCTTTGAGCTTCACTCCGATAAGATTTGCTGCCCGCTCTGCAGCCTCGACATCCTCAGGCTCCTTTGTGTCATCATTCTTGAAGCCGATAGTATAACAGTTAAAATCCTTGCCCGATCTCTTCAGGAGCAATGCTATGATCGAGCTGTCAACTCCTCCTGAGAACATCAGGCCGAACTTTTCCTCACCAGGGACTCTTTCCTCTACTGCGCGGACGAGCTGCTCCCCAATGGCTGCTACGGCAGACCTCTCCTGCTTAAGATCCTCTTTTAAGGAGAGCTTCAGCTCAGTAATCGCGGATTCCCATTCCTTGGCGCTGATGAGAGCATCCTCCCTTATGTAAAACTCCTGCATGAATCAATGTAATCTAGGCTGGTTTATTAAGATATTGAAGAATTAATATATTGATTATAATAGGGTATATATTATGCTGATAGGGAAAGTTTTAAAAATTCAGTAACAAAACCCAGTCCCTGAACATAATAACTATGATGATCATCAGGATAATCATAGCAACGGAGGAAGATAATTATGGGAAGACCACCAAAGAGCGCTGAAAAGCACGAGAAGCAGGCTGGTAAGCCGGCAGCAGAGGCTGCCATGAACAACATGAACAGAGAGGAGCAAGTAGGATTCCACAAGGGATCGTTAAGCACCCTTGCTAAGGAAAGGCAGGAAATGGGCAGGATACTGCAGATTGTCGAACAGCTGATGCAGATGCACCTCGCAGCCCTGAAAGAGCTTGGCGTAGACCTAGAGAAGGAAGCATCAGCCATGACAGGACAGCCAGCAGCCCCAAAGAAGCCAGAAAAGCCGATTGAAGATCTGCTCTGATCAGAAATTATAATCAGAAAATTATTTTAGTTTTTCTATTTCATTTGTTGAAGTCCTTTGCTCTTGACTAGCGAAAGATTTAATAATGCTTTTTCCGAAGAGAGCAGCATGAGCTTCAAAAAGCTGAAGGAAAGAATTTCTGGGTGGCCATGGCACAAGAAAGGAGAACTCCTGGATGAGATCAAGCAGACCCTTAAAGAGATGAAAGAGTTCAACGCGAGCGAATCAGATGAGCTGTCATTGCTGCTCAAAAAGAAAGAAGAGGAGCTCATGGCAAAAGGCATGGATAGCGAAGGAAGGCTGATCAACAGGTTCTTAACCACAAAAAAGACATTAGGAATGTGGAGCACCCCAGACATCCCGATAGAGTTCTATAGTGAGATTAGCGATGAAACTCTGGAGTTGCCAGAAGCTTTGAGTTTTGCTCTCAGCCAAGGAAGTGTCTTGCAGTCTGCTCGTGAGGCTGTGATTTATAGGATGCATGCTGGCAAGGATGATTTCAAATATGGGTACCTCACAAGGACTGTCGCGATTTATTTCAGGAGTGGTGATGATTTTTTTGTTGCTTTTGATGATGATGCTTTTGAAAACATCTTACTCTTACCTTCCAGAGCAGAAGAAGGAAGACGAGCACGTGACTATTGGTTTGTTGATGTGAACGATCCTTTGATCAGTAGAGCAATTTATCGGGCGAAAAATAATAATCGCGTAATTCAAGTAACTGACGAGGATACGCGAAGCGACAACATCAAGGTTTCAGAATGCATGATTGGTGACAAGACTAATGAATACGCTGATTTTATGAAAAAGCATCTTAGCCGAGAGTTAAAAGTTGATGTGCTTGATAATTCTGATTGCTCAAAAGTGAGCTCTAGTAAAGCTTTTATCCGTTTGGTCGGCCTGAGGTACAGCGAGCTTTGCGCCTACGAACGATGCAGCAACGATTGTCGCTCTCATGGGGTGCAAAAAATTTTCAGTGGAAATCAAGGTTGGGTTTCTTACGCGGGATTGATGATATTCAAGAAATTAGGGCTGAATGAGGCTAATGTGAGCTCTTACTTCAACGCTATAGAAGCTCAGCTTAAGGATAAGAAAGCAATAAGCCTGTTCTATGCAGGGCTTGGAGCCTGCAAGGATTTCATCAACAGGAAAGAAGAGCTTGATGTTGTTGCTGCTTTGTGTGTTGAGCTTGCGAATAAGCTATTGAAATATGATAAGAAGCATGCAGGTTATTTCTTTTCTCACGGAATATCTTTTTTCAAAGGCCATATCAAACACCCAAGAGATCTGCATGCTTTGGCTGAGAAATATGTTTCATTCATATCCTGTTGCGCAGGCACAGAGGAAAAAACAATAAAAGCATTATCAGACCTGAAAGATTTATTTGATAAGCTTGGCCTTGCATTTTTCGATAAATTCCTTATTCCCGTGGCTGAGTCGCAGACAGTTGCTACTTTTTTGATACTTGATTCTACAAAAAAGATTTATGATGCAGGAGGCATTCAGTCAGATGCTGATTTGGAGCCTATCAAGCATATCGCTAAGTCCTGCCTGACAAAGGCTAATGTTGTTCTTCAGGACATTATCATGGAAGGCTTGGATAAGAATATCATTCCATCACCCATAAGCAAGGAAGCAGAAATCATTAAGGCGTTCATAGAGCAGGCGCCTGCCTACATAATCGACTTATATCCTGAATTCAGGCAGATCTACATCAACAGCTTATTGAGCGAGCGTGATGCCAAGCTTACTGCGCTTTTTAAGAATGTCAAAGAAATCAAGGAAGACATCTTTAGGGGAGAGCTTACTAAAAAATATGATGAGAGCATATTGTTTTCTGTGCTTTACTATGTTTTTGCCTGCCATGACATGACCGTCCCGAAAGAGAACTATATTCGCACATATAATGAGCGCGAAAGCCGCCAAAACGACATTCCTTCAGGAATCAGCAAGGCCATAAGCTTCAGAGTGTCAAAAGGCGCTTTTGCCCTAAAAAAAGAGCAAGACGCAGTTCAAACTGCTGCTTGGAATGCTCTCATCAAAGCAGCGAATGAAATCACTGCAAAAAAAGACTTTAACATCTCAGCATTAGGCTTTGCGCTTCTAAAAGCTTGCATTGAAAAAAGCTTAGCGAAAGGGCAAGAGCGTTTTATCAGTGGGATTTATCAATTCAGCTTCAATCATGGCGAGTCGCTGCCAAAGTTCTCTAATGATTACCAGACGCTTATGAGCTACAAGGAATTCATAGGCGATAGGGTGATAAACGATCACATCAATAAAATCCTTCAAGAAGCAATGGCATCTGACTCGAGGAACTTTTATCTGCTTCAAAACCAAGTTCTTGGCAGGAACAGCGATTTCAGGGGGCTTGCGAAAGCACTTTTTGGCGTTCTCCAATCAGGCAAAAACCCTGAACAAAAACAGGAAATCCTGCGAAGGATGCTCCAGCAGAACGGAATCAACCCTGAAAGCACTGCACCTTTGCTAGGGATGCCTTTGGCTGAGTTGCATTCCTGGCTTGATAAGCAGCAGCCTAATGTCATTGACAAAGGCACTGTCAGCAAGATCTTCGACCAGCTTTACGGCAACGAATACAAGACAATGCAGAATGAAATGGAAAAATACACTTTCAAAAAAGAAAGCATCTTCAAAGGAAGCGGAAAGACATTCAAGCTAATGCTCTCAAAGCGAAAGCTTCATTGTGTCGCAGCGTATAATATGGGTGTTTGCGTTGCTCCTGATAATGATATGTGGAATCAGGAGGATTTCTGGCCGCTCATCATTTTTGACGAGAAGAATGATGCTCATGGAGGAGCAATCCTAAGGACGATAGAAGAAGACGGGCAAAAATATCTGGTTCTTTCAGTGCAACCCGCTTCAAGCATTCTTAACGCAGCATCACCAGACCAGATATTTGACAAAATACTCCGCGCTGCACGAATCATTGCAAAGAAACTTAATTATAATGATGTTATCATCCCTGTATCATCAAGCATACACTCGAACAGAGGAAGCATACAAGCAGTAATAGCACACAAATTCGGAGCACATAACAAGCTCACACTAAAGAGAGAATATCAATTCTCATACTCGCCATATAGCTATGAATACAGAGAATTCTACAGGGCAGGGCTATAAACTAATATCCGGCGTGAATAACAAAGGTTTTTGCTAGACGCTAGTAAACCCTTTCTCTTTTATCTATGTCCGAGATAAGAATCTCGTTTTTCTCATGAAACACAACGTAAAGAATCCTGTAATCGCCAATCCTTACCCTGAATGCTTTTTCTTTTCTGCCGACAACTCTTTTCGAGTCTGAAGGGAATGGATCATCGGCCAACTCTTTTATCTTTTTTAGGACTCTTTCAAGGGTTTCTTTTTCGCATTTTTTAAGAAAATTTTCAGAAGCAGAGCTTAAGAATACTTGGAACATTTTACCTTCTCATTTTTTTCTCAAAATCTTTCAGGGTAACGCTCTTTTTTTCAGAATGCTCTTTAAGGCTTTTTTCAAGCCTTCTCTCCTCATCAGAGCTTAGAACCATATCTACATTAACCATATTCTGCTTTATGTATAACAGATCTTCCCTTATCGCTTTAAGCTCATCTGCAACAATCCTTGAATTAGTGGCTTCGCTCATAAGGCATCAAAATCAAAGCAGTTATTTAAATCTTGCGAAAAAATAAGCAGAATCTCTTCAGTAATCCAGATGAACGGAGGAGAGCCTACAATAGAGGGATGCCTGCACTTCTACAACACAGAATACCTGGGAAAGATAATCGCTAAGAAATAAATGCAAATGATCTGTTTTTTTCATTTGTTGAAGTCCTTAACCCATCTTATCTTTGATAGCTGGTTCCTAACTTTTCCCTCTTTTATTATTGCGCTGCCCATGAAATCATCCCTGAACCTCACCATGAAAAGACCACTCTCTCCATTGATACGCTCGCTCTCTCCTAAGCTGAGGTCAAAATCCTGACCTTTCACCCAAGGCTCAAGATGATCCTCATCGATCTCGAGAATGTGCCTTGTCGATCTTGGCCCTATCAACTGGCTTCCCTCAACATTGAGCTGTATGCCGTTGCTAAGGTATTTTGCGATGTAGAGCCCTGCGCGGTCAATCCTTAGCTCCTTATCAAAACCTGGCTCCAACAGCTCTGCGCCTGATAGGAGATAGACCTTCTGCTCTTTGGGGCTCAGCAAAAGATTTCCATCGAGCTCCCCTAAGAATCCGTAGGTCTTTTCCAGGCTCTTATAGAATTCTTTTCTCTCCTTTGAATTTAGGAATTTAAGGTTCTGCATTTAGACGCCCCAGACAGGATTCGTTTTTCTCATCTGCTCTGCTATCTCTCGCATGACCTGGACTTCTGCCTCGCTCAAATATTTTTTCAGCTTCTTGAGCTTCCTGAAATCATCCTCTGGGATCGCGCTGTAGAGTATATCCTGCTCTCCGATCTGCCTCCCGCAGGTGACATTAGGCAGGCTAACAGCCACCTGTTTTCCCTGCTCAGCAAGGGTCAAGCTCTCCTGCTCTGCCTGAATTGATTTTATACTAGTCAATGGCTTTGCGTTCTTCATCAACGGCATTCCCACCTTAGCCACCCCTACAATAACATATATCCCCACAACAGCAGGGTTGCTCTGCCTGAAGATGCAGTTCTGCAGTATCTCGATCTTGCATGGTCGCACGAGCAGGTCTATCTGCTCTGCCTCCAACGCCTTCTTCTTCTCCTTTATCCACAGCAGGTAGTCATCCAGCAATTTGTAGATTATATCCCCGAGCAACACTTTCACGCGCAGGTTCTGCTCTATGCTCTTATCCAGCTCAACATTGAACCCTATAATAACGCTGAGCAAAGGATCCTGCTCGTGGTTCGATTCTGCATCGAGTATGTCCTTCTTGGAAATGTTTCCTATGCTTGCCTTCCTGATCTTGATGTTCTTCTCGCCGAAGAGTTTGATTATGGCTTCCAGGCTTCCAAGGCTATCTGCCTTTATTATTATCCCTCGAGCGCCTGTATCAAGCAGCACTTCCTCAATCTCTGACTGCACCTTCTTCTTTGCTTCCTCGATGGTGTTATGATCATCATTGCATGAGACCAATGGCATGCCTGCTATGGCCTCGTCAAGTCCGTGGGCGCTTATCCTCACTCCTGTAGCTGCCATCGCGTTCTTCACGCTGATGAAGCTTGACTTCTTGTCACGCATCTCCTGCAGAGGAGCTGGTTGGAACAAAGCCCTGACCTTTGTGACAATCGGATTGCTCATAGATCCTATGACTATGGTGTCGTTGACATTCAAAGTCCCTTCGTAGACTATGACATCAATCGTCTTGCCAAGCCCCTCGGTCTCCTTCACTTCTAGGATCGTGCCCTTTGCATAGCCAGAGCTGTCGATGTTGAGATGCTGCTCAAGATATTTCTGGGCCAATCCTGCGACCAGCATGAGGATCTCGGCAAGCCCTGCCCTTGTCTTTGCGCTGCAGGGTATTATGGCGATCTGCTTAGTATAATCCTCAACTCTGTCGAATCGCTCTGCATTGATCTTGAACCTATCATAAACCTGGCCTATTATTTTATAGATGCGCTCATCGATGAGCTGCAGGGTGTTCCCTGTCTGCTGCTTGAGGTTGAGAGCCATGGAACAATCCTTGTCCTGATAGCCAGGCACCAGGTCTATCTTATTGGCTGCGATTACAAAAGGAGTCTTGCTAGCCCTCAATATATCAATGGCTTCTGCTGTCTGGGGCTTGAACCCCTCATTAATATCCACGACAAGGATCGCGATGTCAGCCAATGCCCCTCCCCTCTTTCTAAGGCTTGTGAAGGCTGCATGGCCAGGGGTGTCGATGAAAAGGAGCCCTGGTATTGTAAAGTTGATCTTGAACTGGTCCTTCAGGACGCTGCATTTCTTCTTGACAACATCAAGAGGCACGATGCTAGCCCCTATCGCCTGGGTGATTGCGCCTGCCTCTTTGTCCACGATATTTGACTCTCTTATGGCATCAAGTATAGATGACTTGCCATGGTCTACATGACCGAGAACCGAGACTATCGGGCTCCTGATGCTCCTGTGCTCTTTCATGGCAATGAAGAAGGGATTCTCATTTTTAAAACTTCTGCTAAGAGCAGTTTACTAGATTATTTACCAAACATTTCTAAACATTTATATATCCTGGATACAAATTAATCAGCAGCATGGAAAAAATATTTTCTTGGTTGTGGATGGCGGCATGCATCGGTACAATAGGCGCAATAGCATTGCTCATGCTCAGCATCGCAGGCTGCGACCAAAAGATGGACGAGCCGCCGAACTATTCAAGCGTCTGCGGGGACAAGGTTTGCAGCCCTGGCGAGGAAGGAAGATGCGATGTCGACTGCTACAAGCCTACGCAGGTTGAGCCAGGCGCAAATGTGACTATATTCAATACATCGCAGGATTATCTTGAGGGGCTCAAGCAAAGGGTCAGGCAATACACTCCTGAGGAGCTGCAGGGAATGAACATGACTAATCCTGCTGTGCAAGAGGACAAGAAGATTGCCGTGGAATCAATACAATATTATCTCCCATCCATAGGGTTCAGGGTCGCGAACAGGTATAACCTTCTTTCTCTGAACGAGAACATCAGCGGAGTGATGGGAACCCTCACAGGATATAACCTGAGAGAGGTGCTGGGCGGGGGAAGGATTAGCAGTAACACAGGCGCCTTCGGCCCAAGGGCTGCGCTCTATGAGCAGTTCCTGACCCTGCGCTCAGGCAGAGTAGTATTCGGATTCGAGGATGAGAGCGAGAAGGTCACAACCTACCTGCAGTTCAAGGAAGGAGAGCCTATTTTTGAATACCTGCTGCGGGTGAATGGAGGAATATTCAAGTTCTTCGAAACTCAGCCAATACATTTCCTGGGTCATGATTATATCATAGAGCAGGTGGACAACAACAGCATGACCTTCATAGGAGTCACTACGCCTGACAGCATAATGTTCAGGAATGGCCATGGCGTACTGATAAATGATAAGCAAATATCGCCAGAGGTGATCAATGTGACCCTCAGCAGGGATTACCTTAATGTAATCATCAGGTCAGAAGATGATATCAACATACTTCCGGGTTCAAGCCTTGTGGATAAGCTCAGCAACAGGGCAGTGCTCCTCACCAACAGGCTAGACCTCGAGTACCTTGGGCTCACTGATGCTCCGAGCATCAACACACTCTTCGAGAAAGTCAACAACAAATACCGCCTGAAGATAATCAACAACCTCAACATGAGCTATGACGTGCCGTTGGCTTATCTCAGTCCCTTCAAGACAGGAGGAGAGGATTACAGCTTGTTATATCAGGAGGGTGCCAGCAGCTCTGACTACAACATCAGGCGAAATGATTATTTCATAATAAGCAACAACAAGGAGCTGAACGGAATAACCAACCTGATCAAGCTGCTCGATGTCAGCGCAGAGGACAATCTCTTGACTTTCCAGGATCCTGCGCTGGAGAAATTCTATGTTTACTTCGAAGGAACTCCAGGCACCAATGCGACAGCAGACCTGCTTGTGTATAATGTGCATCACAAGATAAGTGTCGGGGCGAACAATGCCATAAGCGTCGACATGAATGGCGACGGGTCGATCAACGGAGGAAAGCCAAGCATAGTGACAGCAGGCAACGGCATCATAAGGATCAACCGCCTGGTCAACGACCAGCTCAACATATCATTCATCACCCCTAAAGAGCTGAGGGAGAACGCAAAAATCAATCTCGAGACGGTGATTATCGTAAATAACGACGCAATAAGGGTAGATAAGAGCAGCCTTATCCTTGAAGAGAGTCCTGACTCAGATAATTTGCTGGGATTGAATGATTACGGCACTGCCTTCATACTGAAGAATAATGTTGACGATGACCAGCAGAGCGGAGAAGACCTGCTGATAATCAACCCGATCTACCAGAGATTCGCGGACGTCGTAGTGAAAGCATATGAATGAGATTTTATATTATTCTTTATTTTAAGGAATTTTGCAATTGTATCTCATGAAGCCTAAAGCAAAATCTGACGTTGCAGCGATACGAATTTGATTGTTTATCGCAAGATATCGACTCAAATTCCTTGAAAAGAAAGTGAATTAACCGTTGATAATTGACATTGATAAGACCTATCTCTTTCGCTCTTTTAGAAAATTTATCCAATCGCTCTTCGGACATCTATGACTTCTACAGAATTGACTCCGTGTATCTTCAATATCTCTGCTTCCAATGCGTCTGTGCCTCCTTTCTTCTCGTCAGCGACAAATATTATCTTGATCGCCTTTAGGCCGAACGCTATAGGCTCTATCTCTGTCCTGGTCTCTCCTTCGCCTGCGAAGTGAGCAATCTTCTTCTTGACCTCTGCCTCGATCCTGTCCAGGTCTTCTGAAGGGCTCTCGGGCATTATCTTCAGTGTTATTATAGCGTTTGCCATTGCTTCTCGGGTTTCGAGGGAGGTTTATAAATTTTATTGAAATGCTAATTGAGATATTGGATTGATGTGTATTGTGGAGAACAACAAACAATTTAAACAAGCTATCACATAATTCTTTTTTTAGTATGAATTGCTATTTCGCGGACAAAAAGTTCTCTGTCTGCAACCCTATTTTCTTCTGGCAAAAAGGATTCGCTCTTAATATACTTTATGGACTCATGCTCGCCGAGATAAAGCTCTGAGTAGGCGCGAGAGAGCGCCACAACTTCTAGGGGGAACCTTTTTTCACCTAGCCAGAGCCATATCCCTGCGAGGGAGAAGAAAAAATGGAAGAGAAAAAAAAAGAACAGAAGAAACAAAAGGATGAAGTACTGACCGAAGCGAGTCTGAGCAAGACAGAGAGAAAAGCCCTTGTGGCAAGAGTGGAATGCGCACTGGTCAGGGGAGCAGAGCAGTACTTCCAGGACAAAGGATTCGTATGGGTGCCAAGCGTGCCGCACGTGGTCAGCGTAACCGGCGCCTGCGAGAACGTGAACACGCTCTACGATGTAGACTACCATGGAAGGGAAGCTTTCCTGACGCAGACAGGCCAGACCGCCCTCGAGGAGATGGTGCAGGGGTTGCACAAGGTGTGCACCATAATCCACAGCTTCAGGAAAGAGGACTTGGTGGACAACAGGCACCTGACTGAATTTCCCCTCGTCGAGTTTGAGTTCAGGTATCATCCTGAAATCGAGGATGGATTCGAAGCGCTGCTGGACTGCATTGAGGGCACAATAACTAGCATGGTCAACTACGCCCTGAAGACAGAGAAGAGCAGCCTTTATCATCTAGGAGCAGACATCAAGCGCCTTGAGAAGCTCCAACATCCCTTCAAGAGGATAAGCTATGATGCAGCTGTCAAGATGCTTGGCTTGAAATGGGGCGATGATCTCAAGAGCCAGCACGAGACAGAGCTCATGAAAAATCTCGGAGATGTGCCTTTATTTGTCACGCGCTACCCTACTGCTATAAAGTTCTTCAACATGCAAGAGAACAATGATAACCCTCTGGTGGTTAACAGCGCAGACCTCCTGCTGCCACCTGGGGGAGAGAGCGTGGGCTCTGCTGTTAGGGAGCACAACTACGAGAGCCTTGTGAGAAGACTTGACAGCTCTGAGATGATGCGCATCCTCAGGACAAGAGGCAAAGACATAAATGACTTCGAGAGCTACCTGAGCGTCATAAGGGATAACCCCATACCTCATGCAGGCTGCGGCATCGGGCTTAACCGGGTGATGCAGTTCGTGCTGAACGAGCAGGACATAAGGAAAGTCACGCCCTATCCTATGAATAAGGAAAATCTTTACTAATGTGCGACTATTTTCCCAAAAGATTTAAAAAAAGCCGCTGATTAGCTGAGCCTGGGTGATACGATGAAAAAAATTTTTGTTTTAATGAGTGTCATGCTGGTCCTGACTTTGCTGGCAGGATGCGCAAAGGTAGCTGAGAAATCAGCCGAACAGAAGCTGGAGGCTCAGATAGAGAAGGAGACTGGCAACGATGCAAAGGTAGATCTCGACAAAGGAAGCATGGAGATAACGACAGATGAAGGAAAGATAGAAGTCACTGGAGTCGGAGATGAGAAGAATTGGTGCCAGGAGGGCGCAGAGTGGAAGTTCACCTCCTCTAATCCAGGTGAGCAGGCTAATGCCAAATGGACCATCAAAGGCTTGATCTCATCAGGGGAGTATGCCGGACTTTGCCATGTGGAGTACACTGTGATAAGCGAAGGACAGACCAACAAGATAGACTACTACTTCGCACAGGACGGCAAATCAGGATACTTTGAGATGGATGCCGGCGGCCAGAAGGTCAAGCAGGAGTGGCACAACCAGTAAATCAACTCAGAAAAACTCTTTTATAATTTATTTTATCTTGTATATTCGATTGCTGATGAGTTTTTGCTCAGGATACAAAACGAAACATTTATATTTTTAATACCTCACATATAAGGTATGTGGATAACTAAATTAAAAATAAAGCATGATTGCGTTATCGGAAACAGGTGCGAGAAATTCCAGGTCACCACAACAGGGACTCCTTTCAATGTTTTTATTGAGAACGGCATAACTCATTCTCCGCAGGTCCAGACTTTACATGGGAATGAGACTAACATCAAAGAATTCGTCAAAGACCTGAAAAAAGATAAGAGAATCACGAACTTTGAGATTGAAGGAAACACCGTATTCTTTATAGAAATAAGAAAAGAGAAGATACCATCGACATTCCATCATGTAAAACTGATATTCGTAAAACCTGTTTTTGTTGATAAGGAAGGTTATGAGTATTGGGAAGTTGCTTCCTGGAAAAGAACAATACTCACGAATTTTATCGCTCATCTGAAACAAGAGATAAAGAGCGTTGATATCCAAAAGATTGAAGAGACAAAATTAACAGACATTTATTTTGCTCACTTATTGCCGAACTTGACATCCCACCAAGAAAGAGCCTTAGAATTGGCGTTTGAAGAAGGGTTCTATGCGTGGCCCAAAAGAACAGATTTAGGAAAATTAGCTAAACTAATGAAAGTCTCTGTTCCAACATTTAGAGAACATCTGAAAAGAGCAGAAGGGAAATTGATACCTGATTTAATTAAGTCGGTTAGATAAATCATTCACCACTTCTTAAAAAAATTCCATGAAAAACCTCATATTTGAGGGTAAAAGCTAATATACTCATCCTATTACTACTATTTGGAAGTAAAATGACAAACTATGGATTTATTGGAACTGGAACAATCGGAAAAATGCTGATAGAGAGATTTCTAGATGAAGGCATATTAAATCATGATAACCTTCGAGCATCCAATTCCGAAGAAACAAATAGAGATATTATTGCCAATTCAGATATTGTTTATCTGTGTGTAAAACCTCAAGATTTAAAAGAAGTATATCCTGATTTGAGAGATAGCTTAGAAGGCAAACTTCTCATAACAACTATTGTTGCAGTAGAAAGTAATTCTTACTATCAAAATCTAGGTGATATAGAACTAATCAGAATTATTCCTAGCATTACCAATAGAATTAAAGGAACAATATTATTTAATTCCGGTAAATTTGTCAAACCAACAAATAAACTAAAAGTATGTTCAGATTTATCAAAAATAGCGAGAGTCTATGATGTTCCTGAAGAGGATTTAGATGACTATACTCATCTTGCAAGCTGCTCTCCTGCAATTATTTCTGAGTTTATGAGACAATATCTACAATCAATTGGAAGATTAGATGATACAAAAGGAAGAGAAATACTCTTTGACGCTCTCTCCGGCACAGCAGACTTACTAAAACAATATGAATTTAATGTAATCGATCAAGTTTGCACCAAACAAGGCATTAGCAGAGTAGGCGTAAATTTTGTTTCTCAAAGATTTCCTGTGCAGGAATTATCAAATGAACTTCTTGCTAGAATGAACTATATAAAAAAAGAATTTGGAGGTGCAAAATGACAAAATTAGAGCAAATTTTGATAAACATTAAGACTCCTTCCTATGTTTTAGACTTAGATAGAGTCAGAAGTAATATTCGGATTATTAAAAGCAGCATTCATTATCCAAATTTTGATATATTTTATGTTTTCAAAAGAGGATATGCATCTTAGAATGGTCACTAAGAGACCTGACTACAACCTAGTTCGGTCCTTCGAACCCGCAGAGAGGGCACCTGTACTTTGTGACTATCTTCCTGCATTTGCTGCAGCGTATGATCTGGTATTTGCCGCAATTAGGGCAGTTGATCTTGACTGCACCGATCTCGTTCACGACGCTGGTGTGGCATGAGAGGCACATGTCGCCTTTGCCTGTCTCAACGAACCCTGTCGCTTCTTCTTTCTTTCTTGCCATGGCTCCCAGAACCCGCAGGGGATTTATAAAGCTTTCTGAAGAACCAAAATACAAATTAGTCACCGCAAAGTGGTTAATTTCCGAAAAGCATATAAATTGGATATGATTAGCAACATCATGAAGCCGCTGATCGAAATACCAGACCCTAAAAACACAAGGGCTTTTGAGATTGTCAGAACAGCCGTAACTAGGCTAAGACAAAACAGGCCTTTCGTCATAGGAATAACTGGAGCTGGCGGGGCTGGAAAAACGACATTCGGCAACAACATATCTCTTTATTATGGGAGAGACAATTGCGTATCAATAGACTTGGATGACTACCTCCTCTCAAGAGAGGAAAGAGGAAAGTTAGAGGTCAGTGGCTATAACCCGCAAGCGAATAATCTCTTTCTAGCAAGAGAAAACATCGAACAGCTAATATCAGGAAAGGCCATATTAAAACCAAAATATAATCATACGACAGGAAAAATCATTGGTGACGAAAAAATAACACCTAAAGAAATAATAGTAATAGAAGGCGTCACCACACTATACCCTGAGCTGAAGGATTTGAACGACATTTCCTTCTTTCTTGATGCCCTAGAGGAGACGCAGATACAAAGCAGGATAGAAAGGGATGTGAAAACAAGAGGATACACCCGCGAACAAGCGCTAATACTATTCAAGTCAATTCATCCTGATTATGTGCGCTTCATAGAGCCGACGAAGAAATTCGCCTCAGTGGTTTTTCAAGTGGGAATTGATTATGTGATGCACCCTGTTAAAATCTTGAAGGAACTCAAATAGATTTATAAAGAAAGTCTTCCCTAGTGGTGTTGTGATTAAAGGGATAATATTTGATTTTGACGGGGTAATAGTGGATACTGAGAAGAAAAGGTTTCGTGACTTAAGGCAGATTCTTGCCAAAAAAAACATTTCTTTGCATCAGGAGGCTTTTCCTGAATTAATCGGGAGAAAAACCGAGGTGTTCATAAAAGAAGCATTCCCAAACCTGCCAGCAGACATAATCTTGAAGGTGGCTGATGAGCGCAGGGAAAAAAACATGATTAATATCAAGAGGAATAAACTGCTTCCGGGAATAAGAAACCTTCTGCATCATCTTAAATCAAGGAAGTATAAGCTGGCATTGGCCACTGGAACTGAAAAAAGCTTAGTGAAAAGCGTTCTTGAAACTAACAAGCTGATGGATTATTTTGACGTTCAGGTGACCGGGGAGGACTTTAGGTCTTCTAAGCCAAACCCCGAATGTTATAAGGCCGCCTTAAAAAAATTAAGATTATCCAACAAAGAGGTTATCATAATTGAAGACTCAGCGGCAGGCGTCAATGCAGGAAAGAAGCTTGGCATAACCGTTTTTGGCATACCAACATATCTTGATAAGAAAGAACTTGCTGGCTCTGACAGAATATTCAAAAATCACATGGAAATAATGAGATTCTTCATCAAACAAGAATGAGCAAATCCCGGGCTGGCTCTTTCTAGGACAATCATCATCCCTCTTTGGTCTTGAAGAGCAGCCACTCTTTCGGACCCGCCTTCCCGAACTTCAGGAGAGTGTAGCGTCCCTTGAGCTTCCTACCATGAAGGACAAAGACGAATTTCTTATCCTCCCCTCCCTCTGTCTTCCTGCTCTCGAGCTCATAGATGCCTTTATCCCATATCTCGACCTTGCCTGCGCCATAGCTTCCTTCCTCTATCTCACCCTCAAATCCGGCATAGCTTAGGTCGTGGTCATCCACCATTATGGCGAGCCGCTTCACATCAGGCTCGCTGCTCGGCTCCTTGGGCACAGCCCAGCTCTTCAGCACTCCATCCATCTCAAGGCGGAAATCATAATGGAGGCGGGTAGCTGAGTGCTTCTGCACGACAAAAATGAGAGAATTATTTTTCGCTGGCATGTCCTGCTTTTTCATTTCCTTTTCTTCTTGTCCTGTACAATATGAATGGTCCTTGTCGGGAAGGCCATCTCTATGCCTTCTCTCTCGAACTGCTCCTTGATGCCTAGGTTTATCTCGTTCTTTATACTCAGGAGATTTGCGGTAGCGGTGTTGACTTCCTTGATCCAGTAGTTGATTGTTATTATAAGAGCAGAATCCCCAAACTCAGTCAGGGCAGCATCAGCCTCCTTATCAGTGTATTTATTCTTCTTGACAATATCTCGGATTATCTGCTGGGCTTTCAGGATCTTTTTCTGCGAAGTGTCATATGACAGTCCTATTGTGAGCTTTATCTTCCTAGCCTTTTCCCTGGAGACATTCTCCAGTATTGATTTGGCTATCTGCGCGTTCGGAATTATCAACTGGGTGCCGTCAAGCGTCTCTATACGGGTAGTTCTCATACCTATCTCACGCACCCATCCTTCGTTGTTCTCGACGCGTATCTTGTCACCAAGCTTGAAAGGCTTGTCGCTCAGTATGGCTATACCTCCAAAAAGGTTGCTCAGCAGCTCCTGGGCAGCCAATGCGAACGCAAGTCCTCCTATTCCCACTCCCGCGATCAAAGCAGATACATCAAAGCCAAAGCTCTTGATGATCATTATGAAAACTATAACCCAGAGCACTATCTTAACCAGCTTCCTGATTATTGGCAGGAGATGGTCATCAAGGTCTGACTTGCTCTTCTCAGCCATCGACTGGACATAATTTATTATTATAGCGTCTATAAAGTTTATTATTATCCAGCTTATGTTCAGGGTGAACAAGACCACCATCGCCTTGTCGAACACACCGCCTACCTTGTCAGACAATGTTAGCTGGTGCATCCCTATGTAGAAACCTGCCAGTATTATCATCAGGATTATTGGCTTCTCAAGAAGGCGGGAAAGTATGTCATCCAGCTGCGATTTTGTCTTTGAAGCCATGTTCTTGACTATTTTTGAGCTTACAAAGTAGAAAAGCTTCCCGACTCCCACCCCTAATATGATATAGATGATGAGCATCAGGTACTGATGGTATGTATTGCCCCACAGCACATTTGCCCAAAACATTGCATGAACAGAAAAAAGGCTTATTTAAATATTTTTTGTCACTCCTGACAGTGTCAGCACGGTGTCAACCAGAGACAATTACCCTGCTTCTTCTCTGAGGAGAGCTTGCAAGAGGTCAAAAGCATGAGCGAAAGCAGCATCAACAGAACCAAAAGCGCCAACATAAGCTCGTTGGTTTCAAGCCGCTCTTTGACCTAAACAAAACACTATTGTTTAGCGAGCTCATCTTTCTTTATATACAACGCAGAATTAAATATCTTCAGGACTGCCAATATATCCTCCTTCTCAACTTTCTCCCGGAGGCGCAGCCTGGTCCTTGCCTTGGCCATGTTCATGATGCCCATCACCATCCTCGGAGTTATCTCGACGATGAACTTGCCCTCGTCGTTCTTGACGTCTGCAACAAATCCCTGTATCAACGAGCTGAGGCTCTTGTCGAATGACACTTCCTTTGAGAGGGCGTATTCAATGTAAGCCTTGACAAAGCCCCTGTCATGCTCATCTATGTGTGTCTCTCCTCCCTTAATGAGCTTGTCTGTTATTTTCAGGAACTCATCGGTACCGGGTCTCCTTATCAGAAACACAAGGTGGAATCTGCTCAGGAGTGCTGACTCAAAAGGAACCTGCTTCTTCAGCACCTCTATGGTCCTGCCGATGAATCGGTCTCCATCAGGATTGGCGCTGGCGAACACCTTGACGCGAGCCTCTAGCTGTATGTGATTATTGCCCTTATCATAGGTTATGAAGCCTTTCTCCATGGCATTCAGCAAACCTGCCCTGTCAGGGTTCTGCATCAGGTTGAGCTCATCGATGCAGGCTATTCCGTTGTCTGCGAGCGGCAGGAGTCCTTTGATCATCTCCTTTCCTGAGAAAGTGACTGTGAGACCTGCCTTGCTAGAGCCGCTGCCGAGACCAAAGCTGCTTATGGGCGCAAGCTCTGCTATGCTTCGAAGAATTACTGTCTTGCCTGTGGAAGGATCTCCCAGCAGAAGTATATGCACCTTCTCGCTTGCGAACAGCTGAAAGAGGCCTGCCCTCTTGACATCTTCTAGGCCTATTATATTGGGAGCAATGAGAGAGAGTATTCTCTCCTCTGCCACCTCAGAGAAGGCCTTGAACAACAGCTCTCTCCCGAACTGAGAGACCCGCCTGTCAAAGAATTCCGCGCGCTCCTTTATCTTTGAGTTCACTGAGTTCGACTTGAAGGTCATATATTTAGAATCCTTGAAGAAGCCATTTGTGGTTGAGAAATCATCCTCTGAAAACCTGGCCTTATGAATCTTAAGGAGCTCCTTCATCTCCTTGATCTCGCTCTCTGAGAAGATCTCATTGACCAGCTCAAGACTCTCCTTGTTCGCTTTTGAGAGCGGAAAAAGCCTCATCAACAAAGTCCATAAACCCATGGTATTAGAAAATACCTCGGCATATAAATAATTAACTGAAATTAGATGACTAAATGAAATTTAATTAATGGAATTATCGATGGGAAGTTGTAGGCAGATAGGCCATGAAAATTGCTCTCTGGAATGCTGGGAAAAATATTTAAAGCCATGACACAATATAGCCTGTAGTCTATTCAGTCTGTTATGAAAAAAAGGGGTTAAATTTTTGTTCAGAAACATAGGCATGGGCAACAAGCACGGCAAAGATATCGATGTTCTTAAAGATCGCGTCGACAAGCTTGATAAAGGATTTGAGAGGCTGGAGGCAATCGAGCAGAGCCTTGCCTATCATGAGACGGTCCTGACCAAGAAGGTCTCTGACATATTCAGGATTGAGAGTCGCATCCAGGAGCTTGTTGAAAAAAAAGATATGCAGGCTCTAAGGGAGGAGCTGGCAAAGCTAGAGAAGCACGAGGAGTTGCTCTTCGAGCACTCAAAACTCATAAGAGATATCCTTAATGACATACACCAGCTCAGGGAATCAAGCAAGATGAGTAAAGAGATGATCATGCTCAAGCAGCACGATGAAAAAGCAGAACACGAAGAGCACCAGAGCGATGTCCATTCTATGATAAAGGAGCTAGAGGGATTGAGGGAGCTACACAAAGCAAAGGTGAGCAAGAGCGAACTGGAGCTGCTGAAGCATGACCTGCATGACAAGCTCAACCAGGTGGACTACCAGAACAAGATAATAATGAAATACCTTAAGCATGTGGATGAAAAAGTTATTCACAGACACAAATAGACATTTTCATATGACTTCTTTAGGCAACAGGATGGCTGAGGGCGCAACAACAAAATTTATATAATAAGCTCTCCTCTTTCTCGATAAAATGCTAGAGGGAAATTACGAAGCGCAACTAGTGGAGAAGAAGTGGCAGGAATACTGGGATAAGAAAAAAATCTATAGTTTCGACCCTGAGAGCAAGAAGACTATTTACAGCATCGACACTCCCCCACCCTATGCCAGCGCAGATCATCTTCATGTAGGCCATGCCATGCACTATTCGCAGTTTGAGTTCGTCGCCCGATATAAAAAGATGAGGGGCTTCAACGTATTCTTCCCGATGGGATACGACGACAACGGCCTGCCCACTGAGAGATTCGTGGAGAAGAAGCACAATGTCAACAAGAGCACCATCACCAGAGCGAATTTCATAAAGCTCTGCCTTGAAGAGACAAAAAGATGCGGCCAGGTCTATCATGATCTGTTCAACAACTTGGGATTCTCTCTGGATTGGAGTCTTCTCTATCATACTATAGACTACAGGAGCAGGTTTGTCAGCCAGGCCGGGTTCATAGAGCTATATAAGAAGGGATCCCTTGAGCATAACGACCTTCCTACGACCTGGTGCATGAATTGCCAGACTACAATCGCACAGGCTGACTTTGACAATATAGAGCTGCTGAGCCAGTTCCATGATATAGCGTTCAAATGCGGACCAAAAGACCTCATAATAGCTACCACCAGACCTGAACTGATCCCTGCCTGCGTAGCACTTTTCGCCAATCCTCAGGATGAAAGATATAACGGGCTAAAAGGAAAATCTGCAAGAGTCCCGTTATTCAATTACGAAGTCCCAATCCTATTTGACGAAACAGTCGACAAGGAAAAAGGGACTGGACTGATGATGTGCTGCACATTCGGAGACAAAGAAGATGTCGAGAAATGGTACAAGCACAAGCTCCCATTGAGAATAGTATTCACAGAGAATGGAAGGATGAATGATGCTGTGCCGGTTTATAGCGGGCTGAAGATCAAAGATGCAAGGGCAAAAATAATCGAGGACCTGAAAAGAGAAGGGTTCCTTATAAGACAGCAGTCCATAACGCACGCAGTCAATGTCCATGAAAGATGCGGGACTGAGGTCGAGTTCCTGAAAAAGAAGCAGTGGAGCATAAGAGTTCTTGACAAGAAAGACGAGCTTATGGCCATCGCTGACAAGATCAATTGGCATCCCAAGCATATGAAAGTGAGATACGAGCATTGGGTGAAGAACCTCCAATGGGATTGGGGTATAAACAGGCAGAGATATTATGGGGTCCCGTTCCCAGTGTGGTACTGCGCGAAATGTGGAGAGATCAGGCTCGCAAAGATAGAAGAACTGCCTGTGGACCCGCGGGAAGAGCAGCCAAAGGCTCCATGCGGATGCGGAAGCACAAGTTTCACTCCTGAGATGGATGTCATGGACACCTGGATGACCAGCTCCATGACTCCTTACATAAATGCCCGCTGGAAGATGAAAGACGAAAGGAAGGACTTTGTGCCTATGAGCCTCAGGCCGCAGGCGCATGACATCATAAGGACCTGGACATTCTATACTATCGTCAAGGCATATTACCTTGAGGGAAAAATCCCGTGGCAGAACATCATGATAAGCGGGCACGGCCAGGATCAACACGGAAAAAAGATGTCCAAGAGCAAAGGCAATTTTATCATCGCGAATGACGTGATAAAAAAATTCAGCGCAGACGCATTAAGGTTCTGGGCTGCGAGTTCAAAACTAGGCGAAGATCTACCCTACCAGGAAAAGGACCTCGTAACCGGCAAAAAGACAATAACGAAGCTGTGGAACGCGGCAAAACTCTGCTACCAGCACCTAGAGGACTATAACCCTGCAAAGGCGATGAGGTTCGAAGAGCTAGAGATAACCGACAGGTGGCTCCTGCTAAAGCTCAATGAGACTGTCAAGAGCGCCACTGATTATTTTGAGGATTATAATTTCAGCGAGGCAAAGAAGGCCACTGAGCAGTTCTTCTGGCATGATTTCTGCGACAACTACCTTGAGATCGTGAAGCACAGGCTCTATGACAAGGAGAACAAGCAGAAGGAAAGACTGAGCGCCCAGCACACATTACATTATGTGTTCCTTGGGATACTGAAGCTCTTCGCCCCGATAATGCCTTACATAACAGAGGAGCTCTACCAGGATCATTATCCTGGGAAGGACAAGCACGCTGCCAAGAGCATACACCTATCTGATTGGCCTGGATTTAATGACAAATTGAAGGACGACTTTGCGCTTGAAGCAGGCGAATTGGCGATAAGCATCATATCAGAGGTGAGGAAGCACAAGGCTGCCAAGAGCATCTCGATGAAGCAGGAGATTGAGAGCGTCGTGGCAGAGACGATCATTGACCTGGAGAAGCTTCCATCCGACGACCTGAGAAACCTCAAGCAGGACATAATAAGCACAATCAATTCTAAGGTTCTTGAGATAAGAAAAGGTCCTGGTCTTAAGGTAATAATATCATAGCAGAATATAAAAAAAAGTCTCTTTTTATGCTATTTTCTGATCCTTGACAATCAATCCGACGAAATATTTATATACTATAAAGTAAAGAAAACAAAAATAACAACTTAATATACTAATTATTCAAACTATTCATAGATAAATCACAGGAGGGAAGGGTGCGATGGAAGTGGATATATCTAATAAGACTATAGTTGTTCTTGTAGTATTAACAGTCATTATTTCTGTGCTCAGCACAATGGTTGTATTGACAGAGGTCTCGAACATGAAAATTGATTCTGTCAAGACGGCCGGTAGCGGAAGCAGTGGAGGACAAGGAAAAGTCCACCTAGAAATACTGCCAACGCCAGCTCAGCCAGTCGGAGGCACAGGACAAGTAACACTAGAAATACTACCAGACAGATAAATATACAAAAATATAGGTCAAAACAGGAGGGATGAAAATGGATTTATCAAACAAGAGCTTAGCATTACTACTCGTGGCAGCAATAGTGGTTAGCTTGGGCGGCACATTGATCAGCCTCAACAAGCTGAACCAACAGGGAGCTACTGGCCTGGCAGCAGGAGAAGTGAACCTGACCATAACCAGCAACACATCATGCAACATAGACACAAACGTAACATTCGGAACAAGCGGAAAACCAGGAGGATTGTGGATCCTGTCAACAAACGGCACCAACACAGGATACGGAGCATTCAGCGACTGCCTAGCAACCGCAGCATGCTACGGAATGCAAATAAACAACACAGGAAACACAAACATAAACATAACACTACTAACAAACTACAACGCATCAACATTCCTAGGAGGACCACAAGCAACCGTAGACGACTTCCAAGGATTAGCAGTCAACGGAACAGCATCAGGATACTCAACAGTAAGACCAGGATGCAGAGGACTTAACGAATCATGGTTCTACATAAACGAAACAGTAAGGCCGATGCACATATGCACCAACCTAACATGGCAAGACGCAAACGACATGCTAACAATAGAATACAACGTAACAATAGACGTAGACACACCAGCAGGAGGAAAAACAGCAACAATAACAATAACCTGCACACAAGTAGCATAAGAAGCCTGTGTAGGCTAGATTTGACATAATAAATAGATAAACTAAGACATTTTTGGAGGCGAAAGGATAATGGTATCAAATAAGACATTGGCTTTATTCATCATAGCTGCAGTGGTGGTCAGCCTTGGAGGCACTATTCTCAGCCTTAACAAGCTGCAGGAGATCTCACAGCTAAAAAGGATTATAGTCCCTACTAAGCAAGTAACTGGCCTCGCGTCAGGATACGTTAACTTGACCATTAGCAGTAACACCTCATGCAACATAGACACTAATGTATCATTCGGCTCAAGCGGAAAACCAGGAGGAACATGGACCCTGTCAACAAACGGCACCAACACAGGATACGGAGCATTCAGCGACTGCCTAGCAACCGCAGCATGCTACGGAATGCAAATAAACAACACAGGAAACACAAACATAAACATAACAC